>Ga0247760_1002231_pt1 | contig 15311 bp, 18 predicted proteins | sample UWRJL171409R4_FD_179936 | JGI IMG/M metagenome (GOLD analysis project Ga0247760, IMG submission 179936) | Plant litter microbial communities from Arlington Agricultural Research Station in Wisconsin, United States - UWRJ-L171-409R-4 | ecosystem: Environmental > Terrestrial > Plant litter >... | reverse complement strand
CAGCCAGCTCCAAAGCCGCTAACCCCGACGAGATCGACCTTGACATGGACGACGATGGCGGTGACGGCCCCACAGAGAAGAAACCCTCCCCACCCAAGCCCGCAGAACCAGCAGAACTCTCCGAGTCCTCCGATCCTACCGAGGCTCTCCGCGCCCAACTCCCCGCCGCCTTCGCCAGGCCCCCAACCCCGGCTAGGACCCCAGCCTCCGGCCAATCCGTTCCGCCCGACATCACCAATACAACTGTCCGTTTCCTCGCCCTCGACAAGTGTCTTCCAGGGCGCAAGTTTCTTCAGCTCCTTGAAATCCCCACTCAAGCCAAACCTCCCTTCGCCCTCCAGTATGACCCAGAATGGCTTGCCATCACCCGCGCGTTTGCCCCCTTTATCACTATCGGTGAACGCACTCCCCCGCCCGCCGACCAGGGCGAGGCGTACTACCATAACCTGGTCAAAGCTGAGGAAGCATGGGTTGAAGAATATATAATAAGCCCAGGCAAGCTACGAGTCCCGGAAAATTTTGCGGTGACCGCGCCACCGTATGCTCCCGGCGAGCCTGAGTTGACAGAGGAGCAGCCCGATGAGTATACGAACCCCCAGACGGTGGCGTTTTGTGAGCTGGTGGGTGTCGCGAATCTGTGGGATCACCCGGAGGGGGAGAGGTTTGCGAGGAAGGAGATGGGTCCACAGCCTTTGGCGTCTGATGATAACGAGGAAGGTCGGGGTCAAAGGGGCAGAGGCAGAGGGTGGGGCGCTAGAGGAGGGAGAGGGGGGGGGAGGGGGAGGGGAGGAGGCAGGGGAGGAGGGGGACGCGGGAGAGGTTGGGAAAGGGGTGGAAGTGGGAGCGGTAGATTTCGGACGAGCTAGGCATTCGTCAAGCCAGCCACGTCAAGCCAACCAGATATCGACAGAGGAATGGCATGTTACGGAGAGGTTGTGTTCATAAGTCATGTCTTGAGGCAAGTCACGTGTACAACCCCAGGATAATACAAGGGTGTGTTCTTGAATTTCGATCCGGGAGAACAAATATATATAGGTATTGACTGATTCTCCATCAAGTGGGCTATGGTGAATGTGTCCCCAGCAAATAAAGCGAGACTCAGTGGAATAGCCGAGACAAGCAGATCGTGGAGGATGTTTTGTTCTTCCACCTACTTTAGACGTCATACCCATGGAGGCAAAGAGCAGGACGTATATGCTAAGGTGGTGCGGCAATGGCGATGACAACGACACAATGACAGGATCAGAGCGGACTTTGCTTCAGTACTCGCACATGTTAGAGCGTCAGGAAGGAACTGGAATGAAAACCCAGTCGTTGAGCCATAACTAGACTTTTACCCGCTCGTGCCCTGGGTATCAATTTGCGCCAGGTCGCCCCATAAAAAAACCAGAAACGCCAGACACTCTCCCTCAGCAGAAATATATTACTGTTGCTCTGTAGGGCGCGTATTAGAGACAGAACCGGCAGCCAATGGGCTCAGATAGATAAAGCTTACTATCGAGACCCAAGTAGTCGGCCGCCACCAGCAGCTCCAAACACATCTCAACGGGAATTTCCATGTCGGCGACAAGGACTTTCTCCTGGTTTCTGTACCAGTAGTGGAAATACTCCACCACCTTCTCCATTACCGGGCCACTAGGGGCAACGGGTTGGTGGTGGTTAGCAAGCCAAGTTCTTTTGTCTTTATACCCAAAAGGATCTGGAGACGCAGACCCGGAGAAGCAGGGAAGAGAAAAGGAAACGGTCAGATCAAGTGTAGATAATGCCTCATCCAGACCCTGCCCCTTGACCACCAGAAGCGGTACTCAAGGGGGCAGTGTCTGTCGAGAAACCAAGCATGTTATCATCACCCCGAGTGAGGTTGGTGAATTGATAGAATCGGAATGGATGACAGGGCGAGATTGAACAAAAATGTGTGTGATGTAAACAGGGAACTTGTGTGCTGATGGTGAAAACCATACCTGATCTCGGGAAAACTGCAGCGACTATCTTTCGCCTCGGCAAAAGGGCCTTTCAGCATTCCCTTGATCGTGGGACTAATGAGGGTCGCTTCGCGGAGGATGACAAACTCGAAGCCGTCGCTCGAGATCAACGTGACGTACTTGCTCTCATTCGTGTCCCTTGCGTCGTTGCTATCGTTCGAATCCATTTTTTTGCTTGTTTGAGGTGGTTGGATTTCGCTGCCAAATAGAAGGACGGATCCAACGAAGATTGGAGAAGGTGAAAAATAAAATTACGTGGCGATGGGCTTTTTGCTCAGGTCATTGCAGACAAGAGTGACCTTGCTAGGTTGTTTTCGATGCTTCGCACGTGGTTTGCAAGGACAAGAGGGGCGCTGGGCGGGCCGAATCGCGCACGAGCCAGCCAACCGCCAGCAGGTGCAAACCAGTATACATCGGATGAACCCGGGGGAACACCGTGAGTAAACCCTTGGGTTCTGTCATCGGGAACTTAGGTAACAAAGAAATCAACCACCGCCTGCCAGACCGGCTTGGCATTGGTGAATTTGTTGTGTCCCTAAAGAGGGCAGCCACTAGCGGTCACAACAAAGTCCCGGCTTTGAAGGCCCATCCTCCCTGTATACTACACAACAACACCAAATGAATAGGGCCTCGAGTTCTCAGTGCTAACACGCAGCTACTGAGAGTGTCGTACAGTGCTTATGCACAGTGTGCAGCTCCAGAGGCTGTTATCGCAGCTCATGTGGGGTGGCAGTCTTTTTTTGGGCGGGGATCGTGTCACTTGCCGCCAACCTGGTGGGCCGTTGCCCAGTCGACTGTTTACACGCATCCCCCGAACAATCGCTCCTGACCATTTCTGGGGCACCCTGCCCAGAAGTGCCAACCACCAGCTCACGAATTGCTCGAGTCTGCACACCACGCATTTGCAATTCGTTCCATCCGTCATCGAGATCAGATATTTCCTTCGCAATTGCAAAGCGTTCGGGGTGTCTTAGTGCAAATAATTCTTACCAGCGCTGCTTTTGCTCCAGGCTCCCTCAAGAACGCCTTTTTTGGTGGCTGGTGTTTTTTTCGTTCTACCACCCCCACTAAACAAAGTCAAAAAATCATGGCATCGTACCAATATCGCAATTCCTATTACAACAACTCGCAATCCTCGCACGACAAGTATGATAACGGGGTGCAACGGAGACCAACCACGGACCGACGAGACACGCGAGGCGCAAGGTCGAGCGATGGGACTGTGAGCACCATGATGAGCACATCAACCACGGGCAGAGAATCTGCAGCCACAGCCATGACTGAGGGTCCGGCCTACTCCAAAAAGATTGTTGTGGTTGGCGACGGCGGCTGCGGCAAGACATGTCTGCTCATCAGCTACAGCCAGGGCTACTTTCCAGAGGTACGTACTGCTTCTTCCTCCAGCTCCCATTGATCGCTAACGGACTCTCCAGAAATACGTCCCAACCGTCTTCGAAAACTATATCACATACCCCACGCATCCGCCGAGCGGTAAGACCGTCGAGCTCGCACTCTGGGACACAGCCGGGCAAGAAGAATACGACCGCCTGAGGCCGCTCTCATACCCCGAGACCGACCTGATTTTCGTCTGCTTTGCCATTGATTGCCCAAACTCGCTCGAAAATGTCATGGATAAGGTCAGTCAGCCCCTTCACGCACATGCGCTATGCAGCAACTGAGAAAACCGAAACAGTGGTACCCCGAGGTACTCCACTTCTGTCCATACACGCCCCTCATCCTCGTCGGACTCAAGTCGGACTTGCGCTATAAGAAGACGTGCATCGACATGCTCAAGACCCAGGGTCTTACCCCGGTAACAACGGAGCAAGGTCTCGCCGTCGCCCAGAAGATGGGCGCCCAGTACATGGAGTGCAGCAGCAAAGAGATGAAGGGCGTCGAGGAGATTTTTGAGCAGGCTATCCTAACTGTCGTCGCTAACGATCGGAAAACCCTCGAGGTGCAAATGACCAACGGGAGCAGCTCCAACGGTGGTGGTATTACATTTGGGAATACGGGCGCGCCCATCCCTGGGTTGGGCCTCGCAAAGAAAAAGAAGAGAAAGTGCATCCTCGTGTAAACGAGGATGTTACCCTCCGTTTCTTTTTTTTCTTCTCTGTTTAAGATTTGGTGTTGATTTCGACAACCTACCTTTTCCGGAGTCTTGCGGAAGAAAGCAAGCAAAGCGAGCAAGCAAAGCATGAACACGAAATTTCTGGAGGCTCGCAGCCATGAGGGGAAGGGGCCATGAACTGGTCGGTGAGACTGGGTGTAGGACAAGCGGCCACGGCAAATTAATGACCTGAAATAACTGCAACGATTTGACGCGACGACAACTTGATTTTTTTTGGTTGTTGTCATGATGACGGGAATGGGGACCTCAAGTAACGGGTTGCCCGTTGGAAGATTGGATGGATGGGTGGATGGATGGATAGTCAGATGGCCTGCCACAGGCGTTGGTTCTGTTTTACGATACGACGCATGTATTCTGTTGTTGGTTTCGGTCTCTGTTGTTCTGATGCTAAGTGTTGCCGCTGTTGTTGTTGTTGTTGTTGTTGTTGTTGTTGTTGTTGCTACTGTTGGAGTATACTCTTCTCTCTTCTTGAACACTCATATAGGGTTTAGAAGGGATAGGTGATACCCCACATCCTCGTCTACTTAGGGGGGATGTCTTTCATTTCGTAAACATGCACGCCGGGTACTTTGGATGGTGGAGGGGCCGGCAGTTTGTCTGTTTCTTGGGCCAGAGGGTGCAGCTGCTGCCGGCAACCAGACGTCTGCCTATCTGTCTGCGCCTGATTTCTCTACTCGCATGTTCCACATAGGGATTTGAGTTCTCTTTTGTAACCTGTTTTCTTCTGTTGTCTTGTGAGGATCCGGAATACAAATGTATGAAACGATACATTCTCAAAGCTGGTCTCAGTGATGTGTGACGCTTTGTGAGTTGGAACCGTGAACTAAGGTGGCCACAGGGAAGGAACAGATGAAGAACCTTGATGGCTGGGGGTAGGAGCACCGGCAGCTCCACGTAAACTCCCTTCCCCCGGATAGATCTCCCCCTTGACCAAGGAAGGTGCGAGTCATAAGAAGAAGCAGGAACCCGGCTGCCAACCTAGTGCTCTTGTTGTTTGTCCATGACGACCTCAAGATATACCAGCCCTACAGATTACCACTTCGATTGCAGAAGCCACAGTAGAGGTCATCATTTATGACATTCCTAGAACCTCCCGTTCCCCCAAAATGGACATGGACAGCTACCCTGTCCCAGTCGCCTTCCTTCACGGCACCTGCTCTATCATCGCCACCAAGGTCCAAAACTTAGCAACCACAGCTCGCCTCCGCGCTGACGACGACGAAACAGCATCTCGGCTTGCGTGCCAGACCGAGGAACTCGAGGCTGCGGTCAAGAAGCTTGTTGACATACTAAGCGACGCCACCATGGCCGTGTCGGGATTCACGGCCGAGACTGTCCGGTCGACGCTCGCGGCGAGCGATAATATTATTTCCGGAGTTAGAAACTACATCCGTCCATGCATCCTCGGCCCGCAACGCGCGGTGTGGGAAGAGAAGGTCGTGAAGACATGCCAGAAGATGCTGGGAACCCAGATACAGGTGATGGGTTTGCTGGTTAAGGCTTTGAGTCCGTAAGTACAGGTCTCCCCCATCCGCGAACAGGAGTGGGTCTGACACGGCCTAGGAATGGGGCCGCCGAGCAAGATGCGTATCTCGAATCTCGTGAGGCGTTCCAACTTCGTTGTCAAGTCTTGCAGGATGCCCAGACAGTGCGCTTGACTGCTGCCCTTAGGGGCGGAACGCACTCACTTCAATTTGGCCCCGCGGAGCTGCAATTAGCACAGGAAGGCTTTGGGGATATCTCAAGACGGCGCTGTACTTCGCGATCGTCGTTGGGCCCGGGCAGAACAAACTCAGTCTCTTTCGGCGCCACAGAACTGCAATTTGAACAGGAATACCCCGGGACTGTCGCAGAACCACGCCGTGCTTCTCGGTCGTCGTTGAATTTCGGTTTGACACTGGGAGGTGGTCTCGGGCACCGCCGAAGACGGTCTGCTGTGGAATTTAGGGACACCGAGCCAGTGAAACCTAGTCCATCTATGAGCAGCAGCAGGAGGTCTAGCATTTCGAGAATCCTAGGAACTGTTCGCATCAAACAGGGCAGGGATCCCTCATCTGATTCACCGAAGTATTTAGCTTCTCAGCTTTGCCAAGTGTGTCGAGATGGTGATTTAGAGTGGGTGAGAGTGCATGTTAAGAACGGGGCAGATGTCAACGGCGTCGATGCTGAAAATTTGCCAGCTCTGCATTATGCAGTTCTCCGCGGCGATCTACTCGTTGCAAAACTTCTGGTCGAGAAGGGTGCGCTTGTTGGTGGTAGCGATGGTCAGAATCCCGGCATGTTGCTGCTTGCGGTTTCGAATGGGGACACCTCTATGCTCAAATACCTCCTAGAGAAGTCGGCGCCGGTGTCTTCGTCAGGTTGGGATCGCAGAAATCGACAAATCACACCACTCGAGCTCGCCGTTAAGACCGGAAATAGCGAAACAACAAGGATTTTGCTGGACCACGGTGCTAAGCTTCACGGTGTAGAGACAAGCAGAAAAGGATTGGATCCCCTGTGCCTTGCCGTGGATAAACGCCACCCCGAAATTGTCAAGCTCCTTCTCGACAATCATGCGCATGTCAACGGAGCAGCATCCGTGACCACATGGGGTTCTGGCCTTGCCCCCATCCACGTGGCTGCATACCTTGGATATGATGATATCCTGGGTATCTTACTAGATGCCGGCGCCGATGTTGCCACCACTTGCCAGCGTGGAAATGGAAGCGGCGTGACAGCTCTACATCTCGCCACAGGTGGATGCGCCAAACTGCTGATCCAACGAGGAGCAGACATCCTCCAGGGGGACAGCCTCAACCAGTACCCCCTATCTGGCGCAGTTCAAGTCCGCGATATCAGTTCGGTCAAAGTTTTGCTCCAGCATGGTGCGCCGGTTAACGCGGCTGATGCTCATAACGACACAGCCCTTCAAATTACCTGCAAATTGTTCGCCAACGACGCAAAGGCTAGCAAACCTGAGAATCTGGCAGCCTATCGTGACATCGCTGGCGAGCTTCTCGCCTGGAAAGCCAGCGTCGGCTCAAGGCTTTCAGCGAGAATAACTATTCGGGATACCTGCAAAAGGCTCCTCCAAGCGCAACACCCGCCTGTAGATGGGACCAAGTTGGAACTAATGGAGCTCATGGATCGCATTGTCGAGCTTGTCAAGCCTCGCCCTATAAGGTCGCGTCAACCAAGCTACAACAGGGAAATTCTCGCAAATGCCAAGTGGTCCTCGGGCATCACCCAACTCGCATATAACCCCGTGGTATAGGATCTCGTTGCTAGATAGATATCTGCACCCTATGAAGCAAGTTGTAATATTGTTGTAGAATACCTGTCCAGGATGAGTGATTATATAATGGCAAGTGATGTAGAAGCGGATATTGCAGATCCTAGCTGGCCGTCACTGGATTTGGTCTGCGGAGACAGGCACGTCAAAGGGCCACAAAGTAGTGCAGTGGTCAACGAGAATGTCCAATAAGGACACCAGTCTGTGGGATCGTCAAACTGGGGTCAGATTGTCCATCTTATGCCATCAGCCCAACCACCACAAAAACGCACACCATGGCAAGCGTAGAACCATGAGTAGGCGGGATAACGATTAAGTCCACCCCTCTTGACCTCACAGGGCATTCCCTCTTCCTAGCCTAAAGCCAAGTTGAGTATCTTTCCCTCATTAGTGCTGTCAAGTTGACCTCCATCAAGGTTTGTCGCCCCCAAAGCCTGGTAGAGAAGTGGTCTATCAAATCGAGGGAATCGGTGAAGATACAAGCCAGATCGAGCCCTTCACAACACCGTTACGCCTGTCCCCAATGCACATTTTTGTTCCCCGAATTACCAGCTGGTCTCCTTGGGAGCCTCAGCGCCCCACTCAGCGGTAGGGGCAGCAGCGGCATCCCAGTTGGCGGCAGCGGGTGTCTCGCTCCATTCAGCGCCGGTGGTGGCAGCGAAGCCAGCGGGAGCAGCCTCCCATTCACCAGTGGTAGGGAAGCCGGACTCAATAGCCGCAACGCCCTCCTCCTCAACTCCAGGGAGCTTTTCTTCCTCAACCTTCTCCTCGGCCTCAGCCTCAGGGTCGCGGTCTATAGACACCTGGTCAGCAAGCTGCCTATATTAGACTTGGACAGGCACATAAACATACAGAAGTAGAGATCGACCATGACGTCCCAGGGAGTCTCTCGGTTGTAAATAGTACCACGGAGACGGAGGACCTCGCGAGCAAGCATCCACCAGACGCAGCCTATGGCGTGGCGGCCCTTGTTGTTGGTGGGGATAGCAACGTCGACGAACTCGGTGGGAGAGTCGGTGTCGCAGAGGGCAATGACGGGAATGTTGACATAGGAAGCCTCCTTGATGGCCTGGGCATCCGTGCGGGGGTCCGTGACGATAATCAGGCGGGGCTCCTTGAAGGAGCGGGTGATGTAGTTAGTGAAACTACCGGGGGTGAAGCGGCCAGCAATGGCCTGGGCCCCAGTGTGGGCAGCGAACTTGAGAACGGCACGCTGGCCGTAGGGGCGGGCGCTGATGACGCAAACATCCGACGGGTTGTCAATGGCGACAATGATGCGGGCCGCAAGAACAATCTTCTCCCTGTGAGAACCAGGTCAACCCCAATCCGACTGACAATAGCTCGGATTTCACATACCAGGTCTTGCCAATGTTGATGACGTTCACACCATCGGCGCGGGTCTTCCAGAGGTAGGCTGTGAGAATAGCTGTCAGACTCTGCTCGGTCGGTGTAGGGGAGAGGAGTGTTTACGCTGCATGTGAGTCTGGAGACTGTTTCGCGGAAAAGGTTAGCTTGCGATCGACGGGCAATTGACGAGGGGATCACGAACTTCTTGGAGCCAATGTGGCACTGGGCAGCCAGGAGCTGCTCAATGTCACTGCTCGTGGCATTGAAGATGGAGGGGAGGTTCGCAGGAGCCATCTTGATTGGACTTTCTCGTCCTTTCTCGTCGTGACTTGGGGGACTGAGAAAGAGGATCAAGAAATGGCGTCGTGGAAGACTTGATAATTTTGGTTGAGGTTGCCCCTGCTGCTTGCGGAACTTTGCGATTTTCGCGCACAAAATAATTTTGTGGAGTGCCCCGCCAGGGCTCTGGTGCGAAGAAACGGGGCTTGCAGTGCCGAGAGTGCCCATGCACTCATAACAAGTGGGGCCAGCGTTCAGTCGCTTAGCACCGGAACTTTGATACACCGCTCGGCCGATAGAAATCTGTTCTAGGCTACATCCGGACTAGCGCATCTAAGTCTAAAATTTGGCGACAAACGTCGATGGAGTCCCTGACGATGTGAAAGCAACTCGAGGCACAACTCGACGATAGCGACAGACCTCGCGATGCCGCCCCGGTTACCTCCCCCGCAGGGGCTGCGAGGTCTTACATGTAAGTCCTGGGCATACATCGCATACTGCGTGCAAGCCAATTGACTGATCATAAAAATAGTATGTCTCCGCCCGGCACATAGCCCAGCGTTCCAACCCATGATCCAGACGGTCAATCTCTCGCGCAAAGAGAAGATACGGAAAATGAAGCAAGATCCATACGCTTGGGCCCAAGCAGAGCAGCGCAAGGCGGCCAACCTGACGCGCCGGAAGGAACTTGAGCAGCAGCGCGAGGCTGGATGGGGAAATCCCGTGCACGGCATCACGACGCCATTCGTCATGTCCTTCGACACGGCCGGCCAGACCCCAATTTCCAAGCCTCGTGTAGATAGGTACGGGAACCCAATTGAGCAGCCCCGGCAAGACTTGCCGACTTCTCCGCACATACGGAATTATCTACTCGACGAAAAGGAGCTCGAAGTGGCCATCGCGGAAGCCCAAGCCGTTACACGGCCCCTACCGAGTGAGGACGATGCCGAGAGTCCGGAACAGTTTGCCGAGGATCTAAAAATGCACGAGGAGAGACACCAGAAAGCTATTTTGGCGATTCAACGGATTGCCGACCTGAGCAACGGCAACGCCAAAGACCGAAAGCACGCCAACATCAGGCGGTGTATCGAGACGTTTGGCCGACATGTAACCGACAAGAGCTTGGAGAGGCCAGCGCCACCGCTGGCGAGAGGAGTGGTCCCGGTGCCGAAGTCCCCACGTGCCGGCCCCGATACTGGAAGCAGCGAGGTTCAGATTGCCATTCTGACATCCAAGATCAGAGCGTTATCTGTGGCTCTAGAAGGACCTAAGGGTTACAAGGACAAGAACAACAAGAGGAGTTTGAGGAGACTCTGCCATAAGCGGCAGCGGCTTCTGCGGTACATGGAGAGGAAGGAGAGGGGAAGCCAGAGGTGGCACCATATGCTGGAGACGTTGGGTTTGACACCTGCTACCTGGAAGGAGCAGATCACCCTATAAAACATTGTGTCGTAACTTCTCTATGTATTGTACACTTCCGCTAATAGACGGGAATATTGCACGGTTCCACCCATCTTCTTCAGGGCCGTTTTCGACCCATTGCTAGACGCCATGAACCCCCGGTTGATTAATCCTACTCAGAACCACCGAAGTAATCTACAGTATCTAGTCCCACAACGGGCAACCCCCCACCTCTCCTTCAGAAGACACTAATGTAATTGTTGATACGTTCCTTCTGGTTCTGCGCAATGCACTCAGCGATCCATGTGATGTTGCGAATTTCCTGGGAATCGTTAATAAAGGACGGAGCAGCTTCAATGACCGGAGGAAACATACCTGCTCTCTCAACTTCACCCATGCGTAGACGATCGCGTATGTGAATTGCCTTGTGAAAGCCCCCTTGGAAATTTCCATCTCCTTCTGGTAGAACATGTCCTCTAACGTCTTGCCATCAGAACCTACGCCGCCAGCCATGTTTCCGGGCCCACCAGCGCCCCCACCCAGACCCGCCGCTTCAAAAAAGTTCTTGTAGTCGGCTACACCCTCCACCGCCAACCGCACGCCCTCAAAGTCGTCGGCTCGGGAAAGAATAAGGGTGCCTTCTGGGTACAACAAACCAAAGCTCGGATACAACTTCTTACGATCCGCCTTTGTCAGCTCGGTACCGAATGAGTTCAGCGTGATATTGATGGCTCGGCGGTCGGCTTCGAACTCGAGGAGCTCAGACATGACCTCCGCGGTTGGTGTGCCGGACATGTCCGGGTGAGAGTTGACAAACTGGTAAAAGTCCTCGAGATAGTTCTTGTACAATGTGTTGCGGACGATCTCAATGTTGAGCTCGTCTAGATCCTGATGACTCAAACTACCCTTGAAATAGGGGGCTAGCGGAGTCTCGATCAGCACGCTGTTGTATAACTCCTCGATGTTGGTTGCCACACATAGCACGGGCATCGTCTCGAACCACCCAAGTGGGTGGCACCGGTCTAACAGCTCCCGTGTGTCTCGCTCGTGTAGAGTGCCCGTAATGAGAAGGGCCACATTGTCGATCATGTAGCCGTACGTCAGGTAGTCCATAAACTTGGCCAGAGATCCCACAGCGTTGGCCCGGATATAGCGAAACTCAGCAACTAGTTTGTCGGTTGTCTTAGCAGCAAGTGTGGAGGTGGATGGATTGGGAGGGAGGGATGCGAGGAAGTCGCCATAAGCGGGGCCGAGTTGCAGTTTGAGATCTGAAGTGCGGTCAGAATATAAACCCTTGGGGAGCGCTGGCTGGGACACTGACCATCGATGGTCTCGCACTGTGTCATGTTGGTGTAGTTTGCGCTTGTGAGGAGGCCATTCTTGTATCCTCGGACAATACCTTCAATGTAGCTGCATCAACTGTTAGCCATGACCCGTCTGTATAGCGCCCTTTTGTCTCCCTACCCATTATTTACGTTGAATAAAAGGCCCTCCATCTTGGGTGCTGTTCCGTCGCGAAGGACTCAGATGAGGCGTCCCAAACTCGTTTGACAGTGGTCTCTGGACGCATCGCTGAGGGCTTGTCCTGCGCAAGCGGTCCGTGCTCAGTACGCGGATCCGAAGGCGGTCAGCGAGGTACGTACCGGCGCTCGGGCCTCCTATCCCACTTTACTGGAGCTCCAAACTGACTGGTGCAGAAAAAAAATTGACATTTCACTCCGGCCTTTTTTTTATCCTTCGAGACGAATCGCAAGAACGAGGCTCGTTCAACTGCTCCTTCCCACCAACAACCCAGCAGTATCCCCCAGGATCGCGCGAGTACACAGTCGCAATGGGTCTTTTTATCCTAACTGAAACAAGCGCTGGGTAAGCTCCTCTCGTTCAATTGCACGGACCGGTCCCCTCGATTGCGCCTTCTCGGATTTGCGAATTGAGAGGAAAAACTAACGTTTATTGCAGCTACGGCCTGTTCAAGGCCGCCGACAAGAAGCTTCTTGAGGACAGCAACCTGCATGACCGATTATCCACTGTTGACAAGATTGTCAAAGAGTAAGTCGCGGTCTGGCTTTGTCCCAGCGCAGTTGCTCACGCCCCGCAGAATCAAGTACAAGCAGTTTGCCAAATTCGACAGTGCCGCCAGTGCCCTCGAGGAGATTGCTGGCGTCATCGACGGCAAGGTTACACCAAGACTAGCCTCTCTGCTTAACGAATTCAAGGATGAAAAGAAGGTCACTTTGGCGGTCGCCGAGTCGAAGCTCGGAAGTTCGGTCGCTAGACTCCCAGAGCTTAATATCAAGCCGATTTCCGACTCGACAACCAGCGAGCTTTTCCGTGCCATCCGTGGCCATCTCCCCGACCTCATTCCGGGTATGCTACCAGAAAGTTTCCAAGAGATGTCTCTCGGTCTCTCGCACTCGCTATCCCGCCACAAACTCAAGTTCTCACCCGATAAGGTTGATGTCATGGTTGTGCACGCTGTTTCACTATTGGATGATCTAGACAAGGAGTTGAACACATACGCGATGCGGGTCAAGGAATGGTACGGCTGGCACTTCCCCGAGCTGGCCAAGATTCTACCCGACAACCTGTCGTATGCCCGTGTTGTCACCACACTCGGCATTCGGTCCAATGCCCCCGAAACTGATCTCTCGGAAATCTTGCCCCACGAGATTGAGGCTGCTGTTAAGGCGGCTGCTGACATCAGCATGGGAACCGAAATTACCGAGGAGGATTTGGAGAATATCAAGCTGCTCGCGGAGCAGGTCATCAGCTACTCGGAATATCGGAGGCAGTTGGCCGAGTATTTGGAGAGCCGGATGAAAGCCATCTCTCCCAATATGACAGAGCTTCTTGGTGCTCTTGTCGGTGCCAGGTTGATCGCCCACGCTGGCAATCTCACAAGTCTGGCCAAGAATCCCGGTAGTACCATCCAGATTCTCGGTGCTGAGAAGGCTCTCTTCCGTGCTCTGAAGACTAAGCACGCAACTCCCAAGTACGGCTTGATTTACCACGCATCTCTTGTTGGCCAAGCATCCGGGGCAAATAAAGGCAAGATGGCTCGCAAACTCGCCTCCAAGGTGGCCCTAGGTGTACGTACCGACGTCCTGGAAAACTTTTCCGATGACGCAGACGACGAGACGCGTGCTGCTCTGGGGATCATGGCCAGGGCGAAGTTGGAAAACAACCTTCGTCGCATGGAAGGAAAGCCACTTTCTAAGACGGTTTCAGTTGGCCCCAACGGTATTTCCCTCGGCGCCCCATCAAAGTGGAATATCCAGGAGGCCCGCAAATACAACATCGATGCTGATGGTCTGCTTGGTCAAGAAACTCCCGCCAGGAAGCCTCTTATCGAGGAGGTGGCGGAGGAGGAGATGGCCGATGCCAGCGATGCTGACAAGGAAGATGAGGAGATGGAGGATGCCCCGGTGGAGAAGAGCTCGTCCAAGAAAGACAAGAAGGAGAAGAAGAAGGACAGGAAGAAGGACAAGGAAGCCTCTGCACCGACAGCATCCACCGAGTCGCCGGCTGACAAGGGATTTTCTGCAAAGGACATTGAGCGATTGGCAAAGGTGGCCGGCATTTCTGCTTCTAAGTTTACTCGACGACTTGAGAGGGGACAAATCAAGATGAACGCGGACGGAACCATAGAGGTTCTTAGCAAGAAGGACTTTAAGAAGGAGGAGGAAGCAGAAACGCCGGTCAAGACTAAAAGCTCTAAGCGCAAGCACGATGAGGATGCCGAGGAAACGCCAGCAAAAGAGGAGAAGCATAAGAAAAAGAAGAAGAAGCACCAGGCATAAGCCGGTTAGATTCTACCCTCTCCTTTCTGTATTCTTCGGCATTTGGGTCGTTGACAACTGGCGTTTTGGCGGCGGCAAGGATGGCGCAATAGAAGCATTTATTTTCTGGTTTAATACTATCTTGGTGGCGCTGCATTTGAGGTAAAAAAAGCGATTAGTGGCTGGATGCGTCTCGGTGATGTTGCTGATACCTCCAAACTACTTCGTACTGAGCGAAATGAAGAACTGGGCTGAGGGGATAGGAATGTTGTTGCCAGCGGCCATGAGCATTGAAATAGGGTTCAAAGTCAGATTACCTGGCGTCAATTGTGCCGACACTTATGCCATGGAATGCCGGATGCCTCCATGCAGCCAAACTTGGTAAAAGTTGGGATAAGAAAGCCTTTTGGCATGTCCTTCAAAGTCTCAATGTAAAGTTCAAATGCCCTCGAGAGACAGTTCGAAGCTCTGTCACGTAATTCGCAAAGATATGAAGTACTGAAGTGGTCATCAACAGTTTTATCCAAAATCAAGGCCTCGTATTAGAGCCTGTGCTAATCCCAATTCGAGGAAACCGAAAATGTGCTTGGTTTTGAAGTTCTCATGCGATAACGAACAGCTTTGCCCCACTAAAATTTGCCTCGGGCCGCCCAACGCAGGGCCGCTCCCGCGATCAATCTCATCCCCCAAACCATTACACAACAGCTCCTTGCCCACCATGGCGGACTCGTCGGAACCCCAGCGCAAGCGATCGCGCTCGCGCTCTCCTCCGCGAAAACCAAAAGGGAGTGGCGGCTTCCGCTGGAAGGAGAAGCGCTCCAACAATGACGAAGACGCCAGGGACCGCGGCCTCCAGCGCGGATATCGCGAACGCTCGCCTCGTCGTGACCGTGAGAGGTCACCACGCCGCGACGGGAACGATAAGGCTCGCGACAGGGATAGAGAAAGGACCAGGGACAGGGACAGAGATAGGGACCGCGACGGCTTCGACGACAGGTACGGAGACCGCTCGCCGAGACGGAAACGCAACCAAGATGGATACCGCGATCGAGACCGCAACAGGGACAAGGACAGAGACAGAGATCAAGACCGCATTCGTCACCGAGACCAAAACGGCG
>Ga0247760_1002230_pt1 | contig 15312 bp, 19 predicted proteins | sample UWRJL171409R4_FD_179936 | JGI IMG/M metagenome (GOLD analysis project Ga0247760, IMG submission 179936) | Plant litter microbial communities from Arlington Agricultural Research Station in Wisconsin, United States - UWRJ-L171-409R-4 | ecosystem: Environmental > Terrestrial > Plant litter >... | reverse complement strand
GTTCCTCAATGTCTACCCCTACGGCGAGAAGCGGGTGTTTGACGCGGATATTTCCCACGTATGGAAGACCGGCAAAGCCGATGAGGCCGTCAAGAGGTTGAAGCGGCTGGCCGGTTGCCTCCTACTGAGAAGGCCAAAGGGGACCGTCCAGCTCCCACCGAGGCACGACCAGGCGCTCTATGTCGAGCTGGACCACCAAGAGCGAGCCCTGTACGACAAAGTGAGAACACAGGTCATCGCTCGGATTGACGAATCCCTCATCTCCGGAACGGGCACTGGGTCGACGTTTGTCAGCATCCTTCAGCAGATCGAAGCTATGCGATTAGTCGCAAACCTGGGACTTCTCTATCCAAGCCGACATGATGTCTCAGCAACTGTCAACAATCCAGCGAGAGAGGACTGGAGGCATGCGGCTCAGCGGGTATTTAATATTCGCTTTGATATGGGACCCATTCAGTGCTACCTATGCCATTTCGCACTAGATCCGACATGCAACCCGATTAACGATGCGGACTCACCCAGACAGCTTTTTTGTCAGTGCCTACGGTTTATCTGCTCCGGCTGTGTCCAAGCAGCCGAACAACAAAAGACCGGTCCGCCGAGCTGCGGGGACATCCCGCCTTGCCCGATTGCCGAAGTGTCAACCAACCCTTCAAGCTTGGAGGAGTCGTCACTCCCAGTATCAGTATCGACCCTTCGTCACGCAACATACCAACCTACCAAGGTGAAAGCACTGGTTGCCGACATCGAAGGCCAGGCCGATAACGTGAAATGGTGAGTTTGAGATATGGGTCGTTCATGGCCACACATGCTCACACTGATACAGTGTTGTATTCTCGACATGGCGCATGACCCTGGATGTAGTAGAGGCAGGACTTAACGACGCGAACATTCAAACTATCCGATTTGACGGCAAAGTTCCCCAGCGCGAAAGGCAGGGAGTCATTGATCGGTTTCGCAGCGATCCCTCGATCAGAGTTATGCTATTGACGCTGTCTTGCGGTGCTGTTGGGTACGTAGCTTTGCCTTCTAGGATTGGGTCCGATGTGTCGTTGCTGACAAGAATGTTTCTAGATTAACATTGACGGTCGCATCTCGAGCCTATTTAATGGAACCCCACTGGTAAGTCTCTGACGACGCTTCGTCTCTGTATGTTGCGAATGCCTACTATTTGCAGGAACCCTACTATCGAGGACCAAGCACTTGCACGGATCCACAGGATAGGCCAGAAGCAGGAGGTCACGACCATTCGACTTTACGTCAGGAATTCGTTCGAGGAGGTGAGATTCTATTTCTATGCATTTTGTGTTACCAATGTTCTCACGCGGCGCAGAATGTCGTGAAGAATCAACAGTCCAAACGAGATCTCGCGGGAATTCTTCTTGGGGGAGTAGCAGCCAGTGATATTGGACATCTCGAGGTAAGTCCGGCGCTGGAACTACGAGCCAGTCGACACTAACCCTCTGCTCCAGCGTCTTCGTTCCCTAATTTGAAGTCATGGTATTTTCCCCGCTTGGTGGTGGGGTCCTTTTGAAGCACAAGGCTCTGGGAAGTGAGGGGTCCTTTACAATTCAATTCCTGAAAGACTGTTAGCGTGGGACTTGGTGAATACGAAGTATCCAGCAGGGGTTTGCAATGAACAGCTGGGAAGCTATTTTGCGAGGGGTCAAGTTAGAATACTTAGGCCTCAACTCTAACATTTAGAGCCTTGAAATTTACTCCTTAAGGCCTCAAGTTTCCATCATAACCCTCCAAAAATGGAAAAGAATGCCGAGGGGAGGTCGGCCCGGAAGCTAGCCGTGAAGTACCGCGCGAACAATCTTTCAGGGGTTGGACTGTATGCAAGCTGCAGCACTGACGTGTTCAGTCACGCACATTGGCTAGGTCGGAATTACAGACAGACGCTGCCAGACGAGATGGACTGCATGGCTTGGCGCCCACTTCGCTAAGTTCCGACAAATCACGTCGCTTGGGTGCGCTTGCGGCGGTTTTCCCTCGTGGCTGTGCTCGATGAGACTGCCTTGCGCTCGCGGGACACTTTCTGTGAACATCATTTCGGAGATCCCATCGCATCTTGACCTCTGAGCCCATAGCACGAACGACCTTGCGATGCCACTTTCGACGCGGGTCTCGCCCGCAGCTCAGCGGGTAATCCGCGAAGCTTTCCATGACCTCGAGCGCACCGTGGCAGAAAAGGACCGAGCGGGGTTCTCCGCTACCACACTTGACGACGTGATAAAAGCGGCCCACAGCATCGAGGATGAGCTTGCAGCCCGCCAGCTGCTCCGAAACATGCGACGTCTGACGCCCCTATTTACGGGCCTGCAGTGCTATGCAAAGTCGATCGAGGTCGTCTGCAACGGCACACCATGTTTGGCTTGGGTTTGGGCGCCCATCAAGCTGATCTTGAAGGTTGGTGTCCTGCCCGCTTTCCCTCGATAGCTACTGACTTTTCCTCCCAAGGTGGCGTCCGACTTTGTCGAGGCGTTCGAAAAAATTATCGCCGCGTACGCGCGAATCGCTGAGCCCCTTGCGAGATTCAAAATCTTTGACCTGACGTTCGCCCAAAACACTGAAGTCCAGCAAGCCCTCGTAATCTTCTACGCCGACATTCTTAAATTCCACAAGGAGGCCTACAAGTTTGTGCGCAGGAGTGGTGAGTCGACGGGGTCCTTGGCTGTGCGTCAACTAACCGTATGCAGGCTGGAAAGTCTTCTTCATGACCTCGTGGGGCCGCTTTCAACGAAAATTCGACGGAATCATCCAAGACCTCAAGGACCATGAAGCCCTCGTAGATAAAACGGCTGCCGCCGTTGGACTTGCCGAGTCACGCGCCATGAGAGAGGATCTGGCGAATCTGAGGCGGGAATCCCTTGAAAGGGCCGCCAAAGTTGAAGAGGAGAGAACTGCAGCTCAGTACATGGCCATTGTCGGCTGGCTGAAGATGGACGACGGCAGCCAAGCGAAACTATTCGAAGCTATCCTGACCGAGCCCCAGAAGTATACCGAGACTTGCGACTGGATTCTGAAGGTTGACAGAATCGCGGCCTGGATGAGATGCAGTCACGAGTCAGCTTTCCTTGTTCTGCATGGCCATCCAGGCACCGGCAAAAGCGTTCTTGCCGCCCGAATCGCCACCTTTTTAAGAACGCAAGGGAGGTCGCTCGTAGTTTCCCACACCTGCACATACTCCCATGCCTCATCGACAGACTACGACCAAATTCTCCGCTCGATCCTCCTGCAGCTGGTGCAGTCTGATACAGATCTCGTCGCCTACGTGTACGAAGAGTTCATTCTGAAGAAGAAGAGCGTCACTTCGCAATCCATTGAGCGTCTAATTCTCGAGAGCGTCGGTGCAATCTCCAGTACCCCCGCGGAAACGAAATATGTGCACATCGTACTGGACGGACTCGACGAGTGCGACAAAGAGAAACAGAGTAGGATCATCAACCTTTTTGAGCGCATGATTTCGGCGGCATTTGCGTCAACGTCAGCCGTGTGCAAAGTTCTCGTCACTAGCTGCATGCCTGCCTCGGTGGCCAAAAAGCTGAAGCAGAAACACAGAGTGTCGCTGTCTGCCGAGAAGGTAGCGCTCGAGAAAGCTATTGCGTTGTACGCTTCACAACGGCTCGGTCAACTCCGGTCTCGGTGGCACCAGATGGACATCCGAGATGTTGACTTGAAGGAATTGGAAACAAAACTTGCTAAGAAGGCCGATGGTTGGTGGCGGTTTACCCAACCGTTTGTTGCTGAACTTGCTGACAAATTCATAGGGATGTTTCTCTGGGCAAGGCTCGTTCTAGAGTACCTTACAACTAACATGTTTGTTAGAAAGTCGGAGGTGATGGAGTCGGTTGACATGCTTCCACGAAAGCTAAGCGATTTCTACGGACAGATTCTGGCTCAGCTCATGTCCCATTTCGACAACCGGTCCGTCTCTCGGCTGCAATCCATAATGGGCTGGATTGCATTTGCTAAGAGGCCGCTCCGAAAGGTGGAGCTTCGCGCCGCCCTCTCATTTCTCCCCGAGGAGGAAAATGTCCATTTGCAAGAGCTGGCCCCTACATATCTGCTGGACATGTGTGCGCCTCTGGTCGAAGAGAGAGCTGACACAACTTTTGCGTTCGTACACGGCTCGGTCAAAGAGTGAGTTTGGCCTGGAGAGGAAGCTTGTGCAGTTGCTTACCGTACACAAGATTCTTGCAGAGCTCAGAGAGCAGTATCCGCCTCGACGAGGACAACACAACACAGGACCAAGGTCTCGCAGTTGTGTCATGCCTTCTCTCTGGACTCGAGGTTTTCAGCCCTGCCTACCCAGACAACCCTCGTTCCCTTCGCGTCCTGAGGGGTCTACACGGCTTGCATGTGTACGCCCACGATTACTGGGTGGAATATCTGCTGTCTGCCTCCAGGCTGGGCTCCTCCACAGAATCCCGGTTTGCTGCCCGGTCTACCCAGCTTGCAGTCACACTCAATTCGCGGCCGCAAATTGGGCCTCCGATAACAGAATCGCGACTCTTGGATGGCCGTCTAGCCAAACTGCAAGGGCATGCTGAAATCTTCAAGGCGGTGCAAACTATTTTATCCGACCGAGCGGGAAAAGAAGACCAGATTACCGCGTCTCTGCCGGCAGTTCAAACCGGGCAAGAGTCGCAGCAAGCACTTTCTGAGGTGACTGATCTTGCCTCACTGCTATCAAACTACCAAAGCACCATCCAGGCTCTCCTTCGCCAGTGGAAATTCCCAGGAATCAGTATTCAAGAGCTGGAAAAGTTCAAGCAAGATTTTCGGACAACCGCTTTCACTTGCCGGTATTGGGCATGCCCCTATGCGAGCATGGGCTTTGAGGACGAGTATCAACGTCGCAAACATGAACAGCAACACGCGCCGCGGCTCGCTTGTGACGTGGACGCTTGCCAGTACCCTCCATTCGTCTCGGTTCAGGCATTAAACAGCCATAAGGCAAGGCTCCACAAGGAGTCAATGCCCAACATCAAGATCAAAGCGCCCCTTATTCGCCAAAAGAAAACGGCCGGTACGATGTCCTCCATCCATAGGGATCTAGAGTCTGGGCCTCCAAGTTCTAGAAGACGGACTCCGGTCCCGCGGAATACAGAGCAGCTGGAAGAGAGCAACCAAGTTAATCCAACATTTCTATCCACGGCTCCTAAGCCAGAAGGAGGTGGCCGGCCCAATCTGCTTCTTGATGATGACGCTTCTCCAGCTGTTATCGTCTCAGACATATCTCGCCCGATTCCAAGTCCTCGAATACCCCCCACCATCCGTTCACCCCACGTACAACTACAAACTATGCTTGAACATTCCGCTCTTCACAGAAAAAAGCAGGGTTCCAGGTATGTATCCATTTCTTCACTCTCATGTTCCAGTCTCTATGTTGCTAATCCATTTTCAGACAGATTGCTTGGTCGAAGATGGGGACCATTGCATATATCGCACATGACGGTTGCTCCGTGCAGATGAGAACTCTTCGTGCCAATCCTGTGGATGGCATCTGGGGCCTTAGTGAACCAACCACCGTCCCCGAGATCCATGCATCCCTGTTCAACCCCATCGTCCAGCTGGCTTGGTCTGACACTGACAGACCACATCTCGCAGTGATGGACTATCACGGCTGCGTTGACATATTTTCTTTTGGTCAGTCTCTCAACTCCCCTGTACTCCGACACGATAGGCGACTTGACACCATGGCTCATTATGGCGGTGTTGTGGCATGTCACTGGCTCCAACCAGCCCCGCTGGAGGGTGGCAACCCGCGATTTGAGTCTTGCGGACCCTTCCACCCACTTCCTGGGAGAAGCGCTTTTGTCTATATGACAGAGGCTGGCGTCTTGAAAATGCTCTGGATGCACCGTGACTACTCATTCAGGCTCGTGACACATCGGCCAGATGGCATCAACAAATTAACAGCAGTTGAGCATGCTTCATTCTGCGGACATGACAGTAAGTTTCATCGCACCCTAACAAGGTTTCGTGGACTGAATGTCGCAGATGTTTTGTGGGGTGCTATTGTCTGTGAACGCAGGCTCTACGCTCTTGAAGCTCATATTCAATGGGGCAGGTCCTCTCCAGATGGGAATCAGACATTAGGGGAGCTGGAATTAGCTCCAACCATAAAGGCCCGTGTCAGATTGGACATTGCATTCGGGTGCCGAACTAATTCAACTCTATCGCGCATACAGTGGATTCCTGCGTTGATCTCGGAAGCAACTGGGGCTACGTTGGGGCCCATGCAACTTTTCCTTGTTTATTGGCTTGACTTTCACCGACGTGGTGTGGAGATCCAGTGGCTGGAACTGAAGGCAGAGGACGCCGTAAGTCCCCACACACGGTTCAATTAATGGTAGTGACTCTGTACTAACAACAGCGCGAATAATTGTGCGGATGAAGAAGTTTCGTTTCATCCGGACAACATCCCACGCAGCGACTGTTCTGAAGATTGAACCGTGTCGATTCAACACTGCCATTCGCATTGCTCTTAGTGATGGGTCGGTCCAATACTTCAATCGCTTGACAACAGTGGACCAAATGCCCGATTTCGGGGATGCTCGAGATCCCATGACGGCCCTGAGCGGCGCTGGATTTCTCATGCCTCCCAAATTTCCAAGTATGCTCTATTTTCAACCCCACTTCAAACATGGAATTGTTTCGGCACGGATGAGACTGCTAACTGTATATTCCAGGCCGAGATATTGCTTTCTCTCCGACAGGCTGCTCCTTCGTTCGGATACGAAATGACGGAGCTGTAGAATGGAACGCAATGTACAGTCCTCTCGCTCTCGATGGCCAGGGCGACTTAGAGGCCAAGCAACAGGCTAGCGTTGCGGCCCTAGTTGTGGCAGCTTCTCCAGCGGAGGCTGATTGCAAGAACTACGACGATTTGATCGCAATTGCACACGGATATCTTTCAGCACTACATGGTAAGTCGAATTTGATGCCTCATTAAACCCAGCACAGCGTGTTAACGACTGCACAACAGTTGGCGACTTGCCGAGTGGTTTGATTACTGGAGTCGCCAAGGCTTTAAACCTTGATTTCGACATATCCTCCTCACTGGAAACCCACCGTGATCAAGATGCAGACACAAAACCGTGGCCACTTTTGAGCGTTATAAGCAGTCTTGGTTTCCGAGGACGATCCGAACGAAAAAGTGGTAGTCGTCTCGCCAGCTTAACCCTGGCCTTGCGGAACGTTAACCGACTCATCAGAGCCGTGTGCAGCGGCTCTGGGAGCTCTAATATCCAGCCCTTGCACGACGACCAAGTAATGACTCTTGTTGAGTTCTCCGTCATGTGGTCGATCAACTTTCTGGGTTGGCTCACCAACTCGCTCACGAACCCGCAAAGCTCGTCGCAGTGGAAAGGAGACCCACTTCCACTCCAAGTCGTTCTCTTCTCCCAAACCCGGAACTTGTTAATCGGTTTATGCCACTGCATGATGACGCTTCACCACAAGGTTTCCGTTTTGGAACATATGATCTTGGGAGCTGTATCAGCGGCAACGGCAAGGATGCGCAGAATAAAGGCAGCTATTGATGAGTCCCCGGTCAGGTTAGCTAATCTACAAGGCTTTCTAGCGTTGGTTCATGTTGGCAACTCAACTCGCATCCTCGATCTCCAACTTCTTTGCGCCTCCAAGATGCCAAGTAACTGGCACCATTATACTGATTCGCACTTCTTTTTTAATCTCAAGAACTATCTCGACGTAGTCAGAACTACAGACTTGTCAAAGAATTTCAGACCACCAGAGGTGTATGGAGGCCAGTTCATTCCAGACTGGAGCGCACCGCCAGCAGGGATCACACCCACAGTGTTCCTAATCGCATGCCAAGCGACCGTGGCAAGCTACAGTATCATCTCAGACAAGTGGCAGTGTACGAGATGCGCTGCGACCATGAGAGACAAGGATGCCGGACCAGAACCCACACCTGGCTTGGGCTATTTCCTCGCCCATTTAAGGCGCTGTCCTTGTGGCGGGTATTGGCAAGCCCTGGGAAAGCAAGATACGCCGCCAAGGAGGAGCATTTTCATGCCCCTGACGGATGATCCGGAGGAAGATAGTGATTGAATGAATGGATTAAAAAGTTAGGGTCTCTGTTTTTATAGCTTTCAATATTTATATGTTGGGTATCTGTTGTCATGCTAATATAGCATCCTGCTCTTGTTTTATCATAGCCATTTCTTTCGCAACAGCAGTGCATACTAGGCCGCTTTCATTTGGTATTCCGTCTCCAAGGACCGGCGCACTGACACGGCCGCCTTGCTGTTCCGATCTACCGGCACACGGGAAACCAATCGGCCGAGTCCACACTATTTGAAGAGGTCAAGCTGAGAAATTATGTCTCCGGACCGGACCTCGCTTTCGCAAATTGCTCCGCCTTGCCCCGCTCTTGACGGCATCGTTGATCTTTGTCTCACTCAAGTTTGGTTGGTAATCCGCCCGATCGAACATTCCGTCTACTACTGGACCCGCTTTGCCAAGCTCCGCTCCGAACTTATGGTACGTGGAGATACGTAGCTGCAAAATCACTCTCGGACCTCGTATCCGAGAACCCTCGGAAAACTTGACCACGATGACCTATCACCGTCCTCCTTTTCAAGACACTTTTCCTATCCGGTGTAGTAGTCTAGACATCGCTACAGGCTAGCCGTATAATCCAACGCCTGAAAGATTGTTAGCGTGGGACTTGGTGAGCATCGAGGAGGGGTTTGTACAACATTTGAAGAGTTGGGAGGCTATTTTGCAAGGGGTCAAGGTAGAAGATTTAGGCCTTAACTCTAACATTCAGGGCCTAGAAATTAACTCCTTAGGGCCTTAAGTTTCCATTTTCAATCCCTCAAAAATAGAAAAGAATGCCGGGGGCAGGTTGGCCCGGAAGCTGCAGCCAAGCCGTAAAGTACCGCGCGAACAATCTTTCAGGGACTGGACTATAAGTCCTGCAGCCCTGCTCGTAGGTTACAATCTTCTATTTGTGAACATTAGTGTATTTTTGACTTGCAACGTTGCTTGTCTTGACTTGCAGCGATTGTGGATAGCAAAAGTTACTTTTTGATAACTAATAACTACGTGCTTGTAAAGAACTTAGTCAGTCTGCCCATCCAGTGCCAATTAGTAAGCAGTCCCTGACTTGGCTTTTGTGATAGGATTGAGGCCGAAGACTTTGGGTATATAAACCTCGCCCTCGTCCGTCGTTGAACTGGTAAGTAAGGTGTCTTAGCCAGCATCTATCCATCTTTGTCATCCATCTTCATCTTCCATCTTCGTCATCCATCTTCGACCCAACTCCAAGTGCCAACAGCCACAGACATTAAGAGCCAACACTAAAATGGCATCCTTCTTCATCACCGGCGTCTCCCGAGGTCTCGGGGTAAGTTTCCTAACCTCTAGCTGCATGATGCCTGGTATCTAACATTCAGACGTGAAGTACGAGTTCCTTCGTCAGTACTCGGCCGACGCAAGCAATACCGTCGTCGGACTTGTTCGAAACAAGGCTGGCACGGACAAGAAAATCTCGGAGGATGCGGAGCTGAGCAAACGGTCGAATATTCATATTGTTGAGGGGGATATGTGCGATTATTCGTCATTGCAGGTAAGAGATACCCACTATTCAAGGAACTTTGCAGGTGGGCTGACGGCAGATCAGAAAGCCGCTGCGTTTACCGCAAAGATTACCGGCGGCACACTTGACTACCTCATTGGCAACGCGGCGCTGCAGAGCCAGTTTGACGCGTATGACGACATCGGTACTCTGTAAGCTCTCATCTCGCAGGCGCCAGACGTGATTTCTGACAGGGAGAAACAGAGGCGAACAACCCGATGAACTTACCCGCGTCATGCGAGAATCTTTCGACGCCAACGTCATTGGCAACATCCATCTCATCAACATCTTCCTCCCTTTGATCCTCAAGGGCGACGCCAAAAAGGTCATTATCCTATCAACGGGACTTGCGCATGCTGAGCTCACAAATGAATATGACGTGGCTCCGGCTCCTCTTTATTCCATCAGCAAGGCAGCGTTGAACATGATGGTGGCCAAGTTCAGCGCTCGGTATAAGCAGGAGGGGGTTTTGTTTTTGGCGTTGTCTCCGGGAGTGGTTGATACGGGGAATTACGACGCTGGTTTGTCTCCTCTCTTAATCACCTACCAAGAGATAACTCGCTAATGTTAACGTATGTGAGTACAGCCACGCCAGAACAGCTCGAAAAGGCAGCAAAGTCCATGATGGCCAAGTTTTCCCTCTACGCCCCCGAGTGGAAGGGCCCAATCACCCCGGAACAGTCGGTCAGCTTGATGCAAAAGGTGATTTCGGATGTCAGTATCGAAAAGGGGAATGGGGGAGGATTCCTTTCGCACTGGGGTAATCAGCGTTGGCTCTAGTCCCTAGAAGTAGCTGTGTATGACGTGCGAGGATACAAGGGACGCAGATAGGATTTTGAGATTTTATTTACCAAGCCGACTACTACATTTCGCAGGTACTTAAATACATGTAGTCACATTCCCGAATAGACATCTCTGAAACTCCACGTGCAGCGAAACAGCCGGTGGATGCTGCGGTTGAAACAGTTGACAAACCGTCACTCCACAAAACACCGCGGAATGAATCGTGTAACAAGGCCTGGGGTGTACTGAACACTCCGCCCCTGCCATACATAAAATCTGTCCCTCCGAAGAGGGTGTCGAATTCCGCGGCATCGACCGTGGGGGTTCGCCTTTTTCGTTGAGCGTGCTTATGTCCTGAACAGGCTTGCTCGAGCTACCTACCTACATGTAAAGCAAGAACATGACCATATGGACTTGAAGACACAGAATTGGCCCAGCCGTGAACAGAACTTTGGTCCCGCGTACTGCTCCTGAATTCTGAGACAGGTCGAGATCCAGCTTCAGCATTGAAGAAAACGCAAGCCAATCATCGTTCACGATTAGCTGCTGGCCAGGCGGTTGCTTGTTTGAAGGAACAAATGAAGGACCAGTATTGAATGTGATCTCTTATCTGGGCTACGTTGCCGACTCTGACATAATGTTACGTGGAGTTTGAAGCCAGTTACGACACGATAACATCCCCAGCGATCATGATGATGCATGCCGGGCCGAATTGCGCAACATCTCGTCCTTTTCATCGGAGCGGAAACTTCCCTGCGGTCCCGCTATCCGCGGAAGAACCCAGCGATTCTAAAAATGAAAAAAGGTGCTGGGTACCCCATAGGGCTGAAATTTTACGAGGCTTCCTCCCGGGATCACCACACGGAAACACTGGGTCGCCCCCGTAGCATCACCATTGTCTCTCATCACAATGACGCGGCTGGGTACGTCAGTCGTGTTTAGTGATGTGCAAACTACGCAATACGGCGTATTGAGCTTCATATTTTTTGTGGTCTTGATTGCGGCTGAGTCGCAGGCGAAAAGGGGTTGACAATGTTGATGCATGGTTGATCCTGGGGAGGTGGGGACGTTGGGACGAAATGAAGGTTTTGTTAATAAATATAAATACTACTGCCCCATCATGGTATGTGCAATAGGATAACTCAACACTCACAGTCCGTTCTCTCTAGTATTACTCCTGAACATTCTCAAGGATATTGTCAAGATGAGAATCGCGTTACCATTTTTCCTCGCGGCCGGCACGGTGCTGGCCGGTTTCGACACCTGGTCACCGCCTGGACCATACGATGGTATGTTCCCGAACATCTCAAACATTCTGAGAAGCAGACACTAACTGAATGCAACGCAGTCCGGGCTCCGTGTCCCATGCTCAGCACGCTGGCCAACCACAGATTCCTCCCCCACAGCGGCAAGGACATCAACCAGGATACATTTGTGAATGCACTCTTTGACGCCCTCAACATGAACAACACCTTGGGCAATATTCTTTGGAAAACTGCGCTGTTCACCAATCCGAATAAGAATGCTACAACTTTTTCGTTGAATGATTTGGGAAATCATAACGTCCTCGAACATGATGCTAGTTTGAGGTGAGTTCCTACCCTCTTCATAACAGATAGATTGGTACGGAAGCTGATTCTTAAAATGCGAGCAGTCGACCCGATTCTTTCCACGGCAATGCCGTCACCTTCAACCAAACTGTCTTTGACGAAACGAAATCCTACTGGACCGACGAGGTCTTGACTGTCGAGATGGCTGCCAAAGCGAGACTTGCGCGCGTCAACACTTCCAAGGCTACGAATCCCCAGTTCCAGCTTTCCGAGCTGGGAGAAACTCTGGGATTCGGAGAGTCGGCGGCGTACCTTGTAGTTTTGGGCGATATGCATACTGGAACGGCGAATCGATCCTGGGTCGAGTGGTGGTTTGGTAAGTCATCATTTTCTTCCGGCAATCTGAGTGGTGTTGGCGAGGCTAATTCTGGATGCAGAGCATGAGCGACTGCCCTTGCATCTGGGTTGGAAGCGACCTGCCGAGTCGTTTGACGAGGGCACTTTTGACAAATACATTGATATCATGAAAGGGATAACGCAGGGGCTGATCAACGGCACTGATTCAACAAACACCACCAAGAGATGCACATCTCGGTCTTCTCGGTCCGCTTGGTCCTCTCGTTTTCATTGAGTTGCTGTGGGTTGACTGGGCGGAACGAGGCAAGCTTTCTAGGTTGTGGGTAAGGGATCAAGATATACTAGACGGAGGAGCATTTTTAGTTATGCAGATTTAATCGAGTGCCAAGTTTCTTTTCTCAGCTCAGTGACCTATCTCACAGGTTAACCCTATGCCCCCATAACTATCTCGACTTCTTGTTCTTTCTTCAACATGGGCTTTTTGTGCCGTGGAGAACGTGCGGTACGTTACACAGGGGCTCGGAATAAATGATGGGATTTAGCCACTTTACATTACACTGCAGGTTTCTTTTGTGATCCCTCAAATGGGAAAAGACAAATTCCCCTGCTTTCTCTTTTATCAGCTGCCTCGATAGATTGGAAATATGGTTCTTCTCCCTCGCCCTTATCGCTGAGTGTAGGTACACGTACGTCATGTTTCACTCCGACCCCGTACAGGCGGTACAAACACCACCCACTTTTACAGCAACCGCCGATTCTATCCTCCAGGATGCAAAGCACATCGTCAACACCTGCCGCAAAGAATACAACCGAGTCGTCGCTTCTGTGTTACCCAGCAAAGTAGACTTTGGGGATACCATCCTCCCGCTGGCCTACGCCCGAAAACGAAAGGATTCTCGGAGAACGGGAGTTGATATCCTGCAAGTAATGTCTCGCCTGGTCCCGAAATCCGCGCGGCGTCACAGCAAGCCCGCTCTATTTTTGACTTCTTCAAACATTACTCTCACCTTCCCGGATATACACGGACCTGGGAGATACAAAATAGTAATAATAATAGTGGTAGCAAACCGGCCGAGACAATCCCCGCTGGTCTTATCCTCGCAGCTCTTGGCTCCCTGCAGCGGACCGAAGCATGGAGCACTGTATTATCTCCGACAGATATTCCTCTGCACGTTCGGCATGGCAAATCACTAACCTGAAGGCATTTGCTAGTCGCGCACCCCCATTTTTGCTATTTGCGCATCCCCCCAAATAAAAATAATTATTACCAAGTATCCAGACAACACCTTGGTCTAACCTTGGTACCGCTGGAAAGCCTGAATTTTGTAGAATCTAATGATACTATTCTCGTAACTGCCAGTATACTAGTACTAGAGAAAAATCTACTATTAAAGATTGAATAAATAATTATTTAAAAAATTAACGAAAAATGTTAGCTAAATAATGGTTTGAATTCTTCATTGCATTTGCTTTCTTCTATTCCGTTTTACAAAAATATCATCTTGCAATTTTTAAGCTTAAAATCCAACTTTTTACTTTGCAAATTTCTGATTTTAATACCGACGTAGTGGTAGAGCAACAATGCTCCCAAAATAGAAGAAAAAATTACCTATTTAATGGTATTGCTTTTATGCAAATAGCTTGAGAAATGCTTGTACAATCTTAGATTTTTCAATTTGGGTGGGTGCGCGAATAGCAAAAATGGGGGTGCGCGACTAGCAAATGCCAACCTGAAAGCCATGAGGAGGTCGTCGTCATGAGAATAACCGACATCTGGAATATTTTACATCAGTCGGTCTGTCTTTTCGATTACCCGGCTGTTTTGGGACTCGATGAAGATGTACGCAGTCGGGAATCCACGAGTTTTGGACACCTGGTGTCGGATTACCATGCTGGATACTAATGCTATCTCTTGCGAGTACATGTATGAGTATGGTCACCAACGAGAGGGATTTTACAAGGACCTTGGTGTTCCTTGGCAGATATCAAATTGTGGCAAGGCTTCATCAGCGTTTGGTGTTTTTGGATACCATGCACCGTCCGATACATGTACCTGGAATCACAGCGAAATAAAGATTCAGTGGCTGATGTTCAGCCCGCTGATTGGATCATCTGGTGGTGCATACAAATGAGTTAGCCTAGCCCACTTTCCCTCGGCAGCACATGCGTGATTTGTTGGGAAGAATGAAGCCCGGCCTATCAGCCAACCCAGTAAAGCAAGTTTGAATGCAGCTGTGCTGCGGTGCACCACAACAAATTCTCCTATTGGATAGGTACACAAGCGGGCTCCCGTGCAACCACGCATGCCACGCTGCGGTTGAGGCGGAGTCGAATACCTAGTCACTTGCGCAAAGTTCTCCATGGCGCGGTAAATTCTCTCCTCTTCCGAGCCTTTGCTAACTCCATCTCATCCAGTTTGATCCAGGCCCTCACCTCGGTGGCCCCCGCGCCACGCCATCTGGTTTCCGCGATGGAGGTCGGATGGACGTTTGGCAGCGTTGGCGACCTGTTTGCGGTTTGTGAGCTTGCAATCAAGCTGAGCAAGGCTCTGGGAAGCGGCCAAGCGAGTAGCGTTGCTCAATATCGCGAACTGCGAACCGAGTTGGACAGCTTTGTCCAGGTTCTCACAATAGTATGTTGTTTTTGCTCTCTGTGGCTTTTTAACTAGGAAATTTCTTCTGACAAGGTCCTCTCGGGCCCTGGCTGCTTAGCTTCGCGACATTCCCCCATCACCTTGCCCTTCCCTCCAACCCGTCTACACCCGAATAAAACATGTCATCGATGATGTCTGCTCCTTAATGCAGGATATCTACGGTAGCATCGTTCGCCGATACGGTCAGAACCTGACACAAGGAGGCTCGGGAAATGTCATTCTGGACGCCTGGAAGAAGATGCTCTTTCGATTTCGAGAGCCCGATCGGCTGAGGGACTTCCAAGAACGGCTCAGCAAGCGAGTTGCCGTGCTTCTGTTACTTGTCGGATCAGCTACACAGTAGGTATCATTAT
>Ga0247760_1002229_pt1 | contig 15312 bp, 11 predicted proteins | sample UWRJL171409R4_FD_179936 | JGI IMG/M metagenome (GOLD analysis project Ga0247760, IMG submission 179936) | Plant litter microbial communities from Arlington Agricultural Research Station in Wisconsin, United States - UWRJ-L171-409R-4 | ecosystem: Environmental > Terrestrial > Plant litter >... | reverse complement strand
AGTGGGTTCCAGTGGGTCCAGGGGGCTTGGCAGCCCCCCTGAACCACAACACCAACTCCCCGTGGCTGTGGTGACTGCACTTTGCTATAGTGCAGTTGGCAGCACTCCCAGGGTAGTAGATCAACTAGGCTACAGCACCCAAGGGTGCTGTAGCTACAGGGCAACTGGGCTGTAATTTCAACAAAAGTAAGAAAATATTACGTACCTTAAGATATAATATATGATGTATTACGGGTTGTACTGGGTGTGAATTTCTCGGTTACGTATATAAAGGTAAAGGTAGAGTATGAGGTAATGGAGAGTATGCTTAGTATATAAAGTAGTAAAATAAGAAAAAAAGCGTTACGTATTTTAAGCTAAGGCGTATAATATGCCGTGGGCTATACTGGGTATAAGTTTTTTGGATACATATACGAGGTTGGGAGTGGAAAGTAGGTAAAGAGAAAGAGTATATATATATATACAGAGTAAGAAAATATTACGTACCTTAAGTTAAAGCGGGCAATATATAATAAATTATACTAGGTGTGAGTTTTTCGGACGTATATATAAGGTTAGGGGTAGAAAGTAAGTAGAAAGTATATATAAGTAATATACAAAGTAAGAAAATATCACGTACCTTAAAATAAAATAAGTGATGTACTACGGGCTATACTAGGTGTGAACTTTTTAATTATACGTACGAAAATAAAGGCAAAGTATAAGGCGATGGAAAGTATATTTAGTATATAGGTAGCAAAATAAGAAAGAAAATATTACGTACTTTAAGCTGAAGCGGGTAATATACTGAAAGTTATACTGGGTATAAGTTTTTCGGATACGCATATAAGGTTGGGGGTGGAAAGTAAGTAAAAAGTGTATATAAGTGGTGTATAAAGTAAGAAAATGTTACGTACCTCGAGATAAAGTGGGCAATATACTACGGGTTGTACTAAGTATAAGATTTTTAATTACGTATACGAAGGTAGGGTGGAAAGTAAGTAAAGGGAGAGTGTGCTTAGTATATAAAGTAGAAAAATAAAAAAGAAAATATAACGTACCTTAAGCTAAAGCGGGCGATATACTAAAAACTATACTAAGCGTAAGTTTCTTAACCGTACGTACAAAGATGGACGTATAAAGTAGGTAGAAAGTATATATATAGTATATAAAGCAAGAAAATATTACGTATTTTAAAAATATAGTAAGTAATAGGTTGTAGGTTGTTAAAGTAGGTGGTAATTAAAGTTATTATATGAAGGAAGAAAGGTGGTAGAGGGTGGAGGGTAAGGGGGGTATTTATACCCAGGAATTATACCAGCTATTAAGGTACTAGTTTCCACTATTCTCAGTAAGTAGGCCCGATTTTGCTATTACTAGTTTACTCCTTCCTTTACAATTCCAGGCAGAAATAACGCTATACATAGTTATTTAATACTATGGTTTGCTCTTTAATATAGCGGCAGTATTATACGTAGTTGATATTAGATAAAAAGCCAGCAATTATATTGATTTTTATCTTATAACTTAACATACGCGTTATATACCGACCTAGATTTTGTAGCTCCTATTTGCAGGATTGCTATATAATGGCAACATTGGGTTAAATATCAATAATCAGTTTATATCCTCAATACTGTACATATTATATATTATTTAGAATGCCACGTTAATACTAGAAACGCTAGTTATTAAACCGGATAACTCCTTATACCGTATATTTACTTACTAAGTCAAATAAACTTCGCTAATTACCTAGATGTAATTTTGGCTAAAGAGCTCCTCTATAGTATTATACCATCTTCTCTAACGGGATGTTTTGCTATACTATAGTATTATACTATTTTGTATTAATAATTAAACGAGTTGAAAAATTAACCTATCACAATACCTCTCTAGTATATAGGGGTTTTAATTCGTTATCGCTAGAAGTTCCAACTTGTAGCTGATAAAAAAGGTTAAATAGGTCCATTTTGGGTTAATATATATTGCTAATTTAAAAAACTAATATATCTTTACAACCTCTTCTTACTATATAATTTTTAAATCAGTAAACTATTAACTTTTATTACAACTTATCTTCTTATCTTATTAAATTAATTTTCTATATACGCTTTTATATAATCCTATACCCAAACGTTACGTAATATCTTTATATTTAGCTTTTATAGAGCTATTCCGTTATCTCGAAAAATATAATCTTTTCATTTATACGAGTTGTTATTACTACGTATTTCCCAATAAAGCCAAAATATACCTTACTAACCAGTATAGGGGCATATTTCTCGTAATTTGGAAGATTATTATATAGTGTTTAGCCTTGTTTAATATAAAGTTCCAGAAACAAGCCAATTTTGATTTCCTTGAGCTGCCTAAAAGGCCAATACGTATAATTTCCCAACTTAAAGGGCTTTTCTACAACGGCTTATCTTATATCGTGTATCTGTATACTATAATATCGGTTAAAATTATACAAAACTATTATAGAAGCAACTACGGCTAGGTTAACCCAAGGCCTTAAGGCCGGTTAATAATTACGGCGGGTGTTATTATACTGTAGCGTACTGGAGTTCCGTATTAGCGTTTCTTTACTAGGAGGAAAGGCTTAGCCTACTTTAAGGTTATTATACCTATTCCAATACGTAATATTATACTAGGTGGATATTCCAAATAATTAATAGCGGTATAGCGATTTATTAACTTAGCTGTAAAGTAAATAGATGGTATATAGTACGTTACGGGCGTTATTAATAATAAGTTTGGATCCCTTAAATTTAATTCCTGGGTTTAACATACGGGGTAAGGTGAATACTTTAACGGGTTATTATTTAATACAATCCGGTAACTAATTAGTAAAGATCTGGAAGCTAAGTAGTTAAATATATTAGAAATATTAGTATAATAGTAGGAGGAGTACTTGTTGCGGTTAGGTTTCCTCCGGGAGGCTGTTGATACTATTGTACGAGAGGCGTAACTGGTATCCAACTGTTTGGAAACCAGTTTAACTATATTATTCGAAATTATTAGTAAGTCGGGGACATCCGTCGCAGTGTTAAACCTGGGGACCTCGTCTACATCCACTATTCCGGCCATGGAATTTTGCGCCACGAACTCAAAGACTTGGAGGACGACGCCGGAGACGCCATAACCGGCACAGCCCTGGCACTTACCGACGTGATGGCCGGCGGTGCGTACCTCACGGGCTATCAGCTCGGTGTCTGGGTCCGAAGCCTGGTCGAGATCAATAAGGTTCGCGTTAGCATAACTCTAGACAGCTGCTACTCGGGCAGGGGGCTCCGAGGCGACGGTGAACTCTCCTTACGGACTTCCGAAGATGGTAGGGCTGACGGTTCACGGCTTGAGAGTGATGAAGCTGCCGACGCGGCGTTAGAAGCAGAGGAAGCTGGCTTTCCGGCTAGCGACGCTGACACTCTTGGCGGGGAGTCTGATTCGGGTCAGAGGAACGCCAAGGTGAAGCGATCTTGGCTGTCAAACCCGGAAGGATGCACGGTCCTGACGGCGTGCCAACTGAACCAGAAGGCGGGAGAATACCGGTTCCCCGGCGAAGAGGGGAAAAAGGGCATACTGACGCACTGGATGCTGGACATCGTCAGCCGCCGGTCCGGCATGCGTCCCCCTACCTACGCACGGGTGGCACAGCATGTCAAGTCGAATATCAAGGCAGTGATGGAGCTGGAGCCACCGCAGACTCCCGTCCTCCACGGTGACAGCTTCTACGAGTTCCTGGGCGACCAACAGCTCGTCCAGCATCCAGCGTGTGCCGTCCAGCTCTTGGAGCAGCAAGGATCCCTAGACAAGCTTTTAATGGTCGACGTCGGCACCTCACAAGGCGTGGCTGCCGGTGCCATCTACTCCATATACCCTACGTCTTGGGGTCTGCCGTCGAATGTGGGGGCGACATCGTCAAAGGCGCCGCACAGCGAGACCGCAACAATGCCTCCCAAGGTCTGCATTAAGCAAGCGTTCGTGTTCCAATCCTCGGCCACCCTGCTAAGCGGGGGCAAGGTGCCAGAGAACATGGCTATTGAGACGGGCAGTTTGGCGGTCCTCGACACCTGGTCGCTCCCATCGCAGCAACGCGTCGGTCTTCCGCCCCTGCCAGGAACGGACGGCGATGATCAGCTCAGGACTGCCATCGAGGAATTGATGAAGGAGACAGCGGCGATCCCGGAATTCTCACCGTGCTCTTTCCTCAGTGGCAACATTGATTCCCCTTGCAACTATATCGTTTCTCTCGACCACGTTGCCCGGAGACTCGAGATTAGAAACGGCCAAGGCGTGCGGGTACCCCGAGTGCCAGGTATATCTGTCGATGGCGAAGGTGCAGGGGCCAAGGTCGCACACATGCTGAAGCACCTAGCCCGATTCAAAGCTCTAGTGGGCCTTGATTACGGGAACCCCCCGAACTCTCTGACCACTAGCGACTACTCATTTGAGCTTCTCGACGAAGACGGCAAGGTTCTCAAGCTGTCAGAAGGTGGATATGATGCAAGGGACAATCAACAGGTGACTGCCCGGTTCACGAACAAGAGCACCACCAACGACGTCCACGTCGCCATGTTCATGTTCAACGCCACGTGGGGGGTCGAGAGGATCTATCCGGAGGATGGGCAGCCGACGGCCCAGGCTGTGGCCGGCGGGGAGCGCGCACTGACCTGTGATCTTACGATGTGCATCCCGCGGGTGGCACATCCAGAAGATCCACCCGACATACGCGACCTTTTCAGGGCCTACGTCTACGTTGGCGACCACCCGCCCTCGTGGGACGAGCTGCTCCTGCCAGATATCCCAGTCCATGCCGACTTGGTTCCGGCCGGACTGCCGGTAGAGCCAGTGCTGGAAGAAGACATTGGGGGTGATGACAGCACGTCCAGGAATAGGCGGCCGCCCACGAAACGGAGAGCGCGGAATAAAAAGCCGAAGGAGCAGTGGACTGTGTTGGACTTCTGGGTTCACACGAGTCCAGCCCGGAAACCAAAATAGATAGCTAGGTTTTCTCAACGATTTGGCGTGGTTAAGTGCAAACCGAGTGCTTGATGTGTAGTGACATAGCTACACTATTCTATTCGACGAAAGCAGCGTTCTATCACTAAGAATGCGCTCCCCGTCTTTGCTCTCCCTACGTGTTCGCATCAGCATCAGCGTCAGCGATCTCATCTTCGCTCGAATAATCCTCGCTAAGAACGCCGATTCGCACAGCCTCCCCGTTCTCCCCCGGCTCGGGATCAATGACGAAGACTTCACAGTCATCGTCGTCATTGGCACTCGAAATATCGGCCTGAAGGTACACGTCCTCGTCTTCGCCTTCGCCCCGCGCCCCGGCGAAGGACTCCCACTTGGTCTTGAGGTCGAGTGTCGCTGCGAGAGCACCCTTGTGAGTCGTAATCTTGATCTTTCGGTAGCCAATGGCGTAGATCCTCTCGCCTGGCAGCACGGCCTGGCCCTGAGCGTCGCGGTTCGTCTTATGCCCGGCGCCGAGCTTGATGTCAGCCATGCCGCTTGGGTCGCCGACCACGGCGCCAATGGGTAGCTTCATGCTGGCGCCCGCTCCATGCGACTTGTGCTCCTCGCGCGCGAGTGTGGCGTTGACGAAAGTCCGGTAGCCCACGACGAAGCGCGGCGCCAGTCGCCGCCGCTTCCACTGCTCGAGCCGCCGCTTCACCTGTTCGCCATGCTCCTCTCCCGCCAGGATGGCTGTGAATAGGTCGTCCGGACTGTCGAGCGTGTAGATGTTGCCGCGCTTGGCTTCGACTCGGAACGTGCCGCCTTGTTCTCGCCGTACCATGAGATCGGCGAAGTTGGTCACCAGGATCTGCAGCAGGCTCTCAGACGACGTGTTGACAAGCCCCGTGAAGTTGTTGTCAGGGCGCACTGAGTACTCCGAATGCGATACTGTGTACGGGCACTTGACGTCAGCATATGGCTGGCTGACGTCCGGCACGAAGCTAGCCAGTGGGACTTGGCTCAGCAAAAGGGGTGCGCTGGTTAAGATAAAGCTCGATGCCATGCTTGGTAGCTGCTGAAACTCTGACGAGCAGAGAATCCAAGTGTACAGTGACTGATGGAGATGCTTGCTGAGTGCGGTGTCATTACACCCGGATCCGACAGTGTTTAAAACCACTCGGTGCCAGGTTTCAAGCCCCTTGATTTGATTGTGTGATACCCCAATTTTACCCCTCCTGGTGTAACTACATGGTGGATAGGCAGCTCGAGTCCTGAGCTGTATGCTGCTGCGGGAGGGTGGGGCAGGCCGCTCCTTGGGAGCTGGGAGCAGAGGCCGCGCTTGCCAAATTCATGGTTTGCTGCGAGCCTGCATGCCTGTTGTCCCACTCAGTCTTGAGCGGCCTGTCCGGCGGTGGGCATCCTGACAAATCAACTACTGCGCGGAAATCACTACACGAATGGGAGGAGAGCAACGAACTGCCGGCAGCAATGGCGCATGCTAAGGGCATAGTAGAGCAGTAACAGTAGCACAACTGCCAATCAACCGGTGCGCCGAAAATGGCTATGCGTTTGATGCGGCGCTAAACGCGCAAAAGCAGGCTACCAACTGTCAGAATTATACCTTCGTATGCCCACCACTCCTGACCATGGAGAACGCCCTGAAGCTTCGTATTCGAAAAATACAAGAGAAGCGGAGATGGCGATAATTAATGAGCTCTCCAAGCTATTGCGAAAACGCTATCGGTTTGCATTGGCAGCGTCAGTAAGATAGAACGGGACAACACGCTAGCGTTATCTCACCTCTCGAATCCGGCAGGATGCAGCGCAAAGCGGTAATTAATCCCTGTAAGCTCCTTGGCTCCCAAGAGGTGCCAGAATAAAAGAGACTCATTACCTGGCTGGTACCGCCCCTACCACCAAGATCCCTAGCAAAGGATGGTATCCTTTTCGTACTATCACCAGTCATCTGACAACTTTGTACTAACAAACCTGGGGACGCCGCTATCGCAGAACCAGTTAGTACATCCTCATCTCCTGATACTATTCTCGGTTAGCCAATCGCTACATCTTTATCGTGGATTTGGTGATAGGTGGGGTGATGGAAGATAAAAAAGAACTGGTAGCCGCTGTTAGTACAAGGTTCACGTGCATTGTTTTGCAGTCTCTTTTTTTCTGGCACCTACTTGGCAAGTGGAGTATGTCATCCAATTGAGCACTGTCAGATATGGCAGCAGTTACCACTTGTCAGAGTAATGAACGTTCCGTGCTTTTCAGTACAGTGGTAATGCGCGACAATTAAGAGTCTCAGTGCATTTATTAGCTTGCCGTTTTCAGAATTTGCCACCCGGCGTAAGCGCCAAGACCTCATGCACAAATGGAGCTTGGCTACCTCTAGGAGATAGAATTCTCCAGCCTTAAACCCTGATGGCTCTAGAGCTGAGGGGATGTGTCAGATATAACAGCCTGGTAATCTGCGACGAATCTGGGCACACGAAATTTCCTTCTTCGTTCGCCCTCCTGAGCTGGGGTGAGCTGTGGCTGATTTGTCCTAAGCTTCCCCTGATTCTTTCCTGAGCTAGGGTGACCCCCATACGCCAGCGCCGCACATCCTCAGAGGCCCGGTTCTAGCCACCCCGGTTAAAGTTTCCTAAGTTGTCGTTTGGCCGCCAAGACTAGCCGTGTGCTTCTCTTTCAACAAGACTAGAATCGTTGTAAAACGCGTATTGCGTCAAGGATAAAACAGAGGGGGGATTTTGGCGCTTCGGCCAGTACTTCACGTCGAATCATTATCAATACACGCCGCTTCCGGTAGGAGGTATCGCGTGTCACGCACTTCACAGAAGGACTCCTATCTCAGAGAGGAGATAGACACGGCAGGCGTAGTATCTGCCTACAATAAACTTGTCATGAACGAGCCATACCGGGAAGAGCTAGTACGTCACTTCAATGCTTTGACTCGTACCACCTGGTTTACGAGAGTCTGGTGCATATAAGAACTGGCGGTCTGTACACCCGACCCGGTTGTCCTCTGGTTTTTCTGGACGGAATGGATTACTATCCGGCTTGCTTCGCAGCTTTGCAGCGAACTCAAGTTTCACGGCTCTTTACAGCTGATGCCTGCCTTTAGCAATATCGGAACGCTTCATTCACTTCGCTAAAACTTGCCGGACAATCTAGTACAAGGACGCAAACCTTGCGGTGCTCAGGATTCTGTGCCTACTGCAAGGTTATATTGGCTTCTTCAGCAATGCTGCGGCCGCTTTAAAGCCGCTGACCCACGAGATATCATGTACGCTCTTCTCGGACTCCTTGATATGAACGATATCCCCCCAAAGCTGCGGCCAAACTACCATCTTCCAGCATGGCATGTATATCGAGATTATGCAGCGTACATTATAAAACACACCAGAGACTTAACTTGCCTGGCCATCGAAAAGATGACCTTTATGGACGGCCCAAGCTGGGTACCCGATTAGACCTATGTGGACGAAGCGTGGGGTGGCGAGAGGCGTCCTATATCGAAGGCCAGCCATGTCCTGTTGAGAGATGAAGACGCTTGCCTTGAACTAGACGATGCCGAGCTTGGAACCTTGCTGGCCACATATCAATTTGAGCCTTTCGACGACAGCCTGCTAAGTCAAATGAGTGTTATAATGTCTGGCTAGAGGTCGTGACCCCCAAGCCGGACGACCCACATTCCGGACGCCTTTTCTCACCAAAACTTACACTTTTCAAATCTCAATAATTCTGCAACCACAACTTTAAAAAATCTGCCAAAATTATATAAATTGTAAATTGAAGGTAAAATATATTTTAAGTCATTTCCAGGCTTTGCACTTAGTCTAGCTGAAAGAATAAAATTTGGAAAAAGTGATAAATTAAATAGTTTTAAAATGTCACGGCACCGTAATGCTGCCTGCCTGTGGCTACGCAGCTAGATGTAAAAGGACTACGGTGCAGTGCCCTGACTGCACAACGTTCCACTTTTTGTGGTGTTTACGCATTGCGTCCTTTGGTGCCGTGACACGAACTATGGGCAGGCTGGTTGTCACTCTATCGCCTTATCGTCCAGATCGTAGTTAGGATACCCTACCTATACCACTAAATTAGATCTCCTGCTACGATGCCCCGCAGGGCTTCCTCTTCTTCTTTCTTCATCTTAGAATTTTACATGATTGAGCTACTTCTACGGGCCGTGCCCCATTACTGGTGCCCTCGTCGTGACAATAAGGATTACTTAGTTTTGTTGCCTTGGTTAATATAGAGTGCGTTAATTTAAATACACGTATTGTTAATACTGGGTGTTTTGTAAGCTGGATTAGTTTATTACAAAGATTTTACGTAAAGGTTCAGGCGGAACCGTTAACGTTGATCTCGAAGGATTCCGGATCAGGAAGAGTAGCTTCGTCGCCTGTATTAACCTGGTCAGCGGGTCGGATGGCGATACCCTATATGTAGGAAAGCGCATTGTACCAGGTGCCGCTGTTGAGAGAGATCGCCTCGGGTGTGAGTTTTAAGAGGATGTGGGAGTTGTGTGTTTTGAGTTCAGGTGTTGCGAGACAGATGAATCGGTTGCCTGGAAAAGACTCGTACCTGTAGAGCCTCGCCGGTAGCGCCAGGAGAGGTGCGGTAATTGCCGGCCAATGCTTAGTGGACGCATGCAGTAACCTCGTCGAGGTTGGCGAAGGGAAAGGTTTGTTGATTTCCCATAATGGCTGGAAGCGGTAACGATATCTTGCTCGCAGACGTAATGGGCGCAATTTTTGATCCAAGCACTTGAGCTGTTGCTTGAGGGCCTCACCGGGTTGGTATTCTCAGTTGGACAGATGTTCCAGCTTTTCAGCTCATGGATATGTCAGGGGCATCCGTTCCAGCTAGGCCATAATCCTGGCCCACCTTGTGTGCCAACATTTTGCCTTTTGGAAGTAGTAGCCTTGTGTCCCATCTTGGAAAGTGACCACCACCCTCAGACTTGATCTCAGCCGCACTCAACACCCGGCATTCGGCATTCTCATGTTCCATGAAAAGCAATCTCCATGGGCTGAGAGGCTCGACTTACAGCGATGGGCCAAAGGGCAGCATTGTGGTTGATTCGCTTTGCATGCTGAGCCTTTTGGTGGAACACAGGGTTGAGAAGCGGAGTACAAGGGACCCAATTCGCATCATCTTTGCTGCACATGGGTTGTGTGGATTCTAGTCAAATCCGAGTCGGTACATGTATGTTGTTTCATTTTCGAACTTACCTTCTAGCTGTAAGCCAACAACAAATACCGGAAACTTTTGGGAATAACCTAAAGGCTATCTAAGTATGAATGTAAATCCCAGGATCAAGCCTACTGCTACGGTTTACCGCGAGACACAGCGAATCCTTAGCATTGGCACGGTGAGTATCTGGGACGTTGTACAGACCTGCAACGAACTGATTTCACACTAACTCGAATATCACAACAAAAAAGACGCAAGGACAAATTGTGCTGGTGAAATCGTTATCGGCATAGACGCTGACCAAGGCAAGTGTGCAAAATGAACATCTTGAACCGCACCCAAATATCAAGCCATCCTCGGATTCCTCCGAGCCTGCTAACAAGCTCCCAACTAGCCGGTTGATCGCTCGGACTCCACCGACAACCTCCTCCTATGAAGATAAACGCCAAACATCCAGCCAGGAAGCAATGCAACATCGCAAGACTCACCGCCAACAACTCTGGGAGTAAATCCCATAGCTGGCTATCAGTGAAGAATTCTCCAGTGGGACAGCCCTAACTCTCATAGCTTTTTTCTGTCCTGCATTCTTCATTGGGCTCGAAGCCGCTACAATCTGAGCATTCATTATGGCATCATTATCAGGTTCCTTCCTGCGGAAAGAATTACAGTTTTGTTGAGAGAAAGAATGCAACAAAGCTTTGTCAGATCGCGCTCACGGGTCTGCAAATGTGACCTCAACAGGGGTCCCATCTCCAAACACACCTTCCAGTCTGCCTGCCGCACTGCCTCATGCATCTTGCCGATAGTTCGCGGAGGGGCCTCCCTTGGAAGAAATTTTCTCGCGCACTCCGTTGCCACCATTCTAGGAAGGACCTCGTAGATTCCATCCACATAAAAACCTAGCCAAGCAAGGCCTGTGAACTTGAGAGAAAGCAGGAAATGCGCTCACCCTGCCCGACCTGAGCTTCTCTTCCCCACGTCTTCGGGCTCTCCCAATCATTCGGGCCCTGCCCCACCCACGACTTCCCCGCCTAGCCCCGCACGCTTCCTAACCCCGCACCGAAATCGCGGCCCCTCATCGCGCGGCGACCCCTCCACACCACCACCAAGAGAATTCCAAGAAATCACCAAGAAAAAAGGGCGCCAGTAAACAATCACCATGTCGACCGACGAAACACCGATCGAAACGGTCGCCATCTCGAAAGACGACGTTGTCTTGGTCGAAGCCACCACAGAGCAACGCAGGCTAACATGGGAACTCAACGGCGCATCATGGGCAGGCCCCATGAGTCTAAACCAATACATCGGGCGCGAACAAGTCCTCTCTGAAACCGCCCTATCCGCCGACGGAGGGTTCGTCTCCCCCTATCCCAACCCCTCCTGAACAAACAATCCTAACACACCTCCCCCCAGAACCCGCTACTTCATCCTCCACCACGTATCCGATCCCACCCTCATAGTTTCCGCCTGCGAAGTCCTCACCAAGCGCGCCCTCCTCGTCACTCACTCCAATGACTCCCGCATCGTCCCCTCGTACGGCATCGCCTCCGTCTTCACCCCCCCTCGCTTCCGCGGTGCAGGTCTAGCAACCCACATGCTCCGCCTCGTCCAGGCCGCCGTCGACGGTCACCTCGAATGCGAATTCGGCGCTCTCTACAGCGACATCGGCCGCTCCTTCTACACGCGTCTCGGATGGCCGGATTTTCCTAGTCCGCAAGTGACGATTCAGATGCATCCCGGATATACTGGTACCGGCGTGGTGGAGCAAGAGGCAGCAGCGGTGCTACTCACTGACCGGGATATCCCCGAGCTATGCGCGCGTGATTGCGATCAGCTGCAATCCAAACTGGTGCGACTCGCTTCTTCCTCCTCTTCCTCCTCCCCCCCTGATGACAAGAGGAAATACGTCGCCTTCCTCCCGGACTACACGCAAATCTCGTGGCATTTTACGCGCGCTTCGTACGTGGCCAAGGTGATGCGCGACGGCCGCGAGATCAAGTACCGCGGCGCGAGGACGGTCGAGGGGAGTAGTTGGGTGTATTGGGATCATGACTTGCGTGAGAACAAGCTCAAGATTCTACGCGTGGTAGTTGGAGACAAGGACGGGGCTGCCGCCGTCAAGGCGCTGTTGCGCGCGGCGGTCAAGGAGGCGCAGGACTGGGGATTGCCCAAGGTGTTGGTGTGGGCGCCAGGGGAGGAGACGGGCGTAGCGGCGCTGAACCTGTGGAGGGAGGGAGAAGGCAAGCTGGCGGTCGTGTTTGATGAGCGGGAGGATGGGTCGATTCCGAGCCTGCGGTGGAAGGGGGGAGAGGATGTGAAGAATGTTATCTGGGAGGCGAACGAGTACTACGCTTGGTGCTGAGATGATTGGAAAGTATTAAAAAGCATTGGTATTACAGCTTTGTTTATCTTATGCGGCATTATTAACACTTTCGTTCTCTTCCAATAGCGCTCCAGCCACAAGCTCGAACCCCAGCGTGATGCCTTCCAGAATACTCTTGACCATCAGCTCCGGGTCACTTGATATCGTCTCTTTCCACTTCCCCTCCCAGCCAAACCTCTCATCCAATAGCTTTAGGACGGCTACTGCAGCCTGCTTTGGGTTCCTACTTGGGACTTCGGTAAATACTTCCAGCGCGTCCGCCACTGTCTCCTCAATGGATGCGCAGAACATGGCCTTTGGTCCGGCGCACATGGCCTCCTCCATACGCTCCCATATTCTGTCTCGCTGCTCCTGTATCATTGTTTTCGTGCCAAGTGAACTGACCTTGTCTGAGTCGATACGGAAGATCAGGAGCTTGACGTGCCGTCCGAGACTCTTGCGTGCCTCCTCGGGCAAGCTGAGGTCGATCATGTCAAGGTGCCGCTGAATCTGTTCTCGGACATTGTCGGAAGCGACTTTGTGGTTCACCCAGCGTTGAACACCGGCAAGCCAGTACTCTTTATCTGTGTCGGTGATTTCGCCATCATCAAGTACTTTCTGTGATAGCGTCTCGGCAACCTGCTGCACCATGCGTGTGAGCAGCCTGAAGCTGATGCCAATGATGGCGTAGCGCGTCTCCCGCCATACCGCATCCCAGAGCAGCGCCCGGATGGTCGGAGGGACGTCGCGGAGATCGAGTTCCAGCATCAGAACGTGCTGCAGAGCGTCTGTGGTAGTAAGCGACGGATGAACGTCGTAAATGCCGTCAATGTCGATGACTTCTTCGTCGGCGATGAAGCCCTCGTTGAAGGGGTGGATAATGGTGACAGATACTGGAGGCCCGTCCCAGTTCTTGACAGCCCGAACAAACTTCTCGACAACGGCAAACTCATCGGGACCGATAGAGCCGATGGAGATGTAGATCAAGCAACCTCCGAGAGCCTTCATGAGGTTGACAAATAAGTTCCAGAGCGCCGTAATGGAGGCGTTTGCGCGTGAGAACATGTTCATGTCGATGTCCCGCTCTGCTACAACGGCGGGTTTCTGTTGTATCATCTGGAATATGAGAGAGGCGATGGCTGAGTGAGCCGTCATGTCGGGCGTCCAGATAATGTATGCGGAAGGGATATGCGGAGACTGCGCTTTCTGCTGTGCTTTCCACTGCAATGCGTGCTGAAAATCGGGAGCATCGCAAAGCCCATGCGTGAGACGAGTCTTGGGGGCGAGATTGGAGGGAAGATGTCGCTGCTCCTCGGCAAACCACTGCCCCCATGCGCCAGATGTGACGCCGTATGTGTCTGCGAGCGACTCGTGGTAGTCTGCTTGGGACTCAAAGCCTTGGAAGAGGGTGTCCTTAATCTTGAGAAGGATATCAGGCACATGTCCTTGTGGGATCCCTCTGAGCGCATCTTCCATGTGTCGTCGTTGCAAAAACGTGTCGATCTGGTGATGCGCCATGCTTGCTGATTGCATCGCGTGAAGTACCATGGCGTCCTTCTGGATCCAGCCTTCGACGCGTTGTATGCGATCCATGACCCGCCCAAACTTCTCGTCGAAGGGCTGCACGAGGGATGAAAGGAGTTGGCGAACGGCGCTCCGTTGAAACAGCAGAATGACCTCTTCAAGAAACTCGAGGACTGCGGCATACAGCTTCGACGTGAGTTCGACCATTCTCGCTGTCGGGTACAACTTCACCAGCATCTCGACGCGCGAGAGAGCCATTCCGATATCCACTAGGTTGTCCGTGATCTTCATCATGAGCTCGCCGCGATTCTTGGCCATCTATATCGCCAAGGTTAGCCGCTTTCTAAAGTGTGCATGAAGGGGATTGCCTTACAATAAGAATCAGCTTCATCCCGCCCCAGAGAATGGTAAGAAAGCTGAAATCGGTCTGGGAGAGCACATCAAACACGCCGTGGTAATGGTGCAGCGTGTCGATAAATCGGGACGTGATGCATTTATCAGCTGCAGACTGGCCAGCGTAGAGACCCAGAGCGGCGTCGGCGACGTCCTGCTCGGTGCTATTCTGCAAAACGGCGGAAACATCAAGGTTTTTGTTGGCGGCTTTCTGGATGGCGACGAAGGCCTTGGAATACGCCCTGCGCGCGCTGATGACATACTCGCCGAGGGTCTGCTGATGCGTCACGAGGGCGGGCTTCGAGAAGCGGCGAACGGCCGAATCGTTTGGGTTCCATGGTGCAGGGGCCCACAATGGCGTCGCTGAGGAGCTTGCCCAAGGTGCTGATGTCGTTCTCTGTATTGGACTGATCTGATTGCTGCTGCTGCGGGAGAATGTGAGCTGACTGCCCGGGCTTGATGGGTCTTGTGTAGTCGTAGCACCTGATGTGGGTGTTGGGTCGGATTTTGAGGACGTCCATTTTGGCCTGATAAAGAGCGTCTTGTTGGCCCGCGGGGTGAACGCCATCGCGCAGACCCAAGACTCTGGGCAGGAACGGGTGGGTGGCCAGTGGGTCCTACCCGTCGGGTCCGCGATGTGGCATGTGGAGCCTTGCCGGTCTTGGCGCCTGGGCGGGAGGCAGGACGAAAGTTTAGCACTGGCCAGATAGCGATTCGCTCCGTGTCGGGTTGGGAACGAAGCAGAGATGGTCGGCGATCTCCACAGGTGAAAAGCAGACGTTGAGATTGAGGCTGAGTTGGTCTCGGAGAAAACAGGGGAGTCGCGCTCCGAACCAGCGCGCGAGCTACCGTTGCAGACACGGCCTACAGAGCTGCACGACAAG
>Ga0247760_1002228_pt1 | contig 15314 bp, 7 predicted proteins | sample UWRJL171409R4_FD_179936 | JGI IMG/M metagenome (GOLD analysis project Ga0247760, IMG submission 179936) | Plant litter microbial communities from Arlington Agricultural Research Station in Wisconsin, United States - UWRJ-L171-409R-4 | ecosystem: Environmental > Terrestrial > Plant litter >... | reverse complement strand
TCTCTGTGCAAAGCCCACTGTAGTCACCCTGTTACAGGGCATAGACCCCTGTATCTCTGCTTGTTACAGCAGGTTGGTCTGCTGATCTTAGCTTCCTTTGACCCCGTCTCGGGCAGTCATCGTACCCTCAAAGCCTTCCGCTGCGCCCGTTACAGGGGACTCACCCCCTGTAACCTCCTGTACTGGACCTCACTGAGACCAGTCAGGCCACACAAATTAACAATAGTGTCTAGTTATATTAATAATACCTTTACGAGTTACCTTGTATAATAACTCGCCTTTCTTATTACGCTTTAGGTATTACTATAAGTCTTTGATAACAAGTAGTATCTATAGCAAACCTTTGCAATAAGCTTTCCAATATATTATGGCCTAATTAGCGACGTAACGTATTCGATACATTACCTTGTTAATTATAAGGCGTTCCTTTAAGCCGTTCCGCTTAATTTTAATAAACTGCTAGCTATTGGTTGCTGTAAATATCGGGTTAAAGCCAAGTTCTTCCTTATTTATCCAAAGAAACCTAAGAATTATAAATATAAATCGCAGCCTATTTATATTAATATCGAACCGCTTAAATATAAAACCCCTAAGCCGATTAAACTTCTATATCCTTATAAAAGATCCGTATATAGTAAAGCCTAAGACAAATTAGTAAGTATTTTAAGCAGCAAAAACTTCCCTCGCGTATATACCAATATCCAACCAGGCCTTAGCCGCGGTATCCGCCGTAGGGTTACTTTTTAACTTACCTAATATAAGGATATATAATTAGTAGCATCTTAAGTCTTTTTTAGCCTTGGGGTTATTTATAAAGCCAATATTAAGCTTACAATTAACGGTAAAGCCCTGGATCGGCTTATTGGATTGTACTAATAGCCATTGTCAATATATTAGGATAAACCTATAGTTTTCTGCAAACGTTACTAGCTTCTTACTTAATTCCGAAAACCAGCTTAAAATATAATCTTAATTCGCGTCTTTTAACCATCCACTCTACCTATTACTAAAAAGTAATTTACTACCTTTTTTATATTTCTTAAAGATAGCCTTAGATACTATTCCGAAATTTACTACTTATTTAAAAAATATTTCGTAAAATCGAGGAAACCCAACGTATATAACGCCTAATTTATCTCTAAGGACTTTATCTATATCTTTACGGTACTTGGAGGAGTTTGCGAAACTTCCCGTTTTGTAAAGCCACGGAATTTATTAAAAAGAGGAGGCTATAGGCTGGGGAGGCGGGGTAGGTTCGGTAACCGCGTTGTAGATTTCTTTCCAAATAAGGGTATCGTTATCGTTGGTAATAGCCGACTTAAGGAGAGGTTTAATGCGGTTAAAGTCAAAGTAATCGTCTGAGTTAAGGGTAGAATTGAGTCTCGATAAATTACCGAGGAGGTTCTTACTACAGCCGCTGGAACGGAGCAGACGAGAGGCCGGAAGGCTTTATAATACCAGAAGAAAGTCGATACCGAGATTCTAAAGGTTTGCAGTATAGTTAGAGGGTCAGAGGGTTATATTGGGACGAAGCTTATTATTTTTCTTACCCTCTTAGCCAAGTCGCTTAACCGCGTTAGGAGTACGGGATATGCTTGCGTTTTTATAGATAGCGTTAAACGAGGCGCGAAAGGTACTAAGGCCTTTCCCAATAGGGTTTTCCTCAATTATTTTCGAGAACTGGTCTGTTATGGCGGAATGCGTTTAAAGGAGAGGAGGGATAGCGAGAAGTCGCGGTACGCGGTCCATTTAGGCTCGCGCCCAACTACCGGCAGAATTTCGGGATTAGTTAGCCAAAGTTGCAGCCCCGCCCGGCTCCATACTCTACTGCGGTTACTGCCATTCTGGAGGCTTCACGAAGTCATCAGTATGGGTTAATTATCGTAGCTTAATATTAGGGTTTATTTCTCTCTTGATAGGGAAGCCTAAACTATCTCCGGCTCAGACATTACGATTAATTACAGGGCAGGCCCACTCGTGGGATTTCCACTACCTAAGCGGATCCGCCTAAAACTCGTTCCCCATTGGCCTGAAAGCTTGGTCAAATACATGCATTCCTCCCATCCAATTGTATCGACCGAAAAACTCCTCCTCCTCCTCCTCCTCCTCCTCCTCTTTCTCTTCGGATTCTTCTTCTGTATCATAGCTTCGAGGCTTCCCTAACCTAGTTTCTAAAAAAGTCTCGATTTCTCCCGCCCCTAAATTTCTATAGGGGTGGTTGGGAAACTACGCGTTCTCAGGGATCTCTCTTTTGGATAAACTAATAAAAGGGCCTGGAGGGTGGATAGGGGATCGCCTTTACCGTACATTAGGACTCCTCTCGGACGAAGACGTACTAGGATAAGTCGTAGGAAGGCCACCTCCAGATATACCGGGAGTTCTGAACTCAAAAGTCCCGGGAGGATGTATAGGGGGTCTTAACTGGCCTTTGCCTCCTGGATACGCTACCGAGCGCTCAGAGGGCACTTCATGCCTTGGGACATCTACTACGTCTTATAGGGGATTGGGCGACTTGGTTAATCGTATCGGCTAGTTCACATTTACCTAAATTTCTTTTCCTTTACCCTTTCTATCCTCTTATTTTATATAGCCTTCTTCGTACGGGACTAGCTAACGACTAAAAAGATATTTAAGCTAAGCAGTTTTAATCCCGAAATCCTACTAAGTTAACTCGATTCGGGAAGTAATAGAAACTGATTCGGAGGGAGAAACGGGAGGCTAAGCCGGAATCTTAGCTCTTTCCGGGATATCATCTTGCGGAAATCCAGGAGTTTTATCTAAAAGGGGGCTTACTTCTTCAGGCTCCTTGCGTATACGAGGCCGAAGCACCCCGCAATTAATATTTAACTCGGGGTAATAGCCTGGGCGTACATCTTTCCGTTTACTGATAACTAGTTGTATTTGCTGGCGAGAGAGTTGGGCAGAGTCATTTATCCGTTTATGGGCATGTTTATTAAGTACAACTAATAAACTACCTGGAATCGATTGGAGGGGAAGGGGTATCTCGGACGAAGCCCTTAAATCGCTTCTATTTTGTTTTTTAAGGACTTTTGGTTAGTTAGTCTAAATCGCCCTCCTCTTTCTATTCTCCGCTCGATTCTTTGGAGGGGAGGCAAGTTGGAGAGGGGGTAGGACCGGAGATTGCTTGGATAACCCTGCTTTCGCCCGACCAGGTTTTTTCGAGGGCTCAATTCGGTTGGAGGCTTTTGTAACTCTATTTACACTATGTTGTAACGGCTTTAATTGGTTCTAATGGGGCGTAAGCGGCTCGCTGAGTAGACGGAGTCTCTTGCTACGCCTTGGTGTTTGGATATCGTTGCGCAGACGGAGCCTCTCACTGCGCCTAGGTGTTTGAACGTCGTTAGTAGACTCTCGGCTAAGTAGGCGAGACCTCCCGCCGCGTCTGGGTGTTTGGATCTCGTTGGAAGGCTCTGTACCCGGGGAACGAGCTGGGATAGTGGGCTCTATTGGAGTGTAGTTGCTGCCATTCTGGGATTCCGTTGTCTGTAGTAGTGGCTGAGGCGCCTGGGGCTGGCCATGGCGGGGAGGTAGAACTGGGGATCGCCTCGACCGTTTAGCACTACTACTTTGCTCCACTATTGCCTTTCTCTTTGGCCGAGGTAATGTAGAGTCTGGAGAAAGTATTGAAGGCTGGGATAGTCGGCGATTAGTACTCTCATCCTGAAGCGGATTTTAAATCATTTACTGCGCGGGGCGGTCTGGAACTTGGGGTTGGACTGAGAGTTCGTTTAGATAAGTACTCGTCTCTGCTATCTCGGCGACACGGGGGGCTTGTGGATGTCTTAGCGGTTGTTTTTCAGCTGCTTATCTGGGGGGGCTAGGTAGGGAACTAGGAGGTCGAATTAAAGATCGCTTCGATATTCTTGCTTCCGTCGTTTGCTGCGGTATAGAGTATTTAAGTACCTACTCTTACGTATCACTAGCATAATGTTCAGTTGCCAACGGGCCTGTGTTTTGTATTTAATATGTTTTTATAGGGTATGGGGGATCGGCTGGAGGCTGTCTCGACGGCGATACCCTAGGCCGTTCGGCTTCGGGAGCAATTGGAGGCCGGATTAGAAACCGCCGTTCTCGACGATTTCGAGATATAGGACTTCGAGAGGTGGGCGATTTACTGCGTAGTTTACGTAAACGGCCTCTTTTAGATTGCTTATAGAGGACATTTCGGACGCTCTCCTCATCTTGAGGTAGAATATTTAGTATAGACCCCCTTATATCCCGTGCTTGATCGAGTCTCGGCTCTTAAGTAATAGTCTGCGTCGGAGGTTAAGGCACTTGTAGATTCTACGTCTAACTGATTACGGGTTACACCATTAGCTCTTCTTAAGCTAATTCAGCTCCAACAGGCAGCTGGACTGGAGGTTGAGGCGCTTGTAAGTTCTGTATCTGACCGATTGTGGATTGCCCCATTAGCTCTTCAGCTCCAACAAGCGGCTGGATTGGAGGTTGAGGCGCTTATAAGTTCTCCGTTTGACTGATTGTGGGTTGCACCATTGGCTCTTCTAGAGCTGATTCAACTCCAACAGGCAGCTGGATTGGAGGTTGTAAGACTTCTTTAAACTGTTCTAAGTTAGGCTGGTCTGAGTGCCCCATGGCCCCCCGTATACTATAGTTTGCCGCATAGTATATATTTCCTATCTGAGCTTGCTATATAGGGTCTGGTGTCTGGACGGATACAGGCTCTTGTGGGGGGATTTCTGGACTTCCAGGCGTAAACGGATCAAGATTCTCTACTACCTGTTGGGACTACGGCGGTTGTATGGGGTGCTATTCAACCCCGGGAAGACTAGGGGCTGGAGTAGGACTAGGAGGCTGAACTGGAGACCGCTTTGCTAGTACGTTCACCCGCCCTGAGGTAAACCCGCCGGGCCCCACGACCCGCTGTTTGCGAACAATTCTACGGGTTATATCCCTCCCCGGTGTATTTGTTATCAGCGGTTGTTGCATAGGCTGGCCGGATCTGTGTCGTTTTCGCGAGGAAGGGGATCTGCTACGTGACCCATCTCCCCTCCTCTGTTGCTTGCTGACCGGGCCTTCGGTTGTAGCCTGGGTCTGTGGTCTCTCAAGGGGTTTTATAACGTTCTGTATTGTTGCTTCACCCATAGGTGGAGTAGGAGCTGGAGGATTGGAAACTGGAGGACTAGGGGCTCGAGGGCCTGGGGGGGTAATTATAGACCGCGGTGACCCTCCTCTAGCTTGTTCTTGACGGTGACGATTAGGACTTCGTGAGAAAGTGGATCTACTACGCGACCCAGCTCCTCTCCTGGATACCTCACGGCTCTCACGATTGTGATCTTCAGCAGGTCGAGGCAGGTTCTGTGAATTCGCTTGCAGCTGGCTGACCAGCCCCTCATATGGCCTCAACGCCTCTTCCGACGTTACGGCAATCGGGCTGGGAGGAGGAATTGGAGACCGCTGCGCTATCCTACTCCGTTCTCGGTGGTTTCTGGAGACCCGGTAGGTGGGAGATTTGCTACGTGGCTTACTCTCCCGCTATGAAGCATTTTCTGATCATTTTGGTGTTAAGAAATGTAAAATGTAGACATCCGTAGTCCCAGTGCTGTTAATATTCGAGGATTGTCGGCAGTGAACCGGGATCAAGGTGGCACGTCCCAAATCCCTGGCTCACGGTCGACAGCATTGTACCCTGGTTCCCTTGCGGGGTCGGAAGGCTCCGGCGAACCGTTCAAGGAAGCGCCACAACCATGCAACAGCATAACTGCCGCCTACTGTAGTAGATTTCATTCTCAGATCCCGGTTTATGGGTACCGGATCCCGGCCTCGGGTCATCCCAGGAGCCCGGATTCCCGGGCACGACTTAACGCATCCGGGATCATGGATGCCAAACAGCCTAGATAAGTTTGTCACATCCGCCCTTCCGCCATCCCTTTAGATTATATGCTACGCTGCTACTAGAAGTAGGAGAGGTTGACCTCTCGGCCGCGGAGCTCCGCACCCATGGCAATCCAGGAAAGCCGGATCCATGGCAACCACATCCAGGGAAACCGGATACATGGCAACCACATCCATGGCAATGGCATCCAGGGAAGCCGGATCCATGGCAACCACATCCAGGGAAACCGGATCCATGGCAACCACATCCATGGCAATGGCATCCAGGGAAGCCGGGTCTATGGCAACGACATCCAGGGAAGCCGGGTCCATGGCAACGACATCCAGGGAAACCGGGTCCATGGCAACGACATCCAGGGAAACCGGATCCATGGCAACCACATCCATGGCAATGGCATCCAGGGAAACCGGATCCATGGAAACCACATTAAGGGAAGCCGAGTCCAGGCAGCCGGGAAGCCCGCATTCAGGGAAGCCGCATCAGAGGAACCGCCGTCCAGGGAAACCATGTCCATGGCCCCCGTATCCCAGGGTTCCGCCTCCATAGAAACCCTATCGAGGGTAGCCGCATCCCTAATCCCGGTTCTCCACACCTGCCACCCTCTTTCTTCCATTAGTAAGCAGCGGTCCTTAATATATCTGTAAACCCGGCTTCAGGAAACCATCCTAACAGCCCATATCAATATAACTATCCAGGCCTAATCTTCTCAGCGGGGAGAACACAGTTGTTTCACTTATTTCTAAAGAACGCCAATCTCACGTTAACGTTACATAAACGATATCGCTATTACATATCGACCAAAGTTTAGTTCAAAACATAAATACAGCTCCCTTCCAAGTTAACATAGTTACGCAAGCCCTAATCAAAAACAACGCTAAAAAACACTTCGCAGAATAATGTGAAATTATACACAAGAGTTAGGTATTGTTATTAAACAAAATAATACTTCCAGATAATATCACATATACAGACAGCCGAGTAGTAAATACGATTAGGGCCTTAGACAACATTATTAAATGCCCGGAGAATAATATCCACTTAAGAATTACCTATATCCAACTAGGACATATAATGACTTATCTCAAAGGAAAGATAAGAAACGGCCGACAACACGGGCTGCTTACTAGCAAACGTAACCAACGGGACGCTACCATCGCTATTAATCTTTACCTTAATGCTACTAAAAGAACGGGCAGGGAGGAAGTCCGCGAGCTTATGCGCATGAGCAATCGCTGGGCTGCCCTTCCTGGGAGGTACCCCCTCTTACTAACCACTTTCACAAATATAGCTAAAAGAATAATATACGTCATCTTCCAATCTGCTACTACTCAATAACTTACTCCCTCAAAGTAACAAAAGACGTATTACAAACCATAACCTTAAAGCTCTCGCCGAAGAGATCTGTCGGGTCTGCCCAACTGCGTTAATTGTAGCCTCGGATTATGTAACGAAGGACGCAAAGTTAGCTATCAAATCGGGCCCAGCATATGACCCAGGACGAGCACAAAAGGTGTTAAGGCAGGTGAAAAAGATATTGACTTGACGAGAATAAGGAACAACATTTTCTGTAATTGTAGAGATGGCAGACGTAACAATTACACTTAATCAACGGGCACAACTTAGCGGTATAGGAGTAGTGACTTGCTCGTAATGCGATAGCAAGTATAGCAGATATAGAAATGTAGAAATATAGACATCCGTACATTACTGGCACCGAGTTACAAGTACACAAGTACCTTGGTCCCGGTTTATGGGTACAGGATCCCGGCCTCGGGTCATCCAGGAGCCCGGATCCCCGGGGCACGACTTAACCGCATCCGGGATCATGGATGCCAAACAGCCTAGATAAGTTTGTCACATCCGCCCTTCCGCCATCCCTTTAGATTATATACTACGCTGCTACTACTTTCATTTTGTTCCTAGATCATATACGATCCCATAGATATCGATAAGTGCATTGAAATCAGCATCAGCCTCATTACCACCAGTTCTCCGTTAACGGCAGTAACAAACTCGCTCCAACAGCTCCAAACTGCACGGAATACGCCACCTACCTGCAAAGGTAGGAAACAAAGACGTCGCCACAAAAAAAGCAGAGTCCAACAAGTACATACCAAGAAGAAGACAAATAAGAGAAAGCCAGCAGTACTACGTATAATTTCCGGGCTCGTCAAACAGGATGTAATTACCTTCTTTGCCAATCACTTCGAGAAAGCCTTAGCAGATTGGATAACGATACTCCAAAAAACCGCAATACCTAGCAATATAGCAAGCTCAGACCCCCATATCATAACTGCCTTCAGGTTACTAGATAAGGCCAGAACCGATAAGGATAACACACGGTCTAAACTTGCTTATATTCAGCTAATACGTATATTTGAGTCACTTGAAGGGATTATTACCTCCGATCGGGAGAATAAAAGGCTCCTAAACCGATACTCGGGGTATCGCAACGCAAGTATCACCATCAATATATACATTAACGCTTAGGAACAAACGGATACCTCGAAACGGGAAGTAATCAAACGCAAACGAATTACTAGGCATTGGAGAAAGCTTGCAGAACCTTCGCCTATCTTCGTCCTTATATACTCAGAGGTAGCGGAAGCAGTTGTATAAGTATATTCGCTCGTTTTATACGGCTTTAACTAATTACCTCAGCTAAAGGTCATTAGTCAAGATCGATAAACCGACCTTGAAAAACCTTACCTCTGCCGTAATGTAAAGTGTACCTACCAAACTTATCAAGGTATCTCAACGTCTCGCAGTTATAGCAGAATTAGCGACCAGACCCGATCCGTCATTTGATATACAGGGGTCCGTTGCAGAGGTTAAGCAAGACTTGCTTGGGGAGCAAACGGAGAGTGAAAGAATTACCTGATGCACCGTACAGCGTGCTTTGGTAGGGGTTCTTCGGATTTCGGTATCCCAAGGTGAGCACTGGTGGTCTGACACGGAAACTCGCAAGAAGGATGAGAGAACGAATAGATGATCTACAAGTGAAAGAACCTCCATTTAGGAAATGGGATTGAGAATGAAATCTACTAGGCGGCAGTTGTGCTGTTGCATGGTTGTGGCGCTTCCTTGAACGGTTCGCCGGAGCCTTCCGACCACCGCAAGTCCGGGAACCAGGGTTACCAATGCTGTCGACCGTGAACCAGGGATTTGGGACATGCCACCTTGATCCCGGTTCACTGCCGAAGCCAATCCTCGAATATAACAGCACTGGGACTACGGAGTGTCTACATTTTTACATTTCTAATATCATAACCAAAATGATCAAAAAATTCTTCATAATGGGTTTCATAATACTTACTTCGATTGGGATATTCATTAAAGTTGCGATTACAAAATACAAATAGAAACAATCCCTCTAAAAGCGAAAAACCTCAAATATTACTCTCTGCCTTAGTATCAATAAGGCCAACGATAGACTCTCCCGGGATATCGAACCTTACAAACTCGAGGGCATACCCATTACCATATATGCCAGGGGCAACAACACAACCATCTGGCCAATAAAGGCATCTTTGCTATAAGGCTCGGTTACCTTCACACCCACTTTCTTTCCGCAAGCTGCGACGGAGAGAGTTTCGACTAAACAAATCTAAATGCAATTATACTAAAAATAATCGCAGAGTTCTGAATCCCTGTAAGGAACGAATCAGGGTTTATCGGCCAGGCGAAAGGCCAAATTTGTATCGTAAGCAGTTAAAGGATGCTTCATTGCAAGAAATACAGTATTATAATCGTTACTACCGTAATAAAAAAAACTACCTATAGGCCGGGCCCGACCGGCGTATATATCTAAGTGGACCGAATCCCAGGTCCTTACAGGCCGGACCCGAGGTCTCGGGTCCCCGAGTCCTTCTAGGAATTGGATCTCAGGAACAGCCACCAAGAGAAACCAATCGTTGGGCTAGGGGTAAAACAACCAAAAAGGCCCCTTAAAGGATCTAAATACCTTAGGTTGGAGGTGGCCCTTTCTTGGGTTGTAATCCAATACTGTTATAAGGATTGTTTCTATATTTTATAATTACAACTTCAATAAATATTCCGCTCGTCCGCTCGCGTACAGCCGCGATAATCTCATCCAGCACCATAAGTATTTAAATCCCCCCGCCAAGAACCACGGAAGTTATATTTCACCAATACCGCGTCGGGGATCAACCCATCGTTAATACTATTCGAATACTCTTATCCCATACCGAAACTATCAATTATCAAAACCAGGACGTCGCCGTATAGCACCGGACCCGTCATAGCCGACAAATCCGCCGTATCGTTTAGGCTCGGCTTGTACTCCTGCAGTTGCTCAAATACCATATCCGTCCAGGCCGCGGGCCCGGTCGAGTTCATGACCTCGAAGCTCGATGGCTCCACGCGATCGATGGTTACGTTGTGAATCTGGGAGAGGTCGTTAAGCGAGCCGAGGATACGGTTAACCATGCGGTGGAAGACAGGGTGACCGGGCGCAGCGGCGATGGTCCACTGGCAGCAGTGGTTAATATCTGCCCAGGCGCCGCCGTTGAGCCGGTCGAACTCGATGCCAACGACGAGATTGGCCTTATCGCGGAATTCAGCGGGAACCCATTTGTCGATAGGTTTCAAGGCAATCGTGTCGGTATCGGTGTAAACACCGCCCTCCACCTCGAGGATAAGGTATCGCAGGAGGTCGGATTTCATGCCCACGTTCGGGTCGGTGAGCAAAGTTGTTTCGGACGAACTCGTCGCCGCCCCGCTCACCAACTAATGTATAGGAATAATCCGTATTCATGGCGAGCCAGGACGGCGTGTCCTAAAGGCTCTTGGCGTCCACATAAACCCCATCCTTCGACGACTCCTTGGGCAGGGAGATCTGCCAGATCTTGGGCGGAATATTATAAAGTATCGGCAATACGGCGCCATTTTTAGATACGCTCGTAGGTATCGGGGTCCGCCATCCGCTCTGGAAGGGGTACCGGTCGTAGGAGGTCGCCGCATAGTCGTTAAAGGCGAGGTCGCGGTAGAGGAGTTTCGCGGTCCAAACGATAACGAGGGAAAACAGCGCAATACGAATCACGATATAGCTCTTTTACCTCGGCCGCCGCGTAACATGGTGCAGAACCTACGCCGGCAGTGACGGGTTCGCCGGCTTCGGCTGCTGGTGGAGCATCTTAATCATTACCTCGGAACCATAAAAGTAGTAAAGGAAACCCGAGACACCCGCGGGGAGCCGGTTGCGAACGTGGCGGGGAAGAGCCAAAAAATAATAAACATGCAACAGCACAAGCCGGGCAATCCAGGAACACCATGTAGAGCAGCTACGTTGCAGCCTCAGGACGCGTGTTAACTTCTTTTAAGCTACTAGAGAGAGAATTACAGTGGAGACCGAAATGAGTGTCCAGGATTTCGATGTTCAAACTTTGCCTGGAGGAACTCTAAAGCGTAGCGGAGTTCCGGAAGGATCCTCATCGCTGGCTCTGCCATGACACAAGAAAGCACAGACCAACGGATACCTTCCGCGTTCCCCGCTACACGGTGCTGCTTCTTGTTTTTACTGTGCCTGTACTGTGCCTGGAGGAACTCCAAAGGAGAGACGAAAGGCTCTTCATCGCCGGCCTTTCCACCCCCCCCTACCAACGCACGGACCAACGGATTCCTTCCGCATTCCCCGCTATACTGTGCTTATTCATAGTTTCTACTGTGATTTAACACTGTCTACATCATCGGGGCTGAGCAGTCATTCCAACCTGCCCTAGCATAGTAGATAGCTTCCTAGCGCACTGCGCCGCTGAGATTCTTACTCTCGGTTCTCCCCTTTCAGGTCCTCTCCATAGCTTCCCACCGTCCGTCCACCGCTCTGATCAGCTGTTTTCTAGCCTTGGTAGCCTTATGCGGCTCGAAAACATTTCCGGCTGCAACACATCCCCATCAAGCATGCGCCCTACATCTGTTTTTGAAACGTCCCTGTTCTGATGACGGATCCGGCTCACCAACAACAAAGTCCGGGAAGCCGCGCTGGATGCGCCGTTTTCGTCGCAAATCTCCACCTCACGATCACCCTCTCCCCCGTCCTGGCCTCTGCTGATCCGGCCAGCACCCCCTAGGAACCGACAAATCTCTGCATAGTCGGCGTAGGAATACAGATACAGCTGGCCGGCGAACAGGACGAGAAGCATGACTGCAGGGCGTGCTGCAGACCACCCAGGCGGAAGGGGCGGCGTCGTAAACAATGTCAGGTCCTCCAGGGAGCGGGTACCCAGGCTGGTGCGGGGCGCAAACAAATGCAGGGTAGCGGTCGCAGTGCCCGAGCGTATGATTGGGAGCAACTCGTTCGCCTCCCAGGGGCTCAGGATGACAATTGTGGACGCGGGGCCAGAGGATGAAGGTGCTGTGGCGATCCACTGCACCGGCCGTAGATAGGCGTCCGAGACCCCGGCCGGCGTGGGAAGATGCACGGTGCGGGCGAAGTCAGCAGTGACGAGAAGATTGGACGGGAGTCTGAGACAGCTGAGGGAACTCCCCATGCTGCTGCTGGCCAAGCTCTCGAAGGCGGGCAGGAAGGCCTTGGAACCGGACGTTACCATGCCCGTTGCAATGAAGGCCTCGACGTCCTTATGCAGCGACGGCTCGTACGGACGCTGGGGCTCACTCCTCGCCACCAGCCGGTCTTCCTCGGCTTCTGTCGAGAGCTCGCGCTCTTGTTCTCCACCGAAGCCGTCGCCGGCAGAGCTGCCCACCGCAAAGTCCTCACAACGCTTCCGGATTTGGGTCTCCCCAGGGCCGCCCGTCTCCCAGGCGGCTCGGCCCTCGTCGCTGAGCCCGTAGCGCTCTCCTAGCGTCAGGGCCTCCCTCTCGAGAAACCCATCTTCGACGTCGGGTCCCGCGCCTAAGCCTGAGCCTGAGCTGAGCCCGAGCCTGACCCTCTCCCAGAGCCGCTCATGGTGGAGGTGGCGGCGGCCCTGCGCGGCCCAGAGTGGCATGAGCCTGCGGAGTTCTTGCCATGTCTCGCGCACTGACCAGCAGAGCACGTCGACCACACGAATCTCGCCGGTTGGCGGCATCCGGCGCGCCGCGGTGATCTTCCGCCGGATCTCGGCCGACACGACGAAGACTAGAGACTGGCCGCTGCCGAGCTGCCGCATCCGCATGCATGCTGTTGATCCGATCTGCTGTTTTAGCCGCAACATCCGACCTGCGATGAGCGGGGAGAGTCCATACCTTGTACAAGTCGATCCTTGGTCAGGCCCGGTCCCAGCGTTACGGCGGCGCGGTAGTCGCCGGGTAGGCGGAGATCGGTACTGCGGGTGTGCGCTTCGTCGAGGAAGACGAGGCAAGCCCCGGTATTGGTTACGTATGATGAGGATAGGAACGGCTGAGTGGTTCCCTCTCGTTCAACGACGGACAGCTCGTCGCCGTCAAAGTATATGACGGCACCTGCCTCCGCCGGCCGGACTAGGCTTAGCCAGTAGCGCGCAGCTTCGAGGCTACTCAGCTCCAAGATCTGCGCACCAACGTCGATGATGACGCGAATTGGCGGCGTGGATTGGGCGATGCGGTCTATTAGTTCTAACCCCGTATGCACCTGCGAGTCCTCGACTGGCGCACCGTCAGGGGCCCACCCGAACTCTCGCACCTCGTTATCGGACCCCAGCAGACGGCAGATCACGGCCGCATTGGTATGCCTCTGTTCCGTGTCTAGCGACTTGATTCCAAGCGGCAAGAGATATTTTGTGTCGTTGGTCCCACTGAAACCTGTTGTGAGTTCGGACTTGGTGACGGCGATGGACCACCCGGATTCGGACAGCCTTTGAGGAAATTCCCGGAGTTCCTTGGCGAAAACGATCTCGGATAGGTAGTAGTCGATAGCCCGCTTTAGGTAACGCAAGTTGGGAAACACATTATCGACGCAGTGGTCTCGATCTTTCGTATCGATGGCACCCAGGCTGTGGCAGAAAGAGGGCATGTTAGCTGGTACCGAGTCCATCCAGCTACGATACTCATCTTCGCCCTCAGTGGTGCGGGAAAGCGTCTCCAACATCTCAAACAGCTCTTCGTTGCTCAGGCCGTCATAGTAGTAGGCCAGACAGGTCAGCGTGATAAGCACGTCTGGATGGCTGAAGTCGGATCGAGGCGTGGGGCTATCTTTGGCGCGGTACGGAACCACCAGCCTCGTTGGCGGTCTTCGGTTATGTATACGGCCATATTCAACCTTCCACCGCTTTTGCAGCGAGAAGGAGAGGATCCCGTGGGCGAGCAGACCCCGTAGAAGCAGCACCAGCCCGTACTCATATTTGTCCTGGAGCGCGCCCTGCACGGTATCGTCATCGCCCGCAACCGGCTGGGGCAGTAGGATAAACCGCCCGAATGCTTCCCTGACTTGGCCTTCCTGTCGCATGAGAAACGGGAAACCCGGGAGGCCCGTCTCGAGCATCTGCTTCACAAGCATCTCAGACAGGAGGGAGGCGCCAGACTCATCTAGAATCCTAATCCTAGGGAACCCCCCGTCATGCAGAGAAGCGACAGCAATCTTGTCTAGGTTCTCCTGGTCTATGTTTTGCGTTATCTCAGCGACCAACCCGAGAACACTATGGATTAGGCGCCACCGCGAGGAGCCGAGCTCAAGATTCTGCTGGGAACCTATCGGGTAGGTGATCTCTAGCTTGGGACTCAGATTCTGGTCGGTTTCATCAACAATGTCTCTGGAGACGGCATCAAAGAAGCTCTGCGCCGTCAACAGACGAGTCGCAGTTGCGGGCTCGCCGCTGCGCAAAAAGATTTCCAAACTCAGCAGCTTGAACGCCAAGATGTGCTCGGGCTGGGCCAGGATGACAGATCCGTCTGCTATGCATGTTTCGCAGAAGGACTTGATCCGTTCAGTTTCATGCTGTGCGAACCGAAACTCGCGCGAGAATGGCAGCCGGCAAACACGGCGATCCAGGAGGCCGCCCAGCGCACAGGTCAAGGTGTGCATCATCTGCCTTGATTGCGCTTTGGCTACAATGACACGGACGAGGCGCGAGCCGTCGGCAAGGTGGGCAGCCATCATGGGAACGATAACAGACGATTTACCTTCTCCCATGTCGAGCTGCATGACGTGATTCGAATCCCCGGGCGGGTTCATCATCAACGAGGCGACGCGCGCCTGCGCCGGCCGGATCAGGATGCCGCTTTCAACTTCCAGCAATAGCCAATCCGGGTATTCCACCGGCGACCAGTTCGTGTGGCCGGTATGCATGAGTTCCTTGGCAAGCTCTCTCGAGTTATTGGCAGCTCTAACCAGCCTATCGGCCCTCTGGACCTCGGTTAGCGAGAGCGCATACTCGACCAAGCATCGCAGCCACTCCTCGGATAGCCGGGGTCGGTTTCTTCTTTGCAGCTGCTCGAGGAGCAGAATGGGCGAAACGCCGGGCAGCCGTGTTGAGAGCGGTGGCGGCCACTCTGCGACGCCTGATGA
>Ga0247760_1002227_pt1 | contig 15324 bp, 7 predicted proteins | sample UWRJL171409R4_FD_179936 | JGI IMG/M metagenome (GOLD analysis project Ga0247760, IMG submission 179936) | Plant litter microbial communities from Arlington Agricultural Research Station in Wisconsin, United States - UWRJ-L171-409R-4 | ecosystem: Environmental > Terrestrial > Plant litter >... | reverse complement strand
ACTCAGAGGGGGAGAGGGAGGGGGGTGGAATAGGGGGGTTGATATGACATGGAACGGGTATTGTCCTGGATGGGTTGGGAGGACACCTTATAAACAGAGTGTACCTACGAATTATGAGCATATAACATCGGGTTGGGCATATAATGATATTAATAAATCACTAAATCTTATATTAAAGTTGCGTCTTATTAGACTAGGAGGTTAATGCTGCTCAATTTTCTCCATGTCGGCTTGGCTCTTCGTACCAAAGATGTTATTATACAACCCTAAAATCGACACCTTCCCATACTCATTATCACGTGACTCTTCGTCACGTTTAATCAGTCCAGATCAGCCCCGGCTCAGCTTCGGCTAATATCTGCCCATTAAACAGCACAGCCTTCCGAGAAGGTGCAGTTTTAGCCAAAGGGCCCAAAAATGGTCCCGTGCAAGCAAAGAGCCCAGAATTAGGACATTTACACCTATAATAGCCACTACCCAGTGCTTTATAAGACGATTTGTTCAGCTTCCACTTAGGAATGCTTTTATCTATTATTAATCGTGAATATTAGGGGTATTTAAAAGATACCTTTTAATTTCATAAATTAAGACCTTTTAGTACTTATTAAATAACTGTATTTAAAAGATATTTAAGTGTAATAATAGCCTAAATGATTTTTAAGAGGACTCTTACATTCCTTTTCTACATTTCCTTACTGCTTTTTAGATTAGTAAGGGTTACGTATCTTTACTACCTTCTAGGCCCTGATAAAAGTCTTCCTTACCTTATCCCCATCTTTAAATACACCTTTTATCTCTTCTAATCTTATACTTTATATTATATTAATAAGCTTAAATTCTCGTAATATAAGCCTTAAACCTAAAGAAAACAGCCTAAAGGGTATAAACCTAAATAACTTAAGAGAGTTATATAAAATAACCTCTTTAAGGATAAATTAAGCATTAATAATAAATCTATTTATATAAGACTGACTTTAATCTTTAAGCTGTAATATATAAAGATAATAAATATATAAGTTATTATTAATTTTCCAGCCACTAAGTACCCTGTACCAGGTATCCTGTACTGTGGTTACATATCCCAAAACTACCAGCTAAATCTTCTAAAACCCTCTAGGGTTCTAAAAGATTCCAACCCACTCCAGAGCCCCTTAAGTATTACAACCTGCACCCGACACAGGCCTTAAGAGGACTGGCGCGGGTTAAGACAGAACGTATAGCAGGACGCTAACAGTTAAGAGGCGTTCCGAAGACGGCTTGTTAAGCTAGCACTCCTAAACGGGGAGTTCAATGTCACTATAAGTCGTTGCTACTATAATACACAGAGGTGAGTCTGAACAGTAAGACACAAATAAATAATTAAATACTATCGTGAGGAACTAAGAGTCCCTTACGGTCATCGTGGTCACAATGATGTCTATCTATACTAGCTAACTAAGAGGTACCTTATACCTTACTCGTAGTGTCGTAAGTGCTTATAGCGTAAGCACTCTGCTTCTCGCGAGCACTCTGCTCGTGAGGTTTCTCCTGCTTGCAGTGTGAGCACTCGGCATGCTGCGAGCACCTTCCCATTAGTCGTAGGGGCTTCGGGTCTTTACACCCCTGGCCCAGTGCGCAGTACCGTGCGTACTGTTTCCTGAACTGTTCTTCCTGCGGGGGATTCGTCGGGCCGCGCCGGCCCAAGTGACGTCCTGTAAGGTCGTCACATTAAGGCCCCCGGAGCACTCCGAACCTTCTGGAATTCAAGGGGGTTCCACCCCCTGAATCCATTGGGGCTACTGCCCCACAGAACCAACTAGAACACTACAGTAGCCACATCAGCCACTACATTAACAGAACCACGTAAAATGGTTCAGAACAGTACTATTCCATTATTGTATTAATTAGTTCCACTTTACAGAAGGCTCTGGAATTCTTCCAAAGCCTCCCACAGCCTATAACAGGCTCTCTCCTCTCCTATATCTAATTCTAGTTAAGTAAGTAACTCTACTCTTTTCCAGTCATTACTGAACTGGTGCAATGGCGCAACAGGGAAGAAACCACAAAGAGAACCACACCCACAGAACGTCGCAGTCAGCTTGGAAAGCCGACTCCCAGACTACTGGTCCTCCAATCGGAGGGACATAAATGTAACTGACGTAGAAAAACAGATACGTACCTAATATAGAACAAAACCTAGTATATAACGGTGCCTAGCATAGAACAGAGCCTTCATTGAGTTTTGCCGAGTTTTGCTGCAGGGTGCATTGAATGCCTGCAGTCCAGGAGCAAATAAACATTAGTTTTAAAATGCAGACCAAAGAGAACTCGCAAAAGATGCTTGATGACGATGCCCAACCCTAAATCCAGACTATTCGTATATACCATCAGCTAGCTTGTACGGGTCGGTAAGTACATGGCCAGGCGATCTGGTTCTACACTACTTAGTATACTTATAATGCTTACAAGCATGGTAGTAACTTCCAGGACAGATGTTTTCCTCCTAGCGATTCCAAGCCGTAGCGCTAAACCGTGATGATATATGCCGCAATATCTGGTCATCATTACACTTGGTGAAAGATGTGTCTATAATGATAAGGTGTTCAGAAAAATGGACAACTCGACCTAAGCGCAACGGGTTTAGAGACACTAGAAAAGGTCAAGAGCAACACTTTGGAATCCGAATATAATATACATGATCTATCAACGTGTTAGAATTGCAAGTTTGTTCTTCTCTTGTAGTTGGGGTGAAGGAAAGCGCGGCTAGGTGGTGGTAGAGGTCCCAAAACTGGGCCCTCGTAACTCCACAGCGATTTTAGACCCGTGGCGGCTGTAGCCGAAGCAGCCCAGAATTGTGACTCCCTCGCTCAGTATGGCTCAGTCTGGCTCAGGCCAAGGTGGCAACCGCTCAGTTCCGAAGAAGGAAAGGGAAATTTATGGTGTCGATTTTAGGGTGGTGAACTTGGTGCTTCCGGGCGGGCGGTTTTCTCTTCATCGCATTTAAAGCCCCGGCACAGCCCAATGGCATCAAAGTTCACTAGATCCTTCATGCCATGGTCTTGATGCTCGTCGGTCCTTTTGGTTCCACCTGAATCATCCGGACCACACCAATCACACAAACGCAGTGGGAGCGAGACGACGGCAGCTCGGATTCAACTACGAATGTTGGAACTGTCGAGTCATCCAGAATCATCTACAAAAGGAAGCCATTAAGCATGTGAAACCGGATCGTGGGATCAATAATGAGGCCAAATTCCGCACTTTGTCACTCGGCAGCGGGTTGTAAGACTTTGTTTTCCTCGACGGCGACCACAACTCTTGGCGCTTGATGAATGTCCTCAGGCTCTGTCGGGGAGGCAGATAGGTACCAGGCATAGGCGTAGCGTCGTCATTTGACTTGGATGCTCCTGAGATTTAAGGCCATCCCATTGAATTGTTGAGATATACCCACTCAGAGGGTCAAGCCTGTCCGCTATTTCCTTGCGATGCAAAACATTGATCGGGTTGACCTGGACAAGGTTTAATTACACCCGTCGCACTGGCACATGCACAGCACAAAGTTTAAGTCCCTCTCGGTCGCTGTCACGAAGGTTTCGGTGCCTCGACCGAGGTCCATAATAAAAAGGGATGTTCAGCGGGAATCCAAGCAACGGCTTCTTCACCGTTGCATCCTCGAAATGGTCACCCACCATATTCCGCCGCTCAACTTGGCGCATTATTGCGGCAGGGTTCCGAACTTGATGCCAGACTTGAAGCCCATGACCCTCTCGTTCCTCGACTTTTCCCCCGAGGCACGCAACCAAGTGTACGAGCTCCTCGTCGTCGAAGAGGTCAAGTTTAGCCGAGTGGGATTTCCTAATCGTCACGTTCCCGAAGATGGAATGTACGACTTAGCTTCCGACTCACCTTGCGACAACGACGACGACGACGACGACGATGATGATGATTCAGACATTGAAATGGAAGACGCACCGATCTCCAAGGAAGAAGCCATGGATCTAGAAGAATACGCCAATTTTCTCACCGGTCACACTGTTCCACCCCTGGACAAACTTCCAGACCCAGACCTTGACCGTCACCAGTGCGAGCGTGTGGGTGGGGTTTTCAGCACGGATTTCGCTCTGCCTTTCATGTGGGCTTGCAAACGTACGTTCCACCACTCACCCGTGCCCTCAGGGCTGTACATGTGTCGCTGCTAACATTCGTGATAAGAAATCTCCGAAGAACTTTGGCTCTGGGTCCCGCCACAGAGATACTTCTCTCGGTACAGAAATTACAGCAATCCGCGACGCCGGGGGCCATGGACCGGGAAAGGTATCAAAGGTGCAGAGTACGTACGTCAACGACTCGGACGACAGCGATATACAGGCAGATCAGGGTTCGGACGGAGACAGCGATTCGGAGTCCGATACGGATAATACTTGAATGCTGGATATCTACACAACCTCGAGGTGCGGGTAGAGCAATCCACATCGCAGCTGGCGCTCACGACGCCCTATTTGTGGGTTACGGTTCTCAAAATGGCACAGCCAGGAGATCGACCTTGTTGCTCTGTTCTCGTCACTAAACCGGAGTCCTGAAATATGTCCGGATATATAGGTATATTAGACAACAACACTACATCAACCCCCTCATGTTTCCCACAACGCTTTGTGAAGGTAGCCACATCCGAAGCGGCTTTCCAAGTCGCAGGTTCCATATATTTTACACAGCAAACGAATAAATGCTACCTCCCAATGCCCAGAGTTCTAATAATCCAGCCAGGGAGTGAACTGCTGTCGCTGAACCGGCGCAGAGCTTCACGAAGCGGCTGGGTCCCATACCCTTCACTTTCGAATGCCATCAGTGCAGTTGTCAAAACCTCTCGTTGCACCGAGTGCTTTCCTCCTGCCCGTGCCAGCACCAGAGCCTTCTTAAACCGCCATGCCGTATCCCACGATCTGGGTCGTACGTCCTTTGGCGGGTCAAGAGCCCAATGAAGCGGTGTGCGTCCCTCGGTATCGGTCCCGTTAGGGTTGGCACCAGCGGACAGCAGCTCAGTGGTCAAGGTCCGGGAGGCCACGTGGAGCGGCGTTGCCCATATGGATCGAGACACTTCCGAGTCTAGGTCGACAGTCACCTCCAGCTCCACCGTGTTGGTCGAGTGCTGGTAATAGTCGCTGTCGTGATCCAAGAGTTTGATGGCCACCTTCTCGAGGACGCGGTCCGGAATCCGTTCCGACTCTGCAAACTGGTTTCGCCACAGTTCCTGAATTATCCGGCCAAAAAAACCAAACTCGGCCTTGCAATGGCGGTAGCCGTTGCTGAGAAGAAGGTCGAGCGTGTCGAGGTATCGTTCGTGAAACTTGCCGTTGGGCGGTGCAAAGAACAGGCTAGTCAGGGCCGGCACCTCAGCGCTAGGTCGTTGCCGCCTACTGTATTCCGCAATGTAGTTTGGTCGTCCAGCTACCCAATCCTGGAGACAACGGGTCAAACCGCAGGAAGTAGCCAAAAACAGTAAGTCCTCCTCTTGACCCGCCAAGTTTCCCCGCGGCACTTGTGTCCCCCCAGGCACAACTGCCGAAAGGATATAATCGCACATGCTCTTCTCTGTGGTAATCTCGGCCTGTTCTGCGTGGTAAGCGAGACTCTGCAGCACTTCGACTTCGGCCGCATGGAGACGCGACTGGGAGTAGCGGGCGCCAAGCTCAAGCAGCGCCCTCTGGTGGCCTTTTTGAAGCATTTGTTCCATCATGCACGCAATGGCTTGCCGGTTGAGCGACGCCCAGTCCTGTTCCAGGGTCCAATACTTGACGTAAAAGTGATGGCCGTTCTCGCTGACGAAGTTGAAGGGATCCTCGCCCAGTACAATCTTCTTGAAGGCTGGACTGGCGATAAACTCCAACGCGGTCTGGTGCATCAACCGGGGATAGTCAAAGTCCCCCTGACGCTTGATTTCGACAAGTCCTCCTCCCCAGATGGTCAGTTGATTCCGTATTCGAGTCTCATCCAAGATTGACTCGTGCCCGCTTTCCACCGGGACCCTTTCTTCCCCCTCACGTCGGCGCACGGCCGCAAGAAGCTCTTTCGCCTCGCCCCGGGTAGCACAGCTCGAGACGAGGACGGCATCTCGCACGTGCGCTGCTCGGATGGGCGAACCGTTATGGCGGATCAGCAACTCCAAAAGCGCGTACGTGAAGCGACGGTTGTCGTGGCTAATGCGCTCCACGATGAGGCGATAGAATTCGATGAGATCGCCAGGGATGCCCTGAAGTTTTTGCTCCAGAAATGCAGGTGTGATGGTGCCCGGGCTCGAGGCGATTGTCTCTTGCAGGATGTTGATGGCAAGACGGACCCAAAGAAACACACCATTCGCCCTTTTGATGATAGCGGGAACAAGCTGCGCGACAGAGGGGCTTGCCGTCTGGAGACCGGCCACCGAGCTGGTCGCGTATTCCTCGATGTCGGTTGTTGTGTAGTCCTCCACGGCAAAGCTGGGACAAGTTGAAAATTTCTCTGTAAGCCATGTCGATGAACGACTGGAGAAACAGACTTTTACACGTGTCCGTGACGTGGGAGACGTTGTGACGAGGCTTCTCAAGAAGCGACTGATGGTGATATGATGGCCATCGAATTCGTCCAAAGCGTCAAAAAATAGGACCAAGTCCACGTTGGCCACGTCTTGGTCCAGGAGCAGTCGCAGAATCTTTTCGAGGCCGAGAATCTCCTCGTCCCTCTCTTTCTGGTACTCGGCGACCAACTTCCCAAGGAGTTTGGCTTCCGGTGAGGTGCCGCGATGGTTGAATTCCCCGCCAAGGTCTGCTAGCTCCCGTCGTAGCAGGGCTCTGCCTTGGTTCAATCTGTCATCCATGTGGCGAATTGCATCTTCGGTGTTCGGTAGATAGAATGGTGCATATGTTCTGCTGTTCCCGGGCGCTCTGCTGTTCGCGGGTCTGATTCCGCCTCCCGAGGCACCGTGTTTCTTTTTGCTCCGTCGGATCTCGTCGAGCTCTTTCCGAACGATTTTGAGCTGGCGCTCCAAACCCGCTTGGTCGTTTTTTAAACCTTCATAGCGCTCCCAGATCCACCTTGTTTCTTTTTCAAAAGCTCTTCGGTGTGGTTCCATGATCTGGATGATCAGACTCCGCAGGACGCCCTCAAGAGATTTCTGGAGCGGGCTACCTCGATGATGAAAAAAGAAGCAAGCCTTGATTTCCAGGGAGTCCGACCTCCAGTTGTGCAGAAGGTCCCACGTTTGCCGGCTTTGGTAGATGTATTTCATCAACGTGGATTTTCCTGAACCGGGCTTCCCCTGGATCCAGAGAAACTCCGAGCCCTCCTGCAGCCAGAGAGAGAATACTGGCAAATTGAAAACCCACTGAAATGTTCTTTGGTGGGGAGCTTCGATCTGATCAGCCCGGTCGTTGAGCTCCGGTGATTGCAACCGGTCGTACATGTCTGGAAGTAGGGAGAAGGTCAGTGGCGTGAAACAAAGGCGTTGGCCCGGGGTCATGAACTTACTTTGGACAGAGTACAGCAGATGTCCTAGGTCTTGCAACTGATCCTCCAAGCCTTCGGGTACCTCGATGACCTCTGTAGAGTGGAAACCCAAGCCTCGCCCGAGCTCAGAGCTGACGGAACTTGAAGGCACTCTCGGTATTGGCTTGGCGTGCTCGAGCTCGGAGCTGACAGAGACTGGGCGAACTCCGACTGATGGCCCGCCAATGTCACCACTTCCCTCAGCTCCATGTTCCACGCCTGACGTTTGGCGGCTGCCGCACGAGATGGAGCAGAGCTCGGCTAGAGCTTGAATGATGACGCTCAAATTCTGGTCGCTCCTTGAGAACTTGACCATGCCGGAATGGTCTTGGTTAATGGGGATGGTGATGGACCTGTCTTTTCGGTAGTAATGGCACGTCGCTGAATTCCGATCGACAAGCACGGCGCGAGGGCCGTTTCTTGACCACGTTCCATCCGCGGCACGCTGCCATGGCATTTAAAAAAAGATTGGCGATTCCATGCCATGCGGCAGATCAGATGAGAGTCCTTATCACATACCACGACGGTAGGAGACTCCTCAGTCTCATATGCCCACAGAATTCGCGCCTTTTCCATGAACGACAGCCCTTTGAACCGGGCGTTCAACTGCCGCACATAATATCCACCACCCTCGCGGGACAGGTCATCAACCAGAGACTCGTTTGGCTGCCCCTCGACGACGGCCAACAAGTGAGATTGCTCCATTCCCAAGTTTGGGACGCCAAACATTATTGCGCCTGGAATCCTGTCGAGAAACGCCGACAGCCCTCTATCCCCAGAGTCGGCGAGTTGAACGATGGCTTCTTTGAGTACAATGCCTCCGAGACTGTGGGCCAAGAAGAGAAGTGGTTTCGACGTTGGCAAGTCCCAGCCGCCGGCTCGAAGGCTCCAGACGAAACTGTGGGCCAGATCGCTGATGGATTGGAAAGAGTTGCTCTTGGGCAGTTTTGAGTCATAACCATAGACGATAGTCCGGATCTCGGGAAGAGCTTGGGGCACCGCGTCCCTGATCCACATGAAGGTCCTGTCTCCGCGAGGCTGCCAGGACCCGACTGGGTGACTTGCCAGACCCGAAATGGCAATGCAGCTAAAAGCACGGGGCAGTCAATCCAAGTGTCACCATCAGCCATGGGGTCGGTTCGAACAGGCACGTACTCAGCTTCATGCTTCCCCGGCTTAGGATCATTCAAGACCGTCAGTCCGCGAAAGTGGGTATCAAGAAGCAGCAAGCTTCCTTCATCGGGCCCCAGGCCAGGGCGGGCAAATGACCATTCCTCATCGGAAATAACGTTTGGGGGAAGTCGAGGGGCGCTTCTCAGTTGAACCGTAGCCACCTTCGAGGGTGGAACTTCCCACTTGTCGCAAGTTGTGGCGAGTGAGCAGACAGAAACGTGGTTGGCGGGGACCCGGAGCGCGGTGCTGACCAACGTACAAACGTCAATCCGAGTTTGAATGTCGCTAGGCAGGTTCCGCAACCGGAAGACCTTGCCTTCCCAGGTGCTCCCCATCGCAAGCCGACCCGCATCAGGGCTCGAGATAGCGTTGATACCGCGACGGGCGGAATGGTTGAACCAAGCGCCCGACCGTCGGACTCGCGCAATTTGCCGCTGGGGGGGTCTGCGCATTTCAGCTCGACCTCCCCCGCATTTCTCGGCCGTGATGATTGGTCCTCATCCGACCACACCCATGGCGTTGGTGGCAGGCATCCATCGAAGGTGACTATTCCCAAACGGGACATCCAGTGATCAGGCCTCCCTCAGCTGTCTTGGGGTGCAAGTTTGCTGTAATAATTATCCAGCAACAGACGGTTGCAGAAATTAAATCTGAATATCTGTATCCACTTCATTCATCTACCGTCGCTAGTCTGAGTATGCTGGTTCTTGAAGAAAATATGAGGCCTCGGCAATTTCAGCTTGACGGCAACGTCAACCATACAAGCCAAGACCCGATGAGCCCGAGCATACAGCTTCCTATCAGACATCTTGTCCTTTTGTAGCGCTTTCTGAAGCAGAGCATAGTCCATCGCCCTAATTCCCTTCAAATTATATGCCATGGGGTCCGCTCCCAACTTCAGCAAAGCCGCCACAGAGTGAGGTAAACACAGGCGGATGGCCATGTGCAGTGGAGTTTCACCATCGCTCGTGACGAGTCGAAGGTCAGCACCATGCTGGCAGAGAAGATCAAGGATGGGGACACCATCCTTGTCGGCCAGATGGCCTAGGCCAATGTGGTGTAGCACAGCGGCTACACAAGGCATCGCCGTTGTGCCGTGCATGTCGTACTCGTTGGGATCGGCGCCGTTGAGTATACCAGAAAGACCGCTGGTGTCGGAGGCGGCTTCCCAGGGAGTAACGGAGAGAACGTGTTTCAGGTAGTTGTGCATGCCGTTGACGGTGGGAATCAACGGAAGGGAATTTGTCCAGGGGAAGGCGGCAGCCTTGTCGCAAAAGAGGCGCGAGACGGATAACGCAAAGGCCTGAGATGGGTAGTCGGTGATGGTTCTCGCGTGAGCCTGGAGAAGAGTTTCCATGTAGAATGCTACGGTTGCTGGCTGAGATCCTGGGGCTGGTGAAAGAAGCGAGGGCATGAGAATGTGAGAGGGCGTCTCCGAGACCAAGTACTGCATGCTGTTGCTCAAGCTTCGCAGCTGGATTGCGTCTATCCTAGCAGAAACGGGCGGCAACAATGAAGAAAAGATGTTTCTACCATCGAGATTCCGAGCGAGAAAGTTGAAGCCTTGGTTGCACGAGGCACCAAGCACCTCCAGCAACGCCTTGGGCTGCGTCTCAACCCAGAGCGGCGCAAGAATGTGCATGAATGTATCGCCTGAACTGTTTTTCAAGTTCACCATCCGAACGTCGACAGCCGAATGAATCGTCCTGAACACGTCCACAGTCGCCCACCGTGCGGCGAGATGAAGCAACGTATCGCCAAAGACATCCCTCCCTTCTCTGGGGAGAAAGTCCAGAGGGGTGAGCCTGGGCGTGTCTCGTCCCGCCAAGGTAGCCGACACTTTCCGGTGGAGGCATTCGCTTCGATGACGACAGCACAGCCCAATCACGACTCGATTGTACTGAGCGCTGTTTGCTGCCAAGGGCTGCTCCGTTTGGACTGCTGGACGTGGCGGGTCTGTCCACTGCGTCCCATCCACACGAGATGATATGTCGGTCCAGGGTGCAATCTCCTGCCAGTCAGCTCCATGCGTCACCAAAGACTCCTCCAAAGGCGAAAGGTTGGCGTGTGCATCGCTGTCGTGGTGCACACTGGGGCCTGGCCTCGCCTGACTGTGATGCGACGATGGGCGCGAAACCGTTGAGGAGCATAGGCTTGAGCGCCAACTCAAGATGCTCCTGATTTCAGCACACTGACTGTCTGAAAGGTGAGGTAGCGCATCCTTCACCCAAGACAGCCGTACATGTTGCTTTTTTGACGTCTCGTCCACCAGTCTCTCCTCTGGGGGGTCAGCAGCAGCAGTTTGGTGTCCATTGTCGTCAGGATCTGGGTTCGGGGCGACATGATCGTGGCGTCGGAGCTGTGTTGCTCTCTCTCGGTGATACTGCCTTTGAAAACGCCACCAAGCCGTCCGCTCCCGAGCCTGTTCGTCCGACTGAGGCCTGAGCTTACCCGGATCAAGTCTCTCGCCCTCTTCTGAGAAGATCTCCTTGAGCTGCGCTGCCGTGGAGCGCTTTCCCGAGACTAGGTGCCGTCCAATGTGATGCTGGGCCACGACCGTGAGAACCTCGCTGCTTTCTTCCACGCTGAGCGTCGAAAGCTGATAAAGGCGGCTCAGAGCATGGCACATGAAGTCGTGCTGCCAGATCTCTGCAGCTGTGCGCGGGCGGGGCATAGCAAAAGGGAAATGAAAAAAATAACCATGTGCCAAGACCGGAAAACAGCCATTGAACGGCAGAATGTCATGACGGAGGCGTCTTGTCGCGTCCCAACAATCACACAGAGGAAAAGTGTGACTGAGAGCGACGGCGCAGGAGAGAAGATGCGTTGAGATTGAGACCCGGATGGAATCTGCAGCGAAGCTTCCCTGGCGCTTCTTCAGCTCCATTTTGCGCTGGCCAAGCCACGATGGAATGGAAGCTTACCTTTCCGGCTCGGCTATTAGCGTTTTATGCAAGGGTTAATTTTGCAAATCCACACAGGTACCCATGGTGCACGGATGTTAGGTCGGACTTTCTTTTCTGATGTGGTTTCCCCGCGAAGCAATGGCTCCATCGTGTCGCCAGTTCTCAATGTGGCAAGCGCGTCGGGAGCTTATGGCGTGGCGTCTCGCACCAATTTGAAGGCGCCTGAATGCGCCTGCCGAATTCAGCCAACACGCGTTCGTGATATTTGCCACCGCCAAGATGCAGCCATGTTTGCCAGGGCCCTGGCTGATCAGGGTTGGATGGTCCAGGTTTTCCGATTGCATTGTTGTTCTGCTCAAGAGAGGTTTGCCCATCCAGCTATCTAGCATGGGACTGCTGTGGTACGATGATGACTAACGGGCCTTGTAGGGCCTGTCCCCCACAATGTTGGACAGATCTTCGGCATATTCCGCAGGCATGACAGCGCTAAACCACACTGAACGCTAGTCTAGCAAGGGGTTTTTGCACGCAAGGCCCAGCCCTGGTCGGCACTCCTCTTCGCAAGAGCCGCATTCGCCATTGACGAAGAGTGTTCAGTCACGCAACATGCGTAAATCATCGATGCCCGGGTGACCATGAGGAGCACAATCGCACGGTTACATAAAGGATGTGTTCCTGCCAATGTGATAACGGGTGCGATGCAACAGAAAACTAAGTGCACCAGTCCTCCCCCTTCGCGATGGATCCCAACTCCTCCAATCCCTCTCCCCAGTCAGACAAGGAAACTGTACGTTTTTTCTTTCTTTCTTTTTTTTGGGGGGACTTGCCCACAAGATAAAGTTCGGCGTCTAATCATGGCACGCAAGGCTACATCTGCTCGCCCCAAGGCCAGCCCCGACGCCAAGGGAGCAACCACAAACACGAGTGCCTCCAATCCTCTCCCAAAGTCCAATATGTCAGAGCCAAATTCACGACCCCGGTCCCCGCACCTAACTCCATGGTCCTATGAGTTCTCATGGAAAGATGGCCTTGTGATGTTTGATGGGCAGGTTATACAGAAGAGGAGACACGGATCTAGCGAGTTGGTGAATGGCATCGAGGGTGGTAGGAAGTAACGAACGCTTAGGAGCAGGTTTGGTGTTCTGGAACTAGCCTTGGGGGTGCTGTGAATTTCATCGCCCTCTTAATGCGGGCGGCAAGGCTTTTTTTTTTTCTTTTCCTTTTTCTTTCTACCGAGACATATCTATCAACAGCAACAAAAAGCAAAGCGAATGTACCGCGCAAAAGCTTTCGTTTGCTTCAGGGGGTCTACTTCGGCATTCATTTCATCACGAGTCTCTGTCCCTGACTCGCGGCGGCATTGCTGGGACTAAACACATTTGCTTAGACCACCTTTGCTCTCATTATCTACGTGACGTGGTGGGACAAGTCGCTTGCCATCGACAAGCCGGTGCTCATTCCCATTCGCGACAAAGAGTCGGCCTTGATCTGCGCTGCCATGGTCCTATCGTTCTCGATCCAATCACGGGCATCACGGCTCTTTCCTTGCTTTCTTGTCCCTGCTATGTTGTCATCGTGTCTCTGTTGTCATTGCCGTATTCAGCAGAGGCCGGTTATCAGATTCCTAACTGGTTTCTCTACTATTCCACATATTCGGTAAATATGACGCTTATAATAACTAAGCCTAGTTGTCGGGGCTTACTGTTGAAGCCGGCTCGTGGGCTGATGGCCGAGCTCATGCATCAGACATATATATCTGACATTTCCAACCTAAAAGAACTCTCTTCCTCCATCAACCGTCCTTTCTAGTCCTGGTTCATCAGGCTGCACTTGCACCATGGCATACAGCCCGGCGAGCCCTCGCAGGTGCGCTTCCCTCCCCTCGCGGCTCATGAAAACCACAGGCCTCACGTCCTCAAGTAGCCTGCTGCTCCTGCACACGTACGACAGCTTCGCGGCGATGGTGTCCGGGTTTCTCCCCATGTAGGGAAACCCAGCGAGCCAGACCCGACTTGTTGCCGCGATAAACAAGATGATGATGACGCAGACGCTGAAGGATATCCAGTGGATGGTCCAGATGGCATCGGCATTGTACGCCGTCCCTTGACTCATCGAGGCGGTACTACCGAAGCAGACGAGCCCCACCTCGAGCAGGAGGGATATCGCGGTCACGCAGCCAAGAAGCAGCTGGCCGTCTTTGAAAGCATAAAAGGTGCGCGTTCCCGGCACAATGGCGGCGTAGTCGCGCCCCAGAAGCGGCCATGCCTTGCGTGGACGAGCGTGCAGCGCCCGATACGGCGCGAGGACAGTTGTCTGCTCCTCCACCACCACCCAGAGGGTCTTGACGACGGACACTACGATGAGCTCCGCCGCGGTGAGACCGGTGCCGTTGCCGGCCGCGCTGCTGGCTGTCTTTTGAAAGGCGTCGTCGGGGGAATTCGGCGATTTTTCCGTGCCTCCCAGTATCAGCAACATGACGATCAACATGAGGTTTCCCAGCGTGCTGAGGCCGATTGCGTAGTACAACACTTGGTAGTGGGCACCCGAGCTGCCCAGCGTCCATCGCAGAATGGAGACGCCGAACGCCTTGGGAGCCGTGACAAGCCAGGCAGTGGCCCTCAACAGGAGGCGACCCGACGGCCGCGTGTGCCCTGTCGGCCTGGCGCCAAATCGGAAGCCGTAATAGGACGCCGGCCTTCCAGCCTCGCCGTCTCCGCCATGGCCGAGATGCACAACCGTCTCTTTCAGTTCGACTTCAGCATCAGGGCCCCCCCGCGCCGATCATGGTAGCAACTCGCTCCAGAAATTGCGAGTCTGCGCTTGCCAAGCTCGCCAGGGCAGCCAGACCCGTGGTATCATGCACCATCCCCGACTGCCTCTTCGCCGTCAGCCAAAGCAGGCCCAGCCCAGACACCGTCGCGGCCCACAGGACCGCCTCCTGCGCCCTCGCTCACACCGGATCCACATGCACGACGATTCTGGCCACGCCCTCGCTCTGCGCCTCGCTCAACTTCATCCCATCCAGCTCGGAAGAGAACCTCGCAATAACCTCCCCGTCCCCGCTCCGCCGCTCCTGTTGCCATCCCTCGCGCGTAAGCGGCTCAAACCGATCGCTAAACCTCGGAAAATACCCCACCTGCACCATCTGCGGCTGGAGCTGAAAGATCTGCGACTGCAGAATGGGCGTGACGAAGCCTACCAACACATAGGTAATGGACGACAAAAAGACAGCGGTCTGCCGCCAGCGGAGGGCCTGCAGCGGTGCGAGAACAGGCTGGATGCTGATGTAGGACGCAAAAAGGGTGCGGTCGCCCGTGGCGCCGCCCGGGCGGGAGGCTTGGTGGAAGGGCTCGATGCGCTTGACTTCGTCGTCGACGAGCTGCCAGAGGATGGCGTAGAGGACGGCGATGAGGATGGGGAAGTAGAGCCATGCAAAGGTGGAAGAGGCAGGTAGCGAGTTGGGTTGGAGGAAGGTGAGGATACCGGCTTTGCTGATGGAGATGTTGGCGAACGACGTCGTGCCGGAGAGGGAGAGGTTGGGGGTGGAGGATTCAAGTTCGACGGCGCAGCTGCTGCGTGGCTGGCCGTCGCAGTACCAGTCTAACCATGCGGTTTGCAGGTTCGAATGAGAGTAGGGACGGTTGCTTATCTGGGCGAGGGCTTCAAGGGTGGCGGCCAGACCGGCCGATATGAATGTGAGGGGGATGAGGAGATAGGGGCTTAGCTGCCATGGCCGCCAGTTTCTGGG
>Ga0247760_1002225_pt1 | contig 15335 bp, 5 predicted proteins | sample UWRJL171409R4_FD_179936 | JGI IMG/M metagenome (GOLD analysis project Ga0247760, IMG submission 179936) | Plant litter microbial communities from Arlington Agricultural Research Station in Wisconsin, United States - UWRJ-L171-409R-4 | ecosystem: Environmental > Terrestrial > Plant litter >... | reverse complement strand
CTCTTGTTTTTTTTTTTTTTTTTGGGGGGGGGGGGAGGGTGGCTATCCGTCTTGGAGAATACAACATGAACCCTTTCCTACCTATACATCTTCATGTCTAGACGCCATCTACCCCGCAAAAGAGCACTTGACTACTCTAATCCGAATTCATTAACAAATATACTTCCTAACCTGGAACCGTGTTACAACGCTTATACCCCTTACTTGTCACGTCAGCTAATTTAAAAACAAGGTAAGCGTATAATTAAACAAGACCTTTACTACTTTAATTTGGTACTAAAGTTAGGCCAAAGAAGTATAGGTCTAATGCAACCCGCTACCGATCAACTCTGGTTAAAACATTTTGTGAACTGCATCATCAGGACTGCGGCGCTTTGTCTTTTCGATCTCAATGGCAAGGACGGTTTCACCGATACAGTTAACTGAACTAACTAGTAAGACAACTATTTTATCATGGGGGGGCATAGTTGACCATGACGATAGGAAATGCTTCTTCTTCATTGCATCTTCCGAGCCCTCGGCCTACGTCTGGTACGGTGCTGTCTTTTGCCAGCAGGGCTTAGTAACCGCTATGCCCCATGAGCGTCGCCATGCACTGCTTACCATGTCGTCAAGCAGCCGGGTTTCAAACAGTGACGGCTACAAGTCAAAAGTTCTGTATGCTGCGAAGAACAAGAAGAATTCGTCACCCCGTCTCAGGAAAAAAAGAAAAAAGTAGTTCGAACCTTCACCTAGTCGCTAAGGCGGGTACAGATTCCGTACGTCTTGAGCATCTTTCCCACAGTCACCATCCCACCGACGGCGGGTATCCACAGAGGCACCAGAAACAAAAGAACACATAAGAAGTTGGCTCCTCCCCTGGCAGCCGTCTCGCCGTAGAAGGCGTGGCCGTACAAAACCCGAACAAACAGTGAAGAAGCGGCGCCGACGACGAGCCAGGACATCATCCAGCCCCGGTCGCTCGAGCCGCTCCAGTCTCCGGCCTTGAACCTGGAAAGGCCGCCCACTATAGCCAAGGGACTGCAGACGGTGACAAGATATCCGATGATATACGGCAAAAATAAGGGACCTCCAAAAAACAGGGGGTCGGCGTGAACCCTAACACCAGGCACTTCCGTGTCAATCGCCGCAATGATGCCCTCAAATGTCCCGGCAACATCATCGAGACCCCTGTTGTTCTCGGCAACCCTGTCCATGTCAGGACAGTGGACCAAATACATGGTTGGGTACTCAGGCGTGACGAGGGCCATTACGATATTGACGCAGGACATGAAGACGAATGGCGCAGCCGACAGGCCAAAGGCGGCATAGCCGTAGAGCTCAATCTGGCTTCCTCGGGACTTGTAGAGCGTCAAGGTGCCCCAGACGACTTGAAAAAGGCCGACGAGGATCTTGGGGATGTTGTGCGTATAGGCAAGGCGAGGCTTTTCGTCGCTTGTCCGAGGCTCGCCGACAGCAGGAGCAGGAGCATCGGTATCAATACCAGTAGCAGCAGCACCGGTACGATACGCTTTAAGTGGTGTATTGGGCGGGAGCTCAACGAGGTAGTGGTCCTGAGGCACCACACAGCGGCCGTGTACCTTGCGGCCATGAGGCACCATGCGAAAGCCGTTACCGACAAAGGTCCGCTGTCGCCAAAGGGAAGGCCGGGATTGGTTGAACCAGCGCAGGGCATTGGATTTGTGCATGACGGTGCAAAGAGCACCTGCCCTTGCCGCTCGTTCCAGCTCGTCGGTCGAAAAGGCGGCGCCGGCCAGAAGGCTTCTGAGAGCCCGAAGCGCCCCGGAGCCCGGGAGGAAGAGGGCGCAGGTGACGGCAAGCACGGTTTCCGGCCATGACTCGCCTGGTCGGCCAACCAGGCTTGCGGCGTGTGCAAAATAGTTGGCAACGTAGAAAGTGATGTAGTCTGTCCATTTCGGTGGCACGCACTGCACGAGGTTATCTATCTTATCGGGGGGCTGCGGGGGCGGGTCCGATGTCGCCAGGACGCACCAGCAGATCCTCGAAGCCGTAGTTTTTAGTCCCTTCTGGAACGACGACGGTGAAATTCATAGCACCGGACAACGAGCGACGAAACGCTGAAGAGGGTAATCGGGATTCGTATTTACGGCAGGCGGTGAGAGAGGATCAAACAAGGCAGAATAGTGGGATGGGTGGGAGCAAAACTTTGGGGAACTATCACGTATTCAGCCCCCCGCTGTAATTAGGGGAGGATCAAGCGGAACATCTATCGACCCGCGCGCTGTTGCGTCGCAGCCGCTATACCGCTTCTGGATTGCCACACAATCCGCGTAATCCGCGTATATGTACGAGATGATTGTGATTTACTACTTTAAAGAATGTGACGGTGAGTTGGCCGTGCATTTCGGTGGCTCCTGCCGCCCATTGCGGCGGTCCATTGGCCAAAAATTTAGCGTCGCCCACGCCAAGCTACCCCACTACCCCGCACGGTCAGCATCCAAGCCACGCGCATTCGGGCAAGTCAGGTACCTTACATATACCGCAGGTACCGACCCTTTGTACCTTGTGAACCGCCTCTAAATATCGAGGGTCCAAAACTCCTCAGATTTCTATTTTCTATTCACTACCTTCCTGGATGCTAAAGGGCCACCAAAAATGGCTCCCAACCCAATGTTTAAGAGGCTACGCCTACCCCTCTCCAGCGATGTATTCCCTTTATCGTCGAAAGGATTGCGAGTTAATCGCCTACTAGCCTATCCTATACTAACGACTGATATTGTCTCCTACCTCCTACGCTTAACTTACCGATTTTATCGGTTATTATCGCGGGAATATAGCGCGTTACCGCCGCAAACCAGACGACGATTACTTGGACGGTTCGGACTTGGATTTTCCAAATAACGTATCTTTATTGGACGAGGATAAGGGGTTTAATGTCGAGGTTGACGATGGCGGCTATAAGACTAGCCCGATAGATATTAATAACGAAGAAAGCAACGATACTAGTGACTTTGGCGATAATTATAACGACTTTGATATAGAAAATCAGGTACAGCTCTTTAACGGAAATCTGCATCCTCGAAAGTACTACCTTAAATAACTAAAAGAGTTCAATGAGGCCGGGTATAATAATGAAAATTACAGTAAAGGTAGTACTATACTTCTCAATGGAATAGAAGAGCTGTGGAATAAGTAGGTGGCCTGAATAATCGTACTTCGATTACTTGATTCATACTGATAAGCTGTAACGTAGGTATTACGCGTGGTTCGAGTACGACCCGTAGGAATCCTTTAAGTCCGTCTCTTTCGGGTCCCTCTACAACTTTTTTAACTAGCTACTAGGCCAGAAAGCCGGTAAAAACGGTAGAAAGAAGCGGGGAACGAAAAAGAGCAGCTTATTAGGGACGTATTAAAAGGTGTTCCGATTTATCTACGAAAGGGCTACTGGCGTAAAGCTTAATACGAAGCTGAACCGGAAAATGCATAGGGTAAGGCCTTTTTTAACCTGTAACTAAGGTACCGGGCTAGGCTAACGTTATGTAGGTGCTTAAAAAGCTCGCTAAAAAGCATAGGCTAAGCGACTAAAAGCGCGAGAATAGGTATATAATAGTTAACGACCTTAAGCAATAAATTGAGATAACGTTAGGTACGACGGAGAAATCCTTCTCTCTAAGAGAGTTCCGAATTCTCTACGTCCTATTCCTCCTACTACTTACTCCTACCAGCGCTCGCCCTACCTTAATACTTAAACTCCGCTACTAAGATATCCAAATCGTACTATCCCGAGACCTAGATAGTAGTCCGCACAAAATCCTAATCAGGTTCACACTAAAGTTCACCAAGACTTATCTCGGTACTAAAAATACGTATATACCTAGGCCTAATTGGGGGTATCCGGGGTAGCTGGCGCTTGTAATTTTATATGTGCTGACGCTATATGTAATGTGACCTGCGAAACCCCGCCGCAGCGCCTGCGCAGCGCTGGGGGCAGCAGTGACGTAATAGGTTAGTATACGTATAAAAGCCGCTGTAGGTAGTTGGCGCTCGCAGGGGGTTTTTCCCTTCTGCAAGAATCAGTTACTGTATTGTAATGGAGTCTGCTTTATTAACTTATCGCTAGTGAATTACCTGTATATTGTAGTAGTATCGGGCTTTTCCTTAATTACCCTAGTAGCTTATTACATTTCTGATTCTTCTACCCCAATTAACTAAAATATCGCCGACGCTAAGTACCCCGGAGCGTACTACCCCGAAAGTAGGTATTATATTATTAAGTAATTGTATGCTTTTACGATTCCCGGGTAAATCGCTAGCATTTCCCCAGGGACGCGGCTTAAAGGAACCGATAGGTTTAGCTATACCTATTGGATTAGACCTATAGCGTACGAAGAACCGTATTTGTATACTGGAGCGATTAGTGCAGGCTAAGGAGCGAGAGAAAGATTTGCTAAATCGGTTTGGAATCGTAAATAAATCGCGTAGAAAACGTTAACGTAGCGAATCTCCAACCCAGGAATCGAGAAAAGCTATTAAGGTTAAGAATATTATTTAATTTAATATTAAGATAACTTTTCGCCGTTACTAGGAATGGTTATAGGATTTGGAGCGCGCCTTTATAAAAGACCCCTAGCGTTTTTACTTAGTAAAAAACCGGATCCTTTTTAGCTTTAAATATATAGATTTTAATATTTAAAATTATTGGTATAATTATCGCGATACGTAGCCGGACGATAAACGAATTATTTATAATACAAATTAGGCTTATTTCGAAAAATAAACTAGTAATTTGGTTTATAATATAGGTAACTAAAATATTTCTACTAGTGAGGCCCTAAAAGTAGCTACTCAGTATATTACCCAGTTATTATAGAAGTTTTACTTATATTTTAAAAACTTGGAGGTACGGTTTCCCCGCTAAAGCGAAAAGGAGCATTTAATAAAGTTTTTTTCGAAACTAGTTAAAAAGCTTTACAATTATTTTAATTTTTATTATTACGGTAATAAACCCGAAAATCGGGAGGAGATAATTAAAATAATTTATTAGGTATAATATAATTTTTAATTTTAACGGGAGTATATTTTTTCCGAAATAAACCGGAACTAAGGTAGAAGCGAAATAAGGGGTAATTACAATAATCGCGGGACCTATAGTTACTAAGGACGATAACCCCGAATATTTCAAAGTAGCTTACCATTTTCGACTATTTAGTATTTTACGTACGAAGGAATAGGGTATATAGTATTAAATTATTCCAACTATTTAGTTAACTAAACAGTAGTAAACCAAGGAGTACCGTAAAGGCGGGGGTATTAGCAACTCCCTAACAATTTAGTAGTAAAAAACTAAGGAAACGATTAGCCTCTTTAATCGGTTACAATAACAAGGAGGCCTTATATAACGTAACGATTTATACCCAAATACGAATTAACGCTATTTTACTTTCGTCCTTTTTTTTACTTATTACTGTAAAGTTGGATTCCTACGCTAAAATTAATATTATTAATTATACTTTTACCTTAAAATACAATTTACGGTAAATTATTAATAAATCCCCTTATTTACGGTACCTTAACGGAGAAGTATATAAAAGTTTAAAAGTATTTAAAGTACTAATATAACTATTTAATAATCGAAACCGTACCCGTACCCTTACTATTTCTTATACGGTTATTTACAAGATATACTTGGAGGAAGATTCCCCCCTATTATTAGGAATACTTACCTTAAGTAAGGAGGTTATTCTATTATTCCCGAAGGATAATTAGTAGTAATTCGCAATTAATATAAACGTTATATATATTTAAATACTATATCAATTTTTTAAATCCTATAAAAAAGAAGCCTATATATTTATAATTATACCTCGACCTAAAATTCCAGATTACGTTTTACTAAAGGAGGAAAAGAAAGCGAAGATTAAGGGAAAAGGGGGAGAATAACCTGTAAAGTTAATAGATTTTAAAAATATAATAAATCTTTCCAAGGCTACTATACTACTCTATTATTACTAATTTAACTATTTTATTCCCTTAATAGAAAATACTACTTCCTTATTTAAAGGATTATACCTACTGTTAAAAGTTAAGTTAAAAACGCTTTAAAAGTATTTAAAAGAAAACCTAGCAAAAGGGTAAATAAAATATAACGAAAACTTAGCAGTATTTTTTATTATATTTATTTTAAAAAAGAACAGTTTTTTGCGTTTTTACGTAGATTATTAAGGTTTAAATAAAATTACGGTTAAAAATCACTACTTTTTACCCCTTATTTCGGAAATCCTTAATAAGGCTTCAAACGCGAAGTTTTTTAGTAAAGTGGATTTAAAGGACGCCTATTACCGGATTTAAATAAAGAAAGGGGAAGAATAGAAGATTATTTTCCGGACTTAATACAAATTATTTAAATATTTCATTATACCTATAAGCTTTACCAACGTACCAGCTACCTTCCAGTACTATATTTAATACGCCCTTCGCAAGTATTTTAATACCTTCGCAATAATATATCTTAATAATATTTTAATCTTCTCCCCAAACCGCAAATTATATACCTAGTACCTTCGGCAAGTAATAGAACGATTATAGAAAGTTAATTTGTTTTGTAACCTAAATAAATACGAATTTTACAAAGATAAGGTTAAGTTTTTTAGGTATACAGTTGGGAAGGAGGGGATATTTATCGATTTTTTGCGAATTTGGACGGTTCTTAACTAGCCGGAACCCTAATCCTTTCATAATATTTAAATTTTTATTAGGTTTTGTAACTTTTATTAACGGTTTATATAAGGTTTTTCTAATATTGCCAAACCACTATATAATATACTGTAAGGTATAAAAAACAGGCGAAAATTAGGTAAAGTTTAACTTAACGACGAAAAACGTACGGTATTCCAGCGATTTAAGTACACCTTTACTATTACCCCCGTATTACGATATTTCGACCCCGAGAAACCTATTATCGTTAAAACCGATACTTCCTACTTCGCTATAAGCGCCATCCTCTTATAACTAGTAAATAATAGCCGAAAATACCCCGTAGCGTTTTAATTAGTTAAATTTAAGCAAAATTAGTTAGCCTACTCAACGGTAAATAAGGAGTTAATGGTTATCGTAAAGTGCTTTAAATAGTAAAGATATTACTTAAAGGGAAGTCGTAAGCAAATTACCGTTTTTTTAAATTATAATAATCTTTAGGGATTTATAAAATAAAGTTATCTAAATAGTAAATAAGCTAAATAGTATATATATTTAGTAGGGTACAACTTTATTATTAGGTACTAGGCGGGTAAGCGAAATTTAACCGATATACCTTCGAAAAGGTTAAATTACGTAAATAAGGAGCTTAAAAATAAGTTAAAGTAGCTTTTAGTAATTAAGAATAAAATGGCGAAAGCGTAATTAGTATAAGTAAAATTTACAACCCGGATAATACTCGAAGAAAAAAGGGGTTTAAGGCGAAAGTTTATTCGAGTATTTTAGCTATTAATTAATAAGCGAAATAGGGGGGAGGAGGTACCTTTTAAAAATTGGTTCGGTTAAAGATAAATACTCCCTATTTAGGTAACTAAAGCTATAGCCTAAAAAGAACGTATTTCCGAACCCTAATTAAGTACCCTATTACGGGACCTGGTTTTAAAGTTATAAGAAAGTGACGAGTAGATTTAAAGAGTTATTAAAAGGCTAAAAAACCTACGATTTGGTCACACGTTAAGAGATTGGTTATAAGGCGTAGACGGAGAGCTATTATATAAAAAACGTTTATTTGTACCCGTAAAAGAAAGTGTAAAAAACGCAATCCTTTAGGTTTACTACAACGATATACTAGCGAACTATTTTAAAATTTAACGAACCTTGGAAAAAATTTAACGTAAATATTTCTAAAATAATATTAATAAGAACGTTAAGAATTACTACGAATTTTGCGATATCTGCTAATTTAAGAAGTTAAAAAAATATAGGCTATATAGGGAATTATAATTCCTACCCTAACCTTCCAAATTATACTAGGAGCTATTAATAAACCTAATTACTAAATTACCTTTAATTTACCTTTGGGAAGGGGAAAAAGTAAATACGATTTTGGTTATAATAGATAGGTTTACGAAGATAATATATTACTTTACTATTAATTAAACTATTATAAGCTAAGAATTAGCGGTTTTATTCTATAAAGAAATTAAGTACCGAAGAGGGGTAGGGGCCCTAGAAGGGGTAGTAAGCGATAAAGGGTTTATTTTTACAAATTAGTTTTGGAGCGACTTTTACTATATCTTATAAATAAAAAGACAATTATTAATAATATTTTACCCCTAAACCAATAGTTAAACGAAGCGGATAAATTAAACGTTAAAGTATTACCTAAGGGTTTTCTACGATAAAGAAAAGCTAAATTGGGCTTATTTACTAGCGGAAGCGGAATTTATTTATAATAATATAGTTAATATTATAATAAAAGTTATACCTTTCGAAACGTTAATAGGTTTTAACCCCTCGTTTTATAATTAAATCGGGGGCGACGCGTTGGTAGGGAAAGTATTAATAGCAATTAAGCGAATCGAAAAACTTTAAAAAATCCGTTAGTAATTAAAAGAAAACTAGGTAAGGGTAACTAAAACGTAAAAGCGATACTATAATAAGAAGTATTAAAGTTAAGAATTTTAAAAAAATTAACTAGTAATATTATTAATAAAGAATTTAAAGCTAAAATTAGGGTTAGGGAAGCTTATACCGAAATTCGTAAAGCTATTTCGTATTTTAAATAGGATTAGTTTAGTAATATATCGCCTTTACCTTTTAACTTAATATAATAAGTTATATAATATATTTCCAATTAATTTGCTGGAATTATATATATATAGGTTAGGATAGGAACCCTTACTAATACCTTAATTGGAAAACGACGAGAAATGGGAAGTTAAGGAGATTCGGAATTATAGGCGAATTAACGGTAAAACGAAATAGCTAGTTAAATAGGTAAAGTAGCTATTAAAATATAATTAATAGCTAGGAGAGGAGGATTTGGAGAATACTTTAATTTTAATAGCTAAATTTAAAAGAAATTACGTTAAGAAAAAAGCCCGTAAGTAAGAAAGAGAAAAGAAGAGAAGGTTTTATTACAATTTTTAATTACGAAACTAATAAATATAAAAAGAAATTAAATTAAAACGTACGGAAAACGTATTTAAAACGGAATCGAATTTTTAATTAATAGGTTAATAAATAATAAAAATTTAAAGAAAGAGAAGAGAAATAAGATCTTATAAAAGCTTTAAACCGCTAAAAGCGACTTTAATATCAATAATATTAATACCCTTTTCCTGCTATAAATAATTTAAAAGCTTTACGATAAATTTACACTTCGTTACCGTTTACAAATTATATCCCGTTTAAAAAGGTTTAAGGCGAGCCTTTTACGTAACCTCCTAACGTTATATAATATTATTATACTTAACTTCGGCTTTAATTAAGATATTAATATTCCTTTAAATAAGCAATTAGGTACCGAAATAACTATAAAACGATTTTAAGGATTAACCTTTAGAAGCAGAATTATAATAGGGCGGGGATTATTAAGTACTTTGGTTTTTTTTTATTTCTTTACTAGGGTTTAATAATTAATAACTTTAAGTTAAAAAAAATATTAGGTAAAAATTAGGCGAGAAGTATACGATACTTACCCTAGTAACTTTTACACTAGTATTAAAATTATATACTTAGCGATACGTTTTCTTACAATTTTTAAAAATAGTTATAAAAAAATTAGTAGCGGAGGTAATAAAATTACGAAAATTAATATTATTATTACTATTATTTTTATTATTACTTATAAAGTATTTAATATTATTACAACTTTCCTTTAATTCGGTTACATCTTTTAGATTATTAAAGTTATTATTAAAAGGGGTAGGAGACTTGGGAAGGGGTATGGGGTTTAGAATAGCTTTTTTAAATTTAGGCTTTTTACCTAGGATTTTATTAGTAAGTCGGATAAGCGTTAAAAAGTTAAATAAGTTACCTTTTATACTAATAGGAACCTAGATTAGATTTATTAGCGAAACGTATATAAATAGGGTTAGATACGTATTATATAATAGGAATCTTTCAAAATCTAATAGCTATTATATTAAGATAACTTTAATAAGCCGACGATATAGTTAGGTAAAAAGATCTCGCTAGTAAAAGGAAGGTATTTTTTTATAGGCTGGTTATAAGCCGCTACGAAACGGATATAGTATATATATAAGTTATTCGTAGTTACTTACTTTACCTTAAAGGTAGTAAAATTAATAAAAGAAGCCGCTATTTCGAATTATACGCGAGGAAAGGGTAAAATAAAGAAAAAAAAGGCGGAGGTAAGCGTAGTAATAGAGAGAAAAGGAAGAATTACGTAAAAAAGAGTAAAGTAATTAAGTTTAGCAGGGTAATTTAACTTTAGAATTATTATAAGCGGGGTAATCTAACTTTGGAGTTTTGGTAGGGTAATTGGACTTGGGATTATTGGCGGGGTAATTAGCGGTGGAAAGTAAAGTAATAAAGATTACGTAGCGAATTACCCGTGAAATAAGGTAGGGTAGTATTGGAGAAATTACGTTATACTGGGACTTAGTAAAATTAAATTGGAGCAGCCTTTAAAACTGAGGATAGTTTTGGGAAGAAGGGGGATAATTGTAATGTGACTTGCGAAACCCCGCCGTAGCACCTACGTAGCGCCGGGGGTAGTAGTAACGCAATAGGTCAGTATACGTATAAAAGCCGTTATAGGTAGTTGGCGCTTATAGGGGGTTTTTCCCTTTTGCAAGAATCAGTCACTATATTGTAATGGAGTCTGCTTTATCAACTCATCGCTAGTAAATCACCTATGTATCGCAGCAGCATCGGGCTCTTCCTTAATTACCCTAGTAGCTTATTACACTATATTAGGAAGACCGTGACCCTCCCTGAAATCTTATTCGACGACTCACTTATACTCAGCCCCTACATCTTCCTCAAAGGTATCCTCTTTAAGCACCAGGCCTTTAAGGTACCGAGTCTGACCTGCCCTAATGCAATAAGCAGGCTCGACATCCACCCAAACAAGTAGGAGTTACCTTTACCGCTTAAACCAAGTATAAATAATATTTATATCTTTCGTCGAGCTATTAAAACGCTAGTCGGATATAAGATATCCCCAACCAAGCCTATTAGTCCTATAATAATCGCTAAATAGGTTAGGAGAGTTAACGAGCTTATAGGATTCAAGGTCCCGACAATCCCATACAACCTATAATATAATACTGCCAATATATTTAATAAAAGTAATACGTTTACTAATTATAAAGAGATATCCTTACTAATAATTAGATAGGTAATATAAGCAACGTAACTAGAAATTTTATACTAAATTATATAAACTCGAATCCGTTCCAAAGGTATTACCTAGGGCGCCAACTTACAATCGATTTATACGCCTTTATCTGCGGGTTAAAACCGCAAAATACCCTAATACAAAAATCCTGTAATATCGGCTATTCCATTAGCAAATAACGCCCTGTAAATCTAATACTAAATTAGGCAGCATCCGTTAATTCCCACCCTAGTATTAAGAAGCTAGCCTTTAAGGTTAAGGAATTACGCAAATAAGTAAAATATTTACGTAACGTTATAAAGAAATATAAAAAGGTGTATAATAAGTTCCGAAGCGTTAAGTAAACGTAGAAAAGGGCCCTTAAGGATAAGATCAGAAAATAGTAAACTAATAAATAAGTAGTAATTAATATTAAGAACCAGTTTACGGGCCTTAGCTTCGTTAAGGAACCAACCATCCGGAAGTTTAACCATCCGAGACAATTAGCCTAAAAACAACTAATAAACGCCCTTACGTCTCTAATCAAAAGCACAGTTAAAGGCCAATACTAGCGAAGAAATATTACTATCTATACTGTAATAGCCTATTACGTCGTAGTAAAAGGGCCGGCTATACAGCGTATTAACTCCAGGGCGGGGACGATATAGTGGTCTTCCGTTAAAAATAAGCCTCGAGAAGACAGTTATTATACAAAAGATAGTTATTATGCGGCTATATTATCTATCTTTATAGCAAGTAAAGAGGAGAGGCCGAGGAGATATTTCCTTTACGTAGGCCTAACGCTCCGCTTAAAACCGGGTAATTTTTACATTAAAGAACTTATATACGAATTTTACAGTACTAACGACTTAAGTAAATATTTTTAACGAAAGTACCTAAAAAATATTTAAGACGGGGATAATATAGAGTACGGAGCTTGCTACATACTACTAGACTACAAGAGGCATCTCCAACGTTATACCCTTTAAATCTACGGTATAATATCCTAATATCATCTATTTACTAAGAGTAATTTATACTATTAAATAAACTCTGCCTTGCTTAGTACTTATATAAATTACTACGAATAAACAGGCCCTATTTGCCTTTCCGCAGGCTATTAACGTTACCGTACTCCGCACCCACCCGAGATACTAACTTTATTAGGAGCGGGAAAAAAGTGGTTAAGTTATGGATACCTGGATCTCTAAAATATATAAACCACCTCTCCCCCCTTTTCTCTTTCTCCTCCTCCTTATCCCTTAGCATCTCCCTCGAAAGCCCGACGAACCTATAGCTAACCAGCAAGCTCGACAAAATTACTATATATTACTACTTTGGTACAATGGCCATCTATGTACATCCGGACGACAATCTCCACCTGCAAAATATCGCAAGCCTATTTAGTACCGCATCCAAGATTATAACCGTTATAGGGGCTGGTATTAGTACAAATATAGGTATTCCTATACGTATTCCCACCTCTCTTCCTAACTACCTCTCACCAGGCTTAGGACTTTTAATTAAAAAATGGTATTTATTCCTTCGGCTATCGCCATCTCTTTTATTTCTTAGTTCTCTCCAATCCGAAAATAAAACCTCGCTTCTACAATAGCATTACCAAAATACGCCGGGATAATAAATATACCGACCCAATAAGAATATATCGCTTTATCCTTGGTTTACGTAACATTAGTAACTTGGTTTAGTATTATACCCAGAATATTAACTATCTTAAAGAGAAGGTTAGCCTTTCTACTGATTTGTATAAGGGGGCTGTAAATTAATTTTATTTCAAAAAGTACTAGTTAAGGTATATTTGAGATTATTACCGCGTCTACTACAAGCCGCGACCCTAAAATAGAGGTATCGACTATATTCTCCTCCATAAATCTTTCCGCAATTTACAATACCCCAAATATCTCGGTACTTATAGCTGGGATAAGTATGACTGAGAAGCGGAAACCCTAGCTGGATAGGAGCCTCTATATCCCCGCTATATTGATATATCCGACATTAAAATAGTAAAGGGGCTACGAGTAATTTTAATAGGAGCTCTTCGACCCGATATTATACTTTACAACGAATAGGATCCGTAGGCTGATATAGTCTCCGCCATTGTACGGCGTAATATATTACTACGCTTAGATATCCTTCTTATTATGGGTACGAGTCTTAGAATATACGGAGTTAAGCGTCTAGTAAAGGATTTTGCGAAGGTTATTTACAAACGGGCTGGAAAAGTAATATTTATAAACCTTACAGAACCAGCTAAGAGCTGGGACGGCGTATTCGATTATTGGGTCGACTGGGACTACGACGCCTGGGTACGAGATTTAATTAACCGCCGGCCGGAACTTTGCTTACTAACGGACTTAATAAACTTGACTGGAGAGGGTGAGCACATAAAGGTTATGGCTTCTTGTAGGTATAATAGGAGGCAAGGGAGCAGCCAGGACAACCCGATCGACCTCACGCTTAGCTAGATAAACAGGCAACGAGAACATCGAGCTCTTTCATACAATCTGGATGCTGCCATAGCGGGAGATTCACCAACACACGGTTGCGATGGCGCTCGTGTGTCAAGCACAGTTCCACCGGCGTGGCCGATTTTTGGTGCGGGGGGTTGCCTGTTGCGGTCTTGGCACCCGCTCAACGGTTCTGATGTTTACTTTGCCCCTGCTTCGACCACCAAAGGTATAACCACAGTCACTATGACATGGTATTTTGCCAACTTAATTCCAAGTTTCTTAGGCGCAGGATCCTTCCTTTGTCCATTCAACATCTCGGCCACAAAGATTCACCATTTACGCGCGGCAAGCCAAAGAACGAGGCACAGTGGAAAGCTTCATTTCGATACAAGGTACTCTAAGGTCTATGGACTCGTCCGCGTTACAGCTTAGCTGGCTTCGGGTAGGTAAAAGCGTATTACAACTCGGCCACCTTCGCCACCGCCAGTAAGCCTATGACATTACTATCTCTCGGCCATCCGCCACTACGTTTGGGTCCTTCCGGGCTTCGCGAAGGATCTCCTTCATCGAGGAATAAAGCATCAACTCTAACGTCTTCTACCTTCCGCTATTTAGGAATACCTTTCTCCGTAATCTGTTAACCCAGGGGATTAATAGCCGGTAATACGACGTGAAACTTTCCTCTACGATAGTAAAAAAATCCACCTCGTTATCGATTACGCTCTTCTTAAACCTAGCCAGCTTCCTATTATACTTATAATTCCAGCTATTAAACTCAGTTAACCCAATATCTTTACCTAGCCCATTATAGTAGATATATATCCAGAACAGTACCTAGAAAAATAACTCGAGATCGTATATAAAAGAGTATTATTCGCCTAAAAACGCCCCGATTACCATGAACGCTTTATACTGGTCTTCCCTTTAGCTCCCGACGCACCTTCTCGATCCTCTTTAATAGCAAAATCCAAATCAATCAGAAACGAAGGTATAAAGGGATTATTTGTATCCTTATTAATTAAGAGGTTATTAATGGAAATATCTCTGTAGAGGATGCCAACCTTATGCAGGGACTTATGCCCTTTAATACAGCCGCTAAGTGTAGTAAGGAGAAATATTCGGGAGCTGGCCTTGTAGATTGGAATTCCGTAGTTACGAAGAATTATATGCTAATATACCCGATTGGATAAATTATTGCCAGCTTTTACTAAAAATATTGAATAAGGCTGCTTATTATGTGGTAAAAAGGCGCTTATTTGGCTAAACGATCGTTTCTCACCAGTAACGGCGCCGCCTCTACAACCTCTCCGCGAAACCTCTGACGCTACTATAATTAGTTAAAAGGCTGACCGTTCCAGCTAATAGTTCGTAGTACGGGTTATATCTAATCCTTTATGGATAATATTTTGGACGTCGTTATTCGCTCCATTTATTTAAACCGTTTCGTGATGATAGTTGTTGAAATTACAGCCCAGTTGCCCTGTAGCTACAGCACCCTTGGGTGCTGTAGCCTAGTTGATCTACTACCCTGGGAGTGCTGCCGACTGCACTATGGCAAAGTGCAGTCACCACAACTACGG
>Ga0247760_1002223_pt1 | contig 15339 bp, 12 predicted proteins | sample UWRJL171409R4_FD_179936 | JGI IMG/M metagenome (GOLD analysis project Ga0247760, IMG submission 179936) | Plant litter microbial communities from Arlington Agricultural Research Station in Wisconsin, United States - UWRJ-L171-409R-4 | ecosystem: Environmental > Terrestrial > Plant litter >... | reverse complement strand
GATTCGAACGGTACCATTTTTATAACTGTACACCTTTGGGAACAAAACGAACTCTACCCCCTGTACAGAAAGGAACTCTACCCCCCATTTCCTAGAAAAAGTGGGGCAAAAGAAAGGAACTCTAGTAAAGTTCCGCGTGGACTATAGTTAGGGTGTGGAAGCGCTGTGGGAGGTGGTTACTAATTGTGGGTAATGAGGTGAGGTTGGTTGAGGGTTGTAAAGTCCGGGCTTATAACCTATTAAATTGTATGGTTTGATTGGTTTTAGTGAGGTTTAGTATAGGAGGTTATAGGGCGTGAGTCCCTTGTAACGGGCGTTAGCGGAAGGCTTTGGGGGTATGATGATTGCCCGGGATGGAGTTAAAGGAAGTTAAGATTAGTAGATTAATTTGTTGTAATAAGTAGAGATATAGGGGTTTATGCCTTGTAATAGGGTGATTATAGTGGGTTTTGTGTAAAGATTACGAAGGTTAAAAGGTTGTTTTGAGGCTATATATAAACTATTTTATTTAAGCTAGAAGAAAGGAGAAGAATTAGATGCTAAAGATATAGGAGGGGAGATGATTCTTTATAGGGCCCTTAGTGAGTGTGGGTTAATTTTATAGGGGGTGAGGGCCCTAAAATATAAAAGGAAAGCTTATATTATAGAGGGAAAGGTGCTTACGTTGACGCTGGAATCCAAAGGATTCCAGGGCAACGAGTTGGCTGGGCTGACGTAATTATGGTGCTGAATCTACCCCTGTAGGCCAAGCCTACAGGTGGTGGGTCCCCAGAACTCCCCGTCGGTTTTAGTGGGTTCCAGTGGGTCCAGGGGGCTTGGTAGCCCCCTGAACCATAATACTAACTCCCCGTGGTTGTGGTGACTGCACTTTGCTATAGTGCAGTTGGCAGTACTTTTGGGGCAGTAGATTAACTAGGCTACAGCACCCAAGGGTGTTGTAGCTATAGGGCAACTGGGCTGTAATTTCAATAATTAATAACAGCGAGAGCCTAAAGTTGCGAAAAGTAAGTAAAAACCCTAAAGAAGTAGTAAAAGCGTATAAAAGAAGTATTATTGGGTTATAAATACTTATAGAGCTTCTAATAACCGTTAATATAGATACTATTAACGTAGAAACAGTAGGGGCTGTAAGGATAAAGATTAGCAAGATTACGAGAATTAGCAAAGGAGATAAGTAATAGTGAAATATTTATATAGCAATTATACGATTTTATACAGCGGTTTCGATTTTTAAAAGTAAGGTATTAGTATTCAAACTAAAAGCTATAATATATAAAATAATAGATAATAATAAAAAGAAGAAGAAAATAAAAGAGAAAACCCCCTTATTTATAAGTAAGAAAGGGCGAAAATCTGTATTTACGTATTATACTTACTTAATAAGCAACGAGATTGCCCCAGTTAAATAAAGATAGAATATTAGATAAAAATATACTAATAATACGCTTATGATTTCTTATCCGGAATTTAATAAAGGTAAATTAATAAATAAAGGTAAATTAATAATAACATTACTGTAAAGGAAGGCACAACCTACCCCCCCCTTTCCCCCTCTTTTTCTTTTTAAATATACTATTAACGCCACAATGGTATTGCTATTATAATAGCCTTTTACCTATAGTATAAACGAAAGTAAACTGAAAGCGAGGCAAATTGTAAAGAAGCAAATTACTTATAAAAAAAGGCTATTATCTAAACTATGGGTGAACCGAGAGCGAGGTAATAAATATAAAAGAAAAAGCTTCCCCTCCCCCCCTTCCACCTCCCACCTTCCGATAATGATATAGTATAGCCGGGACATTGGCGCTAAAAAAAAAGAACGAGTACGGTCTAAATTCGAACCAATATACAAGTACCCCCCATTTCCTTTCTTTACAAATTATAATAATTTCCCTTCTGTTACATATTTTAGGTAGGAGAGACCCAGACTAGTAGATAAAAGGCTGGAAGTAAAGTTGGTTTAAGTACGATATCGTATTAATACCTGTACTATAAAATCACCTACGGTGCTTAAATAAATAGATAAAGGGACCGCTTACCCACTAGGGCGAGGACCAGAGGTCCTCTACGGTATAAGATTAATAATAATAAATTATATAATTAACGTAAATCTAATATTTAGGAATAATACCTAATAACCTTTCTTATCCGAAATGTTATAATTAAAAGTAATTTTTATTATACCTATTTACTTAGGAATTGCTATATTTTTTAAGTTATATAATTAATATAGGTCCGGTACCCGGGAATAATACCTAATAACCTTTTTTACCCGGAACGTTATAATTAAGAGTAATTTTTACTACCGCTATTTACTTAAAAATTATTATATTTTTTAAATTATATAATTAATTTAAATCTAATATAAATTTCACTTAGGTCTGGTACCTAGAAATAATATATAGTAATTTTTTTTATTTATTACGTAATAAGTATTTTCATCAGGGTTAAATTTAATAAACAGTTAATATAACGTTAAAAACGTTTTAAAGGTTTCCTTTATAAACTTTTACGTATAAATAAAAGGCCTCCGGGTTAAAAAAAAGGCGTAGAGAGATTTTACTATACGCTTTTATATATAAATAAAAGGCTTCCGGGTTGGAAAAAAAAATATAAGGAGATTTTGCTATATATTTTTACTTATTATAATAAAAACTAGCAAATTAATTATTAATTAGTTTTATTAACTTTAAACTAATTATATATATATATTGTCTTACGCCGTGTATAGGGTGGGTGCCACCCACCGGCCCTTTAAACTAATTAATTACTTTAGGCCCAGCCCCTATTGTATAAACCTAATAAAATCCAGGTTCAATTTAATAACTTTTCTTATAACCTTAATACCCTAGGTAGCTGGTTTGGTAATGGAATATATAATTTATTAGGTTATTTTTACTTTAATTAGCGATTTCTCAATAACCCTTTATCCTATAATTATATAAAAATCACCATTAGATTTAAAATCTTCCATTTTATATAACTCCATTTAGTAATCTAGATTAAATGGGGTTAGGTAGCTATTATAGATGGTAATTTATTTTTATTTTAGTAACCCCTTTTTTCTGTTAGATATAATATTGTGGCTCCTATAGTGGTAGTATAGTGCTGTGGCCCCTACGGTGGTGGCGTAGTGCTATAGCCCCTGCGGTGGTAGCGTAGTACTGTGGCCCTTATAGTGGTAACAGTGGTGGTGTGGCCCCTGCGGTGGTGGCAGTAGTGGTATGGCCCCTGCGCTAGCCAGCCCGGGTGGTGGTATGGCCCCTGCGTTACCTGACCTAACGTACTGGCTAGCCTAAGCGAGGTCTAGGCAGGATTTTGGTACACCCCAAACCTCTAATATACCCAATATTTTCAATTTAGTATATCTTAATAACTATTACTCGTACAATATAACCAGTTGTATAAATATATAGCTCTCGTCAAGATGAATCTAATGGTACTGGTTGTACGATTTTTAATGTACAAAGTGAGGTATATTCATTTAAGTTTAGAAATTAAATGAATATGACCCCCTGTTTTTTAAGTGGGCCCTTTTTTTTGTATGGGCGAAAAATAAATATGCCTCATATTTATTTGAGAATACTAGATAGGGTACTAACACTAACAAGGGACTTCCTGTCTTAGGCTCTAGATGCTGAACCGCGCCTTAACACCACTGTGGTTGTATTCTTTTATGGTAACGTTAGACACTTTGTTGACAATGGCCACCTTCAAGGCCCTACTGGCATGATGAAGAGTCTGCTAGCCTAGCTTATGATGGAGTTGCTTAAGAACGGGTGGATTGATTATAATGTTAACATGAGGTGCTTGTTGTGCTTACAGTGCAAAGGCGGCGAGATGGATGAGCTCTCTCTTGAAGACATATGCCAGCTCTTCTATGACCTGCTTTGTGTTATACCTCCTTAATCTGAGATAGATGAGATAGATTGCCTTGTTGACGGCATCTCGTAGTATGAGCAGAATCACCGGCTGAACGACTACTACTTGGTGTTGGGCAGCTTCTCTTAGATAGTTGGGGATACGAATATGGGCTTTGCGCTTCAAGCTTATTATGACTAGTCTGACGTACAGCAGGGAGTTATTGTTGTTAATGGAGGAGCAGCATGTTTCTCTGAGGAGCAATAGGGGCGAGCATTGTCAAAAGAGAAGGGGTCCCAACCACATTGCCAACAAGATAGGGGCTCGACCCCTGGGTCGAACCCAGGCACTATAGTCAGCTTGCGTGAGGATGCCTGGCACAGCCAGCAATCCAACCACCAAGCCACCAAGGCAGTGTAAGCTAGTGGCCAGGTGGATCATGCAAAGAGGTCTATAAAAGGAGGTCTTCTGGCACTGCCAGAAAACGGACGAAGAACAAGACAATAGAACCAACACATAAAAAACACTGGATTCAAGGTGCCGTGCTTCTGACAAGCATAAGGCTGGGACGACCGGGCGATTCGATCTGCTTTTGCTACGCTACGTTATCAGGGCTGGGCCTTTTGATTACTAAGGTGAGAGAGAGATCTACGAACGCGCATATTGGCGGTAGCCTGGGTCTGCTCATCTTGCGAGCATTAGACCAAGGTTATCGTCTTCTTGCTGAACACTTCGGCCTTCAGCATTACTCCCCTTGCACTCACACCTGCTTCCTCCCAAACGTCATCACCCACGGTATAAAACACGCGCCGACCATCCTTTGCTCCTACGGCGATCTTGAACTTTCCCATCCTCTTGAACAGGCTTGGATCGAATTCCAGCTGTTCAAGTATCAGGCCCTCGGTGCAGCGATCGCCTTTGTCGTTCTGCCACACCTGGACCGGAAGGCAAGACACCTTGTTCCTGTTCTGCTCGGGTTTCTCTGGAGCGATCTTGTCCGTTTCATCAGCCCATACAATGATGTTCGCGGGCGGTCCTCGAGGTTCCATGCTGAGCCTCATGCGATCCATAATATTGCCATGGTTGCGATAGCCTTCGAAGTAGTCGGTCGGCCAGACGGCAAACTCTGCGTCTCGCAGAAAGCCCCTGAGCTTGATGTATCCACCAAAAACCGAGCCAGTGGCGTCCTCACCCGACGGATAGGTCTCCGCTTCAAGAATATTTATCAGTATCTCCTCGTTTGCGCCATCCGTCACGGGATGCAGGGTGACAGGCGCCTGTACGGATGCCCATGACCACGACGGCGCGATATATGTGATCGGCTCGGTGTGCAGGCCGCCATCCTTGCGTCGAGACCACAGCATGTGATACGGTAAGTGCTGCCTCCAGAGCCCCGCGAGATACCCGTCGCCCGCCATCTCCGGCCACTGCTGCGCCATTTTGGTGATCCCGGAAAAGGCAATGAGCTTGTCCTCCCACTTGGTCAGTGACAGGGCCGAGTATGTCTCTACAAGCTCCGCCCAGAGGGAAAACCGGTTGAAGGCCGGGCTGCTCTTCAGCCGGTCCATGGACTTCTCTTCGCGTAGCCAGCCTCCGTCGAGCTCAGGGTCAAGCCGTTTAAAGTGGCCATTGGACGCAGCCCCCTGTGCCCTCTGCCTGAACAGGTACGTTTCCGGGAGCCCGTCTGGAAACATCTCGCATGCGTCCAATTGGCTGCATTCGAAAAAGACTTGGTCGCGGCCGAAATGCACAATCCGCTTAGCCAGGACTCGTTCCTGGAGTACCCAGCCACGCTGGTTGAGGGGAGCCTGAGAGATGTTGAAGGACCACAGTGAGGGCTTCACAAGTCGGTAGCGGCCGGGCTTCCAGGCAGTTTGGTTGCCGCTCTGCGTGACTTCGAGCGTGAAGGGTACAACGGCGAGGCTCCCTCTCTCGAAGAAAAGGCCGTCCCCGCCAGTTTCCGCGCCAGTGGCTGATATATTGAACTTGGCATTCGAGTAGACATTCTTCATCTGGGCTGCTTCCTTCTCCCAGTCGTCAGGGCTGTCCTGAACAATACACAGTGAGTCGATCCATATGTAGCGCGATCCCAGGTTTTTGCTGGCCGCAAAAGCCTCTTGGAAGGTTTTAGATAACTGGTCTGTGGGGATTGTCTGATGGAGGTCGTCAAGATTGCCGCCCTTTAGCTGGAATATGTTCGCTCCATTCCAACGATGGCTCAGGGTTGCATAGCATGGGATCGGATAGCGGTGGTTTTCGGTTGTGATGAGTCTGGGATTAAATGGCGTCCCTGGTGGACCAAGATCGATCAAGCGGGTTGGCCTCCAGGGATCGGACGAGTTCCCCTGACATTTCATGTGTGACTCTTCGCACTTGAGGATGCATCGAGCCGCGAAGTCCAGAGCAGAGTCCGACCCGGTGCCGGGCGATACTTCTCCTTGGTAGAAAGAATAGCGACAATCTTTAATTATCATGTGGGTTAGTTAGTGTCACTCAAACATATGTTTGCGTGGAAGCGGGAGCCTACCGGTGACTGGAACCAGGCCTAGCTGTAGAGTATGGGTGTCGTCATACCTGCTCGAGGTGTTTCCCCCATACACGAAGTTCAGAACATAACCAGAATCGTCGCCTCCCAGCGCCGTTGATACAGAATACGAGACATAGTCGAACGAAAACTTTGGCCTTCTGATATCCCAGAGCTCGGTGTAAGCAAGGTTTGGGTCAAACTTGATACAGTAATCCGCTGCTATGTGTGCCCATAACATGGCACATAGCGGACAGCCGTCAGTTGCTGCACGATGGAGCTCGTCGAGTGTCGCGTAGTGTGCGTAGCGCTCATGCAGCGATGGAAACCAAGAATTGGTCATTTTCAATGGTCTCGACGAACATCCCCTGGCACATGGCGCAAAGGGGCGAGCTCGGGGTGTCTTCTGGGGGGTGAGCACGCAATGTCCATCTGGGGCAGGTCGTGGCCGCCTAAGATGGCCGAACCGCTCTTCAAACAGGGCTTCGTCTCCAGCTTCGACAATTCGATCCATTTCGGCGAACTCCTCGAGTAGACTGGCCATCCTGTCGCGCATAAAAATGCGGAAATTAGAAAGGTTTTCAGTGCTGATCTGATCAGCGGCGAAATCATCACCTCGAAAAGGGTTCGACATGGTTCCTGCCTAAATGCGGAACAGATGATGGACCAAGATAATGAAATACATCGAGAGGTGAAATGAAGACTGGATGTGCGGGTGGAGGAAGGGAAGTGGTACGAGACGGTGGTTCCTTTATGGCTTCCTCGTTGATAGTTCAGCACTGCCACAACTCCGCCATAGACTATTGACAGCCACCATATTCAAGGGCCTACGGGTATTGGTTCGTTTCATGGGTGTGTGTGGCTGAGGACCAGTCTGTCAAACGTCCAACGAACGAAGATTATTGGGAATAAACACACTGTACAGCACAACAAGGCCCTGCAATAAAACCTCTTATTCTACGACACTAAGAACGCCACAGCGCTTTAGCGCCTCGGCACCTCGGCCTTCGGCCTCTGCCAAAGGCCGATGGGCCGATGGTCACAACTATAATAACCATGGCTCGCCCTCTCTTAGACAAAAGAATCAAACACTCATCCATCTTCTTCTCTATGACTTGCCACCATCACCATTGTGACCCATAGCTTCATCAACAAAGATGCTTGATCTAGGGATGCCCTGTAGGCTGAAACAGAGTCTGTTAAGGCTGTGATCTGTTACAGGGAATTAGCGGGGGGACGAGATAGATTTACTAGAATGATTGGGACGTTCCAAGTGTGGGATATTTGTGGTAGGTGACATAAGGGCACAAGCGGTTGACAAAAAAACAGGGTCACATAACCTATCCAGTACATAGGCTACCATATAAATTACAGGTAAAACAGAGGTATCTTTTTATACTACCAGCTGGTTATCTAACCGTTCCCTATTATTACTTACGCTATCTACACTACTATAGAATTTACCTACTTATTGATTGTCTCCTGACGGATGCTTTTTCACCCAGCGATTATTAAAGCCTTTAAATCTGAGCTAAGGCGATAATTTATACGTATGTATTGTTTGATAACTTGTTAGTAATTTTTGATAGGGCTTAAATCCGGGGATCCAGGTATGTTAAAGAAGTGTTTAAGCTTGTGCTGCTCTTTTTATATTTTTACAGGGTTATTCTTTACGTAATTACTGCCGCCGTACCTTAAATCGCCATCTTCTTCTATAACGAATTTATCGCCTTGTTTAATCTACTTAATTACAGGCCCGTTGAGAATATAATTAAGATATACTTATTGGCTTATTTTCCCGTTTATATTTATAGGAATATTGTAAAAGATTAGCTTTGATTTGAACTTGTAGCTAATAGTAATTTAAATGTAAAAACGCTTTTGATTTTTATTTTATATATTGTTTTGTTGCTTCGGGGAACGTGAGTGATAAATGCAATTAGGGTAGTATCTTTCCCTAAGCTTGCGTATAATCCGGATGTGACCTTTGGATTTGATTGCGTAATGGTACTTATTAATTTAGTGGATATCTTGCCATTTCTCCTTCGTAGGGTGATAAAAAAGAGTAAGTTTCGCTATTTTAACTTTTCGATTTGTGTAATTGGGTGATACCTAGCCCTTTTCGTACGCGATATACTTCCTATAGCCTAGAGTGCCTATCTAATGGTTAGAAATAAAGGAGCCAGGTAACTAGGGAGCCAGGAAGTTAGGGAGCTAGGGAGCTAGGAAGGTAGAAGGTAGGAAGCTGCAACCTACCTATAGCTCTCTTGATCGTGTGACTAGAAACGCCAGAAATTCCAGCTTATAAGGCCAGGCCTTGCTAGGTTAGTTGTTGAGCCTGGAATCCGTGGTTCTAGAGGATCTATTTTATAGCTAAGATTTGCTCCGGACTAATTAGTTTTTTCTAGCCTTTAGTTTCGATATCTGGGTGCCGGCGGTTATTTTGGCTTTGTAGGATCTTGTTCCTACGTGTGGAACTGACCCTAAAATGCCGGAAAACGTCGCTTTTGAAGAAAGGAATTTTGTGAACTTGTAGATAGTTAATAGTACCGTTCAATTTGGATTTAATTGGTGTAGGATGGTGGCTGTAAGTTATGGCGATGGTAATGGCGATGGTAGTGGTTGGGTGAGGTCGTGGTGAGGTTGTGGTAGTGGAAGGCGAAAAAGTAGGTGGTGTGATGGAAGGTGGTGGAACTGTTAGGGTGCCTGTTAGCCGAGGACCGCATTGGCCAGTTTGTGTGGCCCTGTTTTTTTGGCAACCGCTTGGGGCACACTACCTAGCGCTCTATTGCATAATATGATTCATCAGCGACCCGCCCACTGATAAGGACTGCATAGACATTTTGCCTACAGCGCTAACAGACGAAATGAACACGGGAATTACTTGTTAGCGCTAGAGGGAAAATGTCTGTGCGGTCCTTACCAGTGGGCGAGTCGCTGATGAATTATGTTATCACTTTAGATTTTGGCTCAGGGGATCTGCCACAGTGGTGCAGCAATTAAGCTATAAAGTCTTTAAACAAATCAGTGTTTGTTGATCCTTGGTATACTCGCCTCAGCACGACACCATCCCTACGCGTATGCTGGAAGGATGTGCCATCTTTTTCCACGGCTGAACTTTGTAATCTGGATTGGGGACCACCCCTGAGGCTAACCCTAACGCCAGTATCCTGTCCTTCTATCGCATCTAGACTCATCAACAAAGATAAGCTAGTAGGACTCGTACTGCGAGATCCTATGTAGATAATAGTCTCAAAGGTTAGCATCTTGCTGTTGTACGATGCAACGGATAGTTTTTCTTGTCTAGCGTATTGATCGCAAGGTCCGACCGATTGACTTTCTGATATCCTTTTGCTAAATTTATGATAGAGGAAGTCTACCATCTTGTATGATATATATACGACTGCTAAATAGATCGCAGATGGCAATCTGTATTGGGTGTAATGCGGCTATGGCGGCCAGCTCTTTTGCCGGTAGGCATTCGGATTGCTGTCTCTCTAGCCGAATTCTCTAGACGGCGCGTGAGGTGCAAGAGGCTTTTGAGGCTATTATCTTGGTCTTAAACCCTTCTGTTAGCAGAGTTTCGATCAGAATACGCTGTGCAGCATCCAGTTGTGGCGCCATGATTATGGCTGACGCAAAAGCGCTAACTGGCGAGGATAGAAGAAGAGGAAAAATGTGGGAAGAGAGACAGGGCCTTATGTAAGACGAGCAGGGCAGGCGATCGCGGCGGCGGCTGTTAAGGAACGACTGCTCTGTTAGGTATTGCTCCCTTATTCACCTTCCTGGTACACTTGTATCCCTCAAAGCTACACATGCCACTGGCTGACCCCGCAGTCCTTAACAAAGTTAACTAAACATTAGCAACACCCAATTCGCTTTTTAGTGTAGAATCCACCCATTTCCTTATAAAAGTAAATACGCAGCATCTCTAAGTATGAAATGCTGTTGATCATTTGCAAGTTGCTGACAAAGAGGCTGAAGTACTGAGCATAACTGATTAAGTTTCTTAGGGGACTGCAAGCAGTGTAGGACGCACGGTGTAAACACTAACAAGCACCAAAAGCGGAAATGGTTCGTGCAGAGAATCTTCCTCAGTGCTCGCAGGAGGGGAAGGCCTTTTCGCTAGCCTCTGTACAAAGTTGCGAAAACGGGCCCCTTGTATTCTCTAGGAGATCCGTTTATGGCTCCTCGGGGTTACTGTTTCAAGCTCCAGGGAGAATTCTCGACCCTCTCCATTTTTGACCGTCCCCTACTAACGAGTTTTATGAGGTGGACTAAAGTGACCACCTCTCGCAATCGACCAGTCGCAAGGAGATCGTTTAAAAATAGACGGTCGGACTCTCAACCTAGGCCATCCTTTCCATATTCGTCAGAGACGGCGGGAACTGGACAATTACCTCTGCATTCTGGCTCAGGGGTTAGGGGTCACGGGCTCGGGGTTCGGGGCTCAGGGGCTGCTCGATGGAAGGGGCTGCTCGACGCTCTCGAGCAGACCAGAAAGCGGCTACTCGAAGCCCTCGAGCAGACCCAGAATGCGGCTACTCGACGCCCTCGAGCGGACCCAGAATTTGGCTGCCCGATTGAAAGGGCTACTCGATTGAAAGGGATACTCGATTGAAAGAGCTACTCGATTAAAAGGGCTACTCGATTAAAAGGGCTACTAGATTGAAAGGGCTGCTCGATTGAATGGACTGCTCGATGCTCTCGAGCAGACCCAGAAAGCGGTCACCCTCAGCTGCCCCAGCTCCCATTTGGAACTGTCACTGATGCCCCAGCTCCCATTTGGAACTGTCACTGATGCCCCAGCTCCTATTTTGAGTTGTCACGGATGCCCCAGCTCCAATTTGCCCCAGCTCCAGTTTGCCCCAGCTCCAGCTTGCCTGAAGTCCTCTCGCACTGACTTGGTTTGGTAACATTTTTCATGACCGTTAACTGCCTAAGCTAGTGTTTGTAAGAGCAAACTCTAACCCCCCCGGAGTCCACATTTCCCCGCCAGCCTTCCATAAAGTTCCGTGCCGTGTGATAATTTGACCGTTGGCTCTGAATGTAGAGCTTACCTAAATCCGCCTGAAGGCAGCCTCGGTAGACAAGAACGAAGGCCCGCATCTCCACTCCCGTCCTTTCACATGGAACAACAGGGGCTTCATCCTTATTTTCCTCGGCTGCTCTTGAACCGTAGGTTCCCTGGGCACCAAAGTCACGTGTGTCACCACAATAATCTCCTCAACATCAACTGGGGCCACATCGTGAATGACCTCTGTGCCGCGGAATCCCTTGACAACCCAATTGAAGTGATAGGGATCCGTTGAAGGCGTGACGGTATTGCTAGCTGAAGAAAGTGTTAGACAGACATCTACTTCAGGATCTGACAGACTACTCACCTGGACTAGGGTCGCGCAGCCCGAACTGGTCTCTGAGAGGGGTAACTCGTTGAAGCATGCTTCCGGAGGCGCACTGCATCGTCTCTTGCGGTCTTAAGCCAAGGAAGATAGGAGGACGGGACGTGAAGATGAGGTAGCAGAATCAGCTTCGACTTTGATGTGGACCCGAGGCTTATATACCCGCCGTGCCCATACCTTGACGTGGCAAGCCATCGTGGGAGGACCTCCGGCTGCCTTCATCGGTCTCCACCCGCATCCCGGAAGGACTGCTATGCCTTGCACATGAGGAGTGGCTGCCTCAATCGACAAGGGTAGCCGGCAGACATCGCCACTCGCCGGATTGGCCCCCGGAACTTGGGGAAGAACGCCGAACGCCACTCCCTGAATCCCCATCCGCCACGGTGTCATGAGCAGCGGATTTCATGAGACAAGGCTCGCCGATCCGGTTCCGTTTATGTCACGAGTCCGCCCTGGGGGAGCTCTTCCCTGGGCGAGGACCCGGCGCCCATGCGTGCAGCCGTTGATTCATGCCGACCAGACTCACTCACTCTGCCTCAAATCATATATTCTTCCGTTTCATGAAACTCTGCCTGGTTGAACGCCTCCATGGCTGTGGGTGGCGTGAAGGTGGCGAACGAGAAGCACGCCAGTGAGGCTGCTCTTTAGCTCTCGCTCCTTCCGATGACCATAGGGCACTAAAGATTGCTCTCGAATGCGCCTCACTCATAAAGTCCCGTTTGTTTAGAACCTAGGTTCGAACCTTCGGAGGGCGCCAGCATGTACGTTGTGGGAACGAGAGGGAAGGTGGAGGGCTTTGCCTGAGTACTGCTTGCCTTTATTAGTCGAAACATCGGCAGCCATCCAAAGCTACTCCGAAAGAACTGAAGCAGGTGGGTGTAGGCCATGCTGACGTCTCGCGTGGTCTGCAAAATGTCCTGCGTTGGCAAGGATTGCGGTACAACCATCGTAAGGACATTTGAACGGTGAACGTCATCTGAAGTGCCGTGTCCGGAGATACCTCGCGAGGCTGTCGATACGCCAAAACTTCTCCTGTTCGCTGTCCCCTAGTCCATCGTTTGCCCACCTGCAAAACGGGCAGAATCGAGACGAAGTCTCTGCGTCCGGCGCGACTTGAGCTGCCGGTTTCGAAGCGATATTGTCCCTCAACTCGAGCCTGGTGCGACTTGACGAACTGGACCGAAAGCGAACCGAGCGGGACTTGCGGCCGTACTTCGCTTGACGACGGCAGGGACTCTCTCTCCACTTGCAAAGTCGAGCAATTATCCGCACGAGGTCCACTCGTAATAGGTGAAGCTCCTCCCTATTTCGCACCTCAACCGCTCGGGAGAACAGCTATACCACCCGGGCTCTCTCAGGAACGTCGTACTGAATTGTCAGCGGCGCAATCACATCCGCTGGCTTGGTGCTGTTAAGCTGCCTGTTAATCTCCTCCACATATACGGAATCGTGGAAGTCCTTGATTGTGCGCTGGAGTCGTTGGGTCTTTAGCTTCTTGCTTAGTCGGTCGGCCTTCTTCTTATACCTGTCGAATTCGGCAGCTAATTCTGTTCCTTCAGCGTCCGCTCGGCTACGGTAGCCATGTGATTTCATATATTGCAGTGCCTGGCTTCGCTTTCGACGGTATCTTACGAGATCTGGGTCTTAATTGACCTCGAATTTCTGCTGGTCTGTGAGAGTTGTCGGGGCGTCGCCGTGTCGGAGGAGCCGTCCGGCGAGATGGATTAGATCGTGCTGTGGAGTACTGCCGAAGCAAATTGTTTGGCTATCCACATCGTTGAAGGTAGATATGTAATATTGTACGTATACCTTGGAATCGCCTTGCCGATGCCTTATGATCTTATTCCTTTCCCCAGGGGTGAGGGCTTCTGTATGAGATTCTGGTTAGAGGTGCTTCGGCGTTGATACTGGAAATAGCTTACCGTTCAGCTTCTTCCCCGACCCGCGGCGAAGGTCGTACCACTCCAAGACCTTCGCTAGCCCAATGGACCGGCCAAGGCGGATCAAGTAGCCTCGTTCTTTCTGATACTTAAGGGCCTTGTTGAGGGCGATGCGTATGCCGTCTTCTGAGTCCTCGACGTCGCGGAACACAGGCCGTTTCCACTCCTCTTTCCACTGCAGCCGGAGGCGGTCGGAGTTTTGTGGGACGACCAGTTCGTAGATTTCCTCAGGTTCTTTGAACTCGTTGATAAATGCTTCGTCGGCGAATTCCAGTCCCATGATCGGGATAAGCGGGTTGTATATCAGCATATCGTCCTCACGAAAGGCGAACTCCTTCTGTTCCGATTCGCTGCCTGACCGCTTAATGTTCTCCAAGTTGACCCTCAGCACGACGCGCGGCCGCCGTTCTCCTGGCAGCGGCGGGAACAGCTGGAATTCCAGGTGCTCGTAAAGCAGCTGGCCGATGAGAGCGCCCGGCCGCGTGGCAGTAGCGCCAGCGAGAATGAGATTGGCCGCTAACTGCACGCGCAAGCGTTTATGGGCGAAGACTTCTTCATCACGTACCCAGTGGTGGTTCAGAAGTACGGCCAGGTCCTCAACGAAGAGTCCAGCCTTCTCCTTCTTCGAAGTATCCAGGCCGTAGGTCGGAGTAAGCCAAGTGTGAATCCACTACCCGATATTAGTATGAGACAGTTGATGGAGCAGCATACTCACGTTGCGGAATCATATAAAACGTCCTCCCTCATCCAACTTGTTGTTGTCTGGGAGTAGATTATATTGAGAATTTTCCAATACGTCATTATCAATGACTCCTTCTTGATCCTCGAGTTCTCGACTCTCCATACCAAGTAAACCTTGAAGAGAGGGGCGTCACAGCGGCCCAATACTTCAGCTGGGTCAAGCTTCCGTCGTCGGCAAAACTATCATTTGCGAAAGTTATAAGCAAGCCTTTTGTATCGATATTTCAAAGAAGAGACTTACTTGTTCCATATCTTTTCTTGATCCGTTTCCATCGCCTTCGTGTTCCGTCCATGATTGGCAACGGTGGGACCCTCTCTCCGGAATCTTTCCAACAAGTCGTCGTAGTATTCAGCCCTATCGTCTGCATCTTCCTCTAGAGAACAATAGCCGGAGTCGCCTTTGGACTCCGAATCGGAATCGGAATCGGAGCCCGAATGCGTGTGGTCAGACGAGACATCGGAGCTGCCCTGGCGGCGGGGTCGCGCTGCCCGACTCGTATGTGAAGCTGTAGGATGCCGGCTTTGTCCATATTCTTCCTCAGGCTCTGAGTCGGATGTGGAGCCGACTCTAGAGTCCGTTTCATCTCCCCGGTCTTGAAAGAAGTTGGGTTGCCTGTTCCTTTCTGGCGCTGTCCCGGCAAGTTGGGGGGGTTGCTCCGTCGACGAATTGCTGTCTGCTGCTCTGTTGCGTCTGAGGTTGCGTCGCTGCCACGCCCGCCGAGGCATGTTCAACGGTCGGTCCATGATTTCCCGCCCGGTAAGCGTCCGAGCCTATCGAAAGAGAAGGAACTGACGAAGGTAACTGTGTAGGATGTGGGATCGGGGGTAAAAGGGCCGGAGACCATAACGAGGTGAGAGGAAGGAGGAGACG
>Ga0247760_1002220_pt1 | contig 15359 bp, 11 predicted proteins | sample UWRJL171409R4_FD_179936 | JGI IMG/M metagenome (GOLD analysis project Ga0247760, IMG submission 179936) | Plant litter microbial communities from Arlington Agricultural Research Station in Wisconsin, United States - UWRJ-L171-409R-4 | ecosystem: Environmental > Terrestrial > Plant litter >... | reverse complement strand
TATGTAGGTTGGGAATTTTGTTTTTTTTTTTTTTTTTTAAACGTACCGCTTTTCTGATCGGGCGAATTTTTTCTAATTACGTATTTTGGTCTGTTTTTTAAGGTAATTTGTACTGATGGAAAGTATTTTTCCGAGCGCGAGCTACGTCTTGGGCAGCGCCCAAGTCTCTCCGTTTGACAAGGGGGCAGTCGTGGGGCAGGCTGAAAGCTTCACACGTCTACGACTTGGAACGATCTATGGCCCTAATGGCACTAAATCAGTTCAATTCTAAACACAATAATTGTCTCTGGCCTCGATGGTCCTTGCAGCTCACAAACAATCTGGGGCCTGACAAACTATCTAAACACCGAGGTCCTTCTGCTCGACAGTGGTCCCAGTTTTTGGCCTCAGGAATTGGCCCATTTTTTGACCCACCGCCGGATCACTAGTTTAGGTTTTGGGACCGCTGTAGGCGGCTACTTAAGGGGCAGGTACCTGCAGCTGTATGACTTCCTCTCCCATGCCGAGGCATACAGATATAAGTAGCTAACTGTATGTATTCTCTAGATATCAGATCCTGCATCGAAAGCCTGGCTGCCTCGTGCTCCGTCCGCCTGCGGATTGACCTGCACATTCCTCAGAGTGGACCTGTCCCAACTCCGCACCCCCTCAACCTGGGCGAGCGGATTTTCCGCCAATGCACATGAGGATGCTCAAATAAACCGAAAAGAAAGGAAAAGAACTCCTGGAGGGCTTTCCCGCAAACTCTTTGTTGGTGACTCAGACCTTGATTGCACTCCACACAGAGGATGGGTATCCCCCTCGCTCCTCATGACAGTGTGGGTCTCCCTCAGTCACTGGTCTCGTTGACGTCCTGAAGATTAATCACAGAGGCTGCACTGATTTCTCCTTCCCTTTCTTTTCCGTCGCAGCTCATATCTGCCGATGACTGTTATCCTGCATCCCTACGTGTCAATGCGGGGTAGGACTGTTGGATGGCACCCCTCATTGTGGCTTGCAGGCTGGGAGGAACTCTATAGGGTAGAAGGCATGGAGGGTCTTGACCTAGGTAGGTATTTTAAGGTCAAAAGAGGTCCCCCGCGAGAACGCTCCCTTGGTCTCATTTTTTAGAGGGCCACGTCGTGAACTGATTCCGATACAGTGTCGTTTGAGCCGCCACCCACTAGTTGGTGACAATGCCGACAATCATAACACCGAGCGCAGGTGGTTTCGTCTCGGATACCATACTCAGTGATGCCGTGAGAGTTTCGGCAAAGCTGGTCGCAGCTGTCCATGGGCAGGGGGAATCCGAGTTCGCCACCTTGCTGGTCATGGAATTTCGCTTTCAACCTGTGCGTCGAAACCGCCGTTTCAAATCAGCTATCGTCTCTCTCCAGTTTTCTGGCGCACAAGTTGCTATCAAGGATCTGGCCCCGAGTGGTAAACTCAGTTTGAATGTAGGTTGGCTTATATCACGGCCAATCTTGTCTGTCCCTCTCCAGCTGACAGCTCTACGCCACGCAAGCCCATTTCTGTTACTACAACAACTACAACACAGAAAGATGCCAGTGCGGCGACATTGATGGGAGGTTTACGTCTGGGTCCTGTCTTTACCGAGTCCTTTACCGAGTCGGTCTCATCTACCCAGTTGGTAGCTAGAGCTACAATAATGGGCCATGAGATTCTACGAGGAGGTAGCCACGGCGCTGGGGTTCAGTGGCTGTTAGAGGAAAATCCAACCCAAGCTGAGGGAATCCCAGCACTACTTCGTACTGCAGTGTTGCTGGAAGGGCCGCGAGATGAAGCTGTTAGGAAAATCTCTTGTCTACTTCAGATTCAAGCTGATATCTCAGGGTTCAACCTCGGTCAGAAAAGAACAGAGAGCGAGTTTTTCCTCGATCCGATGACGCCTTCATGGGGGGCTGATATTCTCCCACCCGGATCTGACTCCTTCCGACTCGGAGAGATAGGTCTCCAGTCTCTGATGAAGATTGAGTTCATAAATCCGGTGGATGTGGGAAGGACTGAGGAGCTGGAGCGGGAGGTTATCCAGAAGGTAGAGGAAATCTTGGGGAGGGCCACCACCGGGCATCCACTCAGCGTAGGGGATTCATTCTATGTGGAGCTTTGGACTGACGAATACGAGGACAATGGCTGGACACCTCGGGCAACGAAGCATCCTGGCATGGAAGGGGGGCGGTTTGTTGTTCCCAGCAAATTATTACCAGATAAGCTGGGCGAAGCCGATTTTTCCCAATACTTCAGCTGGTTGATGGCAGCAAAGGTGAGCACCTTACCCACCTTACAATACCGACGCTTTGGGCGAGGACTATTCTGATGATGAGCTTACCAAACTAGCAGTCAGCCCCGTCGCCATTGACTCCCCAGAATCATTCTCAGCAGGGAAAAAGAGAACAGACTGCACAACCGGACGTCTCGTTCTGTAACCTCATGCAAGATCCCTCTCCGTTCCTATGCTTTTTGCCATCGTGGTATCTAACAAACATAGAGTGCGAAGTTCAGCCGAGGATGGATTCGTCACCTTCGACAAGCTGGACGGAAGTTTATTTTCCCAGCCCCCTGTGAATGTCTTATTGAAAGTCTTTGCCTTGCCCGAGAAATATAGGCTCCTCCGCCGTCATGACCGCGGGACATGCCGGGTTCTGCCCGAGAAACCAGCTATCTCAAGAAGTAGGCATCTACCACCTTTTACTGTTCCGGCATCTCTTTTTCTAGTTATGAGCATGCAGCTGATAAAAACCTACCATGGAAATAGAATACATCGTTCAGACCCCGTTCTACACCCAAGGTTTTTGGTCGCTGGTTCTTCACTGCGAAACAGATGAGACGAAGACCCATGCTCCGAGTAGGATCTCTGGCATCATCCACGCCGATAAGAACGTCAATCTCGATGGCATATTCAAAGAGGTCAGAACTCTCAAGACAAAATATGGCCGCCATCCACTCTTGCTGCCGCTCCAGCTGTTCATAACGCACTTCAGCATGACCGTTGAGAAGGTCAATTCCATCGTCAACGATGTCGCCAGCGTCGAGAAAAATCTCCTGGAAGAGTTGAGCCCGGATTACAAGCACAAGAATGCTGGCGAGCGCTACAAAAAACTTAGCAAAACGCTGCATCAGTGCAGCATGGATTTGGCCGAGCTAGATCGACGGAAGATGTTTGAGCAAGATCTCGGAAAACTTATTGAAGAACAGCTGGGGAATGACATCAACCCGGCCAATGGCGAGAACACTGAGGATGAAAAGGAAGGACTCCATCAGGAGGTGTCGTTGTTTATGGGCATGGCTGGCAGCCGCAATCTGGACATTGCAGCACTGCCGGGGAGGATCGAAAGCTTGAAGAATGTTGTGAGTTCGCCTTGCGCGTTTTGATTACACCCGACTCCCGATGGCAACAGCTGACAACTTGGCCCCTCATCCAGCTGTTCAGCCTCATCACGCAGCATGACAGTTCCTTACAGTCCAACCTGGCCCAAGAGTCACTGAGAGACTCCAAGGCGATGAAGACGCTGTCGATATTGACCATCCTTTTCTTGCCAGGGGCATTCGTTGCCACCATGTTCAGCACGGACATGTTTGACTTTCGTGATAAGCACCAGATGCTCTGGGTGTACTTTGCGGTGGTTGTGCCCTTGACGGGTTTTTTGATGCTGGGCTGGGTTCTGTGGCTGAGGAACACGCCGATACCGGTCCGTAATGATGAAGAAGCTGGGAGGGCAAAGAAGGCTGATTGACCATGTTTTGGAAGATCACAGGCGTTGGAGGTTGGAGACCAAGACAACGCCGGCGAGAAGGGTAAGGTATAGTGCGTGAAAACAGCAGGTTGTCTGCGACGAATCTGGGCTCACGAAATTTCCTTTTTCGTTCGCAATCCTGAGCTGGGGTAAGCTGGGGTGAGCTGTGGCTGATTCGTCCTGAGCTCTCCCTGATTCTTCCCTGAGCTGGGGTGATCCCGTACACAGCCGCCGTACAGCCTCAGAGGCCCCTTTTCAGTCCCCCCCGGCTAAACTTTCCCATCAAATGGAAAGCAAACGATGCGTAATCTATAAAGATACCTCCCAGGCAACAATTCTAATCACGACATAAACACATACTGGGTATACGTGTGTAACTAGGGCCGGAAGCCCTATTGTTAAAGCTGAGCAACCTATACCTTACCAAAAGGCCCAAAACAAACCAAAAGGGTCTAATCAAATCAATTTTAAACCTATACTATTACTATACTATACCAGAAAAGAATACGGTACAGATAGAGTCGTTGACGATAACAGCAACGTCACCTGTCTGTGCTTTTTGTGACGACCTTTGCAACCTGAACCCTGAAGACAGAGTTCCTGACCGTGGTCTGACGACCTACGCAACGCGAACCCTCAAGACAGAGTTCCTGGCTATGGCTGACACAAGAGAGGTGCGTACACAACAAGAGTTGAGTGCGATGGGTACAACGATGTGTGATGGTGGTCACAGAGATCGTGAGTTGTCAAAGGATACTCTAAAGCAGTATTATTATCGTTACTGTCGTAACAAAAGGAAACTATCTGTCGAACCGGGCCAGTCCGGCGTATATATAAGTGTTCCCTCCGATGGACCGATGTTATGTTGTTTTATCTTCTCGGTCCATCGGTCCTGTCCTGATTCGCCCGTTGCAAGAACCGATGCCCCGACCTGATCTGCTCGGTCCTTCGGTCCCTTCCTCATTGGCTGTTGTATGCCCATCAGCTTCCAGCCCCACTGTGGCTGGCCATAGTCCATTCTGGTTCGTGACATTGGGCATGCCAGGGCCCAAATTTGGGACCGCAACAGCACTTTTGGAACGATGTGCACGAGTGTGAATTGCTTGTATTGTGTGTTCTCTGGCAAAGCCAGAGACCTTTCTTTATAGACATAAGTGCATGAACAGGACTACGTCTTTATGGAGGCTTAGCCTGACTTGACACTCGGATGTCCCCTTTCCGTCTGACAGGACCCCTTTCCATCTGACAAAACGCGCCTGCGTAATGCGATACTCTCGGTTAGTACCCATCTTGAAAATCAGCGCGGTAGAGGAAGATCTGGTACTACCTTATTGTCTGGAATTGTGGTGGTGGGGGAGGCGGTGAGAGCACGGAAGTGGGGTACGCACGGTTGTTGGGTTAGGGGGCAAGCGGTTGACAAAATAAAAGAGACTCACTACTTTGCAATACCTTTGAAGGGGTGGCGGTTTGCCCAGGCGCTAGGTACCTCGAGGTACCGTCACACCACCGAGACATCTCCTGATGATACTTTCTTAACACACCACCGCTTCGTACTATGAGCATCAGGCCAGGCATTCGACTGATATAGTTAAAAAGGCTAGAGTGTCTAATAGGATTCTACCGAAAGCACGGGCCACTGACATTTTGCAGTCTCTTTTATTTTGTCAACCGCTTGGGGGGTCAAGGGGGTCTAGCTCTTCTGCGCCTTTCGGTCGATCGCTGCTGAATAATGCCGCTGAAAGCCGGTGTGGGTGCTGAAAGCTGACGGGCGCTATTGAACCGAGACGCCGATCTAACCAAAAACGGCTAGTTTTCTAGCAAGTCAGGCCAGATGCTGCGAAAGATTTTCTGCTCCAAGACTTGGTGATGAAGTTTCTAGCACTTTCCGATGATACAGCTGCTGCAGATGCACTATGGCAATTCTTTAATATGCAACGCAATAGGAGTTGCAGTGCATGAGAGCTAAGAACTACCATGGCCACAGAAGTAGGCTGTCATTCATCTTGTTCCCTCAACACGACCTCATTGCTCCAGTCTGGTTGCATCTTCCCCACCATTGAAAGTGTGTTAGTACAATACTTTGCAAGTGTACGACAGCTTCAATCCGGCACTGGGCTTTCTATTCCGTCTGCCAGTTGCGTCGCTGCACTTTAACTAGGTACTTACCTAACCCATGACAAGAAATGCGAAAGCCCATAGGTAGTTTCCGATTCAAGGCGCTGGTTTTATTGTATGCGGACAGTGAAGGCTGCGGTGTTGCGGAACCCGGTCCTCACAGCTGTTCGCATGGGACTTATTGTCACTTCCAACAATGGATTTCGCCCATGCCCAGAACTATCCCATAAAACAATTTCTATGCTTGTATGATATTGCAGCGGGCTCTCCAAATAACATCTTACTTCTATGTCATACTTAGATATCTGTTTACTTTTGCAAAACAGTGAGGTGACATGGCGTCGAGCCTTGAAGGGGAAAGTCCTGCACTAACAATTTCTTTGGGCCACTACGCAGGTACACACGTGAGGGATATCCAGCGCTCTTTCCGCTCAGCCTTCTCTCTTCCCCTCTTTCTTCAATCTGGTGACAGACACAGCTTCAGCGCAGCTTCAATCTCCTCTGCCTGTCCCCTATCTGCAATGGCTACAGGTTAGCTTCTCTCTTTTCCACAATTATCAGCACTCGTAGCCATAACTGAATGACCCATCAGGTCTGGCAAGGCTCGGGCTCCTAAGAGTCACCCCGACCGCCGCAGACGGCAGCAACGGTGCCGCAGGCAGCCAAAACGAAAACACCAAGATTGAGTGAGCATCCCATGGTCAGTCTAACTGGGCAGCAGCTGATATTCGTCGCTTATAGCATCATTGCCATCCATGGATTGGGCACCGAGTCGCCTCGAACCTGGGAGTTCAAGCATAAGGACGACGGTCGGATTGTCAACTGGCTCTCCGATACCAGCATGCTTCCCGCTTCTGCTCGTGAAGCAACTATCTATGTCTACAATTGGAATGCCCGCTACTTCAAGAACGCCCCGGTCCAGACGCTGCTGGGCCATGCAGATACCCTCCTCGGCCTTCTGGCTGATCGAGCGTACTCTGGTCGTCCGCTGATCTTCATCGCATCGTGCTTTGGGGGACTAGTTCTCGCCGAGGTACCTTCACCTCACATACTCTCCGCCGAGTTCCTCAAACTGACAAGCGGTGCCAGGCAATGAACCGCGCTGGCCAAGAAGGCAGCCTATACCGCGACATCCTCCGGCTCACGGCCGGAATCATATTCTTGGCCACCCCATTCAAGGGAAGTGATGCCTACCGCGAGGCCCAATGGCAGGTGGTGGTTGGTGGGATAATGGGGCCGCTGACTTCCAGCTCGCTGGTCGAGGCTTTGAACAACAGCGACAGAGAGCTACGGAAGCTGACGCAATCTTTCGCCGAGCTCGCCCGTCGTCAAACTGTCAATCTCCCCATCTACTGCTTCTACGAAACGAGAAAAACCGAGATGCTGAGGCGGCTTCTCTCTCCCGGTTTGGCGACGAGATTTTCTGCTGCTTTTCGCCATACAACTTTCAAGCTTGTACGTGCTTCCTCCACTGCATGGACCCATCTCACCGGCCACCACAGCTCGTCGCCGAATCGTCGGCCTGCCTTGACACATTTGATCGACACGGGCTTGACGCAACACATTCCGGCATGAACAAGTTCGGCGGTCCAGAAGACCCTAATTACATCCTCGTGAGAGGCGCCCTAAGCCGGCTAATGAGAAACGTACCGGCCGTTCTAGCCCGCTGGGGGTCATCTCGACCTCAGGAACAAACACTACCCGAGTTCCATCCAGTTGGGAACGCCATTTCCAACCTTTCACATAGCCTTGAGAAGTCTCTCGACAAGAATAAGGGCATGGTCGATGGTGGGCGGACAAGTCCTCCCCAAATTGCAAATTTCTGAACCTGACCTCTCTGAAGCAGCGCGGCGCCGGGAGTTGAACGAATGGCTCGATCCCACCCCAACCTCTGAAACTTTCGACCTTATCCGATCGCACAGCCTCGATGGTTCCTGCAGATGGATTTACGAGAACAAGTTTTTCCATCGATGGTTAACCGAGGCACGTTGGCGCGTATGCCACATGGATGGGCCGCCAGGATACGGCAAGTCGACCATGGTGACGAAGCTTATCGAGGATCTTCAAGCCAAACACCCGGTCGCCTTCTTCTTCTGCCGTGTGGGAGAAGAGAGACAAAGCTGGGGAGACATCATTCGCACATGGATCTGGCAGTTCTTGGAGCAGAAGCCGGAGCCTGACTTGATAGACGGCGTTTACGACATCTACAACAGCACTCTGGGCACAGCCACCACGCCCCTGTCTACCTTTTTCAAGGCCTTGGTCTGGCTGGTTAAGAAACTCGATGCGCCGTTCATATTCCTGGACGGGATGGACGAAGATCCGGAGCTAGCCAAGCTCGGCGACCATAGCCTCACGAGGCACTTTCGCGATCTCTCCAGGCATGCGAAAGTCTTCACGGCAAGCCGCCCAGACCCAAGCATCCGCTACACAATCCCTGCCGATGAAGGTGGATTCATTCGTATTGCCATCAGTGACAACTTCAATCAACAAGACATCAATACCTTTCTCATCTACGGGATCAGCAAGCTGGGCTGGGACGAGCGGACAAGTGAGCGTGTGCGGCAAAAACTGGCCGATGGAGCCAAGGGGATGTTTCTGTGGGCAAAACTTATGCTTCAACACGTCCAGGAGCAAGTAACGGCCGACGATCTTGAAGCGGCCCTCCGGACGCTACCAGATGGGCTGCCTACAGTCTATGCCCAAATCCTATCGAAGATTGCGGCTTTGCCAGCGCCTCGGGCTAGAGCTATCGCACGCATTTTGCAGTGGGCATATGCAGCGACCCGGCCTTTAACCATACCAGAGCTCGAGGCTGCTCTCGCCGTCAAGATCGGGTCCCCATCCTCACGACACGATGTGCGATACCGAGTGATGAATATCCGACAGCTGATCACTGATTACTGTGGATCCCTCCTCGACATACAGGAGAGAAGTTGCACTGTCCACTTCGCTCACGCATCGGTTATCCAGTACCTAGAAAATGTTTCGACCAAGGAGCCGACTCTTTACGACTTGGACCACTTTCCCTTGGTCCTCGCAAAGCGCGTACCGCATCTGACCGCAACCTGTCTCACCTACCTCGCGTACGACGATATTGACTTTGTCAGACCGCACAAATTTCCCTCTGAATACGCAAAAATCCTAGAGAAGCACCTGAATGATCACCCATTCCTAGCTTACGCAGCCGTGGAGCTGTGGACTCATTTCACTCCTATCGATGATAGCATCTCCACCTCTGGGAAGGAGCTCACGGAAGCGATCGCTTGTTTCTTCAAGACCGAAAAAAACCTTGTCAAGTGGCTTCAACTATACCAGCTCCTCGGTGCTATCTCTACGAAGAAAAACCGCGGCAACGAAGGGTTTCATCCCGAGTCGGACCGTTTTGCTACGCTGGTTCAAAGTCAACCCACGCTTCGGAAGTTGGGATGTCCGGCCAGCCACAATCTGTTCTCTCGGTGGGATCGATGGGTGAACGAGGATTTTTTCAATGGACACTACTGCACGCCCATAACCATCGCGGCCTTCTTCAACTTGACCGATATCGTTCGAAAACAGTTGGACGAGGGGGTCCCTGTCGATGACGACCTAGTGTCCGGCATCACTCCGTTTCTCTACGCGGTTCATGGAGATGCATTGGAAGCTGCAAAACTCCTTCTCGAACGAGGTGCTGACCCAGCAGCCGTAAGCAAGGCTGGATACGGAGCAGCGCGCTACGTTTCGCGGAATGGTCTATCCGTCCTACCGGTGATCCTGGACATTGATGGCCCTTGGCGGACCCAGAGTGACGGGGATGAGGGAAGAGCCGTTTTTCACAATATTGCCTCGACAGTGGGGTGGCACCCTTTGGTCGTGAAGGGGTTCCTCGGCATCTCGAGTTTCTCGGCTCTTGGCCAGGTGGACTTCCTTGGCCGAACTGCTCTTCATAGGGCTTGCAGCATCAACACGGATGAATCGATCGCTATCATTCAGGGACGGCTAGCCGGACCGGCCAAATACGGGAAGCGGGGCAAGGGGCCGCGTATATTGTCCTCGTCTTTGGAGGAAGCTTTCACCCCCAATACTAGTGCCGGTATCGAGTTCTGGGCGCAGGCGTGGCAGGATTTTTTCCTCACCAGCAGTAGGGGTGTTAAGCTGTCAGATTCTCCCCTTCGGCCTCCACCCCAAACTCGACATATCGTCCCGGATCTCGTCCGGAAGATTCAGGCTTATATCGTCCGAGAACTGGTGTCCCGGCAGTCGCCGCTGGATCACCTAGACCACCGTGGCCGAACCGCCCTGCACATGGCTGTTATATCTGCCGCGGATAATAACAAGACCGAGGCTTCTACTGAAACCGTGGGCGGGTCACATCTTTCACTCTATAGCGAGGACGGTGCGCAAAGCGACGAAGCCAGTACGGAGATAGAATCACCACTCGAAGTGCTTTTAGCGTCTGGAGCAGACCCTTATATTCGGGATAGTTCCGGTCAGCTGGCTGTCGAACTTGCCATTGCCCGCCGACATTGGAATACTGCATGGCTATTGTTTGAAGCCATGCAGTCCAGGGCTGACCCACTCAAAGACGAGCACGGCATCCTGCTCCAATCTTTGCGGCTTCTTCTTGGGGAAACCAAGACAGAGACATCCGCTTTTCTCAAGTCACCCGCAACCCCAACAACCGAGTGGATGAGACCAAATAGCGACAAGCCGAATTCTTACCGTGACATGGTGGAGGTGGCGCTTATCCTGCACAGTGTCTTTGCGCGCTGCCGTCTTCCGCAAAAGTCCTTGAACGAGGTGGTCCGACGAATTTTGGATCTGGCGCGTTACTGGGGCCCCACTGCAATGTCGGCGAACGCGATTCCCGGGCCTCCTCAGCTTTCCATCTCGCTGAAGCAAGGTCTGGTGCGCAAGATCGAGTTGTTCCTCTCCGAACCTGCCAGGGGCTCCCGCCAAAGCCGATACCCAGGCGTGACTTCTGCTCTTTCAGTGGGGCATTATGACAGTGGTCATTATAGAGATGTTTACTCTGACGTCGACCTCGAGTATGATTACTACGATACCACCCTTTCCGGAACCGACTACATTTCCTCGGGGAGCTCAATGTTTTATGGTTGGGACCCATCATCACAAGCCAGCCGTGACAAACCAGCCGTCTTCAAGGATCACCGAGAGGTCCTGCGCTGGGCTCAACCAATGAAAGAAGTGGAAGAAGGGGAAGGTGTTACCGAGGTTATCCTACACACCGAAAACCTTGTATCCCCCCCACCTATTCTGGGGGACGGTCGGCTGTGGGAAACACAGAGTTCGAACTACCACACCCGGATCTGGAAGCAGACTTGGCCCGTGGAAGACACCAGGGCAAAATACAAGGATCTGAGCAAGCAGACGCGGGAGTGGATTGGAAGTCTCCGGCAGGAGGACACCATCACCTTGACCACGGCAGAAGGCTTCTCGATCCAGGACGTCTCCAAATTTTCAAAGTTTGGCGTTGTGGTCTACTCAGTTGTCTGAGGTGTTGCAACTAGGGAGGATATGGGAGCACGATATCGCAATACGAACGGTCTTGGTGGAGGGTGACGATTGTGCGTCTCTCTACTGTAGTAAGTACCTGGTGAGGGCTACACTGAATTGTATGTCGTAGAGCAGTACATTGCAAATTCACTGACGTCTCGTATTCTGCAGAGAATTCAGTCAGCGTGGAAATTGTAGAGGTAACGGCAAGCCCGATTCACTGCGTTTTTTTCGTTGGTCAGGTGGCATCACATCGGAATCGTATGACTCGCGTCAAACAGGTCACTACATCTGCACTATTGCTGCCTGCATTCCACTGAGTGTTTAACAAGGCTGTGGGCGGACACACAGAGGACAAATCCGCAACCACAGCTGCTTAAAGAAAACGGGCCTCATTACAACACTAGCTCAACTTGGTAAGGTAAGTAGATGCGAGGAGACCATGGCCAATACGAAGTCGCAACACTGACGTCGACCTGACCCTTCTCTTCTTAAAGGATATGGGAGGGTGTATATGATGGTGACACCAACAGGGAGTGTTCAGTAAACAAAAAACTGCAAAAGATCGTCCTCGTGATGGAAACTGCCGAAGAAACTCCTATACAGTAACCAAGGTGGGAGAGATGGGAGAATTCGGCGGCAGAGGATAGGGTATAAAAACCAGCTGTTCCCATCGACATCTGGCGTCAACCCCGGAGTGTCCAGAAGAACACATCCCAAATCATGCAACTTCACCTTCTATCTGCCTTTATCGCCCTCCTAGGTTCAAGCATGGCCAGCCCCGCCAGCACTCCCGGCAACGTACGCCCACACAACCCTTTGCCCCGAAACTGTAGCTAACAGTCCAGGTCTACATCTGCACGGGCCCCAAATAAAGCAATACATGCGAAGTTCTCTAGGTGGGCATCGACGGCGTCTGCCACCAGCTGCCCGAGCCGTACTTTGAGAGTATTCTGTACGTGGTGAATACTAAAGAGCTGCAGCGGAACGGCTCTGCCGTCGCCATACAAGGGTACTAGTATTAGAATGCTTGCATATCTAGGTGACGATAATCTGTATGACTCAGACGAGGGCGGAGATGTAGGTCTTCAGGCACGCTGGATCAGCTGCCGCCAGTGTAACAACTGTATTTAACTGTCTGGACTACGTTTGTCCCTTCTCGTCACGTCTGTTCGCCTTGGGCGGTCGAGCACAGAGATTGCAGCGGGCGTATGAACTTCTCTCAATTTACAAAGGGCAAATTATTAATATCTAAGTGTGGAAGCTGCTTAATAGAAGAGGTTGCACTGCGTCCGTGTCTTGCCTGGATAATAAATATCCCAAGTGTACGATCACAAGGAAGCTGGATACTTTTGTGATAAATGGCTCTGAGCTACCATTGGAAAGGCAAGTTCGTCCATAAATCGGTCTAGGCCAGGCTGCCGAGGAGTGAAGAAATGCCTCGACCGAAGCTAACATAAGAAAGCCAGCTTGGTACAGTATTCGCCACCGGAAGGACCTGCTGCTTTGATCTAAGCATCTATACAAGAGGGAAAGGACTGGGGGTAATCGATGGCCCCTCACAATAGTGTTTCATCCCAAGCCAATGGTATGTCCCGCCATCACCATTAGAAAATGGAGGGGCAGTTTCTGAAACAGGAGACTCGTGCCTCTTTACATCCAAAAGTCTTTCATTCTTAACTGATCCTCATCAAATTCCAACATCTCTCTACTAGCAACCAGACCAGCACTCACCCGAAAGACACCGCGAATATCGTCCCCCACGACGGGCTCGTGCACCTCAAGGAATACGACATCAAGGACAGCAACGTGGAGTTTATCGGGACCGATATCGACCACCGCATGAAGCACGCATCCGCCACTACCGAACCCGCATGGAACGATGGCCGCGTCGGCGTTTCTCCCGGACTTTTCGTGTGGCGTATCGAGGATTTTGCCGCCGCAGAGGTCCTGCGCGATATGCATGGCCAGTTTTTCGAGGGTGACAGCTACATCATCCTTTTCACTGAGGAAATCCCCTCATCCCAGGAGTCTGAAGAAGGGGGGAGTGGGAGAGACAGGCTGGGTGCGCACACATCGCAGGACGAAGCGGGCATAGCCGCCTACAAGACCGTCGATCTGGATGAGTTTCTTCATGGAGCGGCAACAAAGCATCGCGAACTCCAGGCTAATCCGAGCGATGAGTTCCTCGCCTTGTTCCCGCGACTGACGGTGCGTCGCGGGGGAGTGACCTCGGGGTTCCGCCACGTGGAGGTCGAAGACCAAGGGGCCGAGGCGAAGAAGACGCTGCTTCGCGTTTTCCGGCAGAGCCAAAATGCGAAAACCCTCGTGGTCCACGAAGTCGAGCCGACCTGGCGCAGTCTCGGCGAGGAGGATGTCTTCATCCTCGACCGCGGCGATGGTACCGTCTGCGTGTGGTAGGGCAGCTCAGGTCGTGCACGACCATGATGCAATCCAAGCATGTCGATGTGGAAGTGCTCTCGCAGAACGAGTCCCGTGCCCGCCGGATAGTGCAGGAGCTCGGCGGGACCGGCGACGAGGAAGAGCTGACTGCCCCGCGACCTGTGAAAACGGCGCTGGCGGGGATGAGCCGCCCGAAGCGTCTGTTCAACAGGGAGGCCTACCTGCTCCCGATCGCGAGCGTGAGAGAGGGAAGGGAGAGCAAGGCGTTCAGACGGGCGATCCAGTCACAGGCCTAAGAAAGATTCCGTGGGAAGGTATCACACATATCTAAAGAAAGTTAAATCTCAGTATAAATACCGCGTACAGTCTTAACTTACGAATGCTATACTGCAAGTACTTGTGAATAATGCTTTTCGCTCTTAGGACGTAGCTTCCTTCGAACAACCTGAGGGTTAATCTTAGAGCAGTCCGCTGTAAGGCCTCTCCTTACAGCCCGTTCAATAACAGACTTTGCTAAATCTAAAGTCTTTGGTTCCAGTTCTATTCTGGATCGTAATTTTTTATCGAGATATATTGATAAGCTTAGGGCTAAGCAATGGGAGGCGTGTTCGTGGGAGGTGTTGAATAAGCCATATACTGCCTCTCCTTTGAGCCACGCCGAGGCGTAAGCCGTAGGCCTTGGCGGTGGCGTAGATCCACCACTGGGAGTGGCCCCTGGCCACCCCAACAGAGATTTCCACACGCGCTGGAGAAACTGGACACCTCTCTGGACACACTACAATACAACCAATTACTCTATTCTGGCGCGTACGTGGTGCAATCTAACAAGAGGTATAAGCAGGAGACTTGGAGAACAGAGATCTCTCGAGATCTCTAGCGCAGAAGAAAATTAATACGAACACACGAAGACTGGGTCCTAACTGCACTAGGCTGTCAGAGCGGTTGATAGGAGTAACGATACTCCTCGAAGCGGACTTGTTACCAGCTTCCTGGATTACTCTTCTGCCCACATTCCAAGCTTTGGTGCGGGCACTGCCGTCGTCGTCTCCGTGAAAGCTCGAGTCGTTTCAAGTGCGCCGTCAACAAGTGAGAGCGCAGGATCTCCGATCACACAAACCACATTTGAGAAGCTGGAGGATTTGCTCGAGAAGTCCAAGGAAGTGCTCGAGGTCTAGAAGACTGGAGGCGGGTGTCAATTAAACCTAGGGGTTTACTCGGGGGACCCCCGATAAGTCTCCCGCGACCCCCTATCTCCACCTGCGCCAGTGCCAGACAGCTGGGCATTTGAAAGCCAAAGTTTTGTACTGGAAAAAGTCAGAATTTCAATGTCTGCCTGTCAGTCACTCGCACAACACAGCCTCCGTTGCGCGCGCAGTCCAACGTGCGCGATCAATCCAACTGCACGATCAATTGAATGTAGTTCATTGTGCAAATTGATGTAGACGGGTTAGAGTATATAACCTTGGGTGCTGGGTGCTGGTACGATGCAGCCTGAGGTGGCTGGTGCATCGAGATGTCCCCGTTTTGTATGGGAAATTCAGTGTTTTCGATGCAGGTGGCAGGTGTTGGTGTTATGTGGGGGCGGGGGGGGGGGGGCGCAGGAGGTTTTTC
>Ga0247760_1002219_pt1 | contig 15366 bp, 12 predicted proteins | sample UWRJL171409R4_FD_179936 | JGI IMG/M metagenome (GOLD analysis project Ga0247760, IMG submission 179936) | Plant litter microbial communities from Arlington Agricultural Research Station in Wisconsin, United States - UWRJ-L171-409R-4 | ecosystem: Environmental > Terrestrial > Plant litter >... | reverse complement strand
GTGCGCCGGTCCGGTCTACGCCGTGGGGGGGGGTTGTGGGGTGCCTTTTTGTTTTTTTTTTTTTTTTTTTCCTCAGGTCAACATGCGTCTAGCAATCCCACTCAATGCCATCCTCATTTCCCTTCTTGTCAACTGCCTCCTTCCCCTCGTCAACATTGGCTCATCAGCCGCGCTGAATGCCCTCTTTTCCCTCAGCGGAGTGAGCATCTTGACATCCTATGTCATTTGCATCAGCTGCCTGGTTTTGAAGCGCATCAGGGGCGGTGCACTACCGGCTCGGCGCTGGACACTAGGGAAATCCGGGATATACATCAACATTGCGGCGCTCTGTTTTCTTTCCATTCTTTCGGTGTTTTGTTTCTTCCCCCCCGCTACACCCGTCACCCCTGTCACCATGAACTGGGGAAGTCTCTTGTACGGTTCCATGGTCATTTTCGCGACGGCATATTATTATGTTCGCGGAAAGCATGAATACACGCCTCCTGTATATCGCGTCCGGAGAGATTTATGATGAGGTATGGTTCGGATGAGGATTGTTATAGGTAACTACAGGGTAGATAATACGTATGAAAATGGAAAGACTGAAAAGTGCGATCCACAGTGGAGAATTCGGCACTCACAACTCATTCACTCGAAACCCCGTCTAAAGACCCACCTGGCTCTGTCTGACCTGTGGCATGCTGTGGTGAGCCCACGTTGTCATTCCACAAAACTACATACCGCGCTTGCCTTATCAATCCCCGTGTGCAAAGTCAGCCCTCGCGAAAATCCTCACCGCCTCGGAAGCATACCGGCCGCTAGCTAGTGTTTTTTTGCGTTTCCGTTTCGCGGAAGGTGGGACCAGACCCATGAAAATTTTCAGGACCCACAGTCGAAACTGTTGTAAATTTCTGCTGAATTCTTTTTTTTTTGTGTTCTTGAAAATGTTGTCCTCTTTAACTGAGATCTCTCCTCTCCGTCTGAGGCCTGCTCGGGTTCCTGCTGCGCACCAATGTGGCCAGCGGGTCGGCCGCTGCCTCCCATGAGCAACTTGCCCCCTCTCCAACAGCTCGACAGATTGACCGAGACGCAAGTTTTGTCGGCGCTCGATAACCTATCCGCAATTTACTGCCCGGTTATGATTCCGCGGTCGGCTCTGTTTGCGTCGAATAAGACCTCCAAAGTTCTGGACAGACTGAAGAAAGTGCCCGACTCGGGCTACAACTCGGGATACGCGTCCGAGAACGAAGATGATAATTCCGATGATCGGTCTCAGGGACGAAAACCATTCGATAAAGATTTGGCTTTGATCCGGGCCGATAAACTCGAGCGGTCGTTTGCTGCACGATGGCTGGAGAAATTTCTGATCCGCGCCACCGAACATGATCCCCGTCCTGAATGCTTCTTGTCGGACGACTCACAGCAAATCGCCCTCGAGAAGGCGGCCGACCTTCTCACTGCTATACTTAACCCCGGTCACGCCTGGGAACATGAAGAGCAGCACGACCAAGATCAGACAGACGAGTACTTCCGGGACTTTACCTTTTCTCACAACTACCACAAGATTTGTGTTCGGCTCAACGACGGCATTTCTGGGTCGACGGACCACACCGATGTCGGACTGCAAACTTGGGGCGCATCGATTGTGCTCTGTCGAATGCTCTGCGAGGATCCTCTCGGATTTGGATTCTCAACTGAGAATCTCGGCCAGTCTCCGAGTGTGGTCGAGCTTGGTGCCGGGACAGGTCTCGTCAGTCTCGTTCTCGCTCAGCTCTTTCCCCGACTGGGATTTGCAGAACCGGTGCTGGTGGCTACTGACTACCACCCATCTGTCATGTCCAATCTTCGTATCAACATCGCCGCCAATATCTGCGAAAAAGCCCCGACATGCCCTGTGTATGCGTGTGAGTTAGATTGGGTCGAACCCGAGACGACACATCCCTCGTGGCCTCTAGGAGACAAACTTGCAGACATGCTCATTGCAACGGATGTTGTTTACGCCCCTGAACATGCGGCCTTGCTACATCACTGCGCGTCCCGCATCCTGGCACCCGAGGGCGTCTTTTGGTTATTGCAGACGGTGCGGCAGAATGGTCGACATGGAGATGTGATTAACTCGGTCGAAGCGGCTTTTAGCACAAGGGGCGAGACGAGATGCCTTGGTATTCTTGATATCGAGACGTTGGAGCGGCGTGACGATGTTGGGCGAGCGGATGAAACGTTTTACAGGCTGTATAAGATTAAGTGGGTATAGACTTTAGGGAAACAAAAAAAGAACAACCATAACTGGGGGTCAAAGCAGTATATTTTTGTCATGACACGAATAGGGCATCCGATACCCCGCAAGATTGGGGGAGACCTGGGACTGGATACAAGACATGCATTCTCGCACTCGAGAAGTCATCCCTGTAGATCTACAAAGACACAAATCAATCATTGAAAGCCAAGAAGAGAATTGCCATAGTGGCAATTCTGAAACCGCCATGCAAGCTTTCGGAGATGAACTGTCGAGTTTGATGAGCGAGCCAATCATGAGCCGTCTGTAGGTTGGAGCGGGTAATGAACGCGCGGTATCAGTCCCCGGAACGGAGAGTTGCCCAAAGACACGCGAATATATAGTTCTATCGGTGAACAAAAATTGTTCTTTGTCTTGTCGATCCAATTTAAACCTCGTAGGATAAGTCCTTTCTTGGAAGATTATACCTCGGTAAGAAAGTGGACAACATATCGTCTAGTACTAGGCAACTCGGAGTTTTACTAGCACTGGAGTCAGGACTGCGAGTCGGATACCAGTTTAACTCGCCGGGGAATAGAATATTTAACAGTCGTCAAGTCCCGTTCAGAGTCCATCCAAGTTGCCAAGTCTTGCATCAATTTCATGTTCATCATCATTGGTATTAAACCAGCTGCATTCTTCCGACAACCACCGCCAACATGACCAAGTTGCAATCCATCTGTCTGCTCGCCGCCCTGGTGGGCATCGGACATGCCGATAGTCCTTTTCGCTATCGATTTTGTATGTAGCCTATCGAAATTTTCCGCGTTGGAGCTAACATGAGCCGTGTCAAGACGCAAGCCCAAACTGCAGCCACAACAACCCAGCCATCAACACCTGGCCGCGCATCAACGAAGACCCGTACGTTGAAATCGAAAAAGATCATTAGTAAGGTCAGGGCTGACTAGACCCAACAGGCTGAGCGGCAAGCTAGGCGGTTGCTACAGTGCGCCGACCGGAACCGACTGGCAGCGTGTCGAGCTCGACGAGAACTGGTCCGGCACGCGGAACAGTGTCCTCACCTTTTGCAATTCTGGATGCCAGGGCAGAGTCGCCAGCCCACAGCGGGGATCGCACTGCGTCAGTCCTGGCTCTAGCTGTGCCGTTGGGAGTTTGTAAGTTTCTTTACCAGTCGCGCATCTCGTATCTATCTTCTCATGGCTGACCAATTGTGTGTGTTTTTTCTCTAGCATCGTTGCCGAGATGAATTAGGCGGTAACTCAGGCACAGTCAACTAGACAAGTACATACGAGCGGTAGCAACCCGGTTCGCAGTCAAGTTCGCACATGTGTAATTGAGTCTACCGGAAGCATTTACAGTTGATTACTATTACCAATGCTGTTGATTACTATTACCAATGCTGTTGATGCCCAGCCTACAGGCCGAAGCGCGAGATGACTCATGAGAGTGAATGGTGCCATTTTTGGCATTAAATGCGACTTGACCAATCACAGCACTCTCGTCCCTGACTCCCTATCAGTTGCTGACGAATCCAAAAACTGCAACCTCAATAACGAGTTTTTTGTCAAATGACTGGACTGAACAAAACCGGATTACCAATTCGTGCTACCATCATCAGTCGAAATTGTATTGTGTGTCCAGTCATGTTACACTGTGCCTTGGCCAGGGCCGGGCGGCATTCGGCCGAAAACATTGGTCTCACGGAGCTGGAGAGAGATATAATTGAGGTCTGGCTCCGATCAAAGTCTAGAAAAAAAAAACCCCTTCACTTCAATGCACTTTTTCAACTCTACCAAAACACTATCTAGATATCTACAAAGTCACAGACAACTCGCAACCATGGCTACTACTACTAGTACGCAAACGCAAAAAGCCCTCCTCCTCACCAAAGTTGGCGCTCCCCTCGTCCTAACCACCGATCGCGCCATCCCGACCCCGGGACCGAAACAAGTCCAACTCCGCGTCGCTATTGCCGGACTCAACCCGCATGATCAGAAAGCGCGCGATTACGGACTTTTCATCGCGAATAACCTCCCTGCCGTATTGACCAACGATGTCGTCGGCACCATCACCAGTCTCGGCTCCGACCTCCCAGAAGGGCTGGGTCTAGGAGACCGGATCATCGCACAGTCCGGTATGCCTGGAGATTGGACGCAAAACGGGCTACAAGAATATACAGTGGCGGACGTGGGCGCTTTTTCGAAAATCCCTGATGAAATCACGGATGATGAAGCGGCAACGCTGCCGACGAATATCATCGCCCCGTTGATCGGGCTTTTTGTCACCTTGGGCATTCCCCCGCCCTGGGATTCTTCTTCTGCAGGCAAAGAATTTGATCATGCGGGGACCACGGTGCTGATTATCGGTGGTGGATCGAATTGCGGCAAGTTTGCGGTGCAGCTGGCGAAGCTCGCGGGGATAGGCAAGATTGTGGTGGTCGGTGGGGACGAAAAGGAACTCAAGGAAATGGGGGCTACGCATCTCGTGGATCGTCATGGCGGACATGACGTTGTGCTAGGCAGGATTCGGGATATTGTAGGGGATGAGTTGGTCTATGCGTTTGATGCGGTGAATCCGCCCGACGGACAGATTCTCGCGATCGATGCGCTGTCGAACACGAAGCGGGGAGTGTTGGCGAGGCTGCTTCCGAATGCAAAGGTTGATGAGTCCAAGGTGAAGGAGGGGAAGACGGCGGGGTTTGAGGTGAAGGATGTTTTTGGCTTGTCGCAGATTCATGCCGCGGTGGCGGTGCCGTTTTGGGAGTTGCTGCCCGAGTATCTGAAGACGGGCAAGATTAAGCCGTTGGATTATACGGTCATCAAGGGGCTGGATGCGGACGCGGTGAATGCGGTGCTGGATGGGTACCGGGATGGAAAGAAGGTTATCAAGACCCATGTGCACATCTAACAGTCACGCCGAGTCAGGCTGGAGTTGGCATAGTTACTATTTCTATGGATAATGAGAGAGAGAAAAAATGAACGAAATTACCCTCGAGCTGATTGCTGCTGATTATCTAACGATTGACTGGTGTTAGACGAAGATTCAATGGTGGTTTGCTCCACAGTGCATGTGCCGTGCACCGATCAAGCCACGTCTTTGCCTCATCGTCCGCAGGCGAGATGTCGTAGTTCCAGATCAGACGAGCGAGAATCAGGCGCATCTCAATGTAGGCCAGACTATCACCCAGTTAGCCATGTCCATACTGGACACTGTTGGAATTCGACGAAAAACACTCACTTCTTGCCGATGCAGTTTCGTGGTCCTACCGAAAACGGTTGAAATACGTCAGAGTTATCGTTGGCAAAGCGTTTATCCTTGTGTTCCCCGTCGAGCCATCGCTCGGGAATGAACTCGTCGGGAAGAGTAAAGTTTCTCGAACAGCGGTTTATCACCGGGTTCCAGATTTCCAGTCCAGTCTGCAACGCAGTGTCAGTGTCAATCGTCGCATCTCCTCTAGGGAATTTTAAAGGGTAACTCACTCCACCAGGGACAAACTTCCCACAGATAACATCCCCACCCTCCTGACAAACTCTCGGAAAACTACCCGGCGCCGGAGGCATAATCCGCATGCTCTCGTCCAGGACCGCCAGCATGTACTTCAACCCCCCGACCGAAGTCCACTCAATTTCTTCCTCAGACTTAAACGTCCCCCGAACCTCTTCCGCCAACTTCCTCTGCACGTCACGGTGCATCGCCAAGAGGTACGCCGCCCCGGCCAATGCTGTCGCGGTGGTTTCACTCCCGGCAATAACCAACACCCGTGCATTGGACACAATCTCATCATACTCCATTTCTTTCTTGGCGTCACCTTGACTTTTGATCATGGCTTCGATGAAATCATGTCGCTCCGCGCCGAGGGTCATTCTCTCGTCGACTTTCCTTCGGGCATATTGATTCTGCATCATAATGCCCTTTAACAGACTCGGTCGGAGTTTAGTTATGGCTTTGATTAAGAGCGGGGAGGTATGGCGTCGTAATGTGGTGATGCGGTTGAAGGCTAAGGCTCCGTCGAAAATTACTTGCACCCAAGGGTGGAGAGACTCGCTGGCGAGACAGGAAAACGATGAGCCGAAAGACAGATCGCCGATAATGTCGAAAGTCGTGTAGTTGAGGTAGGCAGCCATGTCGACCACCGCAGAAGGGGACGTTTCAGTCTTGGTCTTGAGAGTGGAAAAGAGCAGGTCAATGTATTCCTTGATTAGCGGCTGTTGGAGCTGCATGGTTCTTGCCGAGAAGCCGGAGGCCAGAACGCGACGGTAGCGAGTGTGGGATGTTCGATCAGCCCCGAGGAGGTTCTGGAGGGAGGAGGCGTAAAAGTTCGGGTCCTTGGGATGTTCGGGCTCACCGGCTTTACGGTGGCCTTTGATGTCGTTCCATGCATCTGGATGCGTGTAGCTTAGTCGGTTGGGCGCGACACGGACAATGTCTCCGTATTGGTCGTGCAAGCGTGAAAGGGGGACATGTGTATTTCCGGCGAGCCAATGAATCGTGTAGGGTATGTGCGAGGCAGCCCATAGTTTCGGTCCAGGGTAATGCCGGAGAGGGTGGAGAAAAATGTTATACAGAGCGGAGATTGTAAAGTATGAGGTGACCTGCGTTTCAGGTCAGAATTGCTCTATATCCGAACTTGTAGTCCACTGATCTGTATTGCGGTTTTGGTGAATACGTACCACGGCAGCCCCGACGAGCAGCCAAGACTCCGTTATTTCGAGTCCTGCCATGGTTGGGATAAAAGCCCTGATCTCGTTTCGGGCTGCTGGCTGCAAGTTGGCGGATGGGTCAAACTTCACAGTTGAAATAAGTTACCAAATCCTCAATCAACACCCTGATGATGGTTTGGCAGAACAAAACGGTAGATAAGACAGCAATAATGGTTAAGCTCACGGCGTCATTTCGTCAGTCGCTCCTTCGAGTTTTTACTCTTTTGGCTCGGATTTATCGGTCACTAGAACCAACCAACCGAGAAAGAAACCGGACTGATCATGCATACCGGCCGCTTTTGATCGGTTTCCGCTGCTGGGATCCTACACGGCTGGCATCAGCCCAGCCCTTGACGATTGGGCAGGTCGGAAGTTTGGTCTTAGTTAACACCTTTTTGGGAAAACAATCACGGAACTCACTTCCTCTCTCGCACTTGCACTTGGCCCGAAGGAGATTGAAGTCCTCCCGTTTCCCACACTCATTCGCCGGACACGGGTTTCGAACGACCGTGTAAGTCCGACTGCACCAAATCTTTGCTGCTACAGGATATTCCAAGTCGATTTCGGGGTCGTCCGACAATGCGTGCCCGGTCGGTTAGAATGACCACAACGTGTACGTATTTAGTGAGGTAGAGAATTGAGATGCAAGGCAACGAACGACTGGAATGTGGCAGAACTCAGCTCTCGAGCCAACAAGAGCTGCATGTGCCCAAAGGTCATTTCATAGCTCTTCCATGAGTGCTGGAAACTTATTGAAGTTGTGCGACATTGAAACTTGATATTTTGCTCATCGGTTCTGCCAAAAACGAGTTAGCATGCCTAATACCAATTATGCAATCAATCTCTTATCGTCGAGCCGCCGCGGCCATGCACTGCGAAGGTTTGGTATTGATGCAGAAGAGCTCTCGATGTATGAGCAAGGGCAAGGCAAGTCAATCCAATTGAGTATTAAGAGCACCAATACCAAGTTGGGAGTTCAAATGATCTCAGGTGACACGAGGCGGGTCTGCAACTGGACTGAAGCACGAGTCAGGAGACTGGATTCATGGTAGGGACACAAAAAACAAAGTTGAGTAGCATCAAACATTCATTGCCAATGCGTCATTGCCTGGCCTCGACGATCCCGTCTAATATCAAACAACCTGTCGGAGGACATGGTTAGGATTTTGGCTGTTTTACCGACGGAGCACTTGCCGATGCTGCGCCGCTCCGCTGGGGTTTGCGGCCGCTTGTTGGTGGCAATCGAGTCTTTCCCCGCATTCTCTAAAGTCTATATGTTAAAATTAAATTACCCGGTCCTCCACTTTCCATCACATGTTTGTTGAAAGTGAAATCCTTCAAAGTAACAGCGGGTTGTGTCCTGGTCGGTCCGCTTCTACGGTCTCATGGAGATGAGATGCAAATGGTAGATATGTCCAAGCCCTGCGAGAACTTTGGTCGCACACCTCTCCAAAGAGCTTTTGGTCCAAAACTCTATATTTGCATCTACAAAGAACGATAGGTGTTACACACAGCATGAAGTCGACTCGAACTTTGCTGCTCGGTGCATTTCTGGCTTCCGGGGTTAAGAGCCACAGTAAGTCGACCTGATTCCACTAAACACATGTGAGAGTGTCTAAACACGCCGCAGATGTCCATGGAATCCTCTTAGTGAATGGCACAGAAACACCAGAGTGGAAATATGTTCTGTAAGTACCTTACCACCGAATCCACTTGCGTTTAGGCTGTCACAAAATGCTGGGTCACATAATAATGTTGAATCAAATAAAGAGACGTCACGAGTCAATGGCCGTTTCCAGAGGGACAATACCGTGAGGGAGATCAAAGCTTCAAACTTGAGCCCATCATTGGGACCCAAGACCCTAATATCACCTGTGGCCGAAATGCCTTCGCTTCAGCCCCCCGTACCGAGACAATCGACATTCTCGCAGGGTCCGAAATCGGTTTCCGCGTCTCTGCTGACGGCTACGGAAATCTACACGAGCCACGTGAATATCCGGGTCCCAATTTCTGGCATCCAGGCCCGGGTTCCATTTGGCTCTCGCGCGCGCCGAATGACGATCTCCAGAACTATCGAGGTGATGGAGACTGGTTTAAGATTGCCTATGCCGGTCCTGTCAACAATACGAAGTGGTCACTTTATCCAAAGAATGGTGATGTATGATTCTCTCAGTTTCCCAACACTCTCGTCATGTCTCTAAACTGGTAGTTGACATGCTGACTTTGGCCACTGATAGTTCAACTTCACAATCCCCAAAACCACCCCGCCTGGGAAATACTTGATGCGCATCGAGAACATGATGCCGGCTTCCATGAAGTGGTACATACAATTCTACGTGAATTGTGCTTTTGTCAACATCATCGGTCCAGGAGGAGGTACGCCGACAGAATTTGTAAAGTTCCCGGGAACATTCCAAGATACGGATTCTGGTAGGTCTTCTTCCTCCCCTTGCAAAAAAATAGTCAGGAAACGGTTATTGAGATACTGGATATCACAGGCTTTTTAATTCCCCCCAACCAAGAGATCAATGGAGGAGCTGTGCCTTTTGACAAGTTGAGGCTGATGGAGTATAAGCCGTCAGGGCCTGCGGTGTGGACTGGTTAGGCGTGTACATGTACCTCAATTTCTCTGCATCCTTAGGTATCTGGTCTGGTCTCATAGGACTGAACCGCATCCCCAAAGTTTGAAAGTCCCATTTTGCTCGTAGCTCATTTCCGATGTTTGCTACCGAACTTTGGGATTTCGTTTCTGGGTAGGTAGTGATCAAGGCGTTTTCATGCTTGGCTGGAATGTCATAACACTATGAACCGGTCCCTATGTACAGTTTCGTTTTTGCTGCGGGGTAGTGAAACCGGAGGGCAGGTTCCATATCGGCCGGTCGCTACCAGACCACTACGGGAGCCGATACGCATACCGCGAGAAGGATTTCAATGTTCCAATAATAACGTCGGCTCATATGGTTGATCGCCCTCGATTGATAATATCCGGGCGCTTCATACATTTCTCGACAGTAAAAAGTCCCTGCAACAATGAGATTCTCGCCTACAAAGTCCATGTAGCAAATGCCCTGTAGCGTTAAATACATGTATACGTACCTAGGGTCACCAACTTTGGCCATGTCTAGTAGATTCATGTAAAAAAAAAAACCCCCTTCACCGGCCGCTTTCTCATCGCGCCATTGAGCACTGAGAGGAGCTGCTGAAATGCGCTCCCCTCGTGTTGCGTGGGCCATCGGCTTGGTCGCCTACTGGATTTCCGGGGTGTCTTGCCGACCGCAGATTGCCCCCTTTCCAATAACCAACAGCTCTACAGTGACGACTTCGTCTTCCACAAATCTAAATCCACCACGGAATCCTTGCACCGATGAGGATTTTCAACCACCGGTTTACGAATTCACAAACGCTACAGCCAGTGTCAAGTTTGACGCCAGAACCGAGTATGGCACCGACTACACGTCCACGGTCAAATTCGGGGTCACAGATATCGCCAACAATTACTCGCTGCTATGCACCTGGTCTGCGTGGCAATTCGCTAGCACAAATTGGTTCTATGCCTGTGAGCCCGAGGCAGGATCGCAATGGAGTACGCCACTGCAAAAGAATCTTGTCAACCTGGTCCCAGAATCACTCATCAAGGGCAAGACGGACGTCAAGGAACCCGTGCGGCTTGTGCAATACTGGTATTGCGATATCAAGAACCAATCGTATCCCGAAATGTTTCAGTCCCGAGCTGCTGTCTTTTTCAATTTTGCTTGTCCAACTCAAGGAGAACGGGGTGTCGACTACGCCTGCAATACCACCGCGACGACATCTCCGATTAGGGTGAAGGCGGAATGGCCCGGACGAGGTGCCCTCCCGCAAACGCCTCAACTTATCCCTCGACCTACGCAACCGGGCCCAGCGCCCAAGGGTCTTGATCCTCCACCAAAGTCGGACTGCACTTTACAATCTCTCAGTTACGCCCAATGGGACCTCACCGCTTTTTCTGCCTTACCCGGCGGGGAACGCTGGGAGATGAAAATGGGCCGTGTGAATCTGACACTGACGAGTCGAGCAACCGGTGTTCGGTGGGACTGTAAAATCGACGGTCCATCCACCAACGATGGAACTGAAACCCAACTGAACTGCACCTCTCAGCAGCCCGCACAACAACCCGAAAGTCGCAACGTCATTAAAGTTTGGGCCTCGAGCAACACCTACAACATCCAAAACCTCCGGATCGACGAGGAGTGGGTCTGCGGTGACCCCAACGGAACTTACAGCACCGTTTTCAGCGCGACAAGTGCCTCGGGGGGAAATCCTGGTAGAGTCACAGTGCCAGTTTACAATAGCGGCAATGGCATCCTCGTCGCCGAGCCCATGACTATCAGGGGGGCTTACTGGCTGGGGAACACGCTGTGGGAACCCGCACGTATTCCTGGTCCCCCCAACTCCAAAACCCCGGGGTGTTTAGCGCGATCGCAAAGCGAGATCCTCAACGTGTGGACCATCACGCAGTTTCTCTACCAGCGCACCACCATTGCTGTTTCCGGCGGCATATTCAACTTCCCCAACCCACCCGGCCCCGTCCCTTATAACCGCACCCTCCAACTCTCCCTCGTCAACAACGCCAACGGCTACACCACTTCGTGTTCTTTTTCCGATCCGTTTCTCGACGACCTATCCCCGGACCTGTGGCTTCCCTGTAACCCAACCGCCCCACTGCATTCTTTTCCTATCTACACCATCCCGACCTCTATCGCGTTTAACATTCTCACGGGCGAGCTTCGTGTCAATCAAACCTGGTACTGCGACGATTCTTCCCGAGGCACCCCGTTTGTCATATCCGCTTTGGGTTCCACACGAGTTGCGTATCCAAAACTTGTCGGCGGACACAGCAGCAGCACCGCGCGCGGGATTACCTGCATGGTGCTTATCGCTCCGATATTCTGCGATGTCACCTTTTCCGCAGAATGGTGGGCTTTGGGCGGAGATCGCGATGGGAGGGGAAATCCCATTGCATTAGGAATGACGAATTTCCCGTCTGTGGATATCAAACGGTTACCGGATGGGGCGCTGACTGAACCGGATATTAATACTAACCCAAATGTGAATGCATGGAGCTGTATGGCTTCATCGATCGGGAAAGGGCCAGTGAAGTGGACGATTCAAGAAAAACGTAATAGTCAAGATCCCTTGCTGCAAACGGGGTGGTTTAGTCCAGATGTCCGTCCGTCTGACCAGCTGTATTCGTGGTTTCAGTTCGACTTGAATTCTTCCGTGTTTGCGACTCGCCCCAGTGGAGGAGGCGGAGGAAGAGGAGCGCTCATCCGAGATGTGGGCAACCGGGCGCGGGAATATGAGAGCGAGCTACACAGGGTGACGCCATGGTTACGTGGGTGGGACCCGACATTTACATACTCCTCAGGGGATCGGTTGACAAAAACCTATGCGGAGTTGGGCTGGGATACAGGCTTGTATAATGTCCTGGATTGGAAGGTCAGATTTGATGCGGCGACGGGGTATATGGAGTTGAGCCATTCGTGGTATTGTGATGACCGGAATCCGGATAAACCGTGAGCTATTCTCTGTGAGACGTGGTGCCTGTGGAGTGGTGGCTAACATATACTGACACAGAATTGTTTTTGACGGGAAATGGAGCGGCCACGTCCCCATGGATTGCAAGTACAAGATTGGGAATTCCACTTCGGGTTCCAACGAGGATGCCATTGTGTGTTCTCTGGCGGGTGGGGATTTGGTGGTTACACCGGTCGTGAGCTTTCGGGTGGAAGACAAGAGAATTCCAGATCCAAAGTCATAGGACTACCTATTTACATACCTCGGAAGAAGAGAAGAAAGGAAAAAAAAAGACTAAAGTGAAGTTCTTCATCTTAACCCCCCCCCCCCCTTCAATGCTTACATCTAGGATCGTGTCTGATCACGTGTATGATGAGTGTCTTTAACCCCATTGAGAAGCGGGGTATTTGCTTCATCAAACAACCCTCCGCCTTCAACATGTCCCTCTGCCGCGTATGTCAGGATGTGCTTTGGTCTAAGCCAATTCCGTCTACGTACAGGGCTGAAATGAGGCCCGCTAATAATCCTCTTTCTCGCAACCATCACACTCATGTGATTGATTATTTGCAGGCTGTGGACAGTGGATGCTACATTTGCAACGGAGCCTTCCAGCACTTTCCCGCCACTTCGCAGGCCCTGTTTCGAGAGCTCGCCAAAATCCCCCATCAACAGCCGATGGAAGGGGCAGGCTTCACCAGATTGATCATCTACCCAAAAGCCCTCCCCACCTGTTTCTCCCTCTCGATATATGTGAATTTCCGCATCGAACCCCTGGTGGCGACACGAGCGCTCAGTCATTGGCGGCGAGAAACGTCACGGTTGGACAATCTGTCAAGTGCCCTCAAGACATCGGCGAAACTGGTAGGGAGGCAGCACGTCATTCTGATATCTCCGAGAGAAGGATACGACCTGAGCCCAATGTATCGTCAACCTATCTCGCCGCGGACGGATTCTGCTGAAACCCTGCACCAAATCAAGACGTGGATCTCAGAATGTGATGAGAAACATCAAGTCTGCAGAGACCGACCGAGGGACATGGAGACGGGCTGGCGACCCACCCGACTTTTGGATATCAATACAGCTGACCCCGCCAGTGTCCGGCTGGTGCATGGCCGTGACATGCCGGCAGACGAAAATTACGCCAGCATAAGCCATCGATGGGGCGATTCCCAGATTCTAAAACTAACAGCAAGCAATATCGTCGATTTCCGCAAGGGGATCCCCTTCTCGTCCCTCCCTGCCACCTTTGGCGACTGCATTCTCGTCACTCGTCAGCTCGGGTTGAGATACCTCTGGGTTGACTCTCTCTGCATCATCCAAACTGGCGATGAAGGCCAAGACTGGCTGCGCGAATCCGCACAGATGCACAAGGTGTACAGCAACGCGTACTGCAATCTGATGGCCAGCTGGGCCCCTTCATCCGAGACCATATTTGCGCGTCGAGAACCACACGTGTTTGATCGATTGTCTGTTCAGTTGCGGATCCGGACAGATGCTGAAGATGATGAGGGTGATAAATCGGTGAAAATCATGACTTTCACATCGGAAGAAATGTCACGATGGGCCACCGAGGTCTCCAAATCGCCACTCAATCTACGGGCCTGGGTAGTGCAAGAGCGCTTGTTGTCGCGCCGCAACCTCCTCTTTGCAAGGAGAGAGGTTTTCTGGGAGTGTCAGCAAAAGGCACGGTGCGAATCCATCTCGGACCTTCGGTTTTCCGGTCGCATCTACATTGTCGACGGAGACGACTCTTACCTCAAAAAGTCCGAGTGGCGCCCCACCTACAACCGCGATGCCCGTGTCAACAGACACGGTCCCGAGCTCTTTTCCGGTGCCATGACCAACTATTTGAAATGGGCCGACACTGTAGAGGTCTACTCGCAGACTCAGTTGACCTTTGCATCCGATAAACTGGTAGCCGTGGGCGGTATTTCGCGGCAGATGAAAGGCTCACTCAAGGACACATATGTCGCGGGCCTATGGCTGGGACATCTCGCCAGCGAGATACTCTGGAGAGCTGACGGCGACAAGGAGGTATTCCCACCCGCGACAGGCTCCAACACGTACCGAGCACCCAGCTTTTCCTGGGCGTCAACCGACCTGGCCGTGGTGCCTGGTGAGCCATATCTTGACAATAGAATCCTCACCGACCTTTGCTGCGTCAAGTATCGTCCCCAACATGCCGCCGGTCAAGCGAGACAGATGTGGGAAGACCGAGTCATAACTGAGGATCTCTTTGGGCCCTTTAATGAGCCAGCAGTCGAACTACGAGTCACTGGCTGGGTTATTCCCACCCTCTTGGTTCCGTCCTATGGCACTGTCTTTGAGGTTCACCCGGTACAATTTCGTAAGGGGAGAAGAACCACAGGCACAATGCCAACGTTCTCCGATATATTAACCCCAACGCCCGGACAAGATGAGGCCAACGTGGTTGGCGCCGAGCGTGCAAGCCTCGATCGGCAGGTTTTTAAAGTTGAGATGGACTCGTTTAAAGAAAAAGTCTACTACTACATTCCGGTGCGTGACGCCGACAGCCATGATGAGACGCATTTCGGAAATGGACCCGTGGGATATTGTTTGCTGGTCGAGCCCATCGATGAACGGCTCGGTCGTTTCCGTCGAATCGGCATCTTTTTCCTGTTCAACGATGCTAGGCCCCGCTATCTTGCTCCCGAGTTACGTGCTGGGAGAGAAGATGTGCCGAGCTGGGGTTACGATGAGAAAACTGGGAAACACACTTTGTACATTGTGTGAGGGGACTACAGCGCACCAGTCGCCACATGCAGTTTTCTAATCCAGCCCTGGAAGGGATAGAAGAAACGTCTGATATTTTGTTCGTTTCCCCGCCCAAAATCTCATCTTTTTGAGTTTTTGCGGAAAAAAAAGAAAAAAAGA
>Ga0247760_1002218_pt1 | contig 15367 bp, 13 predicted proteins | sample UWRJL171409R4_FD_179936 | JGI IMG/M metagenome (GOLD analysis project Ga0247760, IMG submission 179936) | Plant litter microbial communities from Arlington Agricultural Research Station in Wisconsin, United States - UWRJ-L171-409R-4 | ecosystem: Environmental > Terrestrial > Plant litter >... | reverse complement strand
AAAAAAAAAAAAAAAATTGCTTCTGATCCCGTTGGCGCTGAGTGTGAGCTTCATCGGGATTGGCTGGTGTTGCACGGCGACACGGCCTGAGGCAGGGATGCATGAATTCCGTGCATGATTCGTATATGAACTCCGCGTGCAACGTCCAACGAAATATGGGCAACTTTTTGCGATAATCTTGTTGGTCCTCATTGGCTAGTTGACGGCGCGGATACTGACATATGATATCCTCATCCGGGTTCCAACAGGGCGTAGGGGGTCCTGGTGCCGTATGTCCCAGCTTACATGTAATCACCATTGACGCTGGGCGCAGCGTTCTATTTTTTTTTTTTTTTAATATAATTTTATTCTTCATGGATGCCCTGCACAAACTGTTCCAACAGGGCATGTCAGATTGCAAAGTTGGTACGATGATCTTTTCCCATTTGCTATACTAGTATAGAGTAAAATTCGGGGTATCCTTGTAACATGTCCTTGAAATCAGACTAGCCCAGACTAGACTAAACTCAACCAATGATAAACACACCCGTCAGTCAGCCTTCCCTTCCATGGGGTATCTCTGTCGCCGCAGTCGTGGAAGGGTAAAAATCAAAAACGCCTTGGATCTGTCCCATTTGGGACTGGCACTGTCAAATTGAACAGCTCGGCAAGGACAATCACAGTGCACGTCCAACCAATGCTGTTCACAGCCAATCACCAACATGTCGACCTATCGCAAACACAGGGGGCAAGGCAGGACGGGTTCCTTGTTAAAGACGGTGTCGCATCTGTTCATACAAGTCAGCAATGAATCCAAGACTTCAACAAGGAAAAATGGGGCACAAAAGTAAAAGAAAGGGAGGAAAAGGGGGAAGGGGAAAAAAACCGGAAAAGAATAAAAGCTTACAGCCCCTCAATCCTAGATATCAACCCCTCAATCGAAGCGCCCAAAGGCCTCAAGCGCTTCATCCTCTCCCATTTCTCCTTCTCTGCCTCCGTCTCGGGTTCCGGCTCGGAATTCGGCCCTGCCTCATTGCACATCCACACATCGACGGGACAATCAGCCAATGTGAAGCTCTCGAGTGCTGCTTCGCCGTCCTTGTTGGCGACATTGCGTAACTCGCCGAGAATTTCGTAACAAATCACCTCGAGCCGTTGGCACATATCCACAAGCGCGGCCGGGTCTCGCTCCGAATATAGACAGCGTAGTCGTTCGGCATTGGCCCGGGCGAGGAGATCTGCGGCGCGGGCGAGGATGATGGCCACGGTATCCGTGGACCGGAAGATGACGGGGGGAGGTGTCCCGCTGCTGTTGTTGATGATGGTGGTGGTAGCCATCGTGTTACCGGGAAGGGGTGAGAGACTGGGGAGTGGTGGTGCGAGACGAGGGGCTGGGAGAGAACGAGAGTCAGAAAAGAGAGCGTTTCAAGGGAGTAGGGATACGACAGCGTGTAGTAGACGGTGGAGGTATACAGTGACGGTGCAACGACAACGGCAACGATGATGACAAACGACGACAACGACACAGATAAAGCGGCCATGTCTACTTACCGACTGGGAGAAATAGCCAACTTTACTTGCAGCTTGGCGACCGACAGTAGTCAAAACAGTTGTTAGAGGTGCGTCCAAGGTCGTGAGATGGTGAGATCGTGTTGAAGGCAAAGTGCTGCTTGTAAGTCTGTGAATGGTGCAACGAACATGGGTTGGAAAAGGAGGGGGGAAAAAGTCCTTATATAGGTAGCCAGCACTGGGGTTTATTTTCCAGTGATTATTTCCCGTGAGGCTTCCCGTCTGGCAAGCGCTAGTCGTGCTAGATCAAGCCTTCTACGCCAGAAGAGTTTGAAGTCTGGGAGCTTGCAAGTACGCGCCCACCTACCTGCCTTGACAGCACACTTAATGTTGGAGTAGTGGGCACCTTGACTGTGGAAGTTGTCTTGTGGAGTCCGGAAGTTGCCTTCTGGTCCCCTCTAAAGCGGGAAAGTTCAAGTCAGCGTTTGGGTCGTCAAAAATCATGGACGTCATTGAGGATTTGTACGACGCTTTCCCAGTTCCGGTCTAGTATATTTAGGGTGCTGCCTTGTGACCCGGAACGAGTCTTGCAGGAATCACCATCAGATATCTTAACGACTGGTTTCATGCTGGGTCAGGGCCATGATGTTTACCTTGACAGCACGGTGAGCAAGACGTCCCTCACCATCTCTCACTGACGGCCTCGCCGTCCGACAAGGGTTGACAAGTGCCGGAACTAATGAGAGTCCGCTGGGGCAGCACATGTAAGCAGGCCCCAGCCATTACCCACCTAGACCTCACTGGGGCTCGTAACAGCGGTCTGACTTTGTTATTTGCACCGTGTTTGCCCGCCCGGGCGCTGGGCGCGGGAACTGAACGCTCCGGTCTGGTGGCTTGACGTTCATTTCCACAACTCCATAGTTGAAGCCATCCTGAATCCTGATTAGTGCAGAACAAGCCTTCATAGCGTTGAGTCAGACACGGCTCACACAGGGAGCGTGTGTGGAACAGATGTTTCTTTTTCTTTTCTTTCCTCTTCTGCCAGGCTGGCTGGCTTCACGTGCTGTGTCCATCCAGTGTAGCGCTAGAGAACTTTGAAAACCCACCTGCAAACCTTGCATCCGGACGATGCTCGGGAGTCCAAGTCCAATCTGGACCCGGCCGCGGATGCGGGTGGTCATCGAATCCATGTCGAATAGCCATCGCCATCGCCATTGTCATCGAATTAGGCAAAATCAGATTGTCATTCATGGCGTCTTGCGGGTGAGGCTATGTCATGTCCATCTTTCACGTCATGTTTCCCATTCATTCCAGTTCCGTTCATGACAAGGAAATTCAACGCCAAATTCTGATTCTGATTCAAGTTGAAACTGTAATGTAAATTTAAAGATTTATGCCCCTGCTGCCTCTAGATACAAGTCGACACGGGCAGATCAATCCAGACGACATCAACTCAGGTGCAAACGCAACGAGGTGTGTTGCGTCTCGTTTCGTCCAGTCTCGTATTGTATTAGCGGTTTTGGCAGTTTAGCTGTGTGGTGGGTCAATCAGGGCACTTTGCCGTTTTGAGCTGTGCTGGTCGTGATGCTGCTAACAGCCTGCTAGTGTGCTAGTGGTAGCGGGGCGTTATTGCCACTATCTAAGCACCTTGTTAGGGCGGGAGACTAGTGTTATCTAGTGCTTTCATGTTGGAAACCAGTCAAGAAGTAGATTAGTCATGTGGAGAGGGACCCCCGAAATGCAAGGTCTGGCACGGTGCCCGGTTTGGTCTTGCTAAAGGTTGAGAGTTGGCGTGTTCGATACCGAGAAGCTAGGTACCTTACCTAATACCCCAGTTCTATGAAACCATTCCCGAGAAGGCAGAAAGACAGACTGGGAAACCTTGTGCGGAAATGCACTTGATTGTGAATTAAATTCACTGTTAGCTCTTTTTACCGTACCTCTCTAAACCAGATCAATAAGCATTAATCCGTTGTATGGGAAGAACCTGGTCGGCAGCACGGCTCATGTTGGAAGATCTGGGATGTCTGCCTTCACTGTTTTTTCAGTTGATCTAGCTTGTGGAGCTTGTGGAATGGCCGCTGGATCTAACGGGGTGGATACATGTGTGAAATGATGGATTCTTTCGGGTACCTTACCTAAGATAGGTACTTATCTAGTATCTAGGTAGTGGACAGCCACTATAACTACTAGTGTGCAATGACGGTATTAGTACGTTTGTGTTATGTAAGAGAACATGAACACCAAAGGGGAGGAGAAAGATGACGAGACGCAACAGACGGGGGGGGGGCGGGCAAGTTCACCCGTTTGCTGCAAGCAACAACAAAGATAATATCAACTATATTGTACAGCATTTCCATTTATACGCCATGGCGGTACTTGCGTTGAGACCCGCTCTCTGATTTGATTTAGCATTTCCTATGTTGCATCTGACGTGTTTTGTACAATCCTTGCACGTGTGCAATCCATCCAAAATCCCCTTAAGCCATCTAGTCAATTCCGTCAATTCCATGGTACCTAGGTAAGTAGGTAGCCAAAACACACCTGTGTTTGAGCTAGACACTACCTAGCTGTCACCCCTCCATCCATCTCGTACACAGCGCCGCCGCCTACCGCGGGCATTTCATGACGTGACGAAACAGAGGGAAGTTCCGACGGCGGCAGTGCCCCAGGTCCATGTCCGTAAACCGGCATATTAAACGGTTGTGTTGACAGGGCAGAGGAGGCAGTTCCCGGTGCTCGTAGTTCCTGTTCATGTCCCCCTTGGCTCTGTCCGTGACTGTGACCATGACCGTGACCACCTTTGTAATATAAAGGTTGCGATTCCGATCCATATGTCCAACCGGAACCCCCTCCCCCTGGCCCTGCCCCTCCCGTGGTCGCGGCTCCCGGTACGACTTTTGCTGCTGCAGACATTCTCTTTCGGTGTCTAACGACGAGAAATGCCGCCGCCAGAACCACAATGAGCCCGATGACGCCACCGACAGCACCACCCACTACTGCCGCGGTACTGGGGCTATTAGTAGTGGTGGCGGTACTAGCATTACCGTTAGTCCCGTTACCACTACCGCTCACACTGCTAGCGCACCCCGCCGCGCCTTTTGGACCCAACACGGGAACGAGATCGCGTTTTGTCGAAGGATTCGCCTGCCAGAGGGTAAACGTGCCGGCGTCATGGTTCACCAGCAATACTGCTCCCGTAAAGAACCAGCGACCGAGGGTATACGGGTTATTTCCCGTTTGGGTATTTGGGTTTTTTGCCGTAGATGAGATGGCGACCACTTTTTTTCGATCAGGCCCGTCGAGACGGCGGCCTGAGGCGTCAAAAGTAGCGTCGGGGATTATGTATTGGTTGTTGGGGATGCGGATTCGTAAAGTGGATGCGATGATGAAGGTTATGTCTCCGTCGAAACTGACAGATCACAAGATTAGCCGGCGGAGCAAAGAAAGAGGATGCTTGGAGGTTATGATGATAGGAAGGAGAGAGAGAGAGAGAGAGAGAGAGAGAGAGAGAGAGAGATCTTACGGAGTCGTCCCCTCATCGATGAGCAAATCCGTCCATTGCAGTCCGGAACTTAGATTCGTCGCTTTCATCGATGTGGCCGCCAGAAACGCAGACTGCACCGACAGCGGCGCTTCGAGCAGGTGCTGGCGCTGCGGCACCAGACAAACCGACAGGGGCTGGTCTTTGTCGATAATGTTCTTGTTGGCGCCATTTGCAAAGTTGGCTTCAATCCCCGATACCGTAATCTTCATGCCCGTCCAGCAGCCCGTCGCTTCGCTGTAGTCGAGACGCTGCGTGTAGTTTTGGCCCACCACTTTCTCGCGGTCGTAGCCACCCAGCACTATCGAGCCGTCAATCTGGTTGGGACCGGCAGTTCTGCCCCAGAAAAGGGACCACACCCGCGACGGGATCTTTCCGGCTTTGACGAGGGCGTTGAGATATACCGAGTCAGACCCGAGTCCGAGCGTGTGCAGTGTGGTGTAGCCGTGATCCCAGTTCAACCGGGGTACGCCAAGTGGCATGGAGTTGACGACCGCTTGTTGGCTATTATCGCCATCATCTCCCACGGCAAAAACATCAGTTCCGCCCAACGAGGTAGACACCAGCCTGCCGACATCGACTTCGGTGCCCAGGGTGGTTATCTCGTTGGCCGACCCCCCCGCGATAACCACGTCGTTTGTCTTTTTGAAACTCTGCGACGTGTCAGAGGAGAAATACGCGCCGCGTCGGACTCGACACGTGGTTTCGGAGAGACCCAGAACCGGATCACAACCAGCGTGGCCATCGTAGATCCAGGTATTGTTGAGCTCAGGCCAGGGAAGCAGCACGATAGGTTGCGGAGGCGACCCGATCCGTGCGGGGATGCCTCTCATGAACGAGTCGGCGATGCTCGGGTCGACGAGGACATCTTTGATGGGCAAGGCAACTGGTTTGGCCGGACTGCACTCGACGGCAGATGATTGACCAGCGGCTGTGATGATGCAGAGGAGAATGTGCAGAATCAGTCGCGCCATCGCCATCCGTCAGCGTCAAGTTGTGTTTACGAAGCGGTAACGACTGGAATGAATTTGATAAAATCGGAATTTGGACCAGACCTCGGTGCCGAGTATTGACTTTTGTTGTGATGGGGAATCCATCTTGAGAGAAAGAGTCAACAAGTGCAAAGAAACTGGTAATATTAGGTACCTAGAGAGGCGAAACAGCGAATATCCCGTCGGGGAGAAACCCTGAGATAGCTCCGTCGGAGAGAATCCATCCTTAACAGGGTTAGTTAGGGGAGAGGGAGTTTTAGGAGTCTCGCCGGATGGTCAGCAGCAGTTTCAGGCTTGCGACGTGGTTGGCCCCCGAAGCGGCCCGGACGGCGGACGCGGGGGCTCATCTTTGGAGAGGAGTAATTTTAGGAATTTTAAACTACCAACCTGTTGGTACTGCCTCAATCGGAGAAATTAGACGCTTTTTCTCTGCGGCAAAGCATTGCAAAGCATGGTTTGTTTGCTTCCTGTGCATGTGTGTGTTTGTGTTTGTTTGTCACTCAAATATTGAATGTGATTCATCAATTGCTGTGCCTGCTGCATTTTCGCTTTCTCGAGAATCATTCCCTTTTTTCTTCTTTTTTTTTTTTTTTTTTCCTTTTTTTTTTTTTTTTTTTTTTTTCTTTCCTTCTTTTCTTTTCTCCCCAGGACACATGCAACATGACACACGACGTGCATTATGTCAGACTGGCCAACAACGAGTCTGATAGAGATGTAGAAGGTGTACGTACAGATACCGCGCCGCCGCCGAAAAAGAAGACACGGTTGACACGGCGCACATCACGATATGCACGTCCCTTGGTCTTTGTCGTCGCCATTATTGTCATTCTGGTCGTCCTGCTCGTTGTCTTGATCAAGTTCACTTCTCAGGACAAGCCTACCTCTCAAAACAACAAGCCAGTTTCTCAACAAGATAAATCAGTTTCTCAAGACAACAACAAGCCTACCGTTAGTCCCAGTCCGCCACCGCGGTTAGAGTTCAAGGCCAGCACCTTCAATTGGACCACTGTTCCACTGCATCACCCGTTTCCCTCCCCTCGTCCCCTGCCCAGCGGAAGTGGGACACCACGACGGGCTGCTCTCCCCAAAATACAACACAATTCTTTCGCTGCCAACGCCAACAGTCCGGAAACCCAACGGCGACGAGAAGCCGTGCGCAAGGCGTTTTTAAAATGCTGGAACAACTACAAAGCCCGCGCCTGGTTACGCGACGAACTCACCCCCGTTAGCGGTGGCGCTCGCGACACGTTTGGCGGATGGGCAGCCACACTCGTCGATTCTCTCGATACGCTCTGGATCATGGATCTCAAACCCGAATTCTACACCGCCGCGGCTGCTGCTGCCACTCTCGATTTCGCCAACACTTCTGCCACGGGCCTAAACACTTTTGAGACCACCATTCGGCATCTCGGCGGCTTGCTGTCTGCGTATGATCTCAGCGGTGAAAACGCCTTACTTCTCAAAGCCACGGAGCTAGGCGAGATGATTTACCATGCATTCGATACGCCAAATCACATGCCGCCATACTGGTTCGACTTTGCGTCTGCCAAAAACGGATCTCTCGTCGCAGATACAGGCGTGGGATCCGCGGCCCCAACATCTTTGTCGCTGGAATTCACTCGTCTCGCACAACTTACTGGGAAACCGAAATACTATGAAGCTATCAGCCTTGTTACCGATTTCTTACAGCGCACGCAAAAATCTTCGGGTCTTCCGGGCATGTGGCCGAAATTTATCAACACCGCAGAGGAAAAAGTCAATGAGGACAATTCGTTTAGTCTAGGCGGTCAAGCGGATTCTCTCTATGAGTATCTGATCAAAATGTTTTTGCTCTTGGGCGGGAGGGAAACGCGCTATGCTGAAATGTATCGCGATTCCATGGATGTGGTGCGGAAACATTTGCTCTTTCGCGTCATGATTCCGGAGGTCAATATCTCGAGGGGGATTCTCTTTCCAGGAGATGCGGTAGTTAATAAGGACAGAGGAGGGACGATAGAACTGGTTGCCGAGGGTCAACACTTGTCGTGTTTTGTGGGAGGAATGTTGGGCATAGGTGGACAAGTGCTGGGTTTGTCGGACCATGTTGATGTTGGAGGACAGATTGCCAGAGGATGTGCATGGGCATATGACAATACACCAACAGGGATCATGCCAGAAGTATTCGGGTTGATTCCCTGTGCTCCAGCTGGCAGCGAGGGATCTCCATGCCAATGGGATGAAAATCGTTGGGAAAGAGAAGGGAAGGACAAGAGACTCGGCAAAGGATTCGCGGAAATCAGAGACTCGCGATATATTCTCCGGCCGGAAGCGGTAGAGAGTCTGTTCATCATGTATCGGATCACGGGAGACGAAACGTGGCGCGATCACGCGTGGAAGATGTTTGAGCGCATCATGGCAGCGACGGAGACGGAGTTTGGAAATAGCGCTATTGCGGACGTTGCCGTGACGGGAAGACGGAAAAGAAAGATGAGATGGAGGTAAGTTCCCCTTTTCTCTCTCTCTCCCTCTCCCAGCCCCAGCCAAATTAGGGGTTCAAGTTGGGAAAACTGCTAATTTCTTTGAACAGAGCTTCTGGATGGCCGAGACGCTCAAGTATTTTTACCTGATATTTTCACCGCCCGACTTGATCAGCCTGGATGACTATGTTTTGAATACCGAGGCACATCCATTCAAGAGGCCAAAGCCATAGACCATGGAAAGAAAGATGGAGGAGGATACATAGACAATATACGATGTACGATGTACGATGTACTGATACACCGATCGACGAGAGACAGGATCAAGTGAGATGAACAGACAGTAATTGACACAGACACCTGCAGACAATTGGCAAGCCTGACATGGACAGGACAGGACCGGCAGATGCCGCTCTTCTGTAATGAGTAAGGCGGTGAGAATCGGGTAAATAGCCCTCCCCCGCCCTCAGGAGGCGACGCATATTGCTGCCTTCCTGACCTGTCGGAGTGCGAACCCGCAACAGATGGATTCTTCGCTTCATAGCAAGAATGTCCGGCCTCGAGCCTTTGGCGGCCCTCGGGCTCGCCTGCAACATCTTTCAAGTCGTCAGCTTTGCCCGAGACGTGTACCAATGCTCCAAGACCATTTACGAAGGCCATGTGCCGGAGTCGGCGCGCACCCTCCTCGTTCGCAAGTCGGAAAGCCTCGCAAAGGCCTTTGATGATGCCAGACGAAGCGCCGAACAGGCGACCACCGCCCCACTCTCGCCGAACGACTACGAGCTCTTGAAGATTGTAAAAGACTGTCGCGCAGCGATTACAGCCCTCGCGTATGAGGTGAATAAGTTGGAAAAGGCTTCTCCAAAGTCCAAAGGAAAGCTGCTGGGGTCCGTCCTCGTGGGTGCGAAATCGGTGGTCAGGATGAAGGGGAGTAAGGTTAAGGAACTGAAGTGCCAATTGGAAGTGCATCAATCCACATTGGAAACCCGGCTCTTGGTCAATATCTGGTAGGTTCTCACTCATGGGGTGGCAAGAGGACAAAATGCTAAGATACTTTCCCCGTGATAGCACCGCAACGCAGGCTCTTAGTATCAGTCAGCAGAAGGGGTTCAATACTCTGGAAACCACCCTTCGTGGATTTATTTTGTCGTTTTCGCAGGGGAATACTCGCCTCGCCGATCTCTTGGCCTACGAGGCCACACTGACCAGGGCACACATCACCGACAAGATTGCTCCTGTCGCTCAAGAGGCAACGCTACGGCGAATGGAAGGGGACTCCAGAGCTGCAAATGACCGTGTCCGCGAGGCCATCAAGGACACAAAAGACAGTCAAGTGGCCATGAACCTCGAAGCTGCCATGAATTCGAGACTCGACCGGCTACTTGAAAGCCTGAAATATCCCGCCATGAACGGGAGGCGAAACCAAATCAAGGATCCTTGCCCCGAAACGTTCGAGTGGATATTCAATTATTCCATGGGCAATGTTAGGCAGGGTGACTCGGATGGTGACAACAATATCGAGGGCTCCGATAAAACGTCTGACAACGAACCATTGTCCGCTTTCACGGATAATCCTGTCAGCGCCGGTTCTGAGCGTCCCATCCAGGACAACGACAAATGGGACCTGCACATGTTCGACATATGGGAGCGAAAATACCACAAACTCCGAGTGCGGGAGGCTTCACTGAAGTTTTGTCAATGGCTTCAAACACCAGGGGTAAATCCCTTTTGGATATGCGGCAAGCCTGGGTCCGGAAAGAGCACTTTTGTGAAGTTCTTGTCAGAGCATCCAACAACCCTGAAGATGCTTAATGCACTTGAAACAGAAGAGGCGCAAAGCTTCAAGGTTCTGTCACACTTTATATGGATTTCTGGGCAGCCAATGGAAGCAAAGATCAAAGGCGTTCTCTGCTCTCTGGTCTATCAGCTTGTGCAGACGGATCGCGATCGTTCCTACCGTGTATCGCAGGCGATCTTGAACAAGTTCCCGCGCGTTGAGTTCAAGGACTCTCATTCAGATTGGACCGCGAGAGAGCTGAAAGAAGTGCTGTTTTTTGTCACTTCAAGGAGCTTGGTAGGGCCACACTGCATTTTTATTGACGGTCTGGACGAGATTGATCCTTCGGAGGAACAAGGCGAACTTCTTCAACTTCTAAGCGAGATGAGATCCATCCCAAAGCTGAAACTGTGCGTCTCAAGTCGTCTAGAACCAAGGTTGCATGGCTATCTCAAGGGCTTCCCCATGGTCGAGATTCAGCACTTGACGCACGCGGATATCTGGCAGTATACATCCCGCAGCCTCAGAAAGGAATTTCAACGCGAGTGTAGCACAGCGTTCAACATGAAGGCCGAATATTATCGAAGACTCGTTGGCAGCATTTGCCACATGGCCGAGGGTGTCTTTTTGTGGGTTACTTTAGCCCTGAAGAGTTTGTGCCGTGGCCTGAGCGGGGATGACAGCTTCGGAGAGCTACAGCAACGTCTTCGGCTGCTCCCAAATGATATTCGGGGTCTTTACAGAGACATGTGGAGTAGACTTGGAGAGGACGAAGAGATCTATCAAAAAGACGCCGCGGTCTACATCAATCTCATCCTAGCTCGAGAGTCGTTTCCCCGCTCTTATTCAGGCGCTCTAGTCGAAAGGGCCGATTTGGAAGTATTGTTGGCCAAGAATACCATTTTGGCGGAAGAGATTTTGCATTCAGAGAGCGGTTTTGCATTTACTGTGGAGTATCTGGAAGAGAAGTGCAATACCATGCTCAACCACATCAGGGTTCGATGCGCCGGACTGTTGGAAGTGGTTCATCAGAAAGCCCCATCTACTGCCTACAGAGGTAACAGAATCTATAGCACCAGCATCAGGCTCGTTCACCGATCCGTCCAGGACTTTTTAGAACTTGACCAAGAAGGCAAACGACTCCTCTCACATGACACGTCGTCGAGTCAAGACCGCCACGTTAGACTAGTGAGGGCTTGTTTGGCAATAGTCTGTCTTGCTTCCAAACTCAATTTCGCTTGTTCGGCTTCGGAACAATACTGGAATCCTTTCAGAGTTCTAATCGAAGTTAATCATCTCCAACAAGAAGGGGCCATTACGCACAGGCATTCAGATCAAATCGTCAACCTCGTCGAGTCTCTCCTCCCAGGGACAATTGCTTCCAGTATCTGGGGTCACAATCCCAAGACTGGCAGTGATCCACATTACGACACGAACAGCTGCCAGGTACACGTGGACTGGCTGGGTCTCGCAGCACACTCACGGAGCTTTGAATTTTTCAAAGAAGCCTTCAACCGCAGAAATGAGGGAAAGTCAAAGAGTCAACTATCACCCGCCTACAGAGCCTACTTGTTTATTCAAACTGGTTTACCAGAGGATGGAACGCTCGAAGAACCCGCCATGTATAGGGAAGACATGTTTACCAACTCCTGGAGCCTGGGAGGTTGGCTACTTGAAGACGGGGCCCCTACTGACCCGGATCACAAAACACTTCCTTGCATCTGCGGCTATAATTTGCGCCACCAGAAGTGTCTTATCCCGCGGACAGTCATATCCACAGTAATTGCCAACCTGTTCGCGTACCACAGGCTCCAACCGACGCATCAAACGCAATTCCTTCAGGCTACCAAGGAGTTACTAAACCGAGATGGCATCAGAAGATCGCTTAGTAGACAAATTCCGATAATAATCTTTTTATCAAGAATCGCCCCATATATTTTGGGGATTGAAATTGTCCTCTCCTATGTCAGTATCTGGATACATGGAGAAGAGTGTTACGGGGATTGTATACTGGTTGACATGCCAGCCAAACAAGTTTTACAGTTTATCCTGCGCATCATCTATCCGCCACAGCAGCAGCAGCAGAACTACTATACGGCACTGAGAACCGAGGTCGAGACGGCGCTTGGCCGGATCGCCGTGGATGAGGAGAATCCGGGGTATCAGCGCCTGTCGATTAAAATCGACGACTTCAGTGCGAAGCACAGTCATATCACCACAACAAACCCAGTATACATTTCAAAGTTGGAAGCGTGCCTCGAACGAGCAACAGTCATTCCTGAGGAGGTGAAAGAGGAGGAGATACGTCGATCATCATCATCATCATCATCATCATCACCTGGCCCACCTAGCTCTGACGACTCGTCGAGGAACCTCTTAATAGAAGTGCCTGGGCTTCACGATCTAGCGAACGAGCTCAAGTCCAGCAATGAAAGGCGGTGTTCTGGTAGTGAGATGATCCGGGATTGGATGGACCAAGATGTTATGTGGTCGGTTAACGATCCGAGGTTGCAGATTCCGAAAATGTGGGTGGACTTGACGGAGAACGAAGATGAAGCGGGTTGATATTTCAGACTAGTCTGTGACAAAGGACGGAGGTTGGTCTTAAGAACCAATTGGAGGGGGAAATAATGAAGATAACCGGAGAGGAGTTGGTTGGTTGGATAAATGGTTCATACATGGTGGCATCCAGCATCGTCCGATCCTAAGCCCCTTTAAGGTCGTTCAATACGGTCTGCTCTAAGCTAGACTTTGACTTGGACGGGATATGGAGACGCTTTCTTTTGTATTGGCCCGACTTGCTATAAGACACGGTCTTTTTTTTTTTTTTTTCGTTTTTTTTGTTTTGCGTATGTTGTGTTGTGCATGGATAGCTTCTTCACCTTTACTAACCAGATGATATTGTATATTTGATTCTGTGCGTCTCAGAACCCAGAACCGACTCATTGCAGCTGGTGAAGTCCTCGCAGTGTCACCATGGCCATTCTTTCCAGGGTCACACTGTTACACCGCCCGGGCTGTTAACTTGAGATCCGCGAGTGCAGTCTGTTTACTATTTTTAGTTAGTCGGCAAGGACTGTGTTCTTTGAACTGGGCACAACTGGTGTACCCACAAGGCTTACGAACATTGAGCTTGTGACCTGTGACAAAACTTCTAGAGTGCTAGTATCTCTAGGTAGGTATGTTAACGTGACAGCAGACTTTTTGAGCGAGTTGGGGTGTCAAGCAGAGTCTTGTATTTCACAGCCGCTCTTTAGACCTCTCGATTCCTATTCAGCCCATTTGCTATCTACCTTGGTACCCCATAATTCACTACGCCTGTTGGTTGGCTGGGTTTCAGTCGAGTCCATCTCGAGGGTATGATCCTTATGGGAACGGTTCATGAATTAGAATTCAACCAATCATCCTGGAGTGAATTTGATGCGTGTGAGTGAGTGTCTGTCTATAGTATCTAGGTATTGTATCTTATCTACCTGGGTAAGGTAAGTAGGTAGGTAGGTAGGTACCTATCGCAGTGCACCACTCGCCGCCAACGTTATTTGAAAGCTATGCACCTCAGTCGGATGCCAATTGAAAAGTGCCAATGTGCCACGGCGGCGGCGGCAAGCATTGGGAGGTCCAGACAGTTTGTTCTCAGGTGCTCAACTCCAGATTACAAACGCCCTAGAATTCCGAGAAGGGGGGAGGATGAGGATCAATACTCGGGTTTCATGTCTTTTTCTTGGGGAATCAGGGGCCGTGCATGAATATTTATGATGATTCTGATTTTGAATTAAGCATACCGCCGGACGGAGTTGTAGGAGCTGTGTTCTCGCAATAACTCTGAGTGTCGGAGTTTTAGCAGTTTGTTGCTATTAGTGGCGGTGGTGGTGGTGGTGTATAGAAAAAGTATAAGAACGGGGGGGAAGGCTAGAGTTTGTCGTCCATCATCACCATCACCATCGCCGCCAACACACTCACACTCACACTCAGCTCTCCCCAGTGATACAGCCCCTTCAGACACCGTCTATCTTTTAAAAAAATGGTTCTCGTGCAAAGTCACTCATCCTCCTCGCCTCGGCCCCCTTCCCAACTTCTGACGCCCTCGACAAGCGCCAGACCTCTCTATTAGCGTCAAGTATTGCTAGGCTGAGCAGTTTCGGGGACGATGCGCGGTTGCCACGTTTTGCTGTGAACTATTGCTGTGAGTCTTTTTTTTTCCTACACTCTGCAACATCATGTTTGGAAACTCGGCTTTTCTTTTTCTCTTGTTATCAAAAACTAAACACGCCACTCATTACCCCCCCCCTCTTTTTCACCACAAATACTACAGATACCCAGGTTACTAGAAAAAAGTAGGTAGAAATTAAAGATAGCTCTCCACAAACGCACCCTCCGCCGCCAGCGTCGCATAGTAAAGCTGCGTCTCTCCCATAATCAACATGCGTCCGCCCCCTACAAACTGAAAGTTGGCCGCCGTTCTTCCCGTGTAAATCTTGCCAATCAGTTTGCCCGACGGATTAAATACGTGGATCCCATCGCCCACGCCAGCATACACGTTGCCGTTGCTGTCGCAGTGCACGCCGTCGGGGATGTTGGTGTCGACAAAGGCAAAGGTTTTGCGGTTCTCAAACGTGCCGTCTTCGAGGACGTTGAAGCGGTAGCTGTTATTTGTCAGATTTTTTTCTTTCTTTGCTTTCGAATTTTGAACTTACATGGAAGACGGATTACCCAGCTCAAGTCCGTTACGCCAGATACCCGTGTCGGTGACGTAGGCGTACTTGCCGTCAGGGGAGAAGGTGATGCCTTACAGTCTAGTTAGCCTAACTCGACTTATAAACAACGCAAAAAAGAAAAGAATTACCATTAGGCATGACAAAACCGTCAGCTGCAACTTGCACCGCACCCGTCTCGTCATTGTACCGCCACACCTGCGTCTGCATACCGATGGCCGGACGGAAGTTGTTGGACAGACCATAGGTGGGATCGGTAAAGTAGATCTCAAAGTTCCGCGGGTTGATGGCCAAGTCGTTGAGCGAGTTGAACTGACGACCAAAGAAGTTGTTGAGCAGGACTGTTTCTCAAGTGTTAGTGTGGCCCTTTTACTCGGATAAAAAAAAAAAAAAAAAAA
>Ga0247760_1002216_pt1 | contig 15389 bp, 8 predicted proteins | sample UWRJL171409R4_FD_179936 | JGI IMG/M metagenome (GOLD analysis project Ga0247760, IMG submission 179936) | Plant litter microbial communities from Arlington Agricultural Research Station in Wisconsin, United States - UWRJ-L171-409R-4 | ecosystem: Environmental > Terrestrial > Plant litter >... | reverse complement strand
CACTGCCAACCTCGTATTCAGTCAGCCAACCTCGCTTCGCAGAAGCGAGTGTGGCCAATGCACTCCGTGCACTGGCCACCCTCACGGCTATAATAACACGGCTTCCACTCTCGAAGATAGAAATAATCAATCACCTTCAACACACTGCTTTCCAATGCCTTGACCCCTTTTGCATTTCAACAATTAACCTTCTTACTTAAAAGTCCTGTTATTATTAGTAAACGTTATACTTTATTTATAAGTTTATATAAACGTTAACAGTTTATTTTAACGTTTAGTTATCTGATATTTATAACGTATACTTTATTATACCATTTTTTACTTCTTAAAACACAGTAATAAGGATTAGAACTAAGTTAATATCTTTATAGTCCTATCTCTAACTAAGAGTATCAGCTCACTTATTATCTTTTCCTTTAATATAGTAAATCTAAAAATAAAATAAAGTTATTAACTTTACTTAACGTGTTTATTAAGGGTTAAGTTCTTTCGTTAAAAAGTATTAAAGGTTATAATAATCTAAAAAGACTTAAACTAATTCCTTTATACCGCTTAAATACTGTACCTACTTAGTAAAATATTAAATAACTGTTATCAGCTCTTTATTATAAATTAGGTCTTATAAAGTTAGGCTGTAGATCTCTTTTAATAGAAAGGTAATTAAGTAACGTTTCTTATTGTCTTAAATTTAATTAAGTTCTCTGCTAATTACGAATTTTAAAGAGTCTGTTTTGACTTAAAAAAGTTTTAAGAAATTAAGGAAGGTTAAAATAAGTACTGTAATAAACGTATATTTAAGTCCTTTAAACACCTTTTATTATTAACTAATCCACTTAAATAGTTTACTTATCTTAATAAGCTTATATAATAATTTTATAATCTTTATAAAATACTTAATAAAGTATTAATAAAAGTTTATAAAACTAATAAACGTTTATAACTCTGTTTAGTTCTTTAAAGTAAGTTAGTCCTTAATTGCCTTTATTTTCTCCAGCTGTATTTCGAGCTTTCTAAGGGTTACTTTAAACTTTAAATAGTTTAGTTCTTAAATATAGAAGTGGCTCTTTTCTAAGTTCACTGTTAGCTTTACCTTTTTAAGAGCTGTTAAAACTTACCGTATATGTTTTTTAATGTTTGTTAAAAGTTTTAAAATAAATTAAAACATTATTTAAATATATAAAGATAAAATTATTAAGGAATAGGTAGAGAACACTATTAATAAGGCCTTAGAAAGTCACAGGGGTATTTATTAATTTTATTAGTATAATACTATTATTTGTCTTACACCGTAGGAGCTGAAAGCTCCACCCGTGAGGGCAAGCGGTCCCTCTACTGCTAACTATCTACTGTCGGGGCGTGGTCGGGGCGTTTCCACCCCACCCACTCTTCTGTTTATCCTATTAAAATACATGTGGTTTAGTCTCAACTACTAAACGCGGTGACAGGTTATAAGGTTAGTGCCTTATGCTGGCGTGTGTCACAAGTAAGATGGGGGCGTGAGCGGGTCGTTCTCGGTTCTGCTACACTCACGCCCCTTAACCGTAATGGCTCAGAGGTCCTACGTCACCTCCTTTTTCATCCGGGGTAGAAAGGGAGACCCCTTCAGCCCGGGGCAGCTCCCCGGGGTTCGACCGGGACCGAGGCGCTAACGGCTCGGGGGTAACTCCGTGATATCTCCCCCTCTTAGTCCAGTCTTCTTCACACCGCTCCAGCTATCACCGGTTCGTAGTTCTTTGTTCGTCACAACTTTCAGTTCTGCGCTCTGCTGACTCGCTTCCTTCGGGCCGTTATCGCTTCGTTCTTTCCGTCCAGGGTTGCCGGCGTGGCCGGCTAACCTCCGTGTGCCTCCTCTGGTGGCCTCGTGGCTTCCATCTAACCTTTTTGTTGAGGCTGGCTGGCCTTCACGGTTCTTACGGCTCCGCTCTCCAACCTCTATAAATTCTTCCTTCCTCTCCGGCCTTCCTCCAAAACTTTTCTTCCTTCAACCACCATTAGTATAATACAGTACTGGTAATACCTGTTATAAGTCTGAAAGGCTATCTTATATTTATCCTTTTCCTTTACTTTAATATAGTTAAATCCTATAGGGAAATCGAGGCTAAAGAACTAGTTTACTTTAATAATCCGTTCATATATTTCCATAATAAATAGTAATAAATAGTAATTTTTAATTATATTTTTGTTTAACGTTTAGTAATTAATAACTATATGTAGTTTACTATCTCCTTTCCTTAAGATAAATAACATTAGGTACCTTACTAGGGACTGGGACTTTACGATAAATCCATTCTTTAAATTTTCATTAACGTACTCCTTTAAGGCTTTAGCTTAGTAAGGGTTTAAGTAATAAGGCTGGAAGCTGTAAAGCTTTACTCCTAGCTTTAGCTTAATTTTATAATCTTAGAGTCTGTATTCTAGTAATTACAGTATCTTTTTTTAATATAGGGTAAACTTCCTATACTCTGTAGGTACTTTAAATAAGTTAACTTCATTACTTATCTGTAAACTAGCTTTTACTTCTTTTTACATTTTAAATCGTTATTTAAGTAATATAGTAAACCTTTTAGTCCTTTAACCATCTTAGTAAACCTAACCTAAACTATGCTTAGTTTTAAGGGTTTAATGTGCTTTTAAGTGCTTTATATATCTTTAAAGCAGTTTAATACCTTTTTAACTTTCTTTAAACAGTAATTACTTTTAAACGACTTACTAAAGGTAAGGTAGCTACTCTTTTAGTTAATTATAGAATTATACTTCTTTAACTAAGGTAGATTTAAGATTATATTATACCTTACTATTAGTGCAACGTTAAAGTCTACTTATTATTTATCCCCATCTACCTAAATTTGGAGTAGTAAGTAATAGGTGACTTTATTATTATTATACTAATATCGGCCTTTTCTCTATTCTAAATGGGAATAGCCTTTTATTACTCTCTGTTAAGGAGTTTCCTTTAGTTAATTAGTAAGGGTTATACTAAGTTAGAAGCACTCTTATTATTAATCACTACTTTTACCTTAAATAGCCTCCCTTTTCCATCTGTTAAGTTAACATTAACAGAGTAATATTTATGCTTTATTAATATTTAAGTTATAATAACTACCTGTCCTTAAATTCTTATTTAACTTAACCTTTAAATACCTCTCCTTCTTCTTAGGGTTTTTACTAACTAGCGAATTACTGGTTTTTAGCCCTTTTAAAGGGCCTGTAGCCTTTTCCTAATTCCTTTTAGAAAAATAAGCAACTTTAGTAAACCTAGCGATTAACCTTTCTTAAGTTTTTACACCTTAACGTCTAGTTAACTTTAAATAGTTTAATGTTTTAAAAGTCTTTAATACGTCGGTAATATACCTTTTAAGACTGGATTACAGTAATGTCCTCTTACTCTTAAATTTATCTATAATCCGCTTATTTCTACTACTTTTTAACTTTTCCCTTAAGGTAAACTAAACACGTTGCAATTAAGTAACTGTTAAGTAAGCCTCCTTACTAATAAGTAGTAGGAGTCTGGTTAACTATAACAACCTTTCACTTACTATTACTGCTAAACCCTTTTACTAAGGTATAGGAGACTTAATAGTATACTATCTCTATTTCTACCCTTACGACAGAGTAATCTTATCTTTATACGTTAAGGGGGTGGTTATAAAAAGCCTTAAGCCTACTATACCAGTTAAAAAAACAGTTGTTATATATATAGTTAACTTACAGTACGTCTTTATAACTAGGGTAATCGATATTAACTGCTAGTACTACAGTTATAAAGTATAAAACAGGGGAAGTAGTGCTTTATTCCTTTTCTTCTTCCACTTACTTCCATATACGTTACTTCTCCTAAACTTCTTTCTAAAACTTAAGTAACAGTAAGCTAGCTTATTCTTCTAGGAAATAGTCCTCCTTAACAAGTTAGTATTTAAGTTAATTAATAAAGTAAACTTTATTTTAAAGTTATAACTTAACCTTTACTGATTTATCTTTAGATATTACAGTAAGGCCTTTAATTTATAAGCCTCCTACTTTATTTACTAGCTTTTAATGTTTTTCCTTTAGCTCTTAAACCCTTTGTTAGTGTTCTTATTTCTTACCTTCTCAATAGACTTTTAAAGTACCAGTCTAAAGCATACCAGCCTTAATACAGGGCAGTTATCTAAGCTATCCTTCCTCTAGGAAGGTAAGGGTACTAATCCACTTAGCGTATTTAAAGTGTTTAAGAGTTTTAAGGGGTATAGTCGAGAAGAACTTCCATTTCTTTAACTTAACTCTTTTAACTTACTTTTTTTCACTTTCTAAAGTTTATTTTACTATTTAAGTAACTTAAAGGGCTAGTTCTTTAACTCCCTCCACTATCTTAATAAGGTCTAAGTTAAGGTCTTTCTTAGATTTCCTTAGTTCTTAAGCTTATAATGTAAGGTTTTTAAAGCCTATAATAGCTAATTAGAACATTTTTTCCTAAAGTCGGTCTTTTATAATCTGTACCTTTAACTATCCTAAGTTTCCACCTTAAAGTCGGTTTGTAATAACCTACACCTTTATAGCTAACTCCTCTAAGACACCTTTAAAGACTAGGTATACTACGTCTTAAGGTTTTTCTTCTTCTTCTTTATCTCCTAAGTCGCATTTATCTATTTAGGTGTAATCTTCTTCATTACCTATTATCCTAACGTAGACGTCTCTGAATTTAAACTTAATATGTTTCCCTTTATTTAAAACTAGTTTTTACTTAACTTACTTTAATAATAAGTATTACTGTGCTATATAGCCTTTCTTATTATAGTTAAAGTATTAGACTTAAGATAAGTCCTTAAGTAGTTTTTACTGTTATTATTATTAAAGTTTATTACAGTTAAGCTGATTCTAACAGTTTACTATACGAATATCCATTAGTCCAGGATAATAGCTTATTATAGTTAACTAGTTCCCCTTCTTAAGTTTACTTAGCTGGTAGGGAGTTTATTCTTTCTAAAAGTTCTTTTAATAATAGTAGTTATAATACTAATTATCGGCTTTAATAGCTATCTTAACTAGTTCTTAAAAACACTTTAGCTAATCTTCTTAGTAAAGGTCTCTAGTAACGTACTCCTTTAAGCTACTTTAAAATAACATTACTAACGTTTCCTACCCGAGCTTAATCTTTACAGCCTCTAGCTTAAAACACGTAGAAAACTTAAAGATTAAAGACATCTGCTTTAAAGTTATAAGGCGTTACTTAACCCATCTTAAGGTATCTAACTCTCTAAACTCTATTTAACGTTAATTAATAAAGACGTTAAAGTCGTTAAAAAGGGCTTAAATCTCAGGAGCTTCCTTACACGCCCTATTTACAGAGAGGTTATTAATTATCTTTATATAAGGTTTGTATTAATAAGCTACTACTCCGTCTAACAGGGCTCTAGCAAACTTAACTTTTTCTTCTTTCTTAAAGAACTACTTATCATAATAAGTAATATAACTTTAAAGCTAGGCTATTTAAGACTCTAGTTACGTAAAGTCTCCTTTAAAGCGTAACGGTAAGGAGAGCTTTACCTACTTCTTTTAAAAGCCTTTAAAGTTATTATTCTCTAGCTTAACAGCGTTAAGTTAAGCCTAGAGTTTCTTAATAAGACCGATACGGCTTTTAATATCTTTAGGGAAAGCCTTATTAAGTTCCTTAACCAGTCCTTACTGGTTAAGGTTTAACTTTTTAAAACGTGCAGCTAACTTATTAACTATAAGGAGCTAAGGTTAAGCTTATACTTCCTTAGGCTCTTTACCTTTTCTAGAGGTTAATATATTAATAATAGGAAAGAGGTAATGTCTAGGAATTTAATAAATAGCGTTTAGAATTAAAACGTTAATATTATATTATAACCTACACTTAACATAAGCCTTAAGAGGACTAACACAGGTTAAGACAGAACGTATAACAGGACGTTAATAAATAAGGGGCGTTTCGAAGATGGCTTATTAAGCTAACACTCTTAAATAAAGGTTTAATATCACTGTAAGTCGTTATCATTATAATATATAAAGGTAAGTCTGAATAGTAAGATATAAATAAATAATTAAATATTAGCGTGAGGAATTAAAGTCGCTTATAGTGGTTATAGGCATAACTATAGCTATTTATACTAACTAACTAAAAGGTACTTTATACTTTACTTAATCTGTTATACTTAATAGTGCAATATACAGTTACAGCTAAGCAGTTATCTAAGCAGTGCTTAGTGTTGTCAGTTTATTATAACCTGCACCTGACATAGGCCTCGAGAGGACTGGCGTGGGTTAAGACAGAACGTATAGCAGGACGCTAACAGGTAAAGGGCGTTCCGAAGACGGCTTGTTGAGCTAGCACTCCTAGACGGGGGGTTTAATGTCACTGTAGGTCGTTGTCATTATAATGTATAGAGGTGAGTCTGAATAGTAGGACATAAATAAATAATTAAATATTAGTGTGAGGAACCAGAGTCCCTTACGGTGGTTATGGGCATAACTATAGCTATCTATACTAACTAGGTAGGAGGTACTTTGTACCTTATTTAGTCCGTTGTGCTTGGTGGTGCACCACGTAGTTACCGCCAAGCAGTTAACTAAGCGGTGCTTAGTGTTATTAGTCTTTATGGACCACTAAGCACTTTCTTACTGGTCGTAAGGGCTTCGGGTCTTTGCACCCCTGGCCCAGTGCGTCAGGACAGTGTACACCGTCCCTCTGCACTGTTTCTCCTGCGGGGGATTCGTCGGGCCGCCCCGGCCCAAGTGACAGCCTGCAGGACCGTCACATTCTTCTATAAAGCTTTATAATCAGCTATACTAATAATTAAGCCGTTCTCCTTAAAGCCCTTTATAATACTAGCTTTATCTTCATTCTAACGATTCTTAAGTAAGATAGCCTTAACCTTAAGTATCTGAAATAAGCTAAACTAAAGCCGAATAACAGCCTTTATAACACTATTAATACAGTTTACATTAATTACCTTAGCCCTTTAGGTCCTGAGAAGGGGGTGCTTTCTTAAAAAGCCCTTTATCTATTTGATACCTAGCTGCTAGTTATCCCCCCTTTCTTTATACACACAGCTAGCTATCTCTCTAATCTGTATATACGTGGGAGGGACCCTTAATGTCTGTTATACGCGTATCTAATCGGCTAAATATGTCTCCTGAACCACAGAGAGCTGTTGATAATCTTAAAAGGCGACGGAACAAGGTAGGGCCCCATTAAGTCGGATGCGAAGGGTGGAGGGAGGAATAGCCCAGTTGCAAGTAGTGGCGCGCAGTTAACCTGTTCTGGCGTATTCTTCGCATGCGTTACGCATGTTATGTTCGGTATACTGTTGCTCCATTGATCGAAGAAGAGAATAGCGAAAAGTTGAAGAAATTTGAAGAAGAATTGAAGGAGGGAGGTGGAAATATATCGTGGAGTTGACACGTGGCCAGGTGCGCAGTGGCCTGTGCAGGAACAGGGGGTGTGCAGCTTCCCCCCCTTCCGACTTATCGGCGCCCTCCAGAAGTTGGCCGAAGCAGACAATTCTGATTATGACGATGCCCCTGGGTTTCTGGCTGCCATGCACGCTATTCACGGCGCCAAGCAGGCCGCCAGGGAAACCCTCACACCGCGTGTGGAGCGGGCGTTGCAAATCCTCTCCGACGACATCTTGGACAACGACTTCAGCGGATACTCTCTGCTCTTGAAGTCTCTCGGCCAGTATCAAGCCCTCCAAGCTGCAGCTGTGGCCCTTTCTCTGCTCAGTCATCCCGACCTCGTCACCGACGCCTTCATATTTGACATCAATGACATGCCCAACGTCGAAGGGGTCTCTGGCGACCAGCTTCTCAGCAAGATCGGCGAGTTGGCGAAAGAAGTCATCCGCAATAGTATCGACCAGTTCCCGGACCCTTCCCAGCAATCCCGTCGAATCGAGGCTGCAAAATCCCACGTCGAGTCTCTGTTGGCTTCGTGTCCCGGGAGAAACGACACCCAGACGGAGCCCACGGACCCGGACCTTACCACCCGCCATCTTCTGCTTTCTTCCCTCCACAGCCGTGTGATGCCATTGTATGAAACGCACGTCCCGGAGGTACAGCCAGGGAATTTCCGCTCTTGGACATGGACTTGCGATGGTTGCACCCCAGACGGAAAGAAATGCGCCAAGGTGTTGGATTTCGCGTGCGAATTCTACCATTGCACCTACTGTTCCAACCGAGACTTCTGCCGCGAGTGCTTGGTGCGTCTGCGTGAGCTTCCACACCCTGATGACGAGGCTGTGGATATCATGGCGTGTGATCCGAAGCATCGATGGTTGCGGATGCCACCGCATGGGACAGCTTCGTACGTTGGGCCTAGGGCTAAGTGGGTACCTGTGCCGAAAGAGGTTAGGCCTCTTCAGGCCGACGGACAGGTTTTGGAGGTGTGTTATGACGAAGACGGAGACAGGATTTCTGTGGCGGAATGGAAGGAGTCTGTGGCGAAGGAGTGGGGATTGTCTGTTGATGGTGCTGGAGTGAGGCAGGCCTCCCCACATGTTAATGGGCAAGCAGACGCGGAGACAGCGGAGGGAGTTAGAGGAGAGTGAGAGAAGTCTTTGATAATCAAACAGTGAATGGAAAGTTGTCATTCCCAGTGTATCCAATGTATTATTCGTATTACTGAAGTAGCTAAAAGACAATGTCCTTTTCACTTCGTCTTCTTTCAGCCGTGTCCTGGGTCAACACGGTCTCTGCGGCAGTCTGTCTAAGGCTGCACACCATTAGGGCCCAAAATATCATAGTCCAACCTCAATGAGCTGACCATAGTTCTTGCATGACTGAAACCAAAGATGTCTTGCGCCGCAAGCTTCCCCAACCACTTCTTGCTCGTGGTGTTGTAGCACAAATCCGACACAGCATCCAAATACACGGCAAACTGCGCCCAGATGTTGTATGGGTTGTTCGTCAGCACCTCCTTTGAAATCGCCGCAATATCCACCGTGGGGTTTTCCGGGCTCCCGCTCTTGACCAGCGCATCCGCACAATTATCGTACAAGTCACGGACATACTCGCGCTGCACCTTGACATCAGTGCGATTGCCAGGGCCTCCCATGTGTCCGCCGAGATAGATGTCAAAGTCGTATGCGAGAATCTGGTCGTGCGCTTCAATCCATCCCGGGACGTACACCGATGCGGCGAGATTCCAGAAGGGCACCCAGCCGGCGTAGATTTGGTCTACCATCATAAGCACCTTTTGCTTGGGCGCGTAGATGATGATGTTGCCGAGGTCATGGCCGATGCCCGGGAAGAAGAGCTCGAGGGTTTGGTTCCCCGCGACGAGCTTGTACCGGTCTTTGAAGGTGATTTGGGGGACGGGGCGGTTCGGGTCATGGGCTGATTTGAGCTGCGAGGCCGTGTTTTCGTGGCTTATAGTTGTGACTTTGGGGTGGGATTGGTTGGCGAAGAGATAGGCTCCGGCTGCGTGGTCCGAGTGGGAGTGCGAGTAGATGAACCAGCGGACAGGAAGCGAGGTGAGGTTGCCGATTGCCCATTGAAGCTTGTGGCCAGTAGTAGGCGGTGCGTCGACGACAATGACGCCAGCGGTTGAGACAACAACGAATGTTTGGTAGGCGCCGTCAGTGATCATGTAGGCGCCCTGGCCAAAATGACTGACGCCGTATCCGGCAGCGTTGAGGGGGATCTGGTTTTCAACAGCGAGGGTGCCGTTGATGGGGATGAAGTGGTCGTGCAGCCCGGCAGATCCAGCGCAAGCCGTGACGGTGCTGCCCCACAACAGGAGACTCGTCAATACAGACGAGAAGAAGTTCATGGTGTATCTTTGAGGACCACGGCTGATACTTAGTTTCGGAGATGGAATGGCTTAAGAAATGAACAGATGAAGAGGAATTGATAGACCACAGGAACGAAGGGATATGCCAAAATATACCTTGGCAAGGCCGCTGTTCGGGGCGCTGCCAAGGGATGAGTAAGCCAAGCTTTTTTCTGTTTTCGTATCAGGATGTCCGACTGCTTGTAGTGTAGCATCAAGGGCTAGGCCTCTGTCAGCTCATTCGTCCGTGGTCTGCCTCAGCACGCCTCAATATGCACCCACGGACGTGTCGGAGACCGGCCGGCCAGCGGATTACTCTTGCGCGGGAAACCAAGCTTCGAGCTGTCGATTAGTAAACCCCACATGCAAGTGCGCTAAGGGTCATTGCGATCCATTTGGGGCGTATTGGCTAGACCCGATTCATCGAAACGCATCACAGCGCGCTTACTTGATGTTGCTGTAATCCTGACCAACAGATCGCCTTTGTCAGCGGCACAGCTGACCTACACAATACACCCCTGCTATGTCCATGACATTGAATTATGTGATGAATATTGCAAGCGTGAACTGTGAGGTTTATGGGGAAGCTCATTGCTGGGTAAACAGTACGTTGATGAATTATCTGCTGCAAAAGGTTAAATGGAAGTAACAAGGTACGGAATTTCACATTGAACTATGTTTAGAACAGGCTAGGGAGGGTCGATGGGACACGAATGTATTTGTTCTTCATCTTGAAGTTTTGGTCACTGGATTTACTTTATTTTAAAAACGTCATGACTTTGTTACATCGTTCCTAGCTAAATGGGCGGAAACCCAGTTTCAAAGCTCCCCGCTGTCCTGCCCACCGCCACCGGTTATTTCCTCTAGCGTCCGTATTGGGTCTACTCTATCCGCCCCGAGAGTTTACAAGGTTCTGACTCTTTAATCCAATCACACAGTATGCTATAACTGCTACAGCCTGTTGCCTGCATGTCTTGCTTATATTTCTTGTAGAATTCTACTCTCCCCCGGTCCCTCGACCAGTCTTACCCACACTTGATCTCCAATCCTACCTACCTAACAGCTGACAAGAAAGCCACACCCCTTCCAGAAGGTATATCTCATCTCACTCAACTCAAGCCTCCCTAATCGGCAGTTTCGTCTGCCCGGACCCTTCCCCTTTCACACGGCCTGGTCCCGTCTTACTCCACTCCTTCTGCCGCATATGTAACAGATGCATGAACAAACTCTCATCCATCTCCTCGGGATGATAGCTCCCCGGCTCGCTCCCCCCTCCAAACATCGACGTCGTCAACTTCGCCACGGCGTTATCCTGCCCTCGATCCTTCAGGAATGCCATCATCTGCATGTAGGCGCTTGCCCACGCGCCGGAGATCCATGCGTGGTGGGCGCTGAGAGCTTCTCCGCAGAAGGCGAGGTGGCCGTTGGCTTGGAGGCTGTTGAAGACGGGGTACACGGTTTGGAACTGGCCCGGACCGAACAGGGCGAATGCGCCCCCGGTGTATGGGTCGTGGGACCATGACCAGGCGTGGCTGCAGGCAGGAAGGTTAGCTGTAGGTTGGATTTTATAGAGAGGATTTGTCCGAGGGATAGGTATATATGTTGTAAGGGGAAGGGGGGGACATACTACGGCGCGCAATCAGATCCGTCATCCAGAACCTGTGACATCAGGAAGTCAACGCTGGGGTTCAAGGCCGTCCCCTCCCAGAGCGTGACGAGGTTTTGGATGCACAGCTTGAGAATGGCGTCGTTTACGGTTGGCTTCACTGCGTTGTAGTCTTGCACTAGGGAGCCCATGCGTGTTGCGTCCTGCGCCCAGCTGTACGACACCATGAGGACAGCCGGGTTGTTAGGGCCGTCGTTCCACGAAGGATACACCACGTTGCTGATGGGCAAGTCGCTCGATGAGATTCCGCCCCAGACTTTGGTGTTGTCTGTGTTCTGGAACCACCACGGCGTCTTGAACTTGATGACGACCTTTGTTGCGCGGTCGTAGCTCAGTGTCCGGATACCCGTGAGAATCTCAGCAGGGAGACCCAGGCCCTGGAGGTCCATTTGCTGGAGCGGTGCCATGGCGGTGGTGTTGAAGACCATATCGTATGGCACCGGGGTCGCGCAGGCGGAACTGGTGACTTCCACAACCGTCGCGCCGCTGCTGTCGAGACTCAGGGACATAGCCGTGACGGGGGTCCCGGTTGCGATTTTGGGAGCGTCAGTGTTGCTGTTCTCGGGCCAATTCGAGGACCTCAGCAGCTCGCTCATGGTGTCGGTGATGGTCTGGATGCCTCCGTCAATGCGCCACCAGTCACCATCTGCAGCGGCGGCAAAGTCGGCATAGTCAATGACAGTTTCGGTGAGGGACTGGTCAAAAAGACCGGTTGACCTTGAAATCATGCATCAGTGATTGCCCTTCAAAGGCGGTGATATGGTTTGAGGTTCAGTGCCGCCTTACGTGTCCGAGATCTCGGCCGTGGCCGTCTGCTCATACGACCAGCTCTCATGCTGCATAAGCCAAGCCCTCGTCGAGAAATTGTCTTTCAGAGGGGCGTCAACTGTCCACGCAGCGAATGCATTGTCAAAGTTGACCTGAAAGGGGGCGACAAGAGGGTCCATAACGGCCTTCAATCCGCCATCACTGGAAACGGTTAGAAAATAGTTAAGCTATTGAAATGCCATTCTCACCCGATTGGCGTATGCTGAAATCCGTAGCAGACAGGAGCGTCTGCATTAGTGTAGACGTATTTGACCACCTTTTGGCTGAGCCCCAGGTCGTTTCGGACGAAGGAGAGGATCCTGCGTTGCATTTTGTCAGACCAAGCGATATAAGCAGATTGGAGGAAAGTAATTACTGTTGCATCCATGGGATGTCGGGGATTCTCATTGCGCCGACATCGTAGTAGCTGTGCGTCTCCGTGTCTCCCGGCTGAGGGTAAGTGAAGCACCGGCCACCGATTCTGTCAGTGGCTTCGAGGATGTCCACGTTGCCATACCCGAGATACTTCAGCATCATGGCAAGGTACAGGCCGCACGCCCCAGCTCCAACGATACAGATACGGCCAGTGTAGGGTAGGTCGGCTGGCGGAGCAGCTGGCGCTCCTTTCTCGTGCTCTGGGTTCAAGCGGAGTTTGGGGAGCTCGGACTTGCCGAGGCCATTGAGTAGGTACTTCCTCAGAGCATGCTGAGCGTAAGCAGCTCTCGCAGATGTATTGGGAAACGACATCTCGCGCCGAGGGGTTGTAATGTTTTGCAAGGTGATGGCCTGTTGGGTGTGTTGTTGTCGGAGGATGGAGGTTGGATTTACAGGCCCATTTAAATATTCTGTCTCGTCCCCGTATCGCCAGCGTCTTCAATCTCCGGACATCGCACCAGTCGTGAGCCCGCGGGATAAAGCAAGTGGCTAGCTGTGACGGCTTGGGCATGTCGACCACCTCACTCGTGACGGATGTAGATACCCAATGGAAGAACGCACCCAACGCCAGTCTGCACGGTTCGAAGCTGAATGTTTAGCTTAGCGCGACGCGGGTCTTGAAAAGTAGCTCTGAATATGGTCTGGATCATGCGGCGGGCCGCACCGAAGGCTGGGCACATGCAGCTGAATGCAACTGCTCACAACCAGAACGCGCCAAGAGCGGATGAAGACGTCGTGAACTAGGCATGTATCCGCACCTATAGAAAAAGAATGTCTCGGGCGCCACTTGCTGCGGATGGGCTGGCAAGTGGATTCTAATTGCCAGTGGCAAGCTGAAATTCTGGCTTTTGCCATGCTGTTGGCCGAGGACTTTCCGTGCGAAGAGCTAGTTAATGCCCGAGGGGGGGCCTTTCTCAACGCGGGGGCCCAGCCAGTAGCAGTCACAGGACAATCCAGCCACCTCCCCAATTCGGCTAACCCCGCAGATGCAAGTCTCGGTATCCAAGACAGCTGACTGTCTGAACATCTTTCTATGTGTTTTTAATTGTCACAGGGTTAGCCGCGAGCTAGTCCGTTGCCAATTCCGATCGATTCAAGCCGAGGTCTATTAGGTAATATGGTTCAAGGTGCATGGATAACACAATATAAGCTGAGGTGGTCTTGCGTGATGGTTCGAAAGTTCCAAAGGTTCACGAGTTGCAAGGAGATGAAGTGCGTACGCAGTATGATATAGCGCCCTAGATAGTACCTGAGACCCGTAAGCGGGTGGTAACGCTGATGCGAAGGTGTAGGAAAAGGTGAAGGCTTAAGCTATGGCATCAGATAGAGGGGCACCCCCACGCACGGGTTAGGGTTATCTATGGGAAATCCGAAGTCTGGCCCACCTACCTGCCCGCTTAACCCCCACAGCCCCCCAATCTAAAGAAAATTCAACTGATCGCCACCACCTACTACCATCTACCACCACTGCCACTAGGTTCGTAATTACGGTTCAATTAGCTCCCACCCGCTAATTTTTATCGCAGCGATCGATTTCAATTACAAAGATGGCGCCAAACGCGCGAGTCGCGCGTTTCCAAGGTCCTGACCTACCTGAAGCACAAGAAATAAGCCGCGCGCAAGAAACAGCGATTGATCCTAGGTTCGCAATTGAGAGTGGCCGCTCTCGTAGGGGGCTTAGTGGCCGGCCATCACTGCTTTTAGCGTGGTTCGATTGACCGAAAAGGCTATAAGGTAGGGTCAGGAGGTAGTTAGATACAGCTCTGCAGGATTAATTAGAATTAGGTTTCCCCGGCCCAGGCCCGGGTTTAATTACTTTCGGTCAATTGCGACCGTGATAACAGGATAACCGGACTGGCCAGAAGTGTGGAATGACTATTTCCCACAGATAACCCTAACCCGTATGTGTAATAATAAAAGGGGGTGCCCCTCTATCTGATGCCTAAGCTATACAGTCCAGCGGAGATCTTTAGTTGCAGACACCAATTACTAAGTTAAACGCCACAGATTCGCTATGTGCCTTCACGAGGTGTGATTAGATCCTATTGTTTTGTTTTCAATTCCTTAGCAAAGCGCAGGCTGCTCCTGCTTTGATGATAAGGCTTTCTGAGATACATGAGGAGTCACGCACACCCAGTATCTGCGTGCATCGTAATTGGATTTGTTGCCTGGCAGCCATTCCTATGTTTTATGCGTCACTCACTTTTAATCGAACGGAAACTTTAGGCAAGGGGACTGGACTGAAATCGGACCTCTGAGGCTATACCACCCTAGCTTAGAGAAGAATCAGGGAAGGCTTAAGACAAACTTGAATCAGCAACAGCTTACCACAGGTTACCCCAGCTCAGAAGTATGAACGAAAAAGGAAATTTCGCGCGTCCAGGCTGTTCGTGCGGGGGGATTACGACGCTGACAAGATCCTGTCAATTCTACCCACACCGTTCTTGGCTTGGCGCCTGAGCCCAACTCGAAGCTCGTAACACAAAGCCAAATGCTCGATACCCCTCACCGGTAGTTTATCTGCACTCCGGTACTCGTCTTCCGGCCTGCAGGTTTTGATATAACCCCTCCATCAACCCCAACTTACCACCCCTAAAGTAATCTCACCACCATAACACACCGAACACCCCAGCCACAAAAGCACCTCCCAAAATGGACGAAAAACCCTCCCTCCCACCTCTCTCCCCTCCCCCCGAGAAACTCGATGCCCCT
>Ga0247760_1002215_pt1 | contig 15390 bp, 14 predicted proteins | sample UWRJL171409R4_FD_179936 | JGI IMG/M metagenome (GOLD analysis project Ga0247760, IMG submission 179936) | Plant litter microbial communities from Arlington Agricultural Research Station in Wisconsin, United States - UWRJ-L171-409R-4 | ecosystem: Environmental > Terrestrial > Plant litter >... | reverse complement strand
TGGTGGTGAAGGTTACTTCCCAGAGCTTGGTGGAGGGGCTGTAGGTCGTGGAGTGTATTTTGACGGAGGTGAGGAGGTTGAGGTGGAATGTGGTGATGAATCGTCGGAGTTGGCAGGCGAGAGCGTCTCTGGTAAGACGGTTGGGTGTTTGCACTTCTTTGGGGTAGGCTGTGGGGTGTTAGTGACGTTCAATGTAAGATTGAGCAATAGTATTTGACTGGCTTACTGATGTACGGCATCTCGCACATTGAGGTTGGAACATGAAACCTTAGTGAGTCGTAGCGGAAGGCCCAGTTGTCCCCTGGATGAGCATTCCGCTCGAGAATGATCGAGTCAACGGCGAGTGCCTTCAGGCGCCCAGCAAGACATGCCCCGGCGTTTCCGCCACCGATGATGAGCACTTCTGTTTCGAGCCTCGGCAGTCCTTCCAGCTGTCTACTGGGGATCTGAAGCAGTGATTCATCCTCGGCTTGGACATCGAGGCTATCGAGCCAGGTGCTCAGGATCCAGATTTTCCATTTTGTCGCGCTGTTTTCAACGTGAGGGAGCAGCAGCAGCCGTCCACTAGCGCTTGCAGCGGGCGAGGTGGTCCTAAAGGACGTATAACAGTCAATCCATTGCTGCGGGGAAGATTATAAGCCAACCTCGGTCAGAGTCTGTCACACGGAGTCAAGGGAAACTCACAAGTGTAGGCGAGACAGGGATGACAAGCGGAGTGCCCTCCAGCTTGAACCCCTCAGGGACACCTCTGAGTTTCTTCGTTGCCAACAAGTTCGCAGCGACAACTCTAGCCGAGTTGAATGTGCGCATGTGATATGTCATCGCAACCTGGTCCTTCCAGTACGATTGGTCCGGGAAGAAGCATTGTGCAAGTCCCTCGACATCATCGGCTACCAGCGCAGCGTTCAGAGCGGCAATCACTACAAGAGCTTGCTTTGTCAATTCATCGCCCGAGACGGAAGAGGATTGGAGAAGGTCGGGTGAGATAGAAGGCAGTGGGTTTTCAGCAAGCGTCTTGCGCAGCTCGGTCCTCAAAGGATATTCTCCAGTTGTGTTGCGCTCAGGAGCCGCCATTGTTTCGATGATGCTGGAGGGTACAGAAACTAGGCCGTGAAAGACATTTCTGGTGCACTTACTCACGTCTTATGCATCTGCTTGTAATTCCGGGTCATCTAAGTCCGGTGAGGGGTAAGTAAAGCCGAATGCATCGGACTAACTCCCAAACTTCCCCCGAGCCCGAATGCATGTTCCCATTGGCGCTTGGCGAGATTGATGCATGGATGCTACATACATGAGAACAACACAGTCAGCAAGTTGAACTGCACCTTCCATTCACTGGTTGGAGGATGGAGGGGGTTTCTTTCATTTTACTGAAATATTCCCACGACACCACCCGTTTCAAAATAGCATCTAGTACGTATAGCACAGGAAACCACCTTTCACATCCATCACATCCCTCACGGCAAGGTCAGTAGCAAGACCCGCCATAGGCATGATATTGCTCAGGGACACTGGCTTTTCATCAGTACCATTCCCGTTGTAGGCATTTGTCCTAGTTCCATGACTCTGCTCCTGCCAAAGCCACCAAATCCTGTCGACTTGAGCGTGGTGGAGGAAAAATAATGGATCTAGGGCGTCGGTCAGTCATGTTCAATATGGGCTATTTTTCTAGGTACTTGGGTCGGTAGGTATTTTGGGCTTACCATTCGGGGATGCATTTTGCGACCCCATGTCTCCAATGGGACCGCCAACGCCTCCATGTACGGATGTATGCGGTCCACTCTCAAGCGCGTTCCTGAACGCGTCATATGATGTCTCGGCATTCACCACCGAAATAACTTCACTGCTGTATCCCTTTGAGTGGAGGTCGTTGAAGCCGTCCAGCTGCCAGTGGCGGCTGAGATAGTGCGGTTCCGTCCAGTTATTCCAGTACGTGGGCCGAAGGCTTGTGAACGGCCCATCACGCAGAGGCGGGTGGCCGTTGTTGCTAGACGCTTCTTCTATCTTGCCGTTGGAGCCGAAGCCGAGAATGGGGTCGAAGACGGCAGCTTTGGTAAGATTGGGTGAATCCGTGACCCAGTCCCAGTACATGGCTGTTCCTGTGTACCCGCATTCCTGCAGCGCTTTCTCATGCACGTGTACAAAATAGCGATGCCATGGTAAGAAAGCCGGGTTTATATGGACTGCCAAATGTCATTAGTATTTCCGTCAATCGGGCGTGAATAAACTGAGGTAGTACCCACTCTTGTCCACGGGCTGCACTGGAGCTGATAGCTGAGCGTGGACGTAGCCGAAGTCGTCGTACAGGGTCTTGTGAGTTGCGACTTTGAGTCTCGAAGGTTTTGTGGCGAGACACAAGACGGCGTTGATATAAGACTGCTTTTCAGCATTCGTCGCTTTAGCCCACGACTTGCGGAGTTTAGGTGAGCTGCATGACTGCCGTGGTGCGAATTCCGTAGGAATCGCCAGGGTCGCTCCGGCCAACGTGAGAATTGGAAGCAATTTCATGGCAAGGAGGTGGTCAATGGATAAGATACTAGAAGGGATGATACATTTATATATCGGTAGACCTAACTTTCTCACTGGTGTTTTTATGATCCGCGTTGGTCACTATATGACGGATCCTTTCAGTAACTCGTATCAGTCCCGGGTTATGGAGCGGCATGGAGTGGCGCGTATATACCGTCCAAAAAGCCTTGTACGGGCGCTCTTATCTGCCACCTACCCTGTAGTGTGCTCCCCGGGCCAAATATTGTAGAACAATTGTACGGCACAGCTAAGCCCTTCTGCCTTTTGATTCAGCTATCATCTTTAGTCTGCGGCACACGCCTGGGCAAAAGGTTGGTCCCATTGATATGATGTGCAGCGCCACCCGCAGCTGCGGCACAGCAGGCACCAGAACTTGGTCGACGCCCTTGGTTGAGGCGAGAATAAGCGAGATCCAGGAACAGCGGCCCTCGACCCGAACCCACGGTAGGCCCCCTTTCCACCTGCAAACAGCAGAGACATTCTGGTACGTGTGAGGCATAGCCAGCCATGGTCGGAACCATAGACTTCCATGGCCGTGGCAGGTACGCCTTCCACCAACCTTATAAATCTATCATTTAGGAGTCTTCATGTCTGAAACATGGTCTACCATTGTCTATCACGGTATTAATGCCCACCTGACTAAGCAAGATGTTAAGTACCAATAGGGATTACGATAAACTCATCGTTTAATAGTAGCGACTTCCGTAATACGCCCTGAAAGGATCGTAATAACTTCAATAAAGGAAACAGAAATAGTTACTTAGTCAAGGATTTACAGTATGTCCGCGTGCATTGCAGGTCCCTAGGTATGCAAAGCAGGACGTAGCAAGGGTGGAGTACTCACACTGGCGTCGTGTAAGCCATGCGTCCGGTAGCAATTGAATGGAGCCGCAAGAAAGCAATCCTACCACCCAGCTGAGTTTCTCACCTCACCTCGGTCTCCTTGCAGGCATGTCCTTTGGGAATAATATGGGAAATACTGGCGGTTGAGCCTGTTTGGGGGCTGTGAAAATTGAAAATTTTCGGTACAGAAATGCATTTCTAGTCAAACTGCGCAGCTCTAATAGCACCATCTCTCACGAATATATACACCAAGAATCGCATATGTCTAGATACAAAGGGAAGAAGAAGAACAAAAAGATGAAGAGGAAGAAGGAGAGGAAGAAGGAGAAGAAGAGGAAGGAGAACTACTTCTTGGGCCAGACATCGGGGCCGCCCTTCCTGACAATACCAGTCTCCTGGTTGGACCAGCCCATCCCATGGCACTTGTTGATCTGGCACTCAAAGTAGTGGCCGGCGCGGGGGTGGCTGTTGGGGCTCCACATGACAAAGCTGCCGCCCTCCTTGTCGGCCCTGCGGTTGCAGCCAATGCCGCCGATGTAGTACCAGTAGCGCTGGACGGTGTAGGCGGTGTGCATCAGGATCTTCTGCATGCAGATGGTGTTGTGGCCCTGGTACGAGCATTCGTTGGAGGTGCCGGTGGACGTGGACTTGGATACGGCGAAGCCGGCGGCGGTCCAGGGGATGTTGCCGCCGATGTTGACCGAGAACTCGACCGTCTTGGACTCGGTGTACTGCACGCCGCAGTTGGCGCCGTTGCAGCGCAGGTCGTGGCTGATCTGGATGCGCTTGAGGTTCTGGTGCGGGTTGCCGTCGCCGACGCGGTCGGTCTGGATGCTCGGCAGGCAGGTGATCTGGCGCTTGTCGAGGGTGGTGATGTTGTAGGGCGCGGGCGGCGCGGTGATGGCGTAGTCGCGGGTGTCAAGTTCAAGTTCGGGCAGGGCCACGTGGACCTCGGCGCCGAGCACGTTGACAAAGTCGTCGTCCTCGAAGCAGGTCTCGGGCAGGTCACGGCGGTCCAGGGCCGGGTCGGCGAGGAGCGCCACGTTGGGCACGGTGCACTGCAGGCGCGTGTAGCCGTTGGTGTAGCCCATGGTGCAGGCGATGCCATCAGTGCCCTCTTCGGGGCCGGGCACCGGGACCGTGATCGACCCGATCGAGAGCGCGCCGTTGAGCGGCGACGAAAGGTCGAGGCGCAGCGGCGCATCGGCGAAGCTGCCGGTGGTGATGGACGTGGTGCAGGAGCGGGCAATGAGCTTGGACTGCGCCTCGTCGAGCACGGTGAGCGACGTGCGGCCCGAGGCCTTGTCGTGGCGGTACGAGACCAACACGTTGGTTGTGGTGCGTGCCGCGTGGGGGGCCGCGAGCGCCACGTGCAGCGGTGCCATGGCCACGAGAGCGGTGGCGAAATGCATCGTGAAGAGCGTTGCAGAGTGCAGTGCGTGGAGTGGTGTGGGTGAAGTGAGGTGAGTAGTCCGAAGAGAAGATGAGAGACGTAGATGAGTGTGTGATGATGAGAGGGGAAGAAAGTGTCTGGAAGAGAGAAAACACACCACGGTTATATACTTATCGGTGAGCAGTCTCGACATCCCAGGAGTCCCAGTGTAATTAGTCCCTTACCTACGTACCTAGGTACCTTGCCTTGCCTAGGGGTCCAGCATGAGCCCAGATCCAGCAGGATGAATTACATGGCAGTAGAATCTGTTCGTGTTTCCGTCCAATGTTGAGAATCACGACAAAGATTGGGTACCGAGGAGCTGGATTGCTGAGCGCAAGGCGGAGTTTTCCTTGGTGACACAGCCGCTCCCAGCCCCGGCCACCCATAGGCGAATGGGTCCAGCGCGCCAGAGATCGGAGCTGGTCCCGTCATCCCGGACCCCATGTTCGAGGTCCCGATCGAGAAAAAGACGATTCCCCACAACCGGTAGCGACTTGGCCATTGGGCTTAACCTAGCACCGGTCGGCGGTGCTAGTTTGCTAAGGAAGCGCCACTGGTGATTGTATGTACCTAGGTAGGTAGGTGTTTCAGTTGTCGCATTTAGCTAGTCGCATTACGTCTCTTTTCCTAGGGATTGCCAGGAACGAGCCCTACCAGGCGTTTTGTGCCAATGCCATGCATAACAAATGCTCGCGTGGTCGCGAGGCAGTCTGTTTGTGTGCTTGCGGCGCAGTTTGCTCGCGTGCTTGTGGCGGCGCAGTTGAGCTTGGCGATAGGCAGGGCTGGCACTCCATTCTCACAAAACGACCCGACTCCATTCTGTCACCCCTTTTTCCGACCAATAAGATCCCCAGAATACAAATAGACGTTCAGTCTAACCGCAACTGCCGATTGTCAGGCCCGGGTTTCCACCTCCCGCTACCCACTGTCCGGCCTTGGCTAGAAGGAATGCCGCACTAAAGTCAACCATGGAATAGACCATCAGGCAGCGGTCCTTTTGAACTTACCTATTGTACCAGCAGTATATGCTCTCCCTGTGATTCTAAATTACCAGAAACAGTCTTTAGTTTGGACAGCTGCAAGGCATATTTTTCTTCAAGTCCCGCACCGCGTCTCAACAACACGGACCTGGTGCCCAGCTTTAGCGGACGTACTTCGGTGATAATACTTCCTAGGTGCCTAAGGTAGGTAGTTCAGTTGCAGCATCCGATTGAACAGGCCTCCTGCCGCAAGGGGGAGGCACACCCGACACTGGCAGCTGCTTGAGGTTTCTCGGAATGTCATTCCGGCACCTTGCGGCCGGCAACAGCAAATGGCCGCAAGGTTCAACCAAGTGGGCTTCGTCTCAAATCTACTTCGCAACGGAGATCACATCTTCCGCGAGTCTAAAAGGCACATGAGGTTATGCAAGACATGATAGGCAAGGCAGACATGGAGAAGCTTCTTGATCTAGACATAATTTTCATGTAATCTCATATCCAACCCATGCGGTCAGCAACCCACCACTCCTGCGGCGCTGAACATGCAATTCCAGGTTCATCGCGCGACGAGATTATACCTGGACAAACAAAGACCACCATCCTAAACCTCACACAATCTCAACCCCCTCATACCCAAACCCGCCATCCCTTTCCTCAACCTCCCCATACATAACCCCATAAACATACGCATCTCCCATAAAGACGTATTCCCCCTTTCCTCCTTTCCTCCTTTCCTCAACCCCCTCCCCCTCCCCCTCCCCTGTGTCTCCCTTTCCTCTCCCCCTCGGACGCACGATAACCGGATATGGCAGCCCCTTCAACAACCAAACCTCATCCCCTACTTCAACTGGCAGCCCACAAACCCCAGCCCTTCCTCCCGCTGTAGATAACATCTTCCTGTACTTCAGTTTCATGATCATCTGCGTCGCGAAGGCTGCTGCACCGCGACTGGCGTGGAAATGACCTCCTCCTACGGCGCGAGCTTTCTCGCGCATATGGAGGGCTGTTTTGAGGGCGGTGATGAGGCCTGAGTTGGGGTTGGGGCTAATGCTGTCTTCGGGTGGAGGGTGGGTGTTCTCAAGGGTTGCGGTTGTAGTAGAGGGTGTGTTCTCGAGGGCGGAAATTGCAGCGGTTATTCGAGCAGGCATGTCGGGGAGACCGGTTGAGGCGAGTTGGAAGGCGAGGTATTCGAGGCAGCTGTGTTTGGGGGTGGGGGTGCAGAAAGGGGTTGGTTGGGTTGAGGAGGAGGGCGTGTTTTTGGTTTCCTGTTGGCCTCCAGCTTGTTGCCTTTCTTCGTGGGGTGACGGGGAAGCGTTTTCGTAGGCACCGAAGAGGAGGGTATGCCATAGAACATCTTCTGCGGGGGTACCGGTGAGGGGGTAGAAGGGGCCGATGGCTGCAAGTACGTCGAGGATGGCGCCGGAAAGCAGGTAGAAAGCGGCGTCGCTTGCGTTGAATCGTTGGGCTCGTGCGATGCTCGGATCGACGTTGTGGTATATCATGTGGACACCAGTCACCACGTCGATGCGCATACCGTTCACAAGTAACCGCGTGTCTCGGAACCGCGCAAATGATTCATTTACTTTCAGTGGTGGTGTTGATCGGAATGATGTATCGCGAGAAAGAGGCCACCATGCTGTAGAAACCGACCAGTCGATCACCCATGAGGGGAGACCAGGAATGCCCTGCAAATACGCGTTTTGGACAAGCGAGAGTGTCTGTAGTCCCCCGTACTCTACCAGCAACTTCGTGCATGCGGTGAAAAGGGTCTGTGCCGACGCCTGCGTGCTCCCAAGCTGGGAAAGAATGAACTCAAACTCGTCCTTGGCCACGCCTCGCTGCACCAAACCCAAGACACAGAGGATCTTATCCCCCGGCACGGTGGCGTTCTTGAGTCGGGCAGCCATCAACGCCCTGGAAAGTGTTGCGTTCCATGAGGGAATGACAAGGCCATGGCAGTGTTGAGGCTCAGTCGGCATGACCCGCTTCAGCTCCGTGTACTCAGCCATGTAGCCGATGAGCTGAGTCTGAAGATTGCGAGGGAAGCGCGCCTCGTGCAGCGAGAGTATCTGACCCCAGCGAGGCAGGTGGACAAGATGGTCCAGATGGTATAGCGTGTCCCATGGGACAACAACCTGGCCGACTATGACACCGGCGAGCTTCGCGAGGACGACCTCCTGCACAACCCAGGCGCGGCAGAACCACTTGCGCGAGGTGAAGAAGCGGAAGTACGACACCCAAAGATCCACCCAGGTAATCCCGCCAGGAGGTGAGAGGGCCAACTCCTTTTCCCAGAATCGTGGATCAGTCGGCATAATTGCCGTGCAAATATCCAGAAATGCTCTTCCGCGTTCATGATATGCACCAGCGAGTTTCGGCAGGGCGTTGTCCATGAGCCACTTCAGGTTGGCAACATCGCGCAATTCGCCATTTTCGGTATCAGCTGCTCCCAGCCAGACACACACTTGCTCGGCAAACCCGTATATGTCGCCCATTAATAGAATCTGGCCCGCCACCTCATCACGGTTCTCCTGGTCGATGCACAGGGCGTCAATCCAGATCTCATAGCGGTTGCTGGTGATGTCGGCCGCGGACATCTGAAGAAAGTCGGACAAGTTCTGCGTGAGCGTCAAACTTCCTGTGCCGGGGCCAGATATCGTCTTTTGGCCGTACCGCGGGATGGTTTTGATGTCATCGTGGTACTCGTCGCGGGGCTGATGGAGGATGACGAGAGTGCATGGAGACTTTGGGAGGCGCGAAGGCGCTGGGCTGGGTGTTGGATAGTACTGCGCGTCGACGGCATCGCCCCAGGTGTATGACAGCGCGAGGTATTTATTGCGGACTTCGTCGAGGTTTGCATCTCGCATGGACCCGAAGATAGTGCTGTCCTGGATTGAGAACCCGATCAAGCTTAGCAATCGGATTGAGCGATTTGATTTTAGGGGCTGATATTGGTATCGAGGCAACGGCTCTGAAAATGGTATTCCTCTCTCAGCCGCTAGGGCCGGGAGGGACTGGCTTGGTCTCAGGTTCTTCATCGTTCGCAAGGGGTAATGGGGTGAGATGTTGCTGTTGGGTTGAAGCCGCTGTTGCCTTCCAGGTTGGGGCGCGTCCACTTCAGGCCTTGGTTCGCCCTAACGCCAATTCTATCAAATTTTCAGTAAATCAGTTAGCGGGGGCCAGAATCTACTAACAGCTTCACACCCAGATTTGGCTGATGCACGTTCGTGTTCTAACTGACTGAATCTCAGTGTGCGGGGAATCGGCGATGTGTAATATGAACGCCCTCCAATATAACTGGTCAGTGGCATGTTCGGCCTGGTGCACATGATTATTGCCAAGGTCCGAGCCAGCTGAGATAAGCTGTTCGTGCCCAACGTTGTCCAACTTCCAGCTTCCACACTTACCCGATTATACAAACCTTTGTTATAACCTACCATGGACTCAGCAAATCAACTTGTCCCGCATTCGTGTCACTTTTGCCAATGTTTTGTGCTTGACGTCGCTCAAAACGGCGACTTACATTCGACCGACCCCGAGAAGGAGGTTTGGAGCTGGTCAGAACCGCTGAAGGGAACCTCTGATGTCGACAAAGGGTCCTACATATCACCTCACTACTATAAACTGAATCTTCGCCCCGAGGACTTACTACCAATTCCGGCTCTAACTTGTGCCTTTGCCGAGATTTTTGACGCAAACCGTGACAGGTGGAGCTACCAGTATGAGAATGGCAAGGCGCATTTCGGCGCTCGTGGGTCGCTTCGTCATGGCCGTGTTTCATTGGGTATAATCGAGGAAGAAGAAGGTCACCGACAGGCTGGTATAGATGACGCTTGTGATCAAACGTTGACGTTTGTACCTCTTGCAATCTTTGACGTTGTAAAGCTACAAGGCAAGTACCATGTATCTATTAGCTTCCCCTCAAGGGCGATAAAGCATTACCCACCTTCTTAAAGCTTTTTACCCGCAGTTAAAATGCGTTTACTTCATATGCAAGAATTCGAACTCACTGGATGTTTTTTCAGGATACACGCCAAGACAGGAGTTCGGAATGGATCCGATCAACACTGATCCCGGGTCCGAACTCTCCCATGGTCTCGCTCGTGGATGGTTAGAATCCTGCCTTAGCAGACACTCCCAAAGCTCCGGCTCTAGGCAGCTGTGGATGCCAACTAGGCTGCTCAAAGTCTCCGAGGTTTCCGGAGTGCGACGGCTTCAGCTGTGTCAGTCCGAGCCAGGTACGGTCAAACCATACGCAGCTCTGACCTACTGCTGGGGCGGTCCGCAGAGAGTCCGGGCATTGCGCAACAACATCCATCAACATCTCGTCGAGATCCCAATCCAGGATTTGCCAAAGACTCTCCGGGATGCCGTTGATGTGACGGCAGGATTGGGCATGGCCTTTTTATGGGTTGATTCGCTGTGCATCATCCAAGATGATGATGATGACAAGAACCGCGAGATAGCTAACATGTCGCGTGTCTACACCAATGCCGCCGTCGTCATTGGGGCAGCTCGGGCCAAAACGGCAGAGGAAGGGTTTCTCGGTCCCCGAATGCCTCCCAGGAGTGGCGGGCAGGAATGGGCCTTCCAGATGCGATATCGCTGCCCAGATGGCCAGGAGGGCTGCGTTGTTTTCGATCCGATTTGTCTTGCGCCCAAGGAGCCAATACATGAGCGAGCGTGGACTGTTCAGGAACACATCTTGGCACGCCGTTTGCTGACATATGGCACCTTTCAAACCAGATGGGTTTGCCAATGCAGCGACGCAGAAACGTCGTTGGTTGATGGGCTGTGGAGAGAGGTCGACAAGAACGAGGGTGACATCGGGTATCTTCAAGACTTGCTAAGAAACCTGGAGGCGGGCACCGGCGGAATAAGTGAAGCGGCCGATCTCTGGGACCAGATTGTCTCCCTGCACTCGCATCGTCAGTTAGGGGTACCGCAAGACCGACTACGGTCCTTGGCAGGGGTTGCAGACTATTTCGCTGAAGTCGTGGGACTTTCGAGAGATGATTACGTCTGTGGGATGTGGAAAACATGGTTGCCGCAAGCACTTTTGTGGCAAACGTCGAGGTTCAGAGCTTCGGCGCCGAAGGATCCCCTCTACATTGCACCTTCGTGGTCGTGGGCAGCAGGCAACCGCGCGGTTGGGCGCGGCCGTTGCGTCCTTGACGACATTCACGAGTCCTTCCAATGCCTGGAGTGCGAGGTTGTACTGGAAGATGCGCAAGCGCCCTATGGAGCTGTCTTATCTGGTCACCTCAAAGTCAGGGGCCTTCTATTGCCAGCCGAGCGGGGGCCGTTTTCTCCCTTTATAAACCTCAGCCCCGCGAAAGGCGTGGGTCTAATCAATGCATATGCAGACCCCGAAGGCTTCATCAACAGCACATGGGCTCCTCGCTTCCTGCTTTGTATTACATGCAAGAACGAAGATGCACATCGCATCATACAAGGTCTTGTTTTACAAGAGATTGAAGACGGAAGTCGAATTAGTAGCTTCTTGAGAGTGGGTAGCTTTTATTCCCAAGCTGGGGGCGAGAAAGAGAACCTGCTTCAGCTCTTTCGGGAATCAGGCTCTAAAGTAATTACTATTTTATAGCGTAAATGTCATTTTCATACTTCCTCACCTAATACCCTTGGGTAAGTACCCACCCAAAGTCTGTCATCCATTTTGGAGTAAACTTGATAAATACTATCGTTATTAGGTACCTACCTAGATAACCGTCTTTGCATTCTCATGTTCGTCACCTCCATCTTTTTTAGCCTCTCGGCGTTTAAATGCCACCAGCGTCGGCATTATCGAGAATTCATTCAAACAGACCTAGCAGCAGGCACGTGGGTGGATGCCTAGAAATGCCTCTAATGCTTTTTTACCCAGGTATCTTGTTAGTTACGGAGTACTTAGGTAGGTAATTGCCCAGGTATTCCTGAGTACATCATCATCGCTGAGAGGTTGAGGGTTAGGGTTAAGCTCTCAATGGTCCCTTCGCGCGACGCTAAAATTGCAGTGAATCGCACTCTGCAGATCAGTGAGAGATAGGTAGACACGGACATGGGAGTGGTCTGTGCTTCAACCGCAACACCATGTCGAAAGCAGCCCCACCAACCAATCCACGTTCTGTGGCCGTCAGACGGCAAAACACAACCCCGCGGCTGGAAAAGTTCATCTCCGACACAATACTTTGCATCAAGTCGACGTCCTATTGACTGACGCTCGATGACCTTCCCCGATGGCCACCATACTCTGCCTCTTTCCGTGGACCTTCTATTTTAAAGTGTCGGAGGAGGGGTTCAGCCCTGCGATCGGCTCATCCATTGCCTTCGCGTGGAGTGACGCGCTTCTTCGCGAGCACTTTCATGCAGGGGGCTCTCAATCCCGAAGGCTTGCATTTCCGACCCTCCGCACAGCAAGCCCCTTTTTGGCGGCTGTCTCCCCAAATCATCTGTGGCCCGATTTTCGGGGGTCCAACGGCTGTCCGCCACTGCCGTCCTTCATTGGTAAGCCAAAAAGCGCCGAAATTGTGTTGCATCTGCGGCCGTTTTGGAATGGAAGTATCTACAGATCTCATGGGGCTGAAGCGACCTGCTCCGATGTTCCACACACACCTGCACCCCTGACCTCGGTCTGGGGATGCGCCCCCTGAAGCCGTTGCTCCTGTCTGAGTGACGCGCTCGTGGGCGCCCCAAACGCGGCACTCGACCAGATTAAAATCCCGAAGTCTTGGCTTTCCTATCCAATTCCTGTTCCGTATTCTTTTTTTTCTCTCGACAGCAAAAAGCTTGTTTTTTCGTGTCATGCTCCAGTGAGCTTTTAGGGCGAGTTGAGGGCGACCATGTCTCGGCAGCAGTACCCCTCGACATGTCTCAGTGACAGACCGCACGACTTGCGTGTCTCAGATGTCACAACCCATTTCAACGGGTGTCTGCGGGCATCGAAGCGGCAAAAGTTCTTCAACGCGCTGCCGCCCGAGTCGCAGGCCCGAATCGTCCGCGACAATGAGCGCATCGCCGAGTTGCGCCACCGGCTCGAGACAGCCGAGTTCGACTCGACTGCCGCCGCCCGACTGCGCACCTTCAAGCAAGCAATGACCAACTGGTCTGCGGCTGTCGGTCGTCCTCACGCCTTCCACGTGTCCGATCTGGGGTACGACTCCGCCTCCGCCTCTCGCCGCGCCTCTGGGATGCCGGGATACGCCGCATCCGACGACGATGTAAACGAGCACATCAAAGCCCCCGTCATCTACTTTAAACACGGCAGCCCGTACGACGTCCCCGGCCTCCCAAACCACTTCCCCGCCCAGCACGTCACCATGGCTGACCTCCTCTCCGAGGACACCGCCCGCAACCCCCTCCTCCAACCGTCCGACCCCGACACCATCCGGTACTTCCATCTCCCTGCAAATAACATGATTTGGGTCGAGGAAGTCATCGCCCGCTACTACCGCGAGACCCGCCCCTCGTCAGACGACCTCTTTCTCAAATCCCACCTCCGTCGCTCCCGCACCAAGACCGAGACCCTCCTCCGCCCCGAGTTCTGGCAGGGCCAGCAATGCTTCGACGCCAACTCGGAAGTCCACGCACGACACATGCGCCCTTTTTGTTCCCCTGTGTCCATGACGTCCACCCCCTGCGAGACCGCCAAGAACCTCACACTTTTTATGCCCTATTTGCACTGGGAGACTGACCGGGGGAGAGTCAAATCCGCGGAGATCATCAAGGAAGCTAACCGCGCGTTGCCGAGGACCTTGACTGAGGTGGTCAACCAGGCGCAGAACCAGCTCCATCAGACTACAACGCATGACACTACCGCTCCAGTCCTGCCGCAGGACTTCAACCCTCATCACTCCCAATCTTACAACCCCTATTCGCAAGGCCAGGGACACCCCCATGACACCGACCGAACAACCGCCCGCCGCGTCGCCCTAGGCACCCTCCTCCGCACCGCCGCAGCCCTATCAGAAGCGATGTCTGCCCACGTGGAAGAGCGGCTTATGATTCGGTACCTCCACGCCGAACCGCCGCTGCATCCACGACGCACCCTCGACCAGAGCTACTACGGGGCGCTAAAGAGCACGAGGGCAAGAGACCGCGATCAGGTCGTGTACCGCGGGACAACACCAATACCACACGAGTGTGACAGTCAAGAAGTCGTAGAGGCGGTGGAGGGGTGTCGAACTTGTAGGGAGGATGTGAAACTTGTCCCTCGCCTAATAATGGTCGACCAGCTCTGGCTTTGGGTCCTCGACTCCAACACCATCATCTCCAGCTTCCCCCGGCGCTTCGGCAAAAACCGCCCTGACCCCTCCGCCGTGCACAAAACCCTCCGCCAGCGCCTCCGGCACATCCAGCCCGGGGAAATCTCCTCCGCGTACGACCTCACCTTGCTCATCGTGGACGAGTGCTCGCGCGTGTTCTTCGACCGCGCCCGCACCGATGACCGCACGCCGAACCTGCTGGAACTGTTCGCCGGGGCGATTCGTGATCTGACGTACAAGCAGACCGCGGCGTTTGACCAGTTTCTTATCTACACGCATCTCGCTTCGGGGGATTACAAGCGTGACCCGGGGAGGGGGGCCGAGAACAACTCGACGCAGAACACGCTGCTGAATATTAACCCTGAGGGGAATCTGCTGAAGGAGGTGAAGGATATTGTGGACGAGCTGCATATTATGATGCGGATTAAGGAGCAGCAGCAGACGGTCATGGAGGGGCTGGTGAAGCAGGTGAGGAGGGTGATGGTGCCGCTGACGAGGGTGGCGAAGAGGGAGAAGAAGCACCACATGTCGCAGGAGTCAAGCTCGTGGGATGTGGTGCTTGGTGCGGCGATGGAGGGGGGGAGGGAGGATCAGGAGGTTGATGAGGCGAGGGAGAGGGCGAGGGATAATGCGAAGCGGACTGTTGCGAGAGCGGATCAGCTGCTGGTTGATCTGGGCGAGAGGATTGCGGAGCTGAAAGCATTATTGACGATTGCGCAGAACACATCCGCTGCTGTAAGCCCCCCTACCCCCCGTTCTGCCGCCCCATTATCCGTGTACCATAGACTAACTTCCCTGTGTCCCCAGCTAAAAGACATACTCACACTCAAACAACAACAAGCCTCCGTCATCGAAGCCCGCGAAGCCGTCAAGCAAGCCCAGCTTACCCTCAAACAAGGCCAATCCATCATGATCTTCACCATCATCACCATAATCTTCCTCCCGCTCTCCTTCTGCGTCGGATTCTTCGGCATGAACTCCCTCGACTTCAACAACGGCACCATCCCGCTCGCCACCGAGCTGCAGATCATGTTCCCGGTCTCGGCAGGAATTATCATCCTCGCGCTGGTGCTAGGTTTCTCGCACACGGTGCGGAGTAATTCGGTAGTGGAGTTAGCTAGAAGTGGGCTGAGTTTCGTCTGGAACACGGCGCTGACGTGGGTCAGTGTCAAGACGGGACTGTATATGGCTGGGAGGGAGATGTCGCGGCGGGCGAGACGACTGAAAGAGAAGGAGGGGAAGATCACGGGGGGTATGAAGGCGGAGGTGATGCGGAAGGAGAAGCATATGGAGAGGATGAGGGCGGCGGGGCATTTGGCTGTTACGGCGAGGAAGGGGGGAGGGG
>Ga0247760_1002212_pt1 | contig 15403 bp, 9 predicted proteins | sample UWRJL171409R4_FD_179936 | JGI IMG/M metagenome (GOLD analysis project Ga0247760, IMG submission 179936) | Plant litter microbial communities from Arlington Agricultural Research Station in Wisconsin, United States - UWRJ-L171-409R-4 | ecosystem: Environmental > Terrestrial > Plant litter >... | reverse complement strand
ATATTCACCCCCCCCTTATCCGTCGTAGCCATAGTTTTCGGAGGAGCCCCGACAGTCAGACGCTGAACAAACCGGAGGCGGATTAATGCCGGGACTCGAAAGAAAAAAAAAATCCCCACCATGTGATTACTTGGCGCGGCGACGGAGTTTTGTGTTCTTTTTTTGTTCATTGACGTTGCATGACACAAGTCCGGTATGTCAACGTATTTATTATATTTGTTGAACTTGAACTTTCGGTGTTCTCATTACCTTCTTGATGGTTTCTATGAATTTTTGAAGCGGGAAAGTTGACTGGCATTCCATTTCCTTCTCAACCCCCTTCTCAACTCCAATAAGCGACCTCGCAGAATGGTTGCAGCAAATCAGAAGAGCCAACCCAGCGGAGAGTCAGACGGACGGACCGGACAAAGGATGTTCTCCACTCCTTGTGGAAATCCCAGCCAATGGAGTCGCGGAATCTATTCCCTGTTCTCACGATTTCCATCGTCTCTCGATTCGTGATTCACTTGCGCGCAGTCAACTTCCTTTGCACCTGTCCGGTCGAGAGGAGGGTGTTTTTTGCGGTGTTATTCCATGTCCGCGTCTGCGGTTGACAAACTCAGGAGTTGACCAGTTTTATTCCGCCTCGCACTTCTTTGCCATTCTTTCCATTTTATGTTTTGTTTCCGATCTTCTACTCGGCCCCATTGCAGTTTTAACTCCACTTTGTCACGGAGATATGCATCCATAGCCATTGGTGGAAAGTTCTGTCTTGTTCATCATGGCACATTCTCAACCTCTGGCCGAGCCAAGCGGCTCCGGAGCTGACGACCACATCGACGATGAGAATACCCCGCTGCTTACCGCCGCGGTTTCCACCTCCGCTCCGAGCGGAGACAGTACCCCCACCACCACCGCCGTCGCGAGCGGCAGCGAAGATGGCGACGATGGCGACGATGACAAACCCCTCCCCTCCTTTCAAATCATGATCCTGTGCTATGCACGTTGGATCGAGCCGATCGCCTTCTTCTCCATCTTTCCCTACATGAACAAGATGACGCAGGAGAACGGCAACCTCGCTAAGGCCGATGTCGGTTTCTACAGCGGCATGATCGAGTCCCTGTTCTCGCTAACGCAAATGGTGCTTATGATCTTCTGGGGCAAAGCGGCGGATCGGTTCGGGAGAAAGCCGGTGCTGGTAGCTTCGCTTCTCGGCATGTCGCTCGCCACAGGCTTGTTCGGGATGGCCAAAACCATCTGGCAGATGATCCTGTTCCGTTGTCTTGCTGGCGTCTTCGCCGGGACACTCGTCACCATCAGAACTATGCTCTCGGAGCACAGCACACCCAAGACGCAGGCCCGCGCCTTCAGCCATTTTGCCTTTGCAGGAAACATCGGCATCCTCTTCGGCCAACTGCTCGGCGGCCTTCTTGCTGAGCCGGCTGATCGGTATCCAAAACTCTTCGGTGGGGTCCGTTTCTTTGTGAACTACCCGTATGCCCTGCCGAACCTCACCGTGAGTGCCATCGGCTTCTCGGCCGTGTTGATCACGGCTCTGTTTGCCGAAGAGACCTTAGTACGAGAGTCGCCCGAGTCGGACGAAGACGGCACCAGCTTCCGCAAGCCGCCGCCGCTATCTACCTGGGAGCTTATCAAATCCCCCGGGGTGCCCGTCGTGCTCTATACCTACGCTCATGTCATGATGCTTGCCTTCGCCTATACGGCCATCGCCCCCCTCTTTTGGTTCACCCCAATTGAACTCGGCGGCCTCAGCTTCAGCCCATTCCAGATCGCCCTCTTCATGGGCCTCGCGGGCCTCGCCCAGGCCGTGTGGATATTGGTTGTCTTTCCGCCACTACAAAGACGCATCGGCACCAACGGCGTAATGCGTGTCTGTGGGAACTTTTACCCCATTTTCTTTGCTGTCTGCCCCTTATTCAACCTTCTACTCCGCTCCGGCCATAGCAACCTCTTTTGGGGATTGGCCCCGCCATTGGTCTGCCTCGGTTCGGGGGTGAGCTTGTCGTTCACAGCAATCCAGCTGGCTATCAACGAAGTTTCGCCCAGCCCGGCTGTATTAGGCACTTTGAACGCAGTGGGCCTGTCGCTTGTGACGGGTGTGCGAGCGGCCTCGCCCGCAGCGTTCTCAAGTCTATTTGCCGTGGGCGCGAGGACACAGTGGATGTGGGGGTATGCCATCTGGGTCTTGATGTGCGTATTGGGTGCGGCCTATGCAGTGGTCAGTAGGTATTTGCCCGACTATCAGGAACTCAAGAAGCGGAGGGAGGTGGATCGGGTCCGGGAGAGGTTGCGTACTACGACTAGTGGGTAATAGCCCTTCACTTGCAAATACATAGCGATAGACATGATAACGATAGAGGTGTCATTTTCTGATACGGGGAGGAAAACAGAACATAGCGTTTCAGTTTGCAGTTTGCTGTTGCCTCATTTGGAAATATGTGAACGTTCATCCACCCCCACCTCCCGCCCGACATGCCTGCCACGCCGGGGTTACAATAGCAAACACAACATCTTGCCCGGCGAGCCAAAAATGAATGGGACATGTGAGGATCGAACTCACGACCTTTGGATAACTCTTGGTGTTTCAAATCACCCAGATCAAGCTGTTATGAGACCAACGCTCTACCGACTGAGCCAATGTCCCAAGGAATCTAGCTAAACTCTAATCGAATCAGGCGCTAGTGGAAGGCCAGCGGGCAAGGTCCAACTTTAACTGAGAAAACAATAATAGAGTTGAAGCTCGTGGGAACCTTGGTCACGGTCATCAGCCGTCTGGGGGTTTGTTGTGGGGAGGGTGGTGGAGGGTAAAAGGTGGAGACCCTAGGGGGTGGCTGTAGTGTGGGTCGATAGCAGAGAGCGGGTTTCTGCAGATGGGTTAAGCTTGTTTGAACCAGTTTGGATTTTCCTTGGAGAGGAGAAGAAAATGATAAATGTAGTGAAGGCAATGGCCTAGGTGTTGCAGCAAGTAAAAAGGAGGTTAAAAAACACAGAAGAAAAAAAAAACAACACCATGGGCCATCACCTAACCTCCACACTTGTTAACAATTATTACTAATATTTGAGTTGATATTTGGCGCAAACCCGGCAAACAACCCTTTTTTTCTCTACTGGATTGATTCAAACACGCAACTTTTTTTTTCTACAAATCCAGGCAAATATAGGTCGCCGTTTGCCTGGTTTGGTTTGATGAGCGCGCTGGGGAAATCTCTTCCTTCATCTTGCATTTGCACTTACTCTAAAAAATTCGGCTTCCCCACATTACGTTATCATCAGGCACGTCAGTATACATGGCATCTGCTACCCGTCTTCGAGTTCCGCTCCCGCAGCTGCCAGAGGCGCCTACAGGACAGAGAATGGAATCCATCAACGACATCGCACCCAAGGCCAGCAAGGCAAGACGCCCGGTTCTTCTCTCATTCGATGAGATGCCGGAATGGTTCCAGCGCGAATCCAACCAGTGGATTCTCCATAGCTATCGGCCCATCTCAGGCTCGGCTCTCGCTTTGTTTTACAGTTGGTTGTAATTCCACAATGAGTCGTTCAATATCTATTCCCACCTTATCCCGGCCGTTTTCTTCCTGCTTGGCGAGTGTTATATCCAGCAGTACTTTGCCAGCAGATACTTTGGGGTTACTAGCGCTGATTTCATTGCTTTATCCATCTTTATGTTAACGGCTGCTACGTGCCTGTCGTTGTTGGCGACGTACTATACCTTAATGAACCACTCCCAACAGATGGAATACTTCTGCCTGCGACTGGATATGCTGGGTGTAGTGGTCTTTATACTAGGCGACCTTGTTTTGGGAATATATGTGGTTTTCTGGTTTGAACCTTTATTACGTTATATCTACTGGTCTATGGTTAGTTAATCTCTATATCCACAGTTTTTGTTTTCCTTACCTTAGATCTGATGCTTGAGTCTAATAATCTTCTTTCCTTGGTTGACAGATTGGAGTTTTTGGGACGTTGACTATTTTTATGACAATGCATCTCAAGTTCCAGGGCGCAAAGTATCGCCTCTTCTGGGTATTAATGTTCGTGGTGACTGGCTTGTCCGGTATTGCACCCTTGATCCATGGACTTATTGTGTTCGGTATGCCGCAGATGATGAGGAAAGCTTTTCCCTATACTTTGGCAAAAGCAGGCTGCTTTCTTTCTGGAACTTTGTTCTATGTAGTAAGTCTCGTAATTTCGTACATACGAGAGAAATTAACCACAATACATGTGGTTCTGAAGATTAGGTTTCCCGAAAGTTGATATCCTGGCAAATTCGACCTATGGGCACATTCGGTCTTTCACGTCCTGGTGTTATGCGCCGCTGCGGTCCAGCTGATGGGGTACCTAGATGCCTTCAACTATGCTCACGCAAATCTTGCTCGTCTCTTTGAGTTATATATGTATATATGCCGAATATAGAGCTTCTGGCCACTGAGACGAGCTTCCAAACGCTGACTGCACGATGGCGAAGAGAAGCCATGGCTAATACAAATGACAACTGCCTGTTTCCAACGGCATCATCCAAAAAGGGGCTTGGAGTCTCTTCCCCCAGTGTAGGATTCTTAAGTATTTAAACCCGAGATTGACGAGAGATCCGTTTCTTAGATGTTGCCGTCTTGCTTCCCAGAGTGCCACGCAGCCCCGAAAGTCAAACCACCTCTCCTTCTTTCTGGCAGACTTCTCGAAACGGAATGGGCACTTTTCTAAAGCCATGAATGCTAAACACTGCGTTGTGTCTCACGAACTGATGATATTTCGCGGAAGCTGCTCGCTGTGATGAAGGGGGCTGTAAAGATAGCTGTTCCACAGCTGCCCTACAGCACATTCTAATTCTGAGTTGGCACCGAAGAGCGCGGAACACTCCTATGCATGTCCCGAACGCTTGTACAAAGGAGGACTAACTTCATGCTTGGAAAGTACAACGGTGCAAAAAAGGAACGAGCCCCCCGATTGTATGTACACTCGAAGAGGGGTGCCACACGGCCCCGCCTAGAGCCCCACTTATGTGAAAACAGGACCACGAGTTTTCCAGTGGGTATGGTCGTATGTGACAGGATTTGGTTTGGTTTAGGATTATGAGGTTGTCTATCGGCGCGGTTCCAGAATCGACCTTCAGGAGGAGAATCGCTTATTGATTGCTACGTTCAAGACTTTCGCTACGAAGAATTCCCTCTGGTTATATTTCCCCAAACTCAGGTTGGCAAGAGGCTGGTATGGTGCCTTGCAGAGATGAATGCCGACTTCTGCTGATTGGTGATTGTGAAATCCTCTGTACTCCGTCATATACGTATTCGGTGTGTTTGGAGCCGGACTCATGTCTTTGGAGAGCCCACGATATGACTCTATCATATTTACAGCAGCCTCGTAGCTCAGTTTCCGAATCTCCGTGTCATCGAGAGTCAGTTAGTTATAAGACGGCAGTTGGTTGTCACGTGCTTACCTGATCGAGCAGGCACTCGGGCCAAGCTGCGGAAAGTCATCGCCGACAAGGGATCCTTGGAACGACGTCATCGGGTCTTGGCGTTACCCACGATAACTTGTTGTTGACCACCTGCAGTTGACATGCCATGAGATCAGGCTGCATTTTCCTTTCGGAATGTTTCTCCTCTACACGACACCATTTGATCCCAACCACCGGGTCTCTTCGAACTCAAGTGATCTCGCCAGGGTTTGCTAGCGCTTGCACTATAACACAGCGTCCTCGAGACCTGCCATCGAGTATTCAGAGCGGTCAATCACAAAGTATCAAGCCCAACTCCAGCTTCTTGCCTTCCCAGATCAGCAATACCGCACCTCTGTCAATTTTGCTTTTAGTTACTTTCAAAAGTAGGTAGACTCGCTTCTCAGCAATGCCACTATAAACTGACCCGATGATGAAGTGAACGTCTTTGGCGGCCCAGTCTATGAGCGCGAATATCGCGGCGCAAAGAAACGTCTCTATCTCGAACCACCCCGCAACGGTGCCGTCACCGTCCGCCGGAAAGTTACCACCATCGTGCCCGCCCCGCCCCCAGTTGTCGCCTGTCCTCCGCCTCCGCCTCGCCGTCCGCCCGTCGTCGAGGAGCCTCCGGCGCCTGTGATGTGCCTCCCCCCGCCACCCACTTCGGTCATCGAAGTGCCTCCGCCTTGCCCACCTCCCGTTGTTGTACCTCTTCCTCTCCCAGAGCCAGAGACCATCGATGTTATTGCTGTTGATGTCGACCCACCTGAGCGTCGTCGACGCCGTCACCATAGTAGGGTTCGGTCTCGCGAACGCGACCGGGAGGTTATTATTGAGCGAGAGCGCATGGTTCCCGTTCCGGTTCGGGTACCCGTGCCCGTTCCGGTTCCCGTGAGACAGGAACTAGAAACATATCGTTATGTCGAGGGCACGAGGCCACTATCGTTGCCGCCGCCACCTAGACGGAGACAAAGCCCGTCGGAGAGCATATCGAGGGGTGAGAGCATAGAGAGGGAGAGAATCAATATTACAATTGAGGATCGCTTTGGCAGAGACAGAGTCTACCATCATCAAGATGAACGCCACCATGACGACCGGCCTCACCATCACCACCTTGACCGAGATTGCTCGTGTGAGTGGAGGCACAGCTCTGAGCGTTGGGAAGAGGACAGTGAGTGGAGGGGTAAGCGCTACTATGGCCGCTGAAGAGTTTACAATGGCGAGTTTCCCATGCGGTTGTGCGTGGTCTGTTTCTGGCGTCTACGAATCTTTGCTTTATTTTCTGACGGCTCCGATGATCGGCGAAGCGAAATTCATGGCTCTTTAGGACGTTAGGGTTTGATAGGAGATGATTTGGGCGGATATATGACTTACGACATCACGACGGGTGATAATATTTAGGAGAGTTTCAATCAGTATTCGGTGTTTGGAGCCTTCTATCGTATCCGTGTGATCTGCTTTGATATGTAGTCCATAGGATAGCAATGAGGAACTTGATATGCGCGGATGAACGTTGTCTCCTAGTGTTAGCTTGTTGCCATCCTCCGCATATCTACTTTAGATAGCAGCTGTATCCTTCCTAGCCCGAATGAATTCCGAAAGGGGCTAATCTGTGTCAACCTGTGGTCTGGCCCTCCAGCTATCGATATTATACATGTGCAATGTGGAGTTTGACCGGGATTGTGTGTGTCCATCCCAACATCCAATCCCCCTTGTCCCAAGGGTTCACCAGACCAAACAAGTAAAGCAGGGAATAAAAGGCCATGTTCATGATGATTAGAACATCAGGAGAGCGGACACAGCGAGATTACACAACGGAGGTGTAGAAGTGATGTGTGATCGAAATGACCCAGAGAACCCTCATAGAGCCGACAGGGATGGCTCGAACGTTGAATTCGCTGTCCTAGACTACTTTGTTACAACATTCCGATTCCTGGGTGTTTATCGTAGTCTGGTTAACTCAGGTACCTTACCTAGATGAACGAGAGGGAGTATTATGGTGATGGGCGTCTTTGGAGCTGTATCTATGATACTTCGTAACGGCCTGCTCAGTCCATTAGAGAGGGTGCTTGCATGCGCCATTGGTGGGTACATGTATGAATTAACGCCTCCAGCCACCTGGAAGCACCAGTGTTGACGCAGGGTTGCCCGTGAGAGGTAGGTACTTGATTTCTTCGATTGTGTCGTTTCACAGCGGACTTCTACTTGCTGCTCGCGGGGCCATGTTGCCTGGTTATCACGCAGCCAGAAGCCATAGGGATTGGTGTTGGACGTCACAGCTTTTGCGCCCATATCTGGGTGTGTCCAGTGCACTGAACACCCGACTACTTGCTGGGCTCACCGTAGTGTTTCCTCATGGCCACTCCGCAATATAGCAAAACCGAGGGTAAGTAGGTACCTAACCTGTATCGTCCCACTCGCAACACGACGGTTTATCTCTACCTCACCTGCGAGCGAGTGGAGCACGAGGGCACACAAAATGCCACAATTCCCTCAAATGAGAGATTTCTGAATCAGAGTACCCATGATAAAATAAAGCGTCAGTGGTTTAGTGGTAAAATCCATCGTTGCCATCACACGGAGCCTAAAAAAGTCTACTGTGTCTTGTTTCGATGGGCCCCGCGTTCGATTCGCGGCTGACGCATTGACTTTAAGGTGTTATACTGTACCCTTCTCAGGAACGAATTTTTTTTTCTTCATCATTTTGCCAAGATGACAGTCTCTTACGTTACCATGTCGTCGTACAAACTTGAAGAAGAGTCCTGCATGCCCTGTGGTTGCGCGTATTATTCTTGTCAAAAGAAAACCCGCGAGGAACGTGTTGCGGGGAGAGGAAGGCAAAGCGCGCAAAGGACGCGAAAACACATGACCATGCAAGGATAACATGACTCCAATCGGCAAAAACGCTTGCCGATCCCTTGAATGCACAGGCCAGGGGTGCGTGGCGGAGGTAGCGAGGCTCCGGGAATTCTGAAACGAGCGCTGAGACCAAAGCACTGCAGCTTCCTTTGTCAATGTCTGTTTCAGGACGTTGCTGATGCCGCTGTCATTGCTGCTGCCACCACCAGGGATAGCATGGGAAGGCTGCCGGCGACCTCAATCAGGATCGCTGGAATGTCATCTTGTTTTGCCAGGGCTGATTCTCACGCCACTATGACGTTCTAGACCCCGTTTCCGCGCTTCTTGAGACGGTCTTCACTACGTAGGTACCGACTCCTCTGATTTTGCTCTCTGTCTTGCGCGCGCGCAGCAAACCTCCACGCAAGGGCTCAACAGATGAAGCAAGCTTCTTTCACCCTTCCGTATGAGGACATTACGTGTATGGGGTTGCCACATTGCCTCACCATTTCACAACCAGCCACATCCATCAGCAAGTGCGGGGGACAAACGTGAAAGATGGTGATCTTCTGGACGTGATCCGTGAGCCTCATTGCGGGGGGCAAGGGCCAGGGGGATTCCCAAAGCGGCGTGTCAAATTCTTCTTCTCGTCCCCAACTTGCCCGAAGCAGCAACTGGTTCCAGCCGCACACGCCAATTTGTATGCATGAGATCTCCGGGGACCTTGCTCCGGGGTTGTGGTTACTCGTCCTGGAAGCCGTCATCGTCGCTTGGCTTATCTTTCGAACCCGGGAAATAGGATGCGAACGGACTTTGGACAATGGGGGCATCGTCTACAATGTTGACGATAGTTTTTCTGACACTTGGCTTCTACCAGGCCTCTCCCACGTCTTTTCCGCGGGTTTTTACTATTTGTCACCAACAATTTGCAAGTGTCTGCATCGGTTAGCTGAACTGCTCCGATCACTTGCTCATTCGAGCGTGATCTGACGGTATTTGCGTGTTCGTGTTACCCAACCCTCCCCAACAGCTTGGATCTATCTTATGCCAAGAGATCTCTCCCTCTCTCGAGGGGGGATCAAAAGTACAGACGAAAAACGGGATCGCTCGAATCAACGGCTATGGAACACGAAGGGCCTGATCGTCGATGCCGCCTGACTCGGGGAAGGGCGGTGATGACTTATAAAAAGTAACACAGCGGGAACTTGAAACAGAGACGCTTATCTGTATGTGTGCTGTGTGTGTGCACATTCCTGTTCGAGTTCGCGCCGGAAGGGAGAATTTAGTGCCGACACACAAACTTTCTTAAACTGACAATTTTGTCATTTTCGTTTCTAACAAGTCACCTGTCATCTGTCACAACCCCCTCCATGCAGGGACTCTTCTGGGCTTCGATAGTGCTTGCAGATGTGGCTGGCTCGCTGCGTGAAGAACACCCCCACCACCAAGCCGGCTGGGCGTTTCGGATGATGTAACCGGGCAAGTTCCGTCCGGTTGCGATCTGTCGTCGAGATCACGTAATATGGAGACAAAAGCAATGCAGGATGTACATACCAGCCAGTCATTGGTAATTGTGTGATTGTCTGTCTTGCTTCTGTATCTCTTTTCGATGCTTCTGATCTGCTCGAGACGGAGGGGACTGTGAATCGTCTCGGCCCCGAGAGCCAGGCGGTGGAGAAGGTGGACCAGCTAGCTCACAAGCAAACAAGCAGTGGTGGCGATTGCACGTGCAGTGTACACTAATAAAGCCGTCAACTGCTCCATACAGTACTTCCCGCTGGACCCACCAAAAAACGAAAGTTCAGGGGCTGTCATCAGCGATAAAGACGCCAATCGCAGGGCTCAGACCGCCTCGTCATCCACGTGAGCGAGCGACGCCTGAGATGACTTGCATTGGTTGCTCGGCAAGTCGAACTCCTGAGGACCACGTAACGTTTGTCTTTTTCGAAACAATGACTTTTGTTATATATATACATTTAATTAGTAGGAATCAGACACCTAGCTATCAAGACGCAGAGATGCAGCCTCAAGGGAATGTGACCAGATTTCGAGACCTTCCAGTCATCATTCCCTGTCCGGCTCTCATTGACCCTCACCAGGTTGCGAGTGAAAGGAAAGGAGTTCAAGCTAATAATGTAGGTAATCTGCGAAAATAAATCCCTCTCTGCCGATTGAGGAGATGGCAACAAGGCGAATTAAGGGGGTGAAGAGTTATATTTTCACCAGCTTGAGGCACGGGAATGCTCCATTCCCGTTCCCACACCACCAATTCGGCTGTCCGCTATCAAAGTTGCATCTACTTTGTGGAAAGTTTCGAGATTTGTCCCTAAACGAGATGGCTACCTCCTTCGTCCCGAGAATACCGCTCTTTTGATGATAACGTAGCATGTTGGGAGTTCATGTTTGGTGAAAGGGGGTGAATGCCCACCACTCTTGTGTCTCCGGTTCTAGTGGGTCCAGGCCGGAGAATACACCCGCTCTTGGGTGACCGGATATCCAGGAACCGAGAACACACCCCACGCTGGTGGTGATGGCGAAGATGACTGCAGCTGACATGGTACTTACCTGCCTACTAGACTTGCTGGCCAACTGTACACGTACCATTTAGGAAGCTGCCTGTCAACTTCGTACTTGTTCTGTGCTTTTGCAAGCGCGGAACAGACGGCAGAGGAGAGATGAATTCGGATGAGTAGCCGCCCATGAAGCAGCTGAGCGCCGTTATGCGACAGATACATAGACATGCAGTCAGCCATAGCGCATGGCCACCTACATATCCGGTAGCCGCTGGGCTCTCGAAATATACAATACGTATCAACCAAAATGAGCAAGGTGCGCCTGTATTCTCCGGATTCTCGCATGCGTGTCTGTCAATACCCACGGGATGCGCGTCCCCAGGTGACTGAACACCTCGCTTGCACACTGTCATGTAATTATTGCGTATATTCGTACACTGTTCGGTGCGCGCGTGCAGCCATTTATTTCTCTGTATTTTTTTCTCTTTTTCTTTTTCGTTTCTTGGCCCCCCGGGCGTTTGTCTGAATGGATGCACAGCCAGTTGTTTTCCCGGGACAGTCCACGGGCGGCAGCGAAAATTTAGAGAGCAGACAAATAACAACCTACAGATATGGTTGGCGAGATAAGGATTTACTACTTACGTCTGCAAATCGTTCGGGCTCATTTTGTTATTTTATTACTTTTCTCTCCTCCCCTTCCCCAGACGTTGTTGAACCCCAGGCTAGGTCGCAGCACGAATCCGCCTCCTGCATGATACATCTGACTAACGTTGCACCGGCGATGTGGGGGAGGGTTCACGGAAGGGGAGGGGAGGCGGGCTCGAGGCGGGGTGGTGGAGGACTGCTAAACATCAAATTTCACCAAGAAATCTCGCCCTCCATCGGCGAGACGGGATGAATCGCCCTTAAAGATTGGCCAATCGATTGTCGCCTCAATTGACATGAGAATTGAATCGGAGAGTGTTCCGCGCTTCGAAGTGAAAAGAAACGCCTACGAAAGACGGGACTGAGGTTCCATGTTCAGACAAAAACGAAGAATGCGGCGTGGTGAGTGGCTGGATCTGGAGCCGATTGCTGCTGAACCCTGATCCTTGCCCGTGGAACTTAGTGTAGTTCAGGGATTAGGGTCTCCAGGAGCAAATTAGGGCTTTTCTTTGTATTATTTTAACATCGAGCATCAAGAAAAGTGTCAACCCGACAATGAATCAAGAGAGCATGTAAGATCGGGACCGTGAAGTTACCGATCGTTTGACATCAAGAGTGTCCCGTAACCTTTATTCCCAGCTCCCTACGCACCTGCTTGAGCCCATATGCTCCTTTCCTAGCCCGATATTCGTAAGAGTGCCACATTCCACGCAGGCGCTAGTTGAACAAGTAAATGTCTGCCCAGTGTGAGAGTCGAACTGCTTGGGTAATGTTTGTTGGCCCGGTTTCGAGTCTGATGGGCAAGGGCGTGGAACCTGGCCCGGTTAAATGGGGGGGCGGAAGTTGCCTCACGAGCGAGTTTGTTTCAGACTTCCCCAGCTTCCCATAGTTTAAGTTGCGGCAGACGAGGGTGACGAGAGATGGGGGCTGTTAGTGAGGATCTCGGGCCTGTAGCCTCGGCGCTAGTGGGAAGTGGGAGGGTAGGGGACGAGCCTCGGCCGGCAGAAGCTTTCCTGGGCCTTTAATTGTGCGAAGCAGCAGCGGTGGCTTTCAGAGATGCAGACCCAAGAGGCCCAAACTATTCCTAGTATGCAGATGTAAATGATTCCAAGACGCTGAGATCGCTTGGGCCCGGAGATTAAACTCACGGTTCTGTCCTGCAGAATGTTCCAAGTTTGACATATCTAATGTTGCTGCTGGCGAGCAAAAAAGTTGAAGGGGCTCATCAGGGAAATTCGCTTCAGGGGTGACAGCCGCCAACCCAGGGTCAGAGCTGCTACTGCCATTTTTGATAGCTCTTGTTGTCCTCGCCAAACCAATCTCCATCCCGTTGGTTGCTACCGCAAAAAAAAAAAGAGTTACTGGACAAGAGTTACTGGACATGCGACCTTGGGACCGGTCCCTACGTCTGGACCGCTGTTTTGACGGATCTCCCTCTCGCCTCGGTCTCCAAGATCTCGCAAGCTACACGCGCCATTGACCACCCAAACGCTCATCAGCGAGTTGCGGCAGCCGAGTCCACATCACCATCAGGCTGCTCAGGAAAAGACACCGAGCCGCAGGCTTTCCGGTCTCAGAGGCTCTCACAGCCGCAGTTACAACAGCTACAGGCTGGTTGTCAGCGTCGCGCACAGCAATCCCAGCGACAGCGTCTTGATACCTGGTTGTTATTTATCCAAGGAGCCTGCCACCCTCTTTTTTCGCTTTTGCTGCACCTCCTGTACGACACACGCAGTGCCACCCGACTTGCAGACTTAGAGGCTCGACTGTGCTACGCCGCGCACACACTCCCGGCCGTCGCCCACAGACAACCCGTCACCTGCAAACCCACCCCCGCCCGCTACAGGCCGCATCTGGGTAGACAAGAGGCAGAGCGAGTTAATATATGCGACGTCAATCAGGGTCACCCAGGCAGCTCGAAACTGGTGCGAGTTGTCCTGCGTTAAGCTCTGACCCTCGGCCCTTTGTTACCATTTGGGTTTGGCCCATCCGCCCTGCCAGTCGCATAGTGGACCATGTCGCAGCTTGCGCTCCAGAGCGACCAAGGTCTGCCAGAAAACCATCTTCACCTCGGCCACCAGCCCCATCATCATCTGGCATCGTCGACCGATTCGAGCCCGCAGTCTATGGATTCCACCTTCCAGGACAGCCCTACTATTGGGAGAAGTCAAATTTTGGGCTACTCGTCGCAAGATAGCCCGCTGCCAACGCCTTTATCGGCTGTGAGCTCCAGGTACGTCTGAATCTGCCGGGTTCTCTTTTCCCTCCTTGTCAATCTGCCATCCCGCTTTGTCCCTGTCCCGGTTTGTTGTATGTGCAGTGTGTGTTTGCCGCTGTGTCTGTCTATTGTCGTTCTCGCTCCGTCGTTTGAGCGCTCCAAGTCTGGGATGCGCAGTGAAGTCGTATTTTCCCCCCTCAATTCTTTCATCTCTCCTCCCTCCTTATCCTTCCACTCTGCTATTGGGTCGAAGAAGAACCGCTTCAGGTTACTTGAATCCAATTGTCTGTTGCCCACGTCTCTCGCCATCTTGCAGCCTGCAGGGCTTGGGCATGAGATTGGGAATCGAATACGGCCTAAAAAAGCAGCACAGCATTTTGCCAACAAAGTCAAGCACGACACATTGCAAATCGACTGCACTCCCAGGAATTTGCTGGGTGCTGGTCCTGTCGTGTGACTGCATCAGACCCTGCAGTGTCCACAAATACTGATCACAATACTTCGTTGGCGTGTCCCAGATCCATAAGAAAGCCCGAGCCTAGCCCACTCCACTCGAGCAGCGCCGTGTCTCCGCCGACCAGTCCCGGCCCAACGTCGTTCGGAGCCAACACGCCTTCGCCAGCGCAGCAACCCTACACAACGGCTGCTGTCCCGCGGATAGTGACAACCACAGCCCCCGACGACCAACGTCCCGCGCCGGCTTCAGGGAAAACGTATTACAATAGCGAGTCTTCGGGTGCTGCCACTCCTGAGGAGAGAAGCCCAGGGTGCGTCCTTGTCTTGTTTTGTTATGGACTTCCCGTTTCACTTCCCCCGCCCGTGGCGCCATCGTTGGGTGCCGCGGGCTCTGAGTCTTGAGCCTCGTCATGCTGACCAGCCCTGTTCTACTCCTGCCAGACCGGTACCTCCTTCTCTCTCCCAACGATTTCCGAATGACAGCCGCAGCGTCTCGGACCCCATCGTGAACCCGAAGCCTTCTGGGGCCTCTCCCTCGTCGGCCCAAACCTCGGCCATGGCTGGTTCCTCGAGCGTGCGAGCCGAGCTCGCAAAGGGCGCCCCAAGAAACTCGTCGATGGATTCGGCAATTTCTGCGATATCATCTCGATCGACCTCCAATAAGACGTCCCAGGATAACGCCGCCGGCCCGGCAGACATTGCGCACCTAATCAAGACGGCGGGTAGTCCCGAGGCCGTCATACAGTATTTGCTGAAGGAGAAGAGTTCGCAGTCACAGCAGAACGCTCAGCTATGGCGATTAGTCGACAAGCAAAGGGCCATGATCCTAGGTCTAAATAAGGATCTCGAGAGGGCCCTCAAGGATAAAGAGAAGTACAGGAAGAAGTTGAAAGAATTATTAGGTGATGCCGATGCCGCGCCCCCGGTACCAGGGGTTCCGCCGCCGAGAGCACGAGCCGCAAGCAGGACCGAATCGTCGGAAGCACCGCTAAAGGAGCGAATCTTCGAAGTCCCCGTGTCCCCAGGGTTGGACTCGGACAGCCAGAAGCAGTCGCCGGTTAATGTGTCGATGGCCCCCTACCCGATCACCCCCCCAGCTGATCAGCCGAACCTGAACGGCCCGAAATCTGCCGTTGGCGAGATTTTGGACCCTTTGCATGCGATGCCGAAAGCGAGTGAGCATGCGTTGGACCAATATGATCCCGATGCGCGGGAGCGGGAAGCTGAGGATGCGCGGAAGCAGGCGGACGAAGCCAAGGAGCTCCGCGTCAATATGGCTATTCCGCCGTCCCGTAG
>Ga0247760_1002211_pt1 | contig 15405 bp, 1 predicted proteins | sample UWRJL171409R4_FD_179936 | JGI IMG/M metagenome (GOLD analysis project Ga0247760, IMG submission 179936) | Plant litter microbial communities from Arlington Agricultural Research Station in Wisconsin, United States - UWRJ-L171-409R-4 | ecosystem: Environmental > Terrestrial > Plant litter >... | reverse complement strand
TGCCTCGCTTTCGGTTCGCCCGCAGTTCGGACGATGGCCTTCTTCCACAGGTAGTTTGCTTCTTTCTCTTTCTGCGGTTTGCCTCGCTTTCGGTTCGCTTTCGTTTGTACTGCGGGAAGGAGGCCATCGTGGCAGCGGTGCCATCGTGGCATTGGCGGTATATTCGGATGGAAAGAGAGGGAGGAGGGGGGGGGTTGTGCCTTCCTTCGCAGTAGCGTCGTTGTCGGTTTGCCTTCGTTGGACTCCGGATGAGAGGTCATGAGGGTGTGTTTTCATCTGATATTCCATCCTCGTTTGACCGGGGCAATTTAATTATTAATTAAGTATTAGGATCCCTTACTATATATAGCTATACTATTTACGTTATAGATTATATTGGACCCAATTCGGTACTAACCCTAACCTTATACAAACCCGACCTAGCACCTATAACCGATATCGCCTTCTTTAACGTTATATCTTTCCTTTTTTTAGTAAAAGGCAAAGGTACGGAAGTTTTTAAGATATTATTCGCCGCCTTTTATACTATTACAAATATAACCCTAAATACCCTACTGGACTAGCTTGATTTAAAATCCGCTAATAATATTGTCCTTATTATTACGTTAATAACGTTTTAATTTATCCTTTTTAGCGAAAAGCCCGCGGAACCTATTGGGTTACGATTTTGTACTTTTTAAAGCTGGATTAAAAAGGCCCCATAGCTTTGGGTAGTAAAAGAAAAGGATATTAAAAAATATCTGTAAAGTAAATTACTTGTAACTAATAAAAAAATTAGAGTATAGCTACTACTGGAATATTACGACTTTATCCAGGTATTCCAGCCCAGCAAAACCGAAACCCTACTACCCTACTACCTCTTTAATTACTAAATAGAGATTATAATAGGTAAAATACTACTAAATTATTAAACGAGACCTATATTAGTACCGGAGCTCCGCGTTATTAGAAAATACTTTGATGAATACCTTAATAAGGGCTTTATTCGCCCCAACACCTTATTAGCAGCAGCCCCCGTCCTCCTTACTAGGAAACCAGGGGGGGGGATTAAAATTTACGTAAATTATTATAAATTAAATAATATTACAATTAAAAACAGATACCCTATACCACTTATCCGCAAGACGCTGGATTTACTTAGCCGTATTAAATATTATATTAAGCTAAATATTACTGTAATATTTAACCAATTGCGTATTATACCCGGAAATAAATAAAAGATAGTATTTATTACTAAATTCGGCCTTTACGAATGCCTTATAGTAAACTTCAGTATAATAGGGGTACCTAGCTTTTTTTAATATTATATAAATTATACGCTATTTAATATATTTGATAAATTTATTACGGCCTATTTAGATAATATCCTTATCTTTAGCAAAATACAAGTGGAATATTACAGGTATGTATGGGAAGTAATATAGCGATTTATTAAGGTAGGATTTATTATTAATATTAGGAAGTACGAATTTGGGGTATAGGAGATTAAATACCTTGGCCTTATTATTAATACCTCTGGTATTAAAATAGACCCCGAGAAAATTAGCGCTATAATTAACTAAAAGCCCTTCAAAATACTAAAGGATTTCTAATATTTTATAGGCTTTACAAACTTTTACTAATAATTTATTAGGAACTTTTTAAAAATTATATAATTACTAACCAGCCTTATAAGTAATAAGAAGTGGTTAGGGGTATTTTTGGATAAAGTACTTTAAGTATTTTACGAGTTAAAAACTACCTTTATCTCGGTATTGGTTTTAAACTACTTCAACTCCAAAAGGCGAATAGTTATAGAAATTAACGCTTTTAACTGGGTATTTGGAGGAGTTCTCTCCTAATATAACGAAACCGGAGAACTCTACCCCGTTATATTTTTTTTAGCCAAATATATACCCGCGGAGTATAATTACGAGATTTACGATAAGGAATTAATAATTATTATTAAGGTATTTAAGGAATGGAGATTAGAATTATAGGGCTTTAGGGATATAATTAAGGTAGTTACGGATTATAAAAGCCTTAAGTACTTTACTATTACTAAACTTCTAAATTAACGCTAAGTTCGTTGGTTAGAATTCCTTTCCGATTTTCAGTTCTAAATTACCTATAGGTTGGGTAAAAAAGCTATAATACCCGACGTATTTATACGTATACTAGGCGATACCCCTAGGACCTTTGATATTACTAATAATTAGATTGCAAATAAACTTCGTACCCTCCTACCCCCGTCCCTTTGGTAACTCGGTACCGGCCCGAACCCCCCTCTTAGATTACTTGCCTTTAATATATCCCGTTATATTAATAAGTATATTAACGTAGTATATAAGTCCTTCAATATAGTAAAGATAATTTAAGCCGTTATTAAAAACCCTAATTGTAGAAAATTCCCTAGATTAGTTAAATAGGAGTTTAAAGTGGTTATAGCTAATTATACGGTAGTTTAAGGGAAGGTTTACTACCGCAATAGGTTTTATATCCCCCTAATTAACGATATCCGATTCCAGGTCCTCTACTGGAGCTATATTATAATACCCACGGGCTACCCCAGCCGCTTTAAGATATATAATATCCTATATAGGTTATATTTCTAATTACGGATATCCCGCGATACTACTACTTTTATTAAAGGCTGCAATTTATACGCTAAAATTAAAAGCTTTAGAACTAACCTATTTAAATTCCTAGATCCGCTTTTAATACTTTTCCGGCTTTAGATTAATATCTTTGTAAATTATATTAAATTACTCCCCCCCTATAAATATAAGGGATTTAAGTTTACTTATATATTAGTCGTAGTTAATTAATTTATAAAGATGCGCCATTTTATCCTTATTCCGGATATAATAGCGAAGGGATTTACAAATACCTTTATTTTAGACGTATACTAATTTTACGGTATATTATAGTTTATAATTTCTAATAAAGGTATATAATTTATCTTTACCTTTTGGAAAGAATTTAGCTAAAGGATAGGTATTACTTTAAAGGCTTTAATAACGTTTTATCCCTAAATTGATAATTAAATGGAAATTTTTAATGTAGGATTAGTATAATACCTAAGATCCTTTTATTCCTTTTACTAAAATAATTGGGCTAACTGGTTACTATTTACCAAGTTTATTATTAATAATTAAACCTCTAAAACTACTAACCTCTCCCCCTTCTTCGCTAATTACGGATAGTACCCTGTTATAGGAACGAAACCTATTTATAACCTAATTACTACTAAAACTTTTTAATAGTAACGGAAATTCCTAAATATTACTAATATTACTAATTAGATTTAATAGGTTTATAAGTAAGTACGTGCCTTTATAACTAAAGCCTAAAAACGTTACGTAAATTATATAAATAGGTACTGGTCCGATACTGGGATATTTTAGGAGGGGGATTTAATTTAAGTTAATACTAAGAACCTTAAGATTAGACACCCTTTAGAAAAACTTAATAATAAGTAATAAAGCCTATATAAAATTATCTTAATTTACCCTAAAGTAGTAACCTTAAACCTACCTAAGGAATCTAGGCTTTTCCCCACCTTTTATACCTTTTTTATTAAATATTATCAAATTAGCCTTTAGGGATAAAAGGTTATTAATAAGGCATATAACCGCTACGTTATAGGTGTAATAGTAACGATTAACCCCTGGAATAAGGATGAAATAGAGGATAAGGACGAATGGTATTTTAATAAAATCCTTAACTTGTGTAATATTATTAGAGGGCTGGAATATAAGGTAAAGTAGCTATTATACTAACCTACCTGGGAACTAGTAAAAAACCTCCGCAAGTATAATAGCGATATTTAAAACTTTTATAATTAAAACCCTACTAAACTAGGACCCCTAGCCTGGTTTACAAGTAATATAATATAAATATAGCCTAATAATACAAAATAACCAAAACGCTAAAAATGCCCTCGGAACGGAAAACCAATACTAACTTTATTACGTTAACGGATTATTAATTGTTAATTTGTGTGGCCTAACTGGTCTCAGTAAGGTCCAGTACAGGAGGTTACAGGGGGTGAGTCCCCTGTAACGGGCGCAGCGGAAGGCTTTAAGGGTACGATAACTACCCGAGACGGGGTTAAAGGAAGCTAAAATCAGCAGATTAACCTGCTGTAATAAGTAGAGATATAAGGGTTTATACCCTGTAATAGGGTAATTATAGTAGGCTTTACATAGAGATTACGAAAGTTAAAAGGTTACCCTAAGGCTATATATAAACTATCTTACTTAAGGTAAAAAAAAGGAAAAGAATCAGATACTAGAAATATAAAAGGGGAAATGGTTTTTTATAGGGCCCTTAATAGGTATAGGTTAACCTTATAGGGGGTAAGGGCCCTAAAATATAAAAGGAAAACCTATACTACAAAGGGAAAGGTGCTTACGTTAACGCTGGAATCTAAAGGATTTTAGGGCAATTAATTAGCTATACTAACGTAATAATAGTAGTAGGTTTACCCCTATAGGCTAAGCCTATAAGTAGTAGGTTTTTGGAACTCCCCGTCGGTTTTAGTAGATTCCAGTAGGTTTAGGGGGCTTAGCAGCCCCCCTAAACTACAATACCAACTCCCGTAGTTATAGTAACTATACTTTACTATAGTATAATCAGCAGTACTCCTAGGGTAGTAAATTAACTAGGCTATAGCACCTAAAGGTACTGTAGCTATAGGGTAATTGGGCTGTAATTTTAATACCCCCTTTATAACCCTAAGCCCTAACACGCCTTTTAGTTCTAAATAAACCCCCTTTAGAATCTATAAAGTTTAAAAAGGTTTAACAATTTAAGGAATTACTTATATTTAGCTGGGGTTAGGGCTTTTATTAACCTATCTACCGGTATTTCCCCTATAGGTACGTACGTTATAGTAATATTACCTTCTATAACGCTTTTTTTTACCCCCTGGTATTTTAAAAGGGTATATTTCGTATAGTTATAATATTTCGAGTTGTATATTATATTTATAACGCCTTTATTATCTCCTATTAGTAAAATAAGTCCCTATATAAGGCGCTTTAATTTAGAAAATAGCCCCTGAAGCCAGATTACCTCTTTATTACCCTTTATAAACCCCGTAAACTCAGCCTCCAAAGTCGAGTAGGCTACTATAAATAACCTTTTTAACTTCTAGCTAATTAATCCTCTACCTACTATAAATAGGTAGCCGTAAATAAATTTTGCAGTAATTTTACACCTCGCAAAATTACTATTAGTATATCCTATAGGGGTAAGATTAGTAAAGGTACTAAAATAAATACCCTGGTCTACGCTGGAAAATAGAGGTATATTAGGTACCGTTTAAAAGTATTATTAATCTCCTTTATAACAGCCTTTACTTTTATAACAACCTTATTTTTGGATTTTAAAAACCTAATAATTTTAAAACAAATCTTCCGGTTTACTAAAATAAGCCCATAGGGTTTATTATTTAGGGGTATAAGGCGAATTACAAATATATCCCCCTTTATCCGCCCTAGCGTGTTAGGAGGGTTAATAATAGCCTTAAAGGAGGGTCGGCGTAGTAATTTAGCAGCATTACAACTTTTATAGGCTATATATTTAGGACGTATACCGCTAAGATTGGGTATCCCTTTAGTAACTAAGGCGGTCTTTTTTAAAAGGTCTAGCTCTATATAGCCCAAATAAACGTATTAAAGTCTAGCCGCCTTAATTATTACCGCTAAAGGACCCCTTTAAGCCCTATTATAATATGCTAAAAAGGGGGTTACCCCCTTTGTAATAGGTAATATTACAATAGGGGCTTTAGGTTAGTTTCCGGATAAGTAATAATACCAGGTACTTCTATAATCCTATTAAGTATAGTTAGTTTTAGGGGGTCGTAACCCCCGTAACTAGATATAAAAACCTAAACCTTTAAAGTCCAATAAGGTAATAAGCTTCCTAAAGGTACTGTAAAGTTTGTTTTTAATAAATATACCCCCTGAATTATAAAGGCGGTAACTATTAACGATATTAACGGGGAAGGTTGGAATATAAAGGCACTTTTTTAATACGATAATACTATACTAAGGCCTACCCCTAATAGTACCAGTATAAGGCTTAAATTTAACCATCCCAATACCCTAAGGCTATACTAAGCCACCTTTAGTACGTACTATAACCAATTTTCCAATACGTAACTTTACAAACAGGGCCTTATTAGTATAAATATATACTATAAAACCGGTATCAAAAAGCCACTATTTAGTAAAACTACCCCCTGTAAAAAGGTTAACCGTAGGGGGTTTAAGGGGGTTATTAATAAAGGGTTTAGGGTTTATTAAGGTATCCGGTTCACTAAAAGTATCGTTAAGGTCGGTAGGTTTAGCGTTAAGTATAATACCTTAGTCAAGGTTATAGTAAATAAGGAAGGCCTCCTCTACAACGACTAGCTCCCCCTAATTATTAAAAATAGTACTAGTCTTATAGGTTTTATTAATACCTTTAAAGGTATTTTCCGTACTAAAAATATTACTATTATATACCCTCCTACTACTAAAACTACCCTATTTCTTCGAATTCCTAACTTCCCTAAGCCTGGAATTACCTTACGAGGCTCCTAACTTACCCTATTATTAGCCTTTACCTTTTCCGGAACCTTATTTAAGCTCCCTAAACCTCTTCCAATTAGCCTATAGTATAATTAAGGTACATACTAAAAAAGTACTAGGGTTTTGGGTTTTAGTAAATAGGTTCTTCTAAAAATATAAAAGGGTAAAGGTACTAAGTAGCCTCCAAAACCCAGTATTAGCGTTTACAATCTACTAATCTCATTACAGTAATACCCTAAAACGCTTAGCCTATTATAGAAATTAGGGTTTTAAAACGTTAAAATAGTAGTTAACTTAATTTTATTCCGCAATTACGACTCCCTAAGCATTAAAATAGCCTATTAAGGTATTAAAAATAGCGTTAAAGTTTACTATAATAATACTACTATTAAAGGTTAGGGAGTAGTATTAGTAGTAGAGTTCGTTACGGAAATTAACCTAGGTTGGGGCGTATTATTAGCGGAACTGACTAAAGGTAAATCCAGGGTCCTCCTCGTATACTATAGTAGCAAAGGAGCCTTCCTTTAGTATATTCCGAAAAGTTAATAAAAGGGCGGCTTTTTAAGGGTTACTAAGGCGCTTTGTAACCGCCTATAAATTGTAAAGGAAATTAGGGATTTAGAGGGCCCTAAACTAAATTAACAATACCTAAAACTACTATTAATAATTCTTAGGTTTTAATAGGTACTATTTTTTAGGTAAGAAAAGAAACTATTTAGTAAGCTTTTTAACTATAAGGGCGCTAAACTCGTCCCTAATAGCTGGAATTACTAAAGGATAGGTAGTCCCAGGGGCTTTAGTAGTTACTATTAAGTTATTACCCCCCTTTTAGGAGGCCCCAAAAGTACTTATATCTAGTATATTCCGGGCCTATTACTATTATTCCAGTACTACTAATAGCCTATTAAAGCGTTAAATAAGCTTGGAAACTTACTATATTAGGTTTTAAATAAGCGGAACTTCTTCGGGCTGCTAGCCTTAGCCTATAGAGGCCATATTTAGGTTATTATCAGCTATTATATCGTACCTAATTTCCAATTGGAATTTTAATTATATAACGGAACTACCTCTTTCGTACGTACTATTATAACTAGGTTAGTAAGTTTTTAAGGGAGCCGGGGGATCGTAAATAGGTAACTAAAGGTATATTATTATATAAATGGTATATTTAATAGTAATAACTACTATAAGGGGTCGAATTTTAGTAAGCGTAGGTATTCTTCAGGGGGTGGTTCTCCTAAATACGTTTGTAATTAAGGGGTAGTAATTACGTACGGGAGGTTAAAATACGGTAATATATAGCAGCAGTACTATTTATAGTAGTTTAGGGGGCAATACTCCTATTAATAATAAAAATTAGGGGGTATTATTCCCCTGGAGGATTAAGGTATAGTAATTTTACGGGGACTTAACCTACTAATTACGGTAGGTAGTATTAGTAGTATAAATAAAGGGTTGGTAATTAATACGAGGATTACAATACCACTTACGGGGGCAACTCTAGCTGGCGTAAAGGCTTTTTAAAAGGGTAGGTAACTAATACAGGGGTTACCGTACTACCTACGGGGGTAACTATAGCCGGCGTAAGGGCTTTTTAGGAGGGTTGGTAGCTATACTAAGGGCAACTTTAACCGGCGTATAGGCTTTTCCGGAGAATAGACGATATAGTCTACAAAGGGCGTAAAAGCGCTATAAGGGTAGTTACCAACTATAAGTAACGAGGCAAGGTCGGCCAAGGGTTATAAAATCCGGGCTTATAACCTATTAATTTATATAACCTAACTAGTCTTAGTAAGGTTTAGTATAAGAGGTTACAAAGGGTAAATTCCCTGTAACGGGCGTAGTAAAAGGCTTTAAGGGTACGATAACTACCCGAAACGGGGTTAAAGGAAGCTAAAATCAGCAGACCAACCTACTGTAATAAGCAAAGATATAGGGGTCTATACCCTGTAATAGGGTAATTACAGTAGGCTTTGTATAAAGATTACGAAGGTCAAAAGGTTGCCCTAAGGCTATATATAAACTATCTTGCTTAAGGTAGAAGAAAGGAAAAGAATCAGATACCAGATGTAACAAGCTGCAGGGTAATCAAGGAAGATGCCCCGGTACTGAAGCGATACGCTGGCGAGTCACTGCTGGGATACTGAGCTTGTGTCGTAAGTGATGTATTGACTGATTCTTGCCGGAGGGAAGTTCCCCCTGGCAGGCCTGCGCGCTGCAGCTACTATTTAAACGCTAACTAATCGCTATCGTTTCGCTGGCTATACCGTACCTATTACAATTATCCCCCTTTTCCAAGAAGCTATCCCCAGTTTTACTGCGGAATTGCTTAATTTAGTAAAATCGCTAATTCGTTATTAATAAGTTAAATACGTTTAAGCTATTACCAATTTAGACGCGTTTCGCTAATACGTTACGCCTAATTCGCTAGCGCGTTTTTCTTAGTAACGCGCTTTTAATTACTAGTACGCTTTTTAGGGCACTATACTACCAAACCCCTACCTTTTACCGCCAAATTCTACCTACCCCGTTAAAATATTTCCAACTTTCTTACCCTACTCGCTCCTCCAATTTCCACTTTTACCATTACCATCGCAACCGACTATTCCCCTTCCCTTTCTTAATTAATTCGCGCGCGATTTACCACCATATCGTCTATCGATTTTAACTTATTAAATAGCTCTTTAGCTATTAAGAACAATCTTTATATATATTACGTATATAGCGCTATTTTAATATACTTTAAACCCGGTTTTGATAAATTACCGGTACCCAGCTATATTTTCGGGGTTAAGCCCAACTTTCGGTATAATTAATACACCTTTCGTAATAACTTCTGCTCCCCAGTAGGTTTTTTTGCAATTAAAACAATAGCGAAATATTAATAAATTGGTACTAGGTTATTATTGGAATAAAAGGCGACCTTACTGACTTAATAACCCTACTACACTTAACCAATAACGCCCAAAATACTTACGATAAGAATGACCCGATTCGCCAGAAATACGCCGCCCGTACCTATAAATTAATTACAGTATTCGAAAACGTTAAAAAGGCCTATTATCGTACCTATAGCCTTTCTGGTAACCGTAAGCCCACTGTAGTAAGTTTTTATTAGCTTTTTACCTACTTTACACCTAAAAGAATTTTTTACTAATTTAACTTAGGCCGTTATTATTAGCTATTAGTCCCTACTAGTATAAAAGATAAAGTTTCAGCTTAAGTTAAATCCTTATCCGGTTCTAATTTTTGGTCCGAAAATTATACGTCGCTTACCTTTTTTTAACGTTTTAGTTACTAATCTTTTCCAAGGTAAAGCTAAGGTTAAGGAGCTAACTGCTTAGTATACTTTTAAGTTACGAGCTTAGAAATATCGCTAAAAGTTTCGCCTAAATACCTCCTAAGTAGGCTACAATACTTAATCCCTAACTAAACGCCAGCTTCTCGCCTCTATTTCTAATTAGTTAAAATTAAAAAGTATCTTCTTTAATAATATTTCTAATAATTTAAATACGTTGGAATCGAATTAGCGTTTAGTACCTTTTCCTAATATATAAACTAGATATTTTAAGTATTAAACCTAGGGTCTTTTACCGTTAATTTAAGGGGTTTTCGTTAGCGTTTCGCCTCTTTTTTATTCTTTTCGTTTTATTTCCATTATAAAATATTAGTAATTAAAAATTACGCTGGGGTCTCTTTTTCCCTTTTTTATCTTTTTTACCCTTTTCCTACTTAAGTAACCTTTTCTTTACGTAATCCCTTTCGAATCTTACCACTAAGTTTAATACATTACTTAAATCCTTTTTTGCTAGCTATTAATTATACTTTAATAACTATTCTAACTACTTAACTAACTACTTCGTTTCGCTATTAATTCGCCATTTGTCCCGGATCTCCTTAACTTCCCATTTTTTATCGTCTTTTAATTCTGGTATCGGCAGGGGTTTCTATCCTACCCTGTAAATATATAGCTTAAGTAAGCTAACGGGAAACATATTATATAATCTATCGTACTTATCTGGGAGATATAGGCGATATACTAGCGAACCGACCCTATTTAGGACCCGAAATGGTTTAACGAACTTTAGTACGAGCTTTCCTAACACAGCTTTTAATCTTAAGTTCTTAATTAATAACATTACTAGTTATCCCTTTTTAAATTTTTAACTTTAGTATTTTTTATTATAGTAATATTTCTACCTTTTTATACTACGTATTTAATTTTCTCTTAATTGCTATTGTATTTATTAAAGCTTTTTAACTTTCTTAACTACTATTAGTACCTTCCCCTTTAGCAAATCGCCCTTAATTTAATCGTAAAATAAAGGTATAAAACCTATAAGCGCTTTAAAGGGTATGATCCCAGTTATCGCGTTAATTAAACTATTACAAATAAACTCGGCCTATACTAATAGGTGAGCTTAGTTTAGCTTTTCCTTATTATAAAAGACTTTAAAGTAATACTCCAAGGTCTAATTTATCCGTTCTATCTAACTATTGGTTTACGGGTAAAACGTTATTAAAAGCCTTTTTTTTATTTATAAAATATAGTATAAATTACTTTAAAATTAACTTATAAAGATAGAGCCTCTATTACTTACTACGCTTTCTAATACCCTAACTCCTTTTTAATATTCTATTTCATTATAAAATAGTATTGTTAATTTTTAGCTTATTATTATCTTATTAATAGCAAAGCAGTATATTATCTTAGTAAACCTATTTACGATAATTAAAATCGAGTCTATTTCGTCCCCGTTTTGGAAATAAATTAGCGGTAATTTAGTAATAAAATTTATAAATAACTCTTAATAGGGCCTAAAGGGCTGTAGTAGGGATTGTAATTCTCTATAAGGCCTATATTTCTTCGGCTTCCTAAATTAGCAGATATTATAGGATTTACAGTAATTTTTAACGTCTTTATTAATATTATTTCAGAAATATTTTCGTTAAATTTTTTCCAATATCCTTTGGATTTTAAAATAACTAATTAGTAGATTATTATAAAAAACCTAAAAAATTACCTACTTCGCGTTCTACTTTACTAAAATAAATAATCGTCCTTTATAAAGTAACTTTCCGTTTTTACCTTATAACTAATACTTTAAATTGCGACTAAATTACCGGTTTTTTAGCCTTTTAATAACTTTTTATATCTATTTATTACTTTTTTGTAACTTTAAAACCAAGTCCCTTAATGGGGCATTTAAGTAGAAATCCAAAATACGTTTCTTTAAAGCTATAGCTTTGGCTACCTAGATTAGGAGTATTTATCTACGATTAAGCTAATTTGTAAAAGGTACCTCTTCCCCCCCGTTTCGTATATTAGAAAATAGCTAAAATACTTAGATAAATCTTCGCCTCGGACCCCTATATTTTTCGGGTATTATCCAAGTTGTAAATTCTGCGTATACTGATTATACTATCGCCATTTTGTTTTTAAAAACTAAAAGCTATTCCAGTTTCTCCGTAAGCTTATTACTTATATAATTTGGTTTTTTTAACGGTATATTAGCTGGGTTTTACTTACTTACTTGGTACTTAATACTAAAATCGAACCCTGCTAGGTATATATACTATTTAATTTATTTACCATTTAAATAAATTTGATATATAAAGCCCTGTAGATTATTATAATCCGAAAAGATAATAATTTACTTACAACTTCCTTTTAAGTAATATCTCTATTACTTAAAGCACTTAATAATCGCTATTAACTTTTTATTAGCCGTTAAGTATAATAATACCAATCCTTTAAACTTTAATAACCAAAACGTAATAGGGTGTTTTTAGCTGTCATTCACTACCTGTAAGAGTATTACGCCTATAGCGAAATTAAAGGTATCAGTTTCAACGATAATAGGTTTCTCAGGGTCGAAATATCGTAAGATTAATATATTCGTAAAGGCTTATTTAAGTCGCTAAAAGGACACCCGTTTTTCGTCACCTAATTATACGTTACTAGGTTTTCTACCGTTTTTTATACCTTTCAACATATTGTATAGCAGCCTAGCGATTTTGGAAAAACCTTATATAAAACGTTAAAAGAAGTTACAAAATCCGATAAATACCTAGATATTGTAAAATAACTGAGGCTCCGGCTAATCGAGTACCGTTTAAATCTACGCCGAATTAATAAAGATTCCCTCCTTTCCTACTACGTAGCTAAGAAATTTGACCTGGTTCTTATAGAATTCGCACTTACCAGGATTATAATAAAGGTCGGTTTTTCGTAATCGTTTTATAACTTACCGAAAATACTAAATATATAATTTTCGATTCAGTAAGAAAATAAGGATATCGTCCAAATATACTACTGTAAAGGTATCGAAATACTTGTAAAGTATATATTAAATGTAATATTAGAAAGTTGCAAATACGTTAGTAAGCCCTATAGGCATAATAAGGAACTCGTATAATCCGTATCGTATTCGGAATACTATCTTCTACTCTTTGCCCTCTTTAATCCTAATTCGATAATAAGTATCTTTTAAATTAATCTTACTAAAATACTACGTATTTGAGACCCGATTAAGAATCTCCAAGATAAGGGGTAGGGGGTAGCGATTTTTAATCGTAATCTTATTAAGACCTTAATAATTTATATATAAACGTAAGGATCTATCCTTTTTGGGAATAAATATTACTAGCGATACCGCTGGGCTTTCGCTAGGTTTTATCTACCCTTTCGCTAGGTTTTCTTTTAAAAACTTTTATAATACTTTTAACTTAATTCTTAATAGTATATATAGGTTACTATACGGGAGTATAATATTTTCTATTAGGGGGATTAAGTAATTAAAATACTAATAATAGGGTAATATAGCTACCTGTATAAGATTAAATATATCTTTAAAATCTCGAAACTTAATAGGTATTTCTCCTCCTTTTCCCTTAAGGTTTTCCTCTTCTTCGTCTAGTAATAAATAATCCAGTATTTCCAATCGGGGAATAATTATAAACGTATACTTCTTTTTTACATATTTTTAAAAATCTTCGTAGCTTCTAAATATAAATAGCTCCTAAATTAATAGTAAACTACTACTAATTCTTACGTAGAAATAACAAAATAACCTCCTTACTTAAGGTAGGTATACCTAGCAAAATAGGGGACTCTCCTTACAAATAATCTTTGTAAATTATAATACAGTAAATGGTTAATGAACGTATATAGTTACGGTTATTAGTTACTTATACTGGTACTTCGAAAACTTTAAAATTCTCGTATACGATTCCGTTAAGGTACCGTAAGCGTAGTACTTTTATGGCGACTCGCCGCAAATTGTATTTTTGGGCGAAATCGTAATTAATAATATCTAGCTTAGCGTAAGAATCCAATTTTAGTATAATATTGGAAAAAAATAATATAAGTAAAATAACGTTAATTTTTATCCTAGTACGGGTTATTACTTTAGGTAAGCCCTCTTCGGTATTATAGCCGATAAAAAAGGTTAAGCGTTTCCCTAGTTTTTCGGTACTAATTATTAGGGGAGTTACTAATACCCCCTCCTTCTATATACTCCTTGGTTTGCTTTCTAGGCGTTAAGATACTAGTTGGGGTAGTTTGGTGATATATAACCAATACTACTATAACTAAAATACTAAATTGTTAAAGAAGCAAAACTACCTTTAGGGGCTTGTAGATAGCGTCTTCGGTATCTATAGGTTCCGCGCGCCCCGCGATTACTTTACGATTTACTAATACTTTGGGGGTGATTACGTATTGGGTAGACGTATTCGTATTAGAATTTACTAGTAAATTATACTTACTAGGTTAATTTAACTATTTCCTCTCGTACTTCGGGTTTATTACCGTAGTAATATAGCTCCAAATACTTACGAAGCTTGGGATCCAATTTAGCGAAAAACTTTATAAAGCGATTCTTCTTACTTTACCAGGGAAATCGTACCTTTAAGCTTTTAAAATAGGAGTAAAACTTCTATAGCGACTAACTAATACGCTAGGTAGCTCGTTCGAGTTAGTTTATTATAGTAGTATTTTAATCTGTTATATTATAAACCAGAATTCCAATTCAATTTTCGAAATAGGTTTAATCTTTTTTATAGGTAGTTCGCTTGTTATTTAATTACGCGTCGCGATAATTATACTAACGATTACAAATATTAGAATCTATATATTCTAAGCTAAATAAAATCCGGTTTTTTACTACCTGGAAACGCTAAGGGTCTCCTTGGAAGGCGCGATTTAAATCTTACAGCTATTCTTAGCGGCGTTGAAAGGTTATTTTACTAGTAAATTGGATAATATTTTTAACTTTAATAACTTTACTCGACTCCTAAGATGGGGATTCGCTACGCTAGTATTTCCGGCTTGAATCCGTAACGAGTCCTAATTATTATAAAAGCTCCTCTTCTTTTTCTTTTACTTATACCAGTCGTTTAAGGAAACTAATACAGCTTTACGTTTACTATAACTCCGATTTTTAGTTTTTAGGTGACGTTGCAACTGGCTCGCCTTTGGGGAGAAATATTAGCGACAAAGGGCGAGTTATTATAGGTATATTGGTTCGTAATATAACGCCCGCAACTAGGGCTGGCGGCTCCGGCTGACTTAGTACTGGCGACATCTTGGTTGATCGTAGGTAGAAGAATCAGAAAATGTAACAAGCTACAGGGTAATCAAGGAAGATGCCCCGGTACTAAAGCGATACACTGGCGAGTCACTACTGGGATACTAAGCTTGTATCGTAAGTAATACATTAACTAATTCTTGCCGGAGGGAAGTTCCCCCTGGCAGGCCTGCGCGCTGCAGCCACTATTTAAGCGCTAACCAATCGCCATCGTTTCGCCGGCTGCACCGCACCCATTACACCAGAAATACAGG
>Ga0247760_1002210_pt1 | contig 15410 bp, 12 predicted proteins | sample UWRJL171409R4_FD_179936 | JGI IMG/M metagenome (GOLD analysis project Ga0247760, IMG submission 179936) | Plant litter microbial communities from Arlington Agricultural Research Station in Wisconsin, United States - UWRJ-L171-409R-4 | ecosystem: Environmental > Terrestrial > Plant litter >... | reverse complement strand
CCCAGACATTACCTCCCCCCTCTCTCTCCAATCCTACTATGCCTCCCTCGCCATCACCCCCTCCTTCTTCACCAACTACCTCTCCATCTCCAACCACACCTTTCTCCAGCCCTGGAAAGACCTCACCATCCCCCCCTCGCAACAATGGAACATGGTCCCCACCGATGCCAACGCGCAATATTTCTCCTTTTACAACTACATCCTGCTCCCCGCGTCCATCTTCCAACCCCCCTATTTCGGCGAGGACTTCCCCCTCGCCATCAACTACGCTGCCTTTGGCTCCATCGCAGGCCACGAAGTCTCACATGGTTTCGATACAAACGGGGGGCAGTACGATTCGGCAGGGAACAAGGTAGACTGGTGGGGGAACGAGACAAAGGTCGAGTATGACCGGAGGACGAAGTGTTTCGTCGGGCAGTACGATGGCTTTCCTATGGTGCCGAATGCTGGGAATACGACGGGGAATTTCAAGATGAACGGGACGAATACACTACCGGAGAATCTTTCGGATTCGGCTGGGTTGGGCGTCGCGTATGAGGCGTGGCAGGGACAGAGGCGGAATGGGACGCAAGGGGGAGGGGGGCTGCCGGGGCTGGAGATGTTTACCGAGGAGCAGTTGTTCTTTGTGGCATATGCGAATGGGTGGTGCAGCAAGTATAACGAGAAGGGGTTGCTGGACTACACGAGGGATGTGCATTCCCCGCCCCCGTTGAGGGTGAGGGGTGTGATGGAAAACTCGAGGGCGTTTAGGGAGGCGTTTGGTTGCAAAGTGCGGGAGCCGGTATGCGAGTTGTGGTAGCATACCACAGCGCAGGGTGTTGGTTAATTATGCCAGAACTGGGTAACATTGAGATGATAGACCTCTGGAGATTGTAGCAAGCAAGGTATTTTAGAATTGAGGCAAACCTTTGAACAACGCAGGAAGGCTTATTAAGAATAAGGGAATGTCTCTCAGAATGCAGAACAGGCCTTACTTGTAATGTGAAGAGATATTGACAACCTACATTAGAACAGGCCTCTGGGAAATGTAGAAAGACCTTCTAGAAATGTAGGAAGGCCTGTTGGAAATACTGGAAGACCTCACAGAATACAGAAGAGACTTTACTTGCAATGTGATAAGGCATTGACTACATTAGGCCAGGCCTTTAGAGAATGCAGAGAGGCCTTTTGGAAATGCAGGAAGGCCTGTCAGGAATATACCTTAAAATGCAGAACAGGCCTCACTTACAATATGATGAGGTATTGAAAACGTCAGAATAGGCCTCTGAAGAATGCAGCGAGGCCTTGCAGAAATGCACGAAGGCCTACACCATCACAGCGTAGGGCATTCTTCACGGTAATAAGGGCTCAGATGGTCAGATTAGGTCGCTGCTCGGAAACTTACGCCTCTATCGCTATATGGTTGGACTCGTGCTACTTGCTGGAATGTCAGCCCGGCAATCTCGGCTAGGAGAGCGCAATGTTTGTATCCGTTACGGGGAACGTGTCGCGTACGAAGCACGCCATTGTGCGCTTCCTGCTCTCCGAACCACGGCCAGGCCCCACAACCCCATTTACTAGTGCCTTCCCAAAGCACTCGTCAAGCCCCAGCAGATATTGGACATATCTACGCCTGGCCTGATACATTGCTCGGCTTGATTCGCGGTTGATGCTAACGATAGCTGTTAGCCACTGCTGCCATGCGCCAGCCTAGGTGCCTCGCGGAAAGTCAGATCTCACTCACTAGATCACGTCCCCGCTGAGTACCATCGCTGGATTATGAGGAACCGCCTCTTCCAGTCTTGCGTTCATCAGGCTAAATACGATGGTATCGTTTCCCACTTGTCCCAGCAGATGGGCCTTGTTGTTGTTGTTGTTGTTGTTGTTGTTGTTGTTGTTGTTGTTGTTGTTGTTGTTGTTGTTGTTGTTGTTGTTGTTGTTGTTGTTGTTGTTGTTGTTGTTGTTGTTGTTGTTGTTGTTGAACTCGAGCTCCATCTCCTCCAACAAGGGCGTGCGTGTGTTGTTCAGGGATGGCATTGATGTGTGAATGATGATCCTGATAGGGTACCCTGGCCTCGGCCCGAGAAGGTACTCTCTCAGTTGCATGAGCAGTAAGTACTGGGCAATCGTGTACTCCGCGTCCGTGGCTGATTCGTCCAAGATCCGGGAGAACTGGAAAGCGATGATCTTCATTACGCCCGGGAAGCCTCTCCTCGAGTCAACAATATTCTTGAGCTCAGCGAGGAGCTGTTTGAAGAGCGGCTTGTTCTCCGTCTAGTCGCGCATCACATCGGTCATCTTTTCACGGAGTAGGTACGCCTCTGACTTTGAATCGAGGCCGCTCGTGATCTCCCAAAGCAGCACGGGCCTAGTATAAGGATTGGTGAGAATGTTGTGCGGGGCTATGGTTAAGATGCGCGGCCGGTATCGCGGATCATAAAAGTGATTTGAAACGATGCGGTGAGGAACCCAAGCTCGCGGGACCTGCGCTCGGCCGGCGAAACCACGCGTTTCGTGATCGCCCGTTGCTGTTTCCGCATAGAAAGACTCGAGGCGCTTGGTGGGTAGGTACAAGTACCTACCTACGGTATTCGGGCAGAAGGAGGATGCCCCAGGCTAAAGAAAATACGCGCCTTCCCTAGTTGGCGTAGGGGCCTCAAAGCTAGTTCCACGCAACCAGAGTTCGATCAATAATCCGAAAGGTCCAGTCAAGCCAGAATTCCAATTGCGCTGTGTAATTAATGCACCAAACACCTGCTTTCCAGGCCCCTGATAAGTAACACTCCCAAACTGTCTCACCCGCCCTCGACAGTTTTAACACCCAGTTGATGTTCCGTTTCGGCAGCTTCCTCCTCCCCCTCCTTCTCAGCTTCTTCCTTCCCCCTCTTCTTAGCCTCGACCTCAACCTCCTGCTGAGTGTCTTTCTCGGTCTTCAACTCCGCAACGGGTGATTCGCTCTCAGCCCCCCCTTCCCCCAGCTCAGGAGTCTCTTCGACCTCCGCCACAGCCACAACAACGGCCCGCTTTTTCCCCTCTGTTGTCTCCTCGCCCTCAGAAACAGCAAGATCCCCCTCCTCTCCCCGCTCCACCTTCACCTCTGGCCCCGGCCCCGGCCCTGCCCCTGTCCCGTTCCCTAGCTCCGGCTTCACCGCCGAAATAGCCACATACCGCCACCTCTCCCTCCCGCGCCACGACCCCACCCCCGCAACAGTATTCACAAACCTCTTCTCCGCGCCAAACGCCTTGACAAACCAATACGGCACTACCGCCAGCGCATAAAACAGCCTCGTCATCGGCTTAATATTCTCCGAGAAGTCGCGCACCTCGACGGCCTCGAACCCCGCATCTTCAAGCATCGCTTTGAAGACGCCCGGGTGGGAGCGCGCGTTGGTCGGCATGGCGGAGTAGAGGTTGACTTTCTGGAGCTGGGTTGCGATCTTGGAGTCGGGGTCTGCAGGGGAGGGAGGGGAGGGGTCGGTGGTCAGGGACAGGGGGTCCAGGCCGGAGGGAAAGGAGTGGTCGTATTCAAAGAGGGCGATGTGCCCTCCGGGCTTGAGCACGCGATAGAACCCGGCGAGGACGGATTCTGGATCGGTAGCGTGCACGAGGGTCTCCATGGTGTAAACGCCGTCCAGGGATTCGGGCGGCAGGAAGTCCAGGTGGTGGTAGTCTGCGTGGCGCACGGTGACGGTGGTTCCTTTTGGGAGGGACTTGGCTTGGGAGGTGAAGTTGCGCTGGGCCTTGGCGACGTGGTGCGGGACGACGTCGATGGCTGAGACGGAGAGGCCGTGGGTCTTGGCCATGCGCAGCGCGACGTGGCCGACACCGCAGCCGGCGTCGAGGACGTGAGATCCGCGCGGCAGAGAAAGGGCCTCGGCCATTTTGTCTTCCATTTTGCGGAGCGATCTGGAGAGGGGGAAGGGCCAGTGCGTGTCGTGGTCCCAGAAGCCAAAGTGTCGGGTGCCGCCAAGCAGCAGCCGATAGCCGACGCGAGATTCAAGCGTGTTGTAGTAGGACTGGAGTTGCGGGTTGGGGTTCACCTGCGCTGCCGCGTCGCCCGCAGCGGGGGGTATTTCTGCCGGTGATGATGCCATGTTGGTGTTTGCAGTTTGCGATGCTGTGAATTGTGAGGTGAATTGTGACTTTGCTGCGCAACGACGGATGCGACGGGGTGTTGCGACGCGTGTAGGTTGTCAGATGAAATTGAGGCCACGGACCACAAACCCCTGAGGAATGTGGAAGAGGCGGCGTCGCCAAGGATCAATGGTGCTGACGCCCCGGCTGTCTCGGCGACAGGCCATTGGCTCGTCACACGTGGCCCTGGCACCGGATCCGCTCCGGGGAACAGTGGGCCTGCGAAGGCTCAGCCAAAAGAAAGGGTCCCCTAAGCCAGTGCGAAAGGTACCCTCTTACTGTAAAGATCACCCATGGCTTTTGTGACTGCAGGCGGCCGTCTCCCATGCTGAAAAGACCTAAACAAATACTGAAAAGGTCTTCCTGTATTCCGAAAAGGCGTTTCAATTTGTTGAAAAGGCCTTCTCGCATTTTAACGAGGCCTTCCTGTATGTTGAAACGGCCTGTAATGTAGTGAGCCCATGCCTTGCCGTCTTGGAATAGGACGGTGTGAGGATTCCAAGTATGCATTTTCGCACGGAGGTGAGAAGCCCTTTCTTTTGGCCCGAGCCTTCGCCTCGGCTCGTTCCGGACAAGCCCAGGCGCGATTGTGGAGAACGACATCTTGTTGGGGTTGCCCTGTTTTTAGTGTGGCTTGAAAGAGAATAGACCGTCCGGGCACTCGGGTCAAGAAATTGTGTCGTGATCCTTTGGCCAGAGCCTTCGTGCCCTCGCGTTGCGCTGAGAACATCCCACCCGACGCCACCGGGTAGGGACGTTCAACTTGTTGGCACGAGGCACAAGAAACGGCTGTGGACGAACGGGTTGTCGTGGCCGGTTCCAAAGCGAGAGAGGTGACGACACTTGCCATTTGTTAGATTGCCGCCTTTCCGCGCTCTCATCGGCGTCGGATTGCAGCCCAGCGTCGGTCTTGGTGCGCAGCGGAATTCGCCGTCTTTCGCTGAACACTCGGGATTGCTCTCGTGTCTTGTAGGCTGCCAGGCAGATGTGGGAAATCTGGGGAAATCGTACCCGGCAAGTGCCGACCTGGTCCAGACCGCTCGTAAACGCGAGACAATCCATGGAAGGTTGAGGTGATGATGCAAGTCTGGCACGGTAGCTGCATGGGGACGAAAGACTCCCCCTACCCAGGCCATTGGTCGCTCCTGCCCCCAGGGCGATCACCAAGCCCGACCTCCCCGCGACCGGGGTTTGTGAGCGGGGTTGCTTACCCTCTGCCCTCAAACCCGGAACAACGTTGATTGCGACACTGTCGGAACATTCACCGCTTTTGGCCAGTCGCAAACACCCAAACAATCCGAAAGATGGGCGCTGCGCTGCTACTCGGCTGGAGGGCACTCGTTGGCGCCGTTCTGGCGCTGGCGCTGGCTTCTGGTATCCGCCGTCTCCGAGCTTGGCATCGCCTTCGACACTTCAAGGGACCATTCTGGGCCGCCTTTTCCCGCTGGTGGATGCTTCGTCATGTTGGTGGCACAAGGATGCATCTCGACCTGCGCGAGGTCCACGACAAATACGGACCGCTCGCGCGCATCGGACCCGACACACTGGTGACGAGCGATCCGGATCTGCTGCGCCGCATGCTGGGCGTAAGAACCAAGTACAAACGCTCCGACTGGTACGACGCCATGCGCCTGGACCCAACAAAGGACAATGTGCTGTCGATGCGCGACGACGAAAAGCACAATGAGCTACGCGCCAAGATGGCCGCAGGCGTGAGTTTCCCTTCTCTCTCTCCTTCCCTCCCTAACTATTCCTGACCGCATTCAGTACTCCGGCAAAGAAGTCCAGGACCTCAAGAAGCGAATCGACGAGAACGTCGCCGCCCTCATAGACCTCATCGGAAGAAAGTACCTGACTACTGACACGGCCTTCCGCCCGCTCGACTTTGGCCGTAAGGCCCAGTACTTCACCCTGGACACCATCTCGCACATCGCCTTCGGTCAGCCCTTCGGATTCCTGGCCACCGACTCGGACGTGCACCAATACATCCAGACAACCGAGGATACCCTGCCAGCAATCATCCTATTGACCGTGCTGCCGGGCCTGATGAAGGTGATGGCGTCGCCCCTCTTGAAGAGCTTCCTGCCGTCGGAGAAGGACATCGTCGGCCTGGGAAGAATCATGGGAATTGCCAAGCAGGTTGTTGCGAAACGCTTCGGTCCAGACAAAAAGGTCCAGCCCGACATGCTCGGCTCGTTCATTGCGCATGGCTTGACCCAGTCCGAGGCTGAGTCTGAGACCCTTGTCCAAATGTTCGTCCTTCCCATTCCCAACGCGGAGTGATCTCAAGCTAACAACACCCAGCCTCGCCGGCTCCGACACAACCGCAACAGCCATCCGCGCCACGCTCCTCCACATCATATCCAACCCCCGCGTGCACGCCAAACTCCTCTCCGAAATCACCTCGGCCCCTCCCCACACAAGCAGAATTATCCCCGACGCCCAAGCCCGCCGCCTCCCCTACCTGCAAGCATGCATCAAAGAAGGCCTGCGCATCTTCCCTCCCGTCACAGGCCTCATGACCAAGGACATTCCCCCCGACGGAGACACCTACCGCGGCCTGCACATCCCCCCAGGGACGAAGATTGGCTACTCTGCGTTCGGCGTCTTTCGAGACCGTGCCATCTGGGGGGATGATGCGGATCTCTTCCGGCCGGAGCGGTGGCTTGCTTCTGGCCAAGGGGGCAGCGAAAGTGTGGAGACGGTCCGCGAACGGGAGGCTACCCTGGAGTTGGTGTTTGGGTATGGGCGGTGGCAGTGCTTGGGGAGAAACGTGGCGCTGATTGAGCTGAATAAAGTGTTTGTCGAGGTATGACTCCCTATTTCTTCCCTGCGAGGGCTGCGTTCCGGTTTTGGGAAGGTAGGCTAACTTGAATGGCGATAGCTGCTGCGCAACTTCAATCTGGAGGTTGTTGACCCGACAACGCCGTGGAAGTCTCATTGCCACGGCATTTTTATGCAGTCGGAGATGTGGCTGAGGGCTACGAAGAGGGAGGTCTCCTAGGCGAAGCGATCAGCGACGGCCTCAACAGACGTGGGACGTTCAAGTTGGATACCAAAGGTTGCCACCCCTCGGCGCGTCGGAGTTCAACGGCAATAGTAGCAAGAGGACTTTCGATAATCTAGGTATCGAGCTACTTCAGGGACCCGCCCTCTGAAAGGATCCGGGGTGTGTTTCAATTCGGTCACCTCCCGTCTCGATTCTTTGCGCATGCTCCACTCCACCTTGCCGGCCCGCGGCATCCACGAACCCCGTTTATGGTCCACATCTTTAACAAAGCCTGATTAGCTCAGCTGGTTAGAGCGTCGTACTAATACAGATCTTCTGTATCAAGTAATGCGAAGGTCAACAGTTCAATCCTGTTATTGGGCAACCAAAGTTCTCTTTTTGCATCATGTACTCCTAAGACACAGCATGCTTTTTGCCACATGCCTCATGTCTTTTTTCTTTGCACTGGCATAGGATTCATCCACAACGACAACAAATGTGCGTGGGTAACTGGGATTGGGTTGGGTCAACCATGCGTGGTCTGCAAACAAACGCTACATTCAAGGCCTATTTCTAATGCAAACCGCTGCTCCTTCCATAGTATGTTTGTTCTAGTATACTCAGGGGAAGTACTTCTGAAACAGAAGCGGTTGGAGACCAAGTTGATGATGCCCCTAGCACAGCTGCTCAATCCTGCCGTCATTATCTATGAACTCGATCTTCCAAAAGACCTGCTCCTCATCGCCACCCACCCAGCGACCACTCCGTGATAGCTCATTGCGCGGGCGCAGCCAAGTGAAAGTATCGTTCTCGTAGTGGTCAAGCTTGATTTTCTCCAAAGCTATACCTGCCGGACCCCAGTAAAGACTTTCATCTTGATAGTCCCAGGTCACCTCAATCCCGAAGTCGATGAGACTGTTCCAATAAGTCCCAACATAGCCGCTGTAGTGCCTCGCAGCTCTGCTCACCCTCCGTGCATCAGCTAGCTTTTTCGCAAGATCTCGATCCCGCTGGAGGTTGTTGGCAACGGCATCGCGGGCAACCTGGACAAAGTCGACTCTGTGCTCTCTGGGCACCTCAAGGACTTCCTCTAGCACAAGCTGACCGACCAAGTCAGCGACGTCGCAGATTGCCTGGGAGTTTGATAAGACGGTGATGAATGTATCGGTGGCTGGGAGGAGTATAACCATACACATGGCGCCGGGCAGATTGCCGTGGTGGAGAAGAACGAGTTGTGATGGGATCTCTTTACCCACAACGGGCATCCCGTCGGGGGGAAAGAGGTTGGAGTTGATGCTCGTCTGGCTCAACTTGCTGGGTAACTGAGCTCTGCACCACCCACAAGCGTATGATGTGTGCTGGTCTATTGGGATCCTTCCAGATATGAGATAGTCCATATGCTTGAATGGGGAACCCGGGGTAGTTGTCAAGCGGGTGCTACACTGATGTCTGATGCTATGGATGAAGACTCTGTAGAGGCTCAAGAGATTGCGGGCGGAGGACCACATGCCGCCGTTGGGGCCGACGGCGCGGCCAAATGCGCATTTTGGCCGGTGGATCATGAAGGGGGTGGCATTTTCGAGGGCGTTGTAGCATTGAGTGACGTTGTCCATGCCAGGTGGAGGGGGCCGCAGGAATGTCCGGTCGAGTCTGAGAGGGGTAAGGATGCGGGCTTGTACGACGTCGGACTAGGACTCGCCAGTGAGTGCATGTAGCCGCTCGATGACGTGGCCGGCGAGGTCGTACGAATTCGCATACATGCCCGAGTTAACTGCCCAGGCCGCGTGTGCTCGGTCGGACAAGAGATCGGTGATGGTGAGGGAGTGCCCGGGCGACTGGCTGGGGTCCACGTGGGTGGATTCGATCATCGGCAGCAGGCCGCTGACCCGCTCGTCCCATCTGAGCCTCCTGTCGTCAACGAGAATGCCTATGGCGGCGGCGGTGACAGCTTTGGTGAGCGAGCCGACTGGGAAGATGGTGTCTTCAGTGACGGGTAATTTGCCCGGGCCGTGATGATCGCGGAATCCATAGCCGGCATGATAAGGGGGGCAGCCGCTCTGGTCAACAGTGAGGCTGAGGCCGGGCGTGCCACCGATCGCCATCAGCGCCTTGATGGTCGGGCCAAGACCGTTGAGGCGCACGATGAAGTCTGCCATGGTCGCTGTAAATATTCCCGTGATGTTTGAGATGTTTCACTGAGAAAGAGGAGGAAATCTGCGTGTCCGCCCGCGCAGAAATAATTTCATGGCCCTGTGGCTGTAGAGGAAGGCACCACCCGACTCTAGCCCACGGCATGCAGCGCAGGAGCAGTTCAGAAGGCGCGGCGGGCCCATACGTGGATGGCGGGCGCAAGGACATGTCAGGTGCAGGGGCCCCCTTTTTTCATCGCTGCCGGGAAGTTGTCGCTAGTTGGAGGCGAGCAAGAGGCAGCTCGAAGCCAAGCTCTCCGCATTGGGGTGATGGTCAGGGCAGGGTAACTCGACACCTCGACGAGCACAAGGTCGGTTCCTTCCGTGGGCTGTCCAGCTCGATGCAATTGGAAATTTTCAAGAGCAGAAACATAACAAACATCTCCTGTCTTCAAAGATGCCACCTCGTTTGGGCAGAACTCGGGCGCATCCGATCGGGACTGGCGATGCGGCCAAAGTGCCCGCTCAGCGACGGGATTCGTAGTGTCCGTGAGCGCCCAACAACTACAACCAACAAAGCCTGATTAGCTCAGCTGGTTAGAGCGTCGTACTAATATAGATCTTCTGTATCAAGTCATGCGAAGGTCAACAGTTCAATCCTGTTATTGGGCATCCCTTTCATTTTTGGCATTTACGGGACGATGTGGAGCAGTGCTTTTTTGCTATGTGGATTGGAGTGGGTGAGTGTCTGCGGGGATGTGACGAACGTTGCATTGCTTGAGTGGAGTTTGCATTTGGGAGTGAGGCTGAGAGGCCTGAGTTGTTGATGTTTGCCAGCTTTTTGCTGATGGAGCTGAGCTGTTGGTACCCAGCGACTTCCAAGTTTCATGTCAGAGGGCAGCTTGGGAAACATCTGGCAAAATGTATTCGGGTCATGACGGGCAGATCATTTGAAAGAGAGGGTCTGTTGAAATCACCATTGCAATTGGCAAAGAGGATACGGTTGATTCATTGCACCGAGACTGAAGGCTTCTGAACGTAGCCTCTGACAACGGTGAAAGCCCCTGAGTCTCGTCAGAAATCCAGATGCGCCTTCTCTCCATCAGTTCGCACTGGGGGCGAGGTTGCCCGGAAAGTGGTAGTTTGAATTAAATTGCATTGTTTTGTTAGGAAGAGTTGTGAGTAGGAGGTGAGATTCTCTGAGCTGTAACTTGTAGGTTGCTAATATCTCAATTGAAGGAATGGCCAAAGTGAGAAGAGAAACAGCGGAGATACACAATTGCACTCGTCGGCTTGCAGGGATTGGGTGTAATACACACGTGACGCTAGCTCCAAGTCGGCGTTGCAGTTCGGAGCAGTGTGATGTTTACCGCACCAATACATGGTCTGTCTGTCTCAGTCATGGATGTCTAAGTCAGGTAAGGCGGAGGGAGAGGTACTTCTGACACAGCTCCGGAAAATCTTCCGCAGCCGAGGTGCTGTGGCTGGGCTGGGCATGTTGCAGTGGGGGAGAGTGTGGGCTATTACCCCAACTCCCGCCTGTGTGTTTTGGTGACTGCGTATCCCGACAATTCCGCCGGGCGTATTTTTGCGAGCGTGCATTTACCAGGCCTCCGAGTCTAAGTGCTAGCGAACCAGATTCCGGGAACGACGAAGTGGCACTCGCTACTGATGCCAAGGGGCGATGCGCGAGGAGCTGGCACTGACTGGCACTGCTCCGCCGGGAGAAAGGAGTGAACCAAACTGTTTGTGAACTGTCTGTGGGGTAATCGTCAGCAGCCGGCGAGTTCCGGCTCCGGTACTTCCGATGTAACGATTCAACGGTGTTTTGAGCGGCCCTGTTGCTGGTACGACGCTGTGCCTGCCATTCGATCGTCGGTGCCATTGGTCCGTTCAGCACTGACATCCGCGATCTCAACGTCGTGCGTTCCTGCCCACTGCACACCACTGACGCCATTCAACGCCCACCATTTCAAATGAACCTGCATGGACTCCCTCCCTCCCTGGTCAGCAAAAAAAAAGATTAAAGGAGAGGCTCTCTCCGCTCGCATAGGACACCCATAACAGCGAGTGCGCCACCAAATGCGCAACACAACACCACACCTCCTCACCGCGCGGTGGCGTCAATGCCCTCAGCTTTCCCCTTTCTTTTCGCTCGCCCACTATCCCCAATTAAAAATGATTAAAGTGTGTGGCGATTGTGGTGCGGTGATTGGGCGAGCCGGTTGCAGGTGAGTCGAGGGACTTGTTTATTTGGTCGTTTTAGCCTGTAATGACGCACCTGTGAGGATCGCTTGAGCGCTGAGGGCCGTCCCCCACCTTGATATCGAGCCGTGTCTTATTAGCCACTAACCGGGTTTCGCTGGCGGGCGCTGCAGCAGGTTACGAGGAAAAAGCTGTGTGGGTTGGGGTCTTTTCTGCTGGCTGCTGCGGGTCTGGACACCTTGGATGTGGGAACATACCTTGAGAAGGGGCTAAGAAGTTGGTTCTGGGGGCGAACGGGCGAGCAAGCGGTTGGGGTAATGGGCGTCTGACTGGCTCCGATATAGCCGTCTGGCCTCGCGTGGGAAATAATTCGACCGAGCCTGGCCGAGCGAGGAGAGGAGGCGAGCTCTGATGGGGTGAGGGTTCTCGGGTTTACTGTCCCAGGAAATAAATGGGTGGCTTGCCGTCATTTCATGCCCAGACCCTGGATGCCGCACCGGACTGCTGGACCTGGGGAACGGTCGACTCCAAGGCCAAAAATAGAAAGGAGGCTAGATGCGAGATGTTACCTCCGACAGCTGCGAGAGTTGCCAGAGCTGGAATTTAATATCACACTTCATATGCGGCCCCTCAATTCGAACCTCGGTGCTATGAGCCCACCTCACTTCACTGCACGCCAGCCAGGGCCATCTCAGGGGTCCGCCGTCAGGAGACCTCTTAGATTCCCATAGCTTCCATTCCCACCAATGCGATCCCGTGACGAGTTCCCGGTCCGAACAGCTGGACGGAGCTAGACGGAGCACCATAGCGAGGGAGGGGGTAGTATCGTAATTCGGGCAGTAGAGTAGCTAATATGTCCCGCTAGCGGTGGCGTGGACAAGAATAGAAACTCGCCGCATCTGGTCATGTCTGGCGTGTCTAGCGCATGTGGCATGACGATGGTGATATTTTGATGGGTATAAAGGGGGCGAGACATCGCCGCCGAAAAACACACTTACTTCCATCATCACTCACCAGCTCATCTCTTCTACCACTAAGTACTACCACTTACACAGAAAAGATGCATCTGTCGCACGTCCTCCCCGTCTTTGCCGGCCTCGCTGCCGCAGCCCCTGCCGCCGAGCCTCAGCTCAACGCGCAGACCTTCGCTGCCGGGCCCTCGGGCAACGAAGTCCAGATCCTCGGCGTCGCCTTCGCCGGCACGGGCTGCCCGCCCAACTCGGTCGCTGGCCAGCTGTCTTCGGACCTGACCACCCTCACCCTGCTCTACAGCTCCTTCGTTGCCGAGTCCGGCAAGGGCAAGGGCTCCAGCGACAGCCGCAAGAACTGCCAGCTCAACGTCAAGCTCAAGTACCCCTCCGGCTGGCAATTCAGCGTCTTCAAGGCCGACTACCGCGGCTACGCCCAGATCCCCTCCGGGGACACCGGCACCTGCAAGGCCACCTACTACTTCTCGGGCGACTCCAAGCAGGCATGTTTTGTCTCACACCCCCTTTTTTCCAATAAATCATACTAATTCAGAGTAGGTCTCGTCGACCATGACCATCAAGGGCCCCTACGACGACAACTACGTCAAGACCGACCAGTTCGGCGTCGAGAGCACCGTCTGGTCGCCCTGCGGCCTCGAGGGTCTCCTCAACATCAACTCCGAAGTCCGCATCTCGCCCAAGGACACTAGCAACGCCAAGTCGGGCCAGCTTACGGTAACTACCCTCGAGAACATCCAAGTCACCTGGCAGCCCTGCACCTCGCAGGGCGACAGCGAGCCCATCACCTTTCCCGATCTGCCCGAAGATGAAGACCCTTCCTACCTCCCTCAGCTGCCACAGCCCGAGGAGCCTTGATCTACCCTCTCTCTCCGCTGCACTTTTCAGAAAAAATAGATAGATGACTGACAACTTCTCCTTGCCACTGTACAGGTTGACTCCACCGACCTCAGGTTCAAGCAGATTCACCACCTCCAGTGGGCCAAGTGCACCAAGAAGGCTTAGAGCCTTTCTTTCCTTCTGCCAGAAGAACAAGAAGAACAAGATTGCGACGGAAAATGCCAAGACGTTGGCGTCAAGCGGTGGTAATCACGGTTTTCTTGCTGCATCAATCACACATTTCTAACTCTCAATGATATTGAAATGATGTGCAGGGGAGGATGAAAGGGGGAGGTCTTCTATTTCAAAGGGTTATCACTTTTTATTATGTGGTTGGTAGCAGGGCTTGGGGAATTGCATAGGATGGGAAGCTACCGAGGATAGTATCATGTCAGACAATTGAGATTGACTGAGGATTATACCTATGCTTGTTTTGTGCAATGATTTGTGCTGAGTAAGAAGAAGAGATTCGCGCCGAGTCAAGAGCAACTGAGCTTGAGGTTCAAGTTACACGGGGCCCATCAACCGGGATTGCTGTGTGAACTAAAGGCTATTTCAGGTTACTCCAATTTGTTGGAACTCGGGAACGGCACAACTCAATGCAGCTCCTGCACGGGGCTGCTTCCGCGAATGCAGCCGAGCCAATAACATCAAGCGATTCTGTTGCACAAGACCCGGCGATCATCTATCAGGGCCGAGCCGCTAACAGCCGACTCAATTGGCGACTTGATCATGTGCCTCTTCTAAAGCTGAGATTCGAGCTCGACTTCGAAATGATCATTGAAAACTTAGTGGTTGTGAGGCGTCGCACTACCAAGAAGTGCATCCTGCCTTGGCGTGGGAGACCACGGAGCAAAATCACGAAAGACTGATGGTGGACTCGAAGCACCTTCCATTCTGGTCCTAAAGCTTCCCGACGCCGTCATCTTGGCCAACCTCTTGATCATGGGCCTCCTCCACACGCTGAACCCCAGCTCCCTCTGTCTAATCCAAACCGCCCTGCCCGCCGCTCCTCCCCCGGTTCAAAAGAACTACTTCCACGACATAACCCCGTTCTTCAACACCAGCTGCCACCACGACACAGCAGTCGACCCCCATTCCGACGACCCCAACGACGCACTCACCCTCCTCCTCCAGCTAGGCGCCAGCCCCTCCCCGAGGGGTTCTTCGTCACACCCCTCTAAATCGCCTACCACATGAGGAGCATACGCGCCGTCCGGACACTCCTCAAGGCTGGCGTGGACGTAAACCACGTCGGGGATCCAAATGGCGCTTCGTGGAATTACGAGGAATTCATGCTGTCTCCTTTTCATAAGCTTTATGGGTGGTCGCCGCTGGCGATTGTGAAGATATTCGTGCCTATGTCGGGGATGGACAAGCAGGAGTGGATGAGCCAGGAGGATTGGAAGGGTATGGAGGTTGCATTGGGGGAGGAGATTAAGAGGATTTTGGTGGAGCATGGGGGCGTGGTGGTGGAGAGGGATTTGGGAGGGGGGAGTGGAGAGGAGGAGGACAGTGGGGAGGGGGAGAGAGACGAGGGGTATAGGTCGGATGAGGGGAGAGCGTCTAGTGGAGAATAAAGCAACTGCTCTAAGTGGGGATGATTTCAAGACATATCTCTTCACTGTGGGAAGCTCGCAGTTGGGTGTTTACATTGTATATAGAGTCGATTAAGTATGCCTTTAGACCCTCACACTGCATAATTGCAGAACACCACCAATACCTCCAGCACCACGCCCCCTTTCAGACCGCAACGCCAAATTCAACACCTACTCACCCACCTCCCGTCTATACCCTTTGATCCACAAACCACTCTGCACAAACAACCCCGCGCTCTTCGACTTCCACGGCTCCCCCGGCCTCAAAAACACAAACTCAAACCTCAACAGCTCCACAAACACCTTATTCAACTCCATCAGCGCCACATTCCGCCCCAAGCACTGCCACCTCTCGGACCCAAACACCAACTCCAGCGTCGTCTCCATCTCTCTCAGCTTCTCGGCATCTATGCCAAGCCACCTCTCCGGCCGAAACTCCTCCGCGTCATCGCCCCATACTGAGGCATTACGCATGATTCCCCACTCGCAGAAACCTACCTTGGTACCCGGG
>Ga0247760_1002208_pt1 | contig 15411 bp, 20 predicted proteins | sample UWRJL171409R4_FD_179936 | JGI IMG/M metagenome (GOLD analysis project Ga0247760, IMG submission 179936) | Plant litter microbial communities from Arlington Agricultural Research Station in Wisconsin, United States - UWRJ-L171-409R-4 | ecosystem: Environmental > Terrestrial > Plant litter >... | reverse complement strand
CAGCCGATACAGGATAGTTGATTCTCTCAAGGTCTAGAATCTCGATCTGCATCAATATGAGGTCCTCGTTGGGGAAAATGGTCAGCTGGCGATAAAGCATGACCGCATCTTCAGGGGAAGGGGAGTACACCGCAAAACCATCAGAGGCCGTTAGTGTGACACCCAAGGGGAAAGAGTCGCGCCCTAGCGTCGCTGCAACGGCTCTGAACTCGGGATCCGGGAAGTTACCGTTCCATAATGGGCGTTGGGCCTGGTGCAGTTTGCGCCATACATGATAATTGAATACCTCTTGGATAACCCTTCGAGACTGCCTGCATGCTGTCCGGAGGCCGTGGTCAATGAGGTACGTCGAGGGGTTGTAGCCTGCCCACTTATGCCTGGCACTCTGCCTCCTTGCGCGCGTGTAGGGTGCGCCGAATGGTAAACAGGCTGGTGCCGCAAAAGCCGGGAATGATCGGTCATGCCGGAATCCCGTAGTTTCGGTAACTCTTCCCCTGTGACTCTCTTCATCTTCTGTCCAGCTGTAGACCCAGAAAATGTGTACTCCTGGGCGATGAGGCCGAACGGCCGCTTTCCAAATCATCTCTTGAACCTCTTGTGACGGTATCTTGGAGAAGTAAGGAAACGAGACAGCCATTGTGAAGGCTGCGTAAATCTAGATGAATAAGTTTTTTCAGAGAGTTTTTTCCCCCCTCTTTCCGGTGTTGTGAGAGAGCTTCATGGAGCCTGGGGCTGTTGTGATGTGATCGCAAGCCAGACAGTGGAGGGTCCCGGGCTCTTTCTTGCCCGAAGAGGATTTCAAGGAAGGTGTTCTCTAATATCCACGAGCTGATCTTCCTGCACATGTCCATATATTCCATAAGGGAAGGCGTGCCTGCCGATTTGCAGGAAGGCTAAGGCTGAAAGATGAGGGCGTTCAAACTTTAGGCTAGACCTTCTAAATCAAATGGCAACAGCTGCTAATCTTTGAAATACATGTAGGACGCAAATACTCGCCAGTTTTGTACTTTTTTGGTATTTGGAGAAATTTGGTGTCATACTGCATGGCTTGGCGCGATTCGGGCTGGAAGGCGCCCAGAGGGGCAACACAACATACATGCAGACGAATGACTAGTTTCCTCGTGGCCAGGTTCGATTGGATGGTCATCACCGCCCGCTCCCAGAAAGTCTCGCTTGGCGCACTCTAAGAAACCGGGCGTACCTCGACCTACCGGGCCGGGAGGGAGGAGAAGGGGGGGGATGTAAAAAGAGCAAGCATATCTCCTCGCATCCTCCACGTCCCAAGCCGTACTCGGGAATCTCTCCTCAGATTTCGTGATTGCGACTCCACTAACAACAACAAAAACAACATGGCAGATAATGGCGACAAAAAGGACTCGGGCAAACCAGACGATCTTGATCCCGACGGAGATGTATCTGAGTCTGAAGCCCAAGACGCCTGGGGTCGCTGTGTCGGAATGTGAGCAACCGCCAAATCGTCACGTCATCTGGTGAGGCAGCGAGGAAACGGCGCAGAAAGGCTGTTGATAAGGAAAAAGAACAGGAGTGAAATTGGCAAGGGAAAATGCAACGTTCCAAGGTCCATTCCTTGAGTAAATCCACATTGCTGATCACAGCTAGGCTGAGGCATTTTTATATCGATGATGCTATTTCTATGGCTGGATGGATGGATGGATAAACTTCTTTGCCGCGAGCAGCACTAGGTAAATCGTTAGCACCGGCTGAGTTTGGGGATTGCTTAGGTGCTCCTTGGCTGGAGAAGAGGGCGCGAAGGTCTGCCTGGTACCGCTTCTCGTCTTCAACTTTGGTCTGCACAATCTTGTCAACATCTTGCTTCCAGAAGGCAGACAGCTGTTTAAAGTTGAAAGGAGTGCATTTTTCGGCACAAAACTTGGGAACAATGTGGTCCTCAAAAATGAACAGCCAGCAGTTGATGGAAGTGATGCAGCCCCAGAACCAAACCGACTTGGATACTCACGATTCCTCCATGATGTGAGTAATGGGGATGTCATGCGCTAGTGGCGTGGTTGTAGTCTGCACATCCATTGCGGCTAAGAATGCACGCCGTGCTTCATCGAAGGCTTCGCAGTCATCGATGATGGTGTCGAGGCCGCCGTCGGTCAGCCAGTGCGGTACATGTAGCATCTCCACAGGGAGCGCGCAGATCCACTCGAGGTCAATCAGACAGGTGACATTCCAGTCTTGATCAACAAAGATGTTGCTCTGGTGGAGGTCGGTGAGTTGAGGGAGGAAGGGTCCGTGGCGGCGATCGGGAAGAATAAAATGGTGCATGACTGCCCAGAGCATCATGCGGATAGCCATGCGCTCCCGCGCGTCTTCTTCGTCTTCAACCGCATGGCGGTAATGGAGGAAGTAAGTATCGTGCATAGTGAGCATGTCAGATGCAAAGGTGTCGGTATTCCTGTAGACTTGGTGAGGCTGCATGGTTCGGGGTGCGCCGCTGTTTTCGAATATCATCATGGTAGATGTCAATGGTCGGTTTGTGAGCGCCACCGTTCCATCACCTAGGTTGAGCCTGAAGGAACCAATGCGAGGCTGGGGAAGACGGGCTAGGGAGAGGACAATATATGCCATTCCACAAAACAGGCGGGCCCGGCGGCGAGGATCATGGCGGTGTTCAGCCCAGGTTTCTGAGAGCATCCGGCCGGTTTCAGGCCCGATAAACTCCAGAAGCATTTAAGAAGTGCCGACAGCTGGCGTAGATAGGTCTTGGGTGTACTCGGATAACAATGGATATTTTAGGAAACCGTAGAGGCGTCGTCGAACCCAATGCCAGAAGCGAAGGTACCACGGCCTCAAACGTGCGTGAGAAAAGTGACTGCCATCGGTCAAACCAAAGGCGTAAAGCTGCGGAATACGGATATCGATACAGTGTTCTTGCATCCAAGAGTATGCTCCCGCCTCGCAAGACACTTTCTCGTCAATGGTTCCGGGAAAGTACTTCTCAGCCAGTTTGTGCGGCAGTGGACAGCGGAAGACGACGCGACGAGATTGGGCCCATTTGCAGGACTGAATGTCGATAAAGACACACAGATTGAAGCCTCCTTTGATCCATGAGTCTGGCGGGAGGACGACGCAGCTGTCATCGGGGTGCAGGCGCAAGTGGTGTCGGACGACGGCGACAATCGAATCTGTTTCGCGCGCAATCTGCTGCTGGAACGCGTAGCTGCACCTTGGTGCTCGACGGCGAGGAGGAAGTCGTACTCGTCGGCGGCGGCTGATTTGAGAGTACGTAGCCGGTTTTGCAACACGATCCCGATCGCGTTGGTCATGTCAAATTCGTTGATCTGTAGACCGCAGCGGCCGCTCAGTGGGGAGCTCAGGCCATCGTGACATCATTCGCTTATCCGGCCAATGAACAGCCGCAGTTATTCGCACTTCGTAGGTGCCTGCAGAACATTTGATGAAACACCTCCAAGATTCGCCTCATTGAAAGCCTACCGCAGCAGGTTGACAGCGTTCCAGAAGCACGGCTCCGAGGAGACGGGAAGACAAGACAGACAGGGGCGTCAAGAGGCTTTGGCTACCCCGTCATGCGCCGCTGTGGAGACAGGTCACATTCCCAGCGGAAACCATCTGATTTCGCAGCTTGGGCCTTCGCTTGGAGTTGCTGAGAGGTTTTGCACGTGCTTGGCCATTGCCATGCAGGCCAACCACAACCACCAAATGCCTCGCTTGCACTTCCACCCACACGCTAACAACGGGGTAGGTTCCTGGCGGAGCAGTAATACGTAACATCCAAAGGCGAGCTAAAAGATGCCGTTCTGCGCCCCAAACATGAATTGACCCGAATAAGAGATGAGCCACCTTTGGGGGATTAAAAAGGGAAGGGGCCGCTCTGCAGCTCTGTCCAGGGGGGGAAAACCTCTTGTGGTTTGCACGATACCTCAAGTCTGGTGACCTCATCCGATCCGGGGCTTCAAGCCCCTTTCTCCCGAATGCAAGCCCGGAAGCTAATTCTCCAGGCTTGGTGCCTGTCGTGGCTCGCAAAAGCCGCCAATGCCACGGCCGAGCACCCTATCGTCGCCGACAGGAATGTCCCGACAGCACCATCGAGGGCTTTTGTCCGCGTTTCCAATCCTTTTTACAAGCGCCAGGAACAATGCGCCTGCGCGCCAGATCAGATATGTTCAGCTGGAGCCTGTGTCGATCCCACGTGCGTCGACCACTGCCATGAGTTGTCGATCGGGTCACTAACCAATGAACTAGGATCGAGGTTACAACGACAGTTATATTGACGACTACGAGCTCCTCACTCTTTACCACAACGGTGTCCGAAACTTTCTCTACCGTGGCCACGACCACCCACGAAATCATATCACTTTTCTCAACCACAGCCCCAACGGCATATGAAACACGAACTTCTACCACTACCGTGCTTGATTCCTCAGCAGCGAACACTGTGACGGCTGCGGCGGCTGCTGCTGCCAGACGTTCTGCAGGACTCGGTGTTCCTGTGGCCGCCGTCGAGGCGCGCGGTCCCATTGAGCGGCGAGCAACCGTAACGGTTACGATTACCGTAACCTCCTTTGTATCCGTGGTCCAGGAGAGTACTATAACCGTGTCTACTTCGTTAACACAGACGAGTCTCATCCACACGACCACAACCCGCAGGACCACGACCACGTCTGCTGAAACGACCGTGACGTCCCTTGTCGTGGAAACGGTCCGCCTTGCTATCATCAATGGGTCCCCGGGACCAGAATCCCCAGGTCGCGGCGATGGCGCGATGAACTCGGGCCGCACTGCCGCCACCGCTGTGGGTGGTGTGCTCGCCCTCGCTGCCATAATGGGCACCATCTGGATTGCACGAAAGCGTAGGCGGTATCAGAGGAACAAGGCGAGCGATCTCGAGACGCAGCGGAGACAACAGATGGCCGAGGCAGCGCCGTTGGCCGGGTATACCGGTACGACGAGAGTGCAGACGCATGATGAAGGGGACGAACCACCACCGCCGTATCGACCGTAGGTGTCATCAGGAGTGGATATTCCTGTAATTTCTTGTTCCTAAATAGGTAAACTTGTCATGTAATACACGACCAATGATGGAAGTGTCTAGTATTATGGTGTCGAGGACGACGCATCCCTGGTGATGGGACCGAGCTTGTTGAAGCTCGGTTTTGACGGTATATTCCCACCACCCGCGAAAGAGAGGAAAAATGTCACCGTGGCGGGCTGGTCGATCGGACTGGGTGGGCTGGCGGGGTTTCTGGGCCCAGAGGACTCAAACATGATTCGGGCCAAGAGTGACTGAACATTGATGGATTCCCCACGCTGCTTGGACTGGAGGCCTCTTCACGTCTTGGAATCAAGACGTTCTAGTTTCTAAACACTCCCATCCTACCACCAACCGAAAAGATGGGAGGAGTTTCGTCTACGAAAAAAACCTTGATCGCATTATACTGCTCTCCCCAGTCGGTAGAGGCAGGACCTTGCAGACGGGCCAATGAAGCAACATGAGCAACTGCTTCCTTTAATCGACCTACCTTATCAGCCCGAATTCCCCGGTAGGCGCTCGCCGAAATTGGGCGTGTGCTCGAAAACTGCCCCAAAATCCCATGAACATGTATTCCGAGCACAAATCGGACACACGGGCACAACCTAGCCCTGCGGTTTCCGCCATCGCTTCGGTGAACATGGGGGGCTCACTTCTTGCATCAATTTTTTTTTTCCTTCAGGGGTGTGCGTCAATACTTCCCGAGACTTTTAATGTCGCTCGATAGGCCGCACCTTCGTCGAGATCGACACGGAATACCTACCACTCACGCCTGGCTACCGCTGTGAAATATATTCCGAGAGCTGCGCATGAAGATCCCAAATTCTTGGACACCGCAACTTTGTGAGCACAATGGGGATTCCGTCCGCCAGTCAAACCATGGGCAAAACCGTTATCATAAGCGGAGAGAGATCTGAGTATCTCGGGCGGGATCACAAGGGGCTGTGTTCCCGTGTTACACCTGTGCGACTGTATACAACAGGAGAGCGAGATTCATCTGTTCTACCACCGGGAAACTCTGCTCCAGGAATTGGGCTGCTTCCCCACCCACCCTCTCCCACGCAGGCCAGAAGCAAGCAAGAAAGATGGAACAGGAACTAAGACACCACCACCAGCCTGACCATTCAGCGCTGCAAGTTGTTGAATTTGACGAAACGCCCGAGGCCTGCTATCGACCCGACTATTCACTGCCACAGGCTACCCCGTTCGATAAAGCGCCTGAGGTTTGCGGACACACCGCACCCGAACCTGTGCCATTATCCGCTGGGCCACTTCAGGAGCTCGAGAAGCAGCCATCGGAGGGTGGGGAAGATGGGAGTTTGACGCCCCGAGTGCAGTCATGGTGGCGACGGAAACGCTGGCTCGCGTGTATCACTTTTGCCACTATACTGGATGCTGTCCTGGGTGGTGTCTTGGGGAGACGGTAGGAACCTGACTCATAGCCATACATACACTGACGGCCGGAGCGTTGACACGATATCAGGGAAGTGTTTGAGAAGCCGGTTGCAACCTCGTCGAACACCACACAACCTCAGGCGAGGATCGAGAGTTTCTGCCGTGGCGAGGTATGTCCGCAGATTCTTGCAGCAGCACAGCTACCTTCTCAAGACGGATGGGATCTAGATGTCATGCTTTTTGCCCGCGGCATCGACAATGACATTTGGCGCACTTTTGTACCTGTCACGGGTCCCCTTTCGCTGCAAGAGGACCAAGTCTGGAAAAAACTCAACGGAGGGCCATTTCTCAGTCAGCCTTCAGCTCTTATTTGGTCCAACTCTACGCGGCTTTCAGTGGCCGCAGTGTCGGATCCGGATCACACGGTCAAGGCGCTCTTGTATTCCCATATCGAGCGGGATTCCGCAACCCACGTGCCATGGACGAGTCTAAGCGGCCCTGCTACCAGCGCCCTTGCTATGTGCACGGTGAACGGCACGCGTCTCGATTTATGGACAGCCAGCGGCAGGAACGTTGCCCACAACCTGTGGCAAGGCAACTCGACTGCTGATATCTTTTGGTCGCCCGACGTGCAACCCAGGTGGCAACTAACCAGAGACTTTGGCATGGATATCTCGGGGCGCCCAGCGATTGCTTGCCGCCGCGATACTTATTATCATGACCTAGTCGTGCGCGGACTTGACGGTGCAGTGCGGCATTCGACCTTTAAAGACGGTACGGGCTGGACCGCAGTGTCGAACCGGGGCGGCAACCTGCGAGGGGAACCCGTGGTGGTGGCGGTTGGAGACGACAGATTTGATTTCTTTGGTGTAGGTGCGGGCAAGGACGCGGCCATGTTCCACTTCACATGGACCAAACCGGGGGGTTATACGGCCATGGAAAAGCTCGGGGGCTCTTTCCAGAGCGTGCCATCGGTAGTGGTGACGGGACCGGCGGAAAATCCCCGTATCGACGTTGTGGCATTGGGGACGGACGACATGCTGTGGCACGGCGCATTGGTGGGATCCAAGTGGTGGGCGCACTGGGAGAGATTGGACGTGTTTGGCAACAGCGCACCGTTGCTCACCAAGATTGAGGTGCCGCCGCCGTGGTCACCCATGGTGGCTGCGTTTGTGCTCGGCATGGATGGCCAGGTGAACCACACTCTCTGGAACGTGTCAAGTGAGTTTAGCTGGCGAGGCTTGGCGTGGACGAGCATGGGGGGCAACCTCACAGCCGAGTATTATCGCAGCTGACACTATCTACCTATCTCCTACCCAATCCTATTCTCACTCTCTTACGAGAATCTCGACGAGTCGACATTGACTCGGTTAGCCAAGGTTCAGAAGAAGTCAAAAATACCTAACACCGAGTTTCCCTCGCGGCATGGTTTGCATCAAAGGTCACAAGTCATTTTTCATACCCATGTCTTGGACGAAGGCTGCCGTGACCGCGTTGCCAAGCAGACATGACGCACATGGGTCGACTCCCACAACCTGGTTAAAAGCGCGCACCCGACCAGGAAAATGCTACGGAGAAAATCCCGAGCAATATACTCTACCTTGTCGGGTGCTATTAACGTGGTCATGGTGCTATGGCCCACAGCATGGGGTACCTAGGTAGGTAGCCATACATGATTCAACCTCCTGTGTACAGGGGCCCTGCAGTTCGCACATGGCGCGGTTTAGGCGCTGTAACATAGCACCACCTCACTAGGACGCGCAACCACCGTGGGTTTGTTCATTTTTTGTGTGTTGTGTTTCGGCTGGTTGGAGAGACTGCAGATCTTTTATCCCATGATGGTAGACCTTGTCGCCTCGGTTCGGTTCGGTGCTCCAGCGTGAGAACGGCGCCTGCCCGTTCCGAGAGCGACGTGACCGGGAGGAACCCGGTTTAGCCGAGGAGTCTGGACCCTTTTGGTGCAGATGCGTAGATTGCGGAATAACCCCGTGGTTTATAGAGAGAGGGCGAGAGAGAGTTTGTGTTATCTCTTTCTCTGCTGCAGTGTTTCCTGACTTCCAGGTTCCTCTCCGAGGTCGCTATGGAGGTCGGCATGACCGGGTCACCTTCAAGGTTCCTGGGTTGGGTGCGTGCCTTCCCTCTGCTTTTTTTTGAATCGCAGGAGGGAAGGAACATGCGGCCCTCGTGATGAGGCCGGCTTTGTGTTTGCGCTGGTCACCACCTCGTGGAGTTAATAAGACTATGCTCGCTCAACTCAACCTCGAGGGCTGGCTCTCGGGGAATATTTCTATCCGCTCGCTTTGGAAGTGCATCGCTATCCGGACAATCCCATACGGCTACTCCAGAAGTATGATTGCTTCTCTCTTTGTCTTTTTCTTCGCCCTGTGGCTGTTGCTGCTCCCTGGTTCTGCCGCGGCGCTCCCCCAGAGCCGGACACCAAAACCCTATCAACTATTGACCCCACCCCTCGACACCCCCTGGACCAGCAAGGTCGGCACCAACCCCTGGCCACAACATCCCCGACCTCTCCTCTACCGCGAGGCCTGGCAAACCCTCAACGGCATCTGGACCTACCAACCCGCCTCCTCCTCCTCCTCTCGCAGCAGCCCAAATGTCACCGGACCACCCCCAGCCCTGCCCCTGGCCGAGGAGGTGCTCATCCCTTCGTGCATAGAAAGCGGCATATCGGGCATCATGGCTTCGGGAGGACTGATGCACATGTGGTTTGGAACACCGTTTTCCGTTCCGGCGGACTGGCCAAGAAAACACCGCGTCTTGTTGAACTTTGAGGCGGTCGACTATGAGGCTACGGTGTTTGTCAATGGGAAACAGGTGGGGTTTAACCGAGGAGGGTATTTTCGGTTTACGTTGGATGTTACGGAGCAGATCAAATTTGGGGAGGTGAATGAATTGTGAGTTGACTTTGTTTGAACGGTCCTGTTGTCACATGACTGAGGACTAGACAGATAACAGATGCTGACTGGTGTGTACGTGTGTGTGAGTAATTAGACTGGTGTTTGTCTTTGATCCGACAGATGAATCACCTTATCATATCCCTAATGGTAAACAGACGAGACGGCCTTCTCACATCTTTTACACGACTTGTTCGGGGATCTGGCAGACAGTGTGGTTGGAGAGTGTGCCGCCAAGCTATATTTCGGGCATGGATATTGCGGCGGGGATGGATGGACGTGGTGAGTACCAGACTGCTCTATGATGCGAGGGAAATGCGGATGGCTGATGGTGCACGAAACTAAGTTGCTGGAATTGTTCACAGTCCAGCCGGCAGCGGACAGGGCTTGGAGGAGGTTGAGATTTCTGTGCTTGACCATGGAGGCACCGCGATTGCCACTTACAAGATTAAGCCTAACGAACAGTTCAACTTTACTGTGCCGTCGCCAAGACTGTGGTCTCCTGGCTTGCCGAATCTTTACAACATCACCGTCAAGATGGGATCGGACTTAGTTTCCAGCTATACTGGATTCCGGACGGTGTCTTCTGCTCGTGTCAATGGTGTCCAGCGTCCGCTTCTGAACGGTCAGTTTGTCTTTCAGTTTGGCACGCTCGATCAAGGATACTGGCCAGATGGGATTTATCTCCCGCCAACTCTCGAGGCCATGGAGTTTGATCTGCGCCTCCTGAAAGACCTGGGGATGAACATGATCCGCAAGCATGTGAGCACAACTCCGATTCATAATGCGTGACTGAGATACAAGATGCTGAACCGAGGTCAAGATCAAAATCGAACCCGACCTCTTCTACCAAGCCTGTGACCGACTTGGTCTCCTCGTCATCCAAGACATGCCCTCCATGAGAGCCACCGACAACGCGCGTGACAACCCGCCGGATGAGGCTGAACAGGCCGAGTTTGAACGGCAACTTGAGCTGATGGTCAACGAACACAAGAGCTACCCGTCTATTGTAAGCTGGGTCATCTACAATGAAGGATGGGGCCAGATCACGGGCGCGTACTACCCAGAGTTTGCCATCACTGAGCGTCTGCGCGAGATTGACCCTACCAGACTTATCAATGCCGTAACAGGTTGGTGGGATCACGGGGCCGGCGACTTCTCGGACAATCATCACTATGCAGAGCCGCAGTGTGGTACACCGTTTTACTCACAGGCCAACATGCCGTATGACCCGAACCATATTGGGATCCAGGGTGAATTTGGTGGTATTGGACACATTCCCAGTGACGAGCAGTGAGTGACATTGCACCTTTGTGATACCACAGCAACTGATGATGATGATCGGCAGTTTATGGCCGGTGCACAACGCCCTTCGGACCGTTAACGAGACATATGAGATCAACGCCGACCTCGAGTCGTACAACTACCGGTCTCACGTGTTGTTTGGGCTACTGCGAGACCAAGTGACGCGCTTCGCCTGCAGTGCTGCTGTGTGGACGCAGACGACAGACGTGGAGGGAGAGGTCAATGGGTTGGTCACATATGACCGCCGCTTCACGCGGGTGAACGCGACGCAGTGGAGGGAGGATATACAAGCCTTGTATAACGCTGCAGCAGCGAGGGCTTGAGATGCATCATCACATCACATGGATACTAAAGGGCATCAATAGCAAGCATTTATCTATGTGTTTCATCTCTTTGCCATTCCACCCACAACCTACTGTGGAACATGGCTTGTCTTCCCTTGTGTTGCTATGATAACGTGGCTTGGATGCAAAGGTCCGGTTGGGAATCTGTGGGTCTCACTCCTTGTCGCGCTGTTCCTGCATCTTCCTGTCTTCTTCCTCCGTCTTCGGAACATGGACCAAGTTCGGGACCGTAACGGCGTTCAACTTCCGAAATGCCTGGAAATCACGTTAGCAACTTTGTTTTCTCGCCCTGTGGCTTGGCCGAGCATGTAGATTAGGTCTGGACCACAAACGGCCACCACCATTGTCCTTGACAAAAGCCCGCCCAAGGCCAATCCTAACCCCGCCGTTACCATTCTGCTCAATCGCCCTGTGTCTAAGCTTTCACCCCCTGATATAGATCCACGGCCAAACGCAGAATAACCCCCTAACACACGATTACTCCCTGACAGGGAACCACTCCGTGAAACAGAATCTGAACCAGAGCAAGAACCGCGAGAAACATGTGGAACTCAAGAACCATGAACAAGAGAAAGACCATCACCTACCTCAGCAACCTTACCCTCCGGCAAATCCCCACCCCACCGATCCTCCACCCTCGCAATCTTGCCGCCGTTGGATGATGACGGGCCCACAAAGATGCGCACTACGCTAGCAATTTCGTGCGTAGACTTGATTCCCCGAACCGTGTAGGCGTTTCGTAGCTCTATTTCTAGTACATGCAGTTCATGTTCTTCTGTGGGGCTCCCCGGCGAGGAAGAGGACGGAGACGAAGAGATCACTCGGTGTGAAATGATGCGGATGGGATGGAACAGCGTGGGAAGGCCGTACCATTGTGCCGCATAGCGAGGGTAGGTCGTGGCGATGGTTAAGGGGTCGGTCTGTATGTATGTTAGGTACCTACCTACCTTCCTAGTGAGCCTGTTGGGGGAGGGGGAAAGGAGACCAAAGAGAGTGGGTCGGGATCTGAAGGGAGGAAAGGAAGAGGAGAAGGGGACTCACGAAAGTAGCATTTTCATTCCACAGAGAAAGGTGCTTCAGCGTGGGATGGCCTTCGAAGAGCTACATCACAACCGACTAGATTAGCCTTTCTTGTACAAAAGTTGAGATTCAGGAGAAAAGCTGGGCTAGTCTACATCGAGCACACTCCCGACGAGGAGCTTTTGATACGCTGTCAGGTTAACCCCATCCGCGCAATTGATGGTTGTATTTCGTACGCCAATTGACGAAAAATTTGGCGTTTCCGACCCAGGGTTGTTGGCTTGTGCCTGGACAGAGGCAGAAGCAGATGGCGTGCCAGTAGACATGGTGAATGTTGGCGAAAAGTAAAATCGTGGTGGCAGACGAGTGAGGAGAGCCAAGGCGCGGAGCATGACTGGCTGGTTCTTGTAAGAGGGAAGTTCCTCCTGACAAAGTCAAGCTTTCTTGCTGCTGCTTTTATTAGTGTCGCCCCCTCTCCTCCCCATTACGTCACCATTTCGCCGGCGTTGCCCACCGCTACCTACCCCCATAATTCTACCCGTTTTACAACACGGGAGACTCGATCAAGGCAAAGGGCGAGAAAGATTCAACAATCACCAAAGAAAAGAGAATGATGGGTTTAGGTAACGTTACCTACCTTATTGACATTGAGCACACCTCGACACCTGCGCTGATGGTTGTGTCCTGGACGCCACCTAACCAACAAAAGTCGGGCGTATCCAAAGACTTAGGATTGGCTTGCTCATGAGCGAAAGGTTAATCACTTGCCGGTAGACATTGTTAAAGATGTCATCGAGCAACTTTGACCCCAACGATATGGGGAGGAAAAAAAAAACCTAAGAGCAGGCAGCACTCTAACCTGTGCCATTCTGAGTCTTTACTCTCAGGCCCTTTCCTTATACGTGTAAAAATGACTTAGCATGAAAAAGCTTCAAGACATTGTGCTCCTGGTATTGGGCGAAGTAGTTCTCCCCTCTGACTAATGCTGCAGTGTGTCACTAGACGTTGAGTGGGAGGCTATGAGTCTTATTAGGGAGAGCGGGGTATAAGTTGCTCTTCTCTTCTGTATCGCCTGATCACCAGGGCATTGCTCTGTGCTCTGGCAGCAACTCACCAACACCCTGCACTGGTTTTCACACTGCGCAAGTTTTGCAAGGTACTATTTCAAATCATGTTGGGCACGGTTCCGAGTTCTAACAATGTGTATAGACTGAACGGCCCCACAAGCACGATGACAACCCTCCATGACAGATTGAAAGAGATTGCGGAGATTGACGCCAAAATCGAGGCGATAACGGCATACAAGGAGAAGAAAAAGGCCATCGAAGAGAAAAAAGAGTCGATTGAGAGATTAAAGGAAGAGCTGAGGACGCAGAATGGCCTCGTCGCAAACGTCGACCCGGATCTTTTGAACATCATGTCGCAAAGCGCTTCGCGGTCGAGGGGGAGGAGGGGCGGGGACGAGGCCGTCAATATTAACGAATCGGTTAGGAGGGCACAGGAAGAGACTATAGAGATCAATAAAGAGATAGGGGATGCGGAAGAGGAGCTTGAATTGTGGGAAGGAGAACTTAAGAAACTGGAAGGGGACCTTGACAACGTGTCGCTGAACAGTCTTGAGCAACTCCAGGAGGACAAACAGCGCCTGGAAGAGCAACAGCCCGTCCAAAGTCCGAAATAGGCGACCTGGATTCCCGCTTCGGAGCAAGTCCGTTCTCCTCTAAATGACGAGCGTACCGTTCCGAGTCCCTCAATCGCTGTTGAACGTTACGTGAGAATTGCCCGTCTTTGCCATCGCGTTCGAAGAACTTCTTCACTTCATCTTCCCTTGAGCCTTTGAAAAATTTGGGAAAGATGCCTCGATAATACATGTTGACAAAACAACTATGATTTCTGAGTGTGACGGCCACGGGCAGGTCGATCCGCATTGGCAGCTTCCGGTCCCATTCAGAAGCCAGTTGGCGGCAAGGCTCAGATGTACCCGCTTGAAGGGCGTCGCGAAACCAGCGGTACTCGATCTGGTATTCTATCCCCGACACCCTGTCGGGGGGAAGCGCCGCCAGCCATGTGGGCGGCAGAAAGAACTGCTGAGGTACTGTACTTGCCCATTCCCAATCGATGATACCTTGAATCCGTAGGTTCTCGTCAACTATGATATTGGACGGACGAAGATCGGTATGTGTGAGGACGAAGGGAAGACGATCGTTGATATAGCCAGATAGCCTCGTCTTCAGGTCCTCTAGCCCAAAGACCTCAAGCTCCGCAACCTCTCGAGACAGCCTGTAGGCAGGGAGGTTATAAGTCTCGTTCAGAAGGCGGTATTGATGGAATGCAAAGTCGGTGGCGGAAGCGAATCTGGCTGGCTGGAGGGATAATGTGTGGTTCTCTAGTTGCAGCTCGTTCAGTTGTATCGAGAGCAACGGCCCGACGAGAGGAATCGTCGGGTAATCTGGGTCTGGCATCAGGGAGCCTGCATAGGGGAATTCTTGCTGGCGTAATTGGGCGAATATGTCGACAAGCTGTGAGTAGAAGTAGCCCTTTTGTGTCGCATCCATCCACCTGAAAGCCAAAATATCCAGCGATTGGCCGGGGATGTAGCTCTGGATGATGTAGCTACGTCCAGTGGGATTATTCTCGTCGACGGCCCCGCCACGGCCAAAGGCGTGGATGAAGGGTACGGGTATGGTGGTTTTTGTTTGGAGATAGCTACTGCTTGGTTAGATTAGGTGGGAATGTAAAGTCTAATGTTGAAACCAGCTCACCGGACTGTAGCAACCTCGCTTTGGATTTTGTCCCAGACATTGGCGATGTAGGGCTCCAACGGAATCCTCACAACCCACTTGGTACCGTCCTCGAACTCGACAAAGTAACAGACATTATAACTCCCATGCGCGGCATCTCGGAATATCCGGCAGGTCTTTGACGAATTGTGCTGTGACGCCAACTTGCAGACATCATTTGTGTCAATCGAGTCAATGAAGGCCTTCACGCCTTCTTCAATTTGTTCATCCGTTAGCGGGAAAATTTCCATGGCCTGATGGGACTCATGCATTCTGACAAAAAGGACTCAAGGGTAGCCTCAGATGTTGACGCGCAAAGTTTATCTGCGATTGTTTGAGTTTTCCCGCCACGACGACATGCTGGACGTGTGGGTCTGTGCACCAGCGGCCTCCCCTGACCACCGTTCGCCAAACGTTGGGAAAGCTGCAGCCAAAATCATCACCTGTGCTTTTGTTGGGCTCCACCCTCCCCCGGTCCCACGCTGCCATTTCATATTTCTCACCATCCCACCTACTACTCTAAAGAGGATGCGCAACGTGCTTTATATTCATCATAAGGGCTTAACTGCTTCCCCTCTCCCCGCTTGGTCGTCAAGAATCTACCACGGAGATTGTTGGGCCCAAAATGAACACCCTGT
>Ga0247760_1002207_pt1 | contig 15412 bp, 17 predicted proteins | sample UWRJL171409R4_FD_179936 | JGI IMG/M metagenome (GOLD analysis project Ga0247760, IMG submission 179936) | Plant litter microbial communities from Arlington Agricultural Research Station in Wisconsin, United States - UWRJ-L171-409R-4 | ecosystem: Environmental > Terrestrial > Plant litter >... | reverse complement strand
GGGAGGTTGTTGGGTGAGGTTTTCCCAGCGCCCAAAAGAGTGGAGGGAGGTTGGTGGCGGTGAGGTGCTGGTCATTGTTGGTGGCGGTGGTGTATTGGCCATCGTTGTCATGGTCGGCGTCGTCGCTGTCATCGCACCGAGAGGAGAGGATGGGAATTGCAGCGGGGGGTGGTATGGGAAAGAGTCGATCCGGATTTCAGACGCGGCAGCTTGCTCATGGACTTGGACGGTGGCGCTGGGTTTTGTTGGTGACGGCGAAATATTATGGGCCTGCGTGTCGAAGCTGTCGTCGTCGTCCTTGCGTTCGACAATAACGCCGCCGTACATGTCAAACTTGCGATTCGTAAACCGCGTGCAGGACTGCGACATGAACTGGGCCAGGGTGAAGAGAAGAATGACATTGAGGAAAATGGGCACGAGCTGACCAAACGATGTCGCGTCATCCTCGGCACTCTGCTTTCCGTCTTCCAGCTGCAGCCAACCCGAGTTCTTAGCCCAGGTTCGGAGCTGGAAGATATACTGGGCTGATTGCCAGACGGTCCACGCGCTGACACCAATGCCCGCGACGAGATACAGGGCAAAGAATAAAAAGATGAAGCCCGCCAAGGAAAAAAACGGAGCGGGTGCTGAAGGGTCTCGAACCTTGGATGGCCGTGGCGTGCGGCTGCATGTCTTGAGCCAGATGACAACGCGAGCCCGACGGCCTTGAGGGTTACCCAGGGCACCCCGGCGGAAGTACCGCAAGATGTCGACAAAGGCTGCGATGACATACAGCAAGAGGATGATGAGGTAGTTGTTCCAGCCTGGGATTCTGTTCCCAGGAGTGCTCCGGAAGATTGCGTCGGCAGCCCCCTCGCCCAGGGAATACTGGAGAGTTGCGGGCAATTCGCTGTTGCCCTGTTGGAAACAAGCAGCGGGCAGGAGAATGTGGCCCATGTCTTCATTGGCTGGAGGAGGGTAGCTGGGGAATTTCATGTCCTGCTTCGAATTCTGGTTTGCCAGGAGGATGCCCGTGACGATAAAGACACCGGTACAGATGAGAGTTCGGAGAAGTCCAAGCCAGGGCCACTTCCAATAGTTCCTCACAATGGTGATGGACATGAGATGAGTGGCGCAGGTGAGAAGCATCATGTTCGCCACGACATCGTAGTGATAGGCGATGATGGAGCAGCCTTTAAAGTAGCGCAAAGTCAAAGCGTAGGCGCCACCGGTGAAGATCTGAGTATCGCTGCAGCTGATGACGAGTGACTCGCAGAGCTCGGCAATAGACAGATTGCACACTCGGTCCTCTTTCTTGGATCTAGGCTTGCGATCACGACAACACACGCGCTTCGCAATCAGCCATAGGACGCTGATGGAGCTGAGAATAAGAGCGAAGGAAGTTGTGGCAATGAATGAAGAGACGACCTGCAAAAACTTAGCGAGGATGAACAGCACTTGAATACCCTGGTAGGTACCTAATTAATTCGACTTACACCAATGCCGGCAACATCAGGGTCAGTAGGGATCTCTCCCTTCTGCTTTCCTCCAATGGAGATCGGGCTCAACTCCGGGGTAGTCCCATTTTTGTAATCGCAGTTGATGGTGATGTTGTAGTGTGAGCTGCAGTCAGGGATAGATACGTAAGCGCCCATTGTGAAGTCAGGTAAAAGAAGTTTGACAATCACACAGGTATAGTTTTGGAGCGTGGCAGGAAAGGGAAACTTCTCGTGGCTGTTCCTTGACGGCTCGCGGGGCCAGCCTGGAAGAAACCAGACCAAGACTCCTACGGACCGACCGGAGCAACATGAACGGTTATAACATGTTTACCACCACAAAAATTCCCTGCGGCTCTTCATTTTTAACACTGTGTGCTGTGCTATGGTATTCTGCCCCCAACCACATACACATACATGCTGTGTTCACATATATACGGCACATAGCCACCTACCCACAGCAAGCAGCATGTGCTCGGTCCCGAAACCACAAGGCTCTGAAAGAAAAAGAAAAAAAAAGATCCACCTACCTCATGTTTGTTTGGGGGCTGCCCAGACCTCGCTAATGCACCTGCTACCATTCATCGTGTTTCCCTCCCCACCATACCGGCCGAAAAGTTCTTATCTAAACATGCCGGCCGAAAGCTCCGCCGCAGCTGCTGCTGCATCAAAATCATCAGCCAACCAACCAAACAGGACGGAGCTAGTGTTTCATCGACATGCGTGTGGTCTAGTCTTTTGGGGAATTATAGCCCCAAGGGACATTTCTGGCCCCCAGAATAGAGAGGTAGGTAAGGTACTTAGGTATGCATGCACGTTACAGCCTTGTCTACCATTGATAAGCAAGGGAATTTGTATGTTGGAGGTGTCAGGGCTGAAATGCGGTGTCGTTTTGGGGAAGTCGATGTCCCAACTCGCGTCATAATTCGGCTAAAACGCACAGAGGTAACCTAGGAAGGCAGGTAGGTAGGTAGGTATGTATGTTGCTGCCTGCGATCACCACATGGCCTGATGCATGCATGGTTGTACATGTGTGTGTGTGTGTTCCCGGCCTCCAATGATATAGCTGTACCACAGCCACCAGAATGCAGATTTCAGACTTGTCGCTGGATCCAGAAAAGGAAATATACGTCTCTGTTCTGTATATCACTCCGATTGAGTGAGATGCATGCACACGCAGTGTGTCTGGCACCTGCGAATCATCGAGACGGACGAAATTTGTTTCCCTGAGTCTGCTCTCGTTGAGACTGGACCAGAATGGATCACGACCCACGCTTGGTCAAAACCAAAGGCAACGCCGGAACCCCCAGTGAAAAATGATCCGAAACCGTCGCTTCCCAAGCATCCGGATCCATACCAGCAGGAAATGTAATGTCAAAAGCACACACCAGCCGGGCCATGGTGGTTCGGATATTTTGCAGGGCAAGCGGCTTGCCGATGCAGCTCATGGGACCTGCCTCCTTGTAAGCTCGGCCCGTCCAGTCCTATACAAGAGCACAAGTGTGACATGTAACATACCAAGTAAAAACGGAGCGAATGCATTCTTGTCCTTGACCATGTCCGGATACTGGTACCACCGCTCGGGGATAAACTCTTGGGCTTTCTCAAAAATTGCCTCGTCTGTAACACACAGCACATGATTGATCAGACACATCCCTGTGCGCGGTGAGAAGAAGAAGACTTACTTCGTCCCAAGGTGTACTGCGGACACCAAACCTCGGTTCCACCGGGAATATACCTCCCCCCGATCATGGCTCCTTCAGGTGGAGCCTTACGGGCCGCTGCCGTTGGTAATGCTGGATAAAACCGGAGAGTTTCGTTGATGATACCGTTGAGATGATCTAGCGATGCGAGACTTTCACTAGAGAATGTAACACTTGAGCCAGAAGTGACCATAAAAGGCAAAACTTCCTCGCGGAGCTTCTGCTGGTGCTCGGGGTGTCTGGCTAGCAAGTAGGACATCATGGCGAGGGCGGCGAATGTTGTTTCACTGCATGTTTCTGTCAGTGTTTTTTTTTTTTTTTTCGTTTTGTTGTAGAGTTGAGAGTATGAATGACCAACCTTCCCGCACCAATAACCAAGTGCGCATCGCTTACCAAGACCGTCATATCCTCCTCGCTCGGCTTTTTATCTCCCAGCGGGGCAAGAAAGGCTGACATGATGTCGGGAATAGCCGGGGGGTTCTAAAAGTCCAAGTCAGCATCCCCGTCATCACTCAACGTCCCATGACAAGTAAGGTAAGGTAGGTAGGTACGCACCTTCATCCTCTCCACCAGCGTCTCCCGACAAAACCCCAACCACTTATTCCACCGCGCATTCAACCCCGGGATATCAAAGAAAAACCGAAAAAGCCAAACTGGCGGCATGTACGCCACCACTTCGACGGCTTCACCGAGCAAATCCACGGCCCAGTGTCCTTTACTCTCTGAATCCAACAGACCAAATTTCATGCCGAGGGCCAAATCGCCAATGACATCAAAACTATACGCATGAAAGACCTGCGTCACATCTATTTTTTCTTGTCTTTCCGCCGCGGTCGTAAAAACCCCCATCATTTTATCCTGGTAGACTTTGATCCTCTGTTCATAACCACGTAACGCCCTCTCCCCAAATGCCGCACTCCAAACTCTTCGCCGCGCATTATGTTCCGTCTTGTCGCGAATCATCTGTAGTGGCTTAAAAGGCTTCATCAAATCATAGAATTCCCCCTTGGAAAATCCATGGGTTGCAGCATTGTGGATGACGCTCGGAGTTTCGGCATGGATAGACGATATCGCGCTGGGGCCGATTCTTACAAAATCTCCATGTTGAGCGTGAAGGCGCAAAACAACTTTATGAGCGTCTTGACGACGGAATACGCGAAATGATAGTGCTAACGCGGAGAGTTTGAGATCGAGCGGCCCTGGGAAGGTACGGAGCGGGTGGAAAAAGACGCGGTAGGTGAAGAGGGAGATGAAAATCCCCGAGAGAAAGACGAGGTGGATGGTAAAGCTGGTTTTCCATGCAAACTCCCGTTTCCACTCTAATAATTCCCAGTTTGACACTGAAAAAGAAGAGGTTGGGGGGTAAACTGCAGAGGGAAGGAGCGCGGCGACGGTGACAACGGAGGCGAGAAAGAGTTTGAAGTAAAAGAAGCCCTGCAAATGGTGTTCGCCACGACGGAGGTAGAGTGCGTGGATAGAAATACCAGCCACAAAGGCGGCGAGATATGAAATGTTGGGTTCCATCAAATTGATCACAGTTGATTACCTGCGGTGAGGATATTGGAGAGGCGAGATTGAAGAAAGCGGGGAATGGGGAACCAGAATCGGGATGATACGATGACGCACAGAACCTGTTGACAAGGGCTATGTAGGCTAGGCGCGATAACTACCCAATACCCAACTTGCGAATCACGAATCGTGGTTACACAGCAGATGCACTTAGCGAGCGGGCACCTATCACGTTGCGTCTCGGCAACCAAAGTCTGAGACATATCACCCCGCCAAGATTGAGAGCATGTGGAAAGGTTGTCCGTTGTATCAAGCAACGGTTGGACATGACTGTCACTAGACCTCTAAAGAAGATGTTGAAGAAATTAACACTTGAACGTTCATGGATAGATGGATGAATTCCTTTTTGTTACCCCCTTTTCCTTTTTTTCTTCTTCTCGGATGACTCGAGAACTTTGTGAGTTTATCACAGCTTTCGTACCATCCCTGTGGTGTAGGGCTGCGAGAGTTATTTTGTCGAAAATCCCCCACACATACATGTAATATTTGAATGTTCAGTGTGCCTTTCAACAGCATCCATAGAAATGGGGAAGTAAAAGGTGTCCGTTTTCTGGGCCTAAATACTAAGCTTTGGGTTGCGATCACGTCATGACTTTTCCACCAGACCGTGACCTGCCATGGGCCCAACACTTCCCCGTGCCTGTAGGCGTCTCCCACGTGCGGCTTGACATTGATACATGTATTATCCAGGGATGTGATATTCAGGTGAACAAAAGTCAGGTCCGAAGCCCCTTGTGCGACCATGACGGGTGCACGCTAATTCAGAGCTTAGGGGATTTCCTTTACTCGGCATCATTCTAATATTTCCCTTGGAGAAACCAGTTTGGCCTGCCCAGGCGTAATAAGCTAGAACCCGGTTCAACCTTGCCGACTCAATGGCCATGCGTCTATGACCACCGCTGTAGTGTGGTTGATGAGGGGCAGACTGGCCACTCACTCGGCACAAGCCGAGTCACTTTTCCGGTCAGTCAGGGTTGTGGGAGAAAACAGCCGGCACGGGCTCTTCCCCGAGTGGCGACATATACAAGATACCTAGGTATGTAGTCTCACCTGATGACTCCAGGCACCCAGTCAGGTGCGAGTTCACCAGTAACGATGGCGCTGGGGTAGGTATGGACTTTGCACGCTTGTTTACACTCGCCAATTACGTCTGTTAATTGGCCGGCTCTACACTTCTCTCTTCATGTGCCGGGTCGAGGAATTGCTGAGGCCAATATTCGGACCAGGTTTGGCCACCGTGCTATGGGACATGTAAACGCTCTAATTGTCTGACACACCTGAACCAGTCATAATTTCAACTGCCAGATTCTGGCCTTCGACTTCTCCTCTGCCTTGTCCTCTTCTCTCCTCCGCTGTAAACAATGGCGATGCCTTGCACCGCTGGATAGGTTCTATTTTGGTCTGGATCACAGATAACTGGTTGATCGACAGGAGAATTTTCTTTTCGCCCCCCTCGGAGCGAGCAGCCATGTACTCAAGTTCGCCCCCCCAAGGACTTTCTTCGTTGGAAAAAGAGGGGAACGGCCGAACCCCCATGTTCGACGGATGCAGGACTTTTTTTTTTTTTTTGGTGGGGGGAGGGGGGCGATGAAGTTTGCCACTGCCCTGAATATCCGGCACATAACATATTTGATCTGGCAGATTCTATTCCATGTATGCTGCGCTGTACTATGATGGTGGTCTAGTCCTGTTGCAATATCGAACATACACACACGGACGGACACACGATGAAGTTACACCCGGGGAATAAAGATCACAGATTCTACCCCCCATCCCTCTTCGTCTTATTCATCGCACCGGGCTACCTATTCATATCGAGATGAGAGATCGACCACGCCAGTTCACGATCCCGACATGTTTTTTGTCCATCTCCCGTGGACAAAAATGTCCGATGAAAATCTTTTTCATTTTTCCCTGCCAGCCAGCCAGCCAGCACATCCAGCTGAGAGAGGGGGTAGTTATATTAGGCTTGCTGTGGAGAAACGTCATTACTCTTTACCGGGGTAACATTTGCCAGTTTCGCCCCCCCCTCCATCCGCCCTACATGTCCATGTGCCTGGTTCAACGGCTTGTATAAATTAAAAGACTTCGGCCCTGACTCGATATTACCCCCGATCCCGATGCCGCAAAGATCGACACCCTCTTTTCTGCAACTTGTGTGCCACCCTCAGTCCAGTACAATGCTTGTCAACTTCCTCTGCACAAGCAAGCAGACTCGATGTTTTTGGACAAGAACCGGCATTTAGTTTGTTCTGTGCCAAGACAGAAACCGGAGTTTTACACCCAACCAACAACACTCTGCAGGACACTCTGCAGGACCGACCGTCCACAGAGGCAATTTGTAGACAAAGCCAAAATGACAACACATCCCAAGACCAATGACAACATACGGTCACACCTCCCAGTCACTTGCTTGCTTTCTTTGCCGAGACAATTACAGGTACCGAGACAGTTTTGGGGAGAAACACTCTACGCAAGTGCCTGTAATTGTCTGTGAGTGGTATGACAGACGACAGAGAGCCGGAAATCAAGATTGAGGATTTTTTAATTGCCAGCTGAAAAATTCATATTCAGAAGATTTAGAATCGAACGCGGCACACGTCATGACTTACCTCTAGAGAGAGTGCAGCTTTGATGCAGTCTTTCATTCCATCTTGGCTTTTCCACGGAGATAGAGAGAGAGAGAAAAAGTGCGATCTCTGGAGACAGACAACACGGTTATAAAAAGGGAGCTTCTGTCCGTCCTTGGATCTCTTCTCCCCTCTCCTCATCAGCAACAACAGCATCTTCACGACACCTGACCACCAGCCTGCACTCAACGCACATCCAGTAAGCTCAACCATAGCAAAGATGAAGCTTACTACTTTCGCCCTTGCCCTCTTCACTGCCGTGGCAGTTGCCATTCCCACTGGTGGTGGTCCCGGCCACGGTGGTGGTGGCGGCGGCGGAGGTTCCGGAGGTGGCGGAGGTGGAGGCGGAGGCGGAGGCGGAGGAGGAGCTTATGACCCTTGCTCCGGTCTCTATGACAGTGCTCAGTGCTGCGCTACCGATGTGCTTGGGGTTGCTGACCTGGATTGCGCTCCGCGTAAGTTCTCCCCCTGTGGTGTTTGTCGCTCGCAAGTGTGTCCAAACTAAGCTGAGACAATGTCTGTGCAGCCCCGTCGGTTCCCCGCTCCGCCAGCAACTTCCAGTCCATCTGCGCTGGCGTTGGTCAGCGTGCTCGCTGCTGTGTCCTCCCTGTGGTGAGTTTCGACCTTCTTTGGAATTGGTGAGGCACCTGCTAACTTCCTTCAAGCTTGGACAGAGTGTTCTCTGCCAGACCCCGGTTGGAGTGCAGGGCTAAAGAGTTGTGATGTCATAACCACCTCCGGGTCTTGGCTAATATGGACCTGCATGTTTTCTCGCAGGTGGCCAGGGTAATGTCATTTGTGGAGGTTGGAATCGCTGTTGTCGGGTCGGGTGCCGCCTTGTCAAGTCTCAGTGTTCTGTAATGCTAGCGTGCAGTCATCTCTAGGTCGTATTGCCTTATCTTGTGCGTATTCACAAACGCGGATGCATGCCTGGATGCCAAGATGAATACTATGATGCGATGAAGTGATCCACGCTGCTGCAGGACTAGCTTATACTTGTCTTGACTGTCCCATAAGTTTGGTTGTCATACACTTGAGGAATTGCATCGAAATTGGTGGTTTTGTAGCCATAAAATAGGAGTTCGTGGGCGTTTCGAGCAGTTCGAGAAGACGCTGGCGGCTTGAGCGGCACAAGGCGGGCGGACCCGACCCAGAGTCGGTCGACTTGATCGTGGGGACCGTATGCTTTCAGTAATTCGGTGCTCGTCATCTAAACTCTCTGCCCTTAGAGCCAGCGAATACGTGGATCACCCAAACTCCCATATCATAATGGCACCATTGCCCAACACCACTGCGCGCGTGTCGGTGATTGCCTCACTCCTCACTTACAGTGCCGAAATAGGAATAGTCTCCGTAAGGAACTCTTGCCAAGTCTTGACCCACAACTGCGGGGACTAATCCCGATGAATCCGCGCTTTTTATCCCCGGCATCCTTCCGACTCCATCATCTTCTTCCACCTCTTATTTTCTTGACAATCAGCAGCTCAAATTTCTCCCCGCGCCATGCCACCATCTCTTCGCAGATCGTGCTCTGCGTGCGCCAAATCCAAGCACAGTTGCGACCTTCGGACACCCCGCTGTTCCCGCTGCATCAAGCGCAACATCGAATGCAGCTATGCAAATGAGCCCCTGACGGCACCTTCGGCAATACCCGCACCCACTTCCCAAACCCCGCAGTCAAATGGGTCTAATGCCTTAACCTACTACAGGTTCGGTTCTTTGGATCCCTTCGATGCTTACCCGCAGACGAGGCTTCCCAGAGAACAGGTTCAGCGGCTGATACACGGATGTAGGTTTTCTGCCCACTCGCCCAGACTCAGCTGACATAGGCAGTCCTCAACAAGATCGCCTTCCAGTACTACCCTCTGGATTTGAGCGCGAATTCCAATCCATTTCTCATTTCGTGGTGGCCATTAGCCCTGGGTGATCCAGCCCTGTTCCACGTCAGTTTACAAACAGCATGTCTCGACCAGGAAGTGTCAGCCCAGCGGGGGTTTCAGACTTCAAACCTCCTCATGGCTGATTCGGTGGCACTTCTCCGCCGAAAAGTCGAAGACACATCACTCGCCGTCCAAGATGGGACAATGAATTCGGTCATCACACTCGCCGCCATCGAATTCGGCAAGGGAAACGTCAAAGTCGGCGAAATGCATGTTGCCGGGCTCAAGAGGCTTGTCGCACTGAGAGGTGGGATCAACTCGGTTCGACAAACAAGTCCACTGACAGCCAGGATGGTTAGCTGGTATGACCAGCTGTCTTGTCGAGGAACAGCCACTGACCTTCCTTGCAGGGTATCGATGCTCATCATGGGGTTCCCGCAGTTCGAGACGCAGGATGACTTGGGCGTCGGAGATGGTATACCCCCAATTCCTGAGTGGCAAATGGACCCCCCTGCACTCGACCAAAATGTCCTGGGATGTTATGGGGCATTTGTTGATTCCGAGGTCGAGAATGTCTTGGCTCGTCTTCGTAATGTCTTCCAACGGGCACAACAAGTGCCATTGACACCAACCAAGCTGCATGACTTGACATGCTTTGTCGTCCATCGCCTAATGTCGCCGTCGTTAGTCACAATAGGGACACCATCCTCACCTCTGTCGGAATGCATCCGTTGCGCCATCATCTTGTACATGCTCACCATTCAGGGACCGACGTACTACACGCACGCAGCCATGTCAGCCACGATAGCAGGCCTTCTTGCCATGTGTTACGAGCAACTCGAGTCGACTCTGCATGTGCATGGGCCGATTGATGTGTGGCTCATGGCCGTGGGCCTGGTTGCGTCGGCAGGGATGCCAAGTCATGGCTGGTTTATCGAGAAATCGCGGAGAATTTGCGAGGAATTGCGGATACACAGTTGGGAGGGCGCCGCAGCGACTGTCAAGCGGGTGCTCTGGCTTGAGACAGCTCGCGGCAAGGACATGTTTCGAGCACATTGGGACGTTGCGTGGGGCGTCGCCAGTCAGCCAGAACCTCCTGACGCTGTGTCAGGCCTTTTGCCAACGAGCGCTGACGTAGCAGGCTTACAAAATTTGATGTGATTGGCCAGTTTTTTGCGTCTCCGATGTTGACATTTGCGCACGGCCAGCGAGTTTAGAAGGAGCGATCCAGATTTTCTGGGAATCGTTCTTTCGAGATTTTATCTGCCGCCTCAGGCACAAAAGTCATCAAGCTTTGTTGCAGCAGTTTGTCGCCCCTCCCTCACGTGCCGGCCTTTCACAGCACCACCGGAAGCATTCCTTAGCAAGACGCATGGCCAGACGCTCGCACTCATCAGCAGCACCTATGCACCTACCAGGAGGCAGCTGCTTCGAAGCACCGCACGTTATGGACCGGGCGAATTCCGACGACTCGGACTCGAGGCGAAATTTCCATTTCCAACCTGGCCACTATCAACCAAACCACGTCGACCCAGCTCCCGACTGCGACAATAAAGCATCTGAGCCACAGCCAAGTAGTCATCGGCGACAAGCCCGGGAATTTTGGGTTTCTGGACAACAATGCCATCCGCCTTTGACAGATCGGATGCATTGGCCTGGGAAAACCTGCACACGAGTCATTGTCGAGCCTTGAACCCTGCTCGGTGTCTTTTGCATCCCAAAACCACGGCCGCGGCCCCTTTTCCGCCTTCGATACCTGGCGTGTTTCGCTTTCCCGAACTTTTTCGCCCTCTTGTCCCGCTCTCGGTCCATCTCCGTCCACAGCGCATCGAGCATCCGCCATCAGCCCGACAACACAATATCCCGAACCACCGCTCTATTCGTAGAACTGCGACTGCCTAGTAACAGACGCAGCCAGTCATCGCAATGCCGCCGTCACCCACGCCCGACATCGGCCAAAGTCGCGTGATGCGTACGCCGAGTAAACAAGGTCCGACCTGCCGATGTGGCCAGCAGTTTTCTCGATTCGACGGACTGACCAGACATCAACGATGTTGTATGGCTCCTCTAGGCCCTGCCTATGTCTGCGGCAATTGCGAAGAGTCATTTCCCGATATGGAATCTTTGGGGGAACATCGCCGATCACATCACGGGCGGCACAGGAAGCCAAAGACGCGTCGGGATCAAGCATCATTGGGTAGTGGGGAATAGGCCAACGATGTCTGGGAGGAAGGCAGCTATCCGCCGCCTCACAGAGCTCAAAAGACTCCGATTGGGCCATTTGTTGTCACCACTGGAGACGCTGGGGCTGTTGGTTGTCTACTTGGGTTCTAAGACCGAAATGAGTCCTGGATCGGTCCTCAAAAACGGAGTCACGCCAGCCATTGACGCGTGGCATGTCCGCCTCCAGGCTTTCCATCCACATGCCCGGACTGGAAAGACTGCGTTCACTGGACCAAGTCACCTCGCCTGCATTACGCAGGCTCTGGAATAGAAATTTGGCTGGGCATCATAAGTCGCGTATCCCGAATTCTAGATCCGGGTTCAAACACTGTTCACCCGACTAGGCAGGACATATCCACATGGTCGGTACCGGTCATTGTCGCCAGTTCAAATACGAGCGCGAATAAACTCTCTTCGTTACGTGTAATTCAGCATGCACCGCTTCTGCAACGGGAGTAACCCGGAGCGGGGCAATGGCCGGAATTGCGCTTGGGCGGTTAATTGCCATAAACGCGCGAATCGCAGTGTCCCCGGCTCCCGGGAAGAGGAGAGTTACACCGGCGGGAAGCAACTTATTATCCACCACTGGACAGTAAATCCGACAAAATCTCCACCTGACGGGGCCATATTTCAGTTCTTTGCTCGTCCCTCATTTCACGTTCACCGCATCAAGGGCTTTCAACTCGTTTCCCTGGACAGGCGACCGACAACATGAAGCTCCTCACGCTTCTTGGAGGTCTCATCTCAACATGCCTCGCCGCTAACTCCACCTATATCAACCCCGTCCTTCCCGGCTGGCACAGTGATCCTAGCTGCATCTACCATGCCACCAGTGCCACCTTTTTCTGCGCGATATCCACCTTCATCGCCTTCCCGGGGATTCCCATTTACGCCAGCAAGGATCTCATCAACTGGAAGCTCATCAGCCACGTGTGGAGCCGCGAATCTCAACTCCCCGGCGTCAGCTGGGGCACAATAGGCCAACAAGATGGCATGTACGCGCCAACCCTGCGTTTTCACGATGGCCAGTTCTGGGTGGTGTGCGAATACATTGGCGGTGGCGGGGGCAGCCAGCTCCTGACTGGTCTCATTGGAGTGCTGTTCAAGACGACGGACCCATATGACGAATCCAAGTGGTCTGACCCGCTCATCTTCAAGCCCAACAAAATTGACCCGGACCTGTTCTGGGAAGACGGCAAACTCTACGTTGCGACGCAGACCATCATTCTCCAAGAACTCAACCTTGTCACTGGAGAGCTCAGCCAACCACCCATCAACCTATGGAACGGCACCGGCGGTGTCTGGCCTGAGGGGCCGCACATTTACAAAAAGGACGGCTGGTACTACCTCATGATTGCCGAAGGCGGCACCGCCCTCAATCACGCCATCACCATCTCCCGGTCGCGCAACCTCAAAGGCCCGTACGAACCTTTCCAAGGCAACCCCATCCTCACCAACCGGCGCACCTCGGAATACTTCCAAACCGTCGGTCACGGCGACCTCTTCCAGGACGCCAACGGCAAATGGTGGGGCATGTGTCTCGCCACTCGTGGCGGTCCCAAATGGGATACCTACCCCATGGGGCGGGAAACTGTCCTCTTCCCTGTCACATGGGAAAAAGACAAGTGGCCAGTCATGGAGCCCATTCGCGGCCGCATGTCTGGGTGGGAACTTCCTCCCCCTAGTCGCAACGTCTCCGGGACGGGACCATGGAGCCGCGATCCGGATGCGTACGACTTCACCACTGCGGGTGAGCCGCTTCCGAGGAATCTCATGTTTTGGCGGGTACCCCGTGAGGGAGCGGTTACCACCACAGCAAAGGGTCTGCAGATGGTGCCTTCACGGAATAACGTTACTGGCGTGGTGAATCCGGCGAGGCCGAATATCGAGCTGAGCGGTCAGCGGGGCATGACGTTTATTGGGAGAAGACAGACGGATACCCTGTTTGACTTTTCGGTTGACCTTGTAGGGTTTACTCCCAAGGGTGCGAACTCCGAAGCAGGTGTTACCGTGTTCCTTACCCAGCTGAATCACATTGATCTCGGCGTGGTACTACTGCCCGGCGCAAATGGCTCGTCAAACTTGTCGTTGCGGTTCCGGGCGGAGGCGACGATCGCACTGCCGAAGGAGAAGGTCGTGCCAGTCCCGGCGGCGTGGAACGGCGAGACGATCCGACTGCAGGTATCAACGCCAAATGTGACGCACTATGAACTTTCAGCGAGCCTGGCAAGCAAGCCGGAGTCGAAGATTGTGGTTGGAACGGGTTGGGCAGGACTGGTCAGTGGAGCGACGGGACCCTTTACAGGGGTGCTTTTGGGCGTGTATGCTACGTGTAACGGGGCGGGAAGCGGGGTGGAGTGTCCGAATGGTGGTGATAAGGCGTACTGGCAGCGGTGGAGGTATGGCGGGCAAGGGCAGGAAGTTGCGGCGGGTGTGGTGGTTTGATAGGGATGGTATGATGTAACACCCGACCTCAGCCTCGGATTTTGAATCGCCTCCTGTGTACGACAAAAATTCTGTAACCCTTTTGATTTCACTGGCCGGGTAAGCCGGCGCTCACCTTGCGCTGGCCCATGATGGCGCTTTAATACGAGGCGCCGTCTCGATGTTATGGACTTGTTCCAGTTGCCTCTCATGAATCCTATTAAACCAGACGAGAGCTTTGCCAATAAAGGAAGGGAGGATTTTCTCAACTAGACAACTCCAACCCAACCTAAATCATGGCACCTTCTGGGCTAAGGGATCGCAAAGCATCCTCGTTTTCCTTTCCTCAGCTTTGTAAGATGCAAAGCGCATCAATCCATAGGTAACGAATACCAAGGGTCTCTTCTCACCATCACGGATTCACGGAGCACGGCAGGCATTTTTCTTCCACAGAGAGGTTTCCTCGCCGACTCTTGAGCGTGGACGAGGTGGATGTGAAGACAATACCACGACCCCAGCAGTAGTAGGACAAGGCGGTACAGTTAGCATTCTGTATGCGCTCGTCTGCTGGGACCAACGAGTCTGACCTTGGACTCATCCCAGGCCGGGGGCCATCCATCAGGTAGCATTTGTGTTCGGAGCTACCTCGACTTACCCAGACCCACTAACCAGGGTGAGCCGAGGGTGAGCTGAGGGTGAGAGCCGATGGGGAACTAGGTGCCCGGCTGCATCCTCTTGCTGATTGCCACTACGCCTAGTTCTATTGCAGTAGAGAAGTACCTATGCTGTCACCATTTAACCATTACACGGAGAGTAAAGCAGCCTTGTTGTGCGGGGCCAAAGGCGGGGGAGTTAGACATGGCCGCCGCGGCGGCCCCAGCGACCGTTTGAGGCCCCTTGCAAAGATTTTATTGGTGAGACGCGATCCGAATTCTCATGGGCTGGCTGGCGTTTTAACCTACCTTACCTATCTTACCTAGGTAGGTTCTTGCCCACTGCTGAGTGACTACTCCTACCTGCCTCCAAGGCTCAAGGATGGGGCGAAACGTAAAAATTTTTGAGCTCCACTATCCGCCCAGTCTCAGCATCCGTGGGCTGAAATCCGGTTCTACCAAGATATGTCCAAAACTGCACGTGCCCTGCTTTTTCGGCAGAGCTAACGCCTGTTTACCTCAGCACGCCCTTGGCCGGGGTACAGGGCCCGACGACGACGACGATAATGGTTATGCGGAGGAGCCATGTCGCCTGTGCTAGGGAATGGCGTATATTGAGGTCTCGGCTTTTTTCTTCAAGAGTTGCGCCGGCTCAAATCAGTTCTAGAAAAGAACGAAAATTTTGATCCTACTCCCCCCGGAGTCTACAGTTCATCTTACGGGGCTCAAGGCCACCGATTTCTCCCAAGCCTGATACACGCCTGGCGATGGACCAGACGAGAATATGCTGCACGGAGTCACACAGATATAGAGAGGAAAAGGTACCTAGGTAGGTAGCCCACCTGTGTAGGGCTT
>Ga0247760_1002206_pt1 | contig 15412 bp, 20 predicted proteins | sample UWRJL171409R4_FD_179936 | JGI IMG/M metagenome (GOLD analysis project Ga0247760, IMG submission 179936) | Plant litter microbial communities from Arlington Agricultural Research Station in Wisconsin, United States - UWRJ-L171-409R-4 | ecosystem: Environmental > Terrestrial > Plant litter >... | reverse complement strand
TCAGAAAACCAGGGTTACTTACACAAGTCCCTAGCGGGAGACCCCACGCCTTGTGTGCTCTAAAAATAATCCGCCGACAATTTATTGATTTATTCTGTAGCACTGTGTAGACAGATCAGATCAGATCAGAGCAGAGCAGACTAGACCAGGCGGATAGGGACTCATCCGAGCGGTTAAACCCATCCCCTCCAGATTTCCCCGACTTGGTACGTACGCAATATGTTGCATGTTCCCACAGGCCTGGCCTCCACAATGACCCACTAGGAAACCAACCGACCTACAAAACACAGTAGATAGGCCACATCCAAGCCGCAGCCGGCAGCCGCCATCCGCCATCCGCAACCCTACCCGACACCCAACTGCACCGCACGCAGATTCTGGCCATGACCAGACCCGACCGAATCCCGTCTGACGAACTGGCCGGTAAGTTCTAGACCCAGACCCCAGAATCCGGCCCGGACCAGATCCATCCCATATTGTCAGCGTCACATTGGCCGGACACTAAAACGCCAACCGGGTTTGGATCCGAAACGAAACGAAACAAAAACGCCACCATAACACTTGCTGGAATGCATCTGCCTATAGGCTAGTACAGATGGGGGATATTTGACGGACACACCCGAACGCCCGCGCGTAGCCCGGGGGTTGGAATCAATCCTTACCAACTGGGACAAAACCGCCAGAAAATATAGTTCTTGGAAAGGTGATACCGGCCATGATATTGCATGCGATTTGGGAGCTGCCTAGAGGTCCTACAAGCTGCTCGTTGAGAGCTGCCTGGAGGTTATTTCCTCCATTTGACCCCGCACCGATGTTCGGACCAACCAGCGCTCTGCGGGTCTCAGCACTCCAACCTGACCTCACCGACAGGATCAAGATCGAACAGACAAGTGGGTGTCAGAGTAAATTTTCTTACGGTAAAATCATGCTATCGACAACCCGGAAACGCAAAGTACAGCCTAACTCCGTCCAACCCACAGATCTCCTGCGGAAGAAAATCATGAAAATGAATCCGAATGTCGTCAGCGCGGCGTCTCTCTCAAACCATTATCCCCCCACGATACAACCAGGGTCACGTCTGCTGATCACGCATCAGAGCTCCTTATGACCCTTCTGCTTTGCCTCCTCCACCTTCTTCTTGGCAGCATCAGAGCCAATGTTGAGCTGCGTCATGACCCAGTCCCATGTCGCCTTGGCGTTCTCTCCGATCTTAGCGAAGATGGTTTCCGTGGGAGTCGAAGTACCGTACTTGAAATACGTGTACTGTCGGCGGGCGAGAGCACGCAACTCGTTCAGGGAGGATCCCTGGGGAACGGGCTGGAAAGAGTTAGCATACCTTGAAGCGCGATCTGGGGGGCCCAACAACTCACAATGCCATAGCTGTCGAGATACGACTTCAATTCACTGTCACTCCAAGTCTCAAAAGTGCTGGCCTTGACGCTGTCCGTGGCCTTGGCCAGATAACTCGTCGCAGAGGCGTACGAATCTCCTCCAGCAGATGACGCTGAAGCATAGGCAGACTTGGCGGCCTTCAGCAGATCGTCCCGCGTGGCGCCGGCTTTCTCGCTGGCCTTTTTGGCAGCATCGTTGCCACTGGCCGCGATATAGTCCTTGAGATTGGCGTACGTGAAATCGTCGAAAGTCCAGGCAGTCCAACCGCTGGCGGCCTTGTGGGAGTGCTTGCGCACAAGGGCACGGAGCTCGTCAGTCTTCGAGGCGTGGGGAACAGGCTGTCTGTTGTTAGCGAGACTCCTTCTGGCGGAGCCTGAGACACTGGGACTTACCACACCACGGGCATCAAGATAACCTTTGAGGCGGCTTTCCGACCAAGTATCAACGGCCTTGTTGAACGCCGCTTCAGTCGCCTGAGATGCGGAATCAGTGGCCTTGGCATAACCCGACCCAACATTGGAGGTTGCAGCGCCGAACGCTGAAGCAGCAGTAGCGGAGACGGTGTCGCCGAGAAGCTCAGCTCGGTGCTTACGGACCAAAGCACGGAGATGATTGACCTTGGTTCCTTGGGGGACTGCTTTCCGGTTAGTGACGCTCAGCCCAAGCAGGGAGGTGTGCGGTCTACCATTAATTCCATTCTTGTCACAGAACTCCTTGAGCTGAGACTCACTCCAAGCGTCGATAATCTTGTCGGTCAACGAGTCATAGGCTGCCTTAGTGCTAGCCTGCGCCTGGGCAGACTGTTCCTGCATCCGCAGGTACGCAAGGCGAGAATTGCGTCGGACAGAAGCAATCAACTTATCGCGCTGTAAAAGCGGTTAGTACCATGCGATTGTTGCCTGGCAGGGCTCAAAACTCACCGTTGTGGGCTGAGGGGCAGGTACCCCGTGAGTATCAAGCCACTCCTTCAGCTCCGACTCTGGCCAACGTTAGCGAGGGTGCGATGATGAGCAATCGATGCGGAGATCTCACCAGTCCAGGTCTCGTACAGCCAGTTTCCGGGATAGGCAGCGGTTTCGCCGACCTTCTGCGCCACTGTATCGTAGGCACTGCGAGCTTTCTCCAAGAGTGTGTCGCGCTTGCGGGGTTGGGGAACTAGATTGAATCAGCACGGATTGAGACTTGAGGGAGATGAGTTTGAGCTTACCAGGAATGCCATGGTGGTCGCAGAAAGCTTTGAGTTGGCTTTCGGTCCAGGTATCCAAGATCCAATCCTTGACGCTGGACCAAGCAGTCTGGGCTTTGTCCTCCGACTCGTACCAAACGCCTTGGACCTGGCTGATCAGCGAATCCTTGCTGGCCGCAGCCGCATCCTTGGTCTCGACTCCCTTCAGCTTCAGGTAATCATTGAGCTTGTCGGCATCCCAATCCTTGTAGGGGGTAACGACGTAGGAATTCCAATTCTTCTGCACAAGCTTCTCAAGCTCCTTGCGGTCGGCGGGGGTGGGGTACGGGACGTTGTGATCGGAAAGCCAGCGCTCCAGCTCCGTCTCGTGCCACTTGTTGTATGCTGTCGGAGCAAATGTCAGCGCAAGTTGTTGAAAATTGGGGGCATCTCTACCAAACATACCAGCATTAGAGAACCAAGAGCTGCTAAGCACGGTGCTAGCCCCGAGGGCCAGCGCGATAAGGGTGGTCGCGATCCTCATGCTCGCTCAATCGTGGGTGTGTGTTGTGGTTGTCGTGGATCGTTTCCAGGGCTGAGATACAATACCTCGCTGTATGGTGGTGAAAAGTGCGAAGTTGTGGGAGAGATCAACGTTTTGTGAGTGGAGTGCAGTGCGGGAAATGAGAGCAAAGAAAGGTGACCTCACACAGGCAGCTGCAACCCGGGGAATCAAGGACGTCACTCCTGCCGATTGCGATCTGAAGCGACGACCACCAAACGGGCCAATGAGGTTGCTTGTTCCTGCTGCCTGGGGCAGCAAGAGCAAAGGGCCAGCTACTGAACAAAAGCACATGCTTGGACGATCACACAGGGGAAGATGCTCCGGCGCATATGACGTCATGATTCCCCTCCGCGCCACCAGCCATGGCTACCCAGCGGCGTTGGATTTGTTTGTCTGACGGCATCATGTCGTGGGCGGATGCTTTAGGCGCACATGTGACGTCACTGCAGCGGAGCATTCCCGTTTGTTAGGGGGAATGGGGTGAGAGATGGGAGGTCGCACTGCTGCGATCCGCACCATCGTCCACAATCCAGCTTAATGCGGTAGCCACACATGAACCCGATATTTTACTCCCACGTGCCACACTACACTGATCAGTCCGCATCGTGCAATCCGATCTAGTCTATTCCCCATCCCCAATGTCCGTCAAACCTCGCGGCCCAAAAAGCTAGTTATGGCTGACTAAAATTCCTCGGGCACCTCGGCGACAGGGAAATGACCACAATCAAACACGACCAGTTTGGAGTCTCGTAACGCCTCGTGCAGCTCAACTGACCTCTGTAGACTCCAAAGAGCATCGTCGCGCCCCGCCACAATCAGTGTTTTGGCTTGATGCCCGGCGCTGCAGCCACGTGCATAAATACCTAGGCTTTCCCTGTCGAGTTTTCCCTGTCACTGAAGCGCCCAGGCGCGCGGCGGAACCACATCGTTCTCCATGCTGTCCGCCACGACAACCGCCTTGCTGTTGTCGCTGAAATAATAGGGCAACAGTTTGCCAGGGCCTGGATGAATTCGTTGTCTGTTTGCGGTGGATTCGCGACAACACCCATGAGGGTGGCAAGGGCCGGTCCGTATACGGGATCATCTTTGCGCACGGATGCAAATCGAGCAGACGTGTTGTTCGGCGTGTTGTTGTTGATCTCGGCGGCCATAACGATCAGCTTGTCCACGCGTTCGGGATACAGGGCCGCATAAATCAACGAGATGCAGGCTCCGTTGGAGTGGCCGAACAGGACGGGGACGCTCTCGATACCGAGATGCTTGCGCAGGTGTTCAAGGTCGTGTGCCATGACCTCGCTAGTCATCCGACTTTCATCTGCTGGCCGACTGGACAGGCCGTTGCCCCTGAGCTCAAAGTAGACCATTGTGAAGTGACTTTTCAGTAGCTTGAGAAGGTACGCGACAGAAGGGCCTCAGCCAATGTCCTGAGCGGCGAAGGCGGGCACCGCCTCTTGCACCCGGTAACGGAACCGAATGCCATCGGCCGAAAAGAAGCTATCGCCAGGGTTTAGGGGTGCTACCGTGGTTTGGATTGTCCTGTCCTTTCGTTAAAACACGCATTTTCGCTGCTCTTCAAAAGGAGAAGCCAATTATTGCCACCTCTGGCCGATGAGAACTGTGTTCTGCAGGTGAGTAATAACAGCGTCGATATTTTGGCCGTCCCTCTCAGCTAACAGCGTGAAATCAGTCAGCAACTGTGCAATCCCATCAAGATTTCGTCCAACACATCAAATCGCGTTAGCAGCGGCAAAAGCTCGAAGTCATGACCCAAGCAACGTAACGGCTTCCCGGAACCTCCCGTTCCTAGCGTCAAATTGTTTACTCCGAAACCCGAACCACCCCGCGGGCTTTTTGTTCATAACTCCTCCTTTAGCCGACGTGACTAACAGTCTGCTGTTCCAGGTGTGTTAGTTTCAACGTACCTAACTTCCATCCTTCTGGACCCCAACACCAACAAGCGCCCAACGAGCAATCCACTCGGATCAGGCCCCTGCAGATGATATCTTGTTGCCCGCAGGCCGTGGTTCGTCATACCAACAAATTTCAGTGATCGGAGTTGTATCATTAATCAATGGAAGTCGGTGGAGGGCGGGACAAAAGCGCACTACATCCGCCAGCAATTCCGGTTCCACAACCGGGGGGAACCAACCAACTTACCCCCCTTGTCCGTTCGTTGTAACTAGAGGCTGACACCTAGTACTCCTACGTGGCCGGATTGTTGGGACGACATATGTACTGCGCGCCAACGTTGGCCCGAATGCGACCCTACAGGGCTGAAACCCGAGCCATCCAGTCCAATCCCATTCCGAGGCTACCATGCGCTTCGTGATCCTTCTTGTCACACCAGCCGCGGAATTTTTCCCCCATCCGAGTCATTCCTATATCTCTCTGTATTTGTACAGTAGGTTACACAACTGCACAACGGGCGATACCGACGAGCTTTTGTAGCATTGTGTAACCAATATTTCAAGTTATTTGTCTAGCCACATCCTCCTCTCTCAACGACATGGGCGGTTTCATCAAGCCGCGCGGTACAGTGCCGGCAGGCAAGAACGGATGTGACAAATCCCCCCACCTCCCCATCCCCTGATGGCCGCTATGACGGAAAAGGAAAATAATCTACTCTATAGCGACCAATGATACTTTGTGCATTGCCTACAATCCTATCGAGGCCGTGCCCTAGTTTTATAATCTATATCGCAACCACTCCACTCCTGTCTTCTTTTGATGAGGCCGCAGTTATGTTGTACGTGCGTGACTGGAACTTGCCATGCACCCATTCATGTTGGAGGGGGCGTAACGGGGGAGCATTGGGGGATCGACAGGCAGGCCAACGCTGAAATTTTCGGTACGTGGATCATGACGGCTTCCATGTCCGTGTCAGTGTCAGTGTCAGTTAGGCCAAATCTGGTTCTGGTCTGGTATGTGGCTCTGTTGGGCCTGGTGGCATGGCATGGCATGGCATATCGATTCCTTCGATTTTTGTGGGCAGGGGTTCATGGCTTTATTTTCATTTTACCCTGAGGGTTAGGTTAAGGGACTCAGGTCCAGCCGCTGTGTTGTATTCAAGTTTGTCATTCATGTTCGTTTACGCATTGATCCTTTGTCGGGCTCCTTTGTCGGTTCTGTTTGTTGGGCCAGGCCATTGACCAACAGTGAATGAAGCCAGCCATGGCGGGCAAGGATGAAACAGATTGAAATCTACGCCACTATGTGCAAATGTACCTAGGCTACGCTACGCCAGTGACGCCACTATGTTACAAAGCAAGTAAATAAATACCCAAGGTACCTAGTCAATCGATAAGAATGACATGTAGCTGCCTGCATACCTGCCTAGGTAAGGCACGTACCTAAACACCTAAATATTATCAAAAAAGGCGGCACGTCACGGCACAGGCGGCCCCTAAACTGGCATTCTCATTGTATCTGCCGGCTGTGGCGTCGTACAAATGCAACGCCATCTTGTAACTTGTAAGGCTTTCTCGGGTGTTAGAAAAAAAGAAGTAGTTGCCTAGGAGCTAGATACCTACCTACCTACCTACCTACCTACCTACCTACCTACATACATACATACCTACATACATACATACATACAACTTACCAAAGATGCCTATATTGCACCAAGCGGGAACTTCCAAACAAGAGATGGATACCTACCTAGGTTCCTTACCTAGCACGGTATCTCACCTCACCTCACTAGACCAGACAAATTGACAGTGGGGAGATTTCATATCATATCACGGAAAAGTTGCTATTCGAACCACATGCACCCAAAAGCTAAAGCTCCAAAAGACAAAGGCGCAATACCTGCATAGGTACCTAGATACAAAGAGACCTAGGGGCTCAAAACCCAACAATTATTATTCCTCCATGCTCCATGTACATACATACACATCCACGCTGCTCCATGCTCAATGTAGGTACACACTGCACACTACAATACACTACATAGTACATAAGGTACACAGACCGTACTAGTCTAGGCAATTGATGCCTCTGAACAAGATGGTGATCTAAAACAACTAGAGCCCTTCCGCTGATGTGGCTGGCGGCGAGGTGACATGTAATCGGCTGGCCGACGGGTTTGTCTGGCATGAGACGAAAGCCAAGTGAATATCCTCCTCTTTCCAGACTGGGCGAAAAGCCAAGTGAGTCTCCCAGATGAAAGCCAAACGAGTCCCTTCCCATGTTGGACAAAAGCCAAGTGAATCTGCCAGACAAGGGCCAAACGAATCCCTTCCGGACGAATGCCAAACAAATCTCCTCCCAGATGAAAGCCAAAGCCCATCAAACACCGGGTTTCCAAAGGGTACGGGTACGGGTGCAAACCGCACCCCCTCCCATCCTTCTATCCCTTTTCTTTCTTGTGAACAGCACAGAATAACAGCAGCACACATGGCACGGCACAAAGACCTCCGGATAATACGTGGACAACCCTACAAGGTGTCCTCTCGTCCCATGTCCTCAACCTCTGCAGAGTGCTCGCACCACGCCACGCTGGCAAAGATCTTCCGGGTGCGTGAAAATAACAAAAGAAAAAACAGCTACTGCTGTGGCGGCGGCTGCGGCTGCAACAGCGGCGGGGGTCGCCAGAAAGTATTGGCCCCCCGTCGAGTCGGGGGGTTTGCCCGGGGCAGCAAATCGCAAGGGTCGGGGCCTGTTTTTGTTTCTCTCCATCAGTTAAAGGGCTCTCTCGTTTTACTGATTTGATCTGATCTCTGTTGATCCGATCTGAACAGAACGGGAAGGGAAAAAAAAAGGGGAGTGAGAGAGAAACGGAGAGAGGGGGAGAAATACCAAACTCGCAATATACACCATGTTGCTTAAACTCCCTGGACAGGGCCATGCGCGCCGACTCGGCCTGGCAGCGATAACTTCCAAAGCGAAACTCCACCAGGGCTCGCTCTTCGGTTCCCATGGCGGCGGCGGCGGATACCGCGGCGGTAATAACCTCATCGACCTGGAACTCAATCTTGCTGGCAAAATAACTGAACAGAGACCGTTCGTTGACCAGGCTGCGTGGTCCGCTAATGATCAGGACGCGCGACTTGCGGCCGCCCACATCGACTTCGCCAGAGCGAATGCGGTTCCAGACCACATGGCCAACATAAAAGGGCCGGCCGGCGACGACGAATCCTGTGCTCTGGTACCGGTCATAGAACCGCTTGGCCGCGACGCGCTCAAAAAACACCACTTTGGCCGCACACGTCTGGTGGCCACGAGACGGCTCCGGTCCATTGATATGTGTAGCGTAGATGCGGCCCATGTTGCGAATGCTAGCGAGTAAAAGGTGCGTGGTTAGGTCGGGGCTGAGACCGGTGATGAAGACACTGCAGTTCTCTTCCTCGGGGATGAGCGCGGATCGGTTCCTTTCCAGATCCGGATTCCCACGATAGTTTGGAGAAAAGCCTTTCACCATGAGGTCGAGCGCTTGGCGAGGGGAGCAACCGTTTGGGGCACAAGACACCATGGGGTGGAAGACGTGATCGTTTCGGTAGTTGCTGTTGTTACTGCTGCCGTTGCTCGGACCGCCACCGGTTGACATGATGGAGGGATACGCGGGCATCATCACCGTCGTGCTCAAGCTGCTGCTGGTGCCGCCGCCAGCGGTATATGCGGGAGCAGGAGGTGCAGGATCATGATGATGATGATAATGCTGAGAGCTGCTGCTACCATCACCACCACCCGAGAAGGCTGGAGCAAACACAGGAAGTGTCAGTCGCGGTGGGTGAAGAGAGTGAGGTTGTTGGGTGACGAAACTTGTGCCGGTATTGCCGTTACCATTGATGGCCGCAGAGAGGATCGGGTTCCGGGCAGCGCCGCCAGGACGGCTTCCAGAAGAGGGAAGCACATGACAGGCCCTGACCCCCCATCGTTGCGCAAAGGGATCCGCGGTGCCTTCCAGAATGTTTTGTTGGACAGGCTGCCACGAGTTTCGGCGGGGTGATGGCTTGGCCGCCGCGGCGGTTGGGGGAGCAAAGGGTGCGCCAAAGGTTTCCTGGCTGGCTTCCATGAGCGGCGTCTGTGCTCGCGTGCCCTGGATGGTCGAACTGCCCATGACAAAGGCGCTGTTGCCGATTAGAACTGAATTGTCTTGACAGAAGCTTTCAAGATTACTCCAGTGCTGCGGAGTAGAATGCCGTTGGCGTCCGGGTGATGCGTGGATTTGGAGGGGGTGCGGCTCACGCCAGGTCACAACTGGGCTTGCCTGAGGTCCAGAGTGGTAGAAAGTAGAGTATTGGTGCTCGGGTCTGTGGTTGTGAGCTTGGGTGTGGGCGCTGATAATATTCCCGCGAGGAGAAAGAGGAGGAGGAGGAACGGGGACAGCCACAGAATGGCGGCGAAAGTCAATAAAGGCGGGAGGCGGGGCCGAATCCCTCCCAGTAGTTAGAAGGCCGCGACGGGGCTCGGGGCGGATCCCAGGCCCGGCGTTATAAGCGGATACCCCGTACCCTGATGGCTGTGGCTGATAACGGGGTGTCTCCGATCCGTTGCACGACGGCCCCTCACGGGAGGAAGAACTGGCAAGACTCAGACGCGAGAGTTCATCCGCAGGAGAATCGAGAACCGAATCAGCCTGACGTTCTGATGGATCTGTTGTAGTTGTGCCTGGGGTGGTTGAACCAGATAGCGCGCTATTGTCCTGTGCTGACAGGGACGATCGGCGTGAGTTGCGTGTTGCCTTGTCTTGCGCCAGTGCTGGGCCTTCATGATGAGCGACAGTCGGTCCCTGACCAGTCATGATGACGATAGCACGGTTTGTCGTTGCAGTTGGACGTTCTCGGAAGGTGAGGAATATCTTCAAGTGGCGTCTGGTCCAGAGGGAAAAGTTGGCGTGTTCGACAGAGAGGCCAAAAACAAGAAATCACAAGAGGACAATTATCGTAGAAGTGCAGAAATTTATAGTTCAGGGCTTCGTTTCACACTGCTTCTCGTTCCATCTCGGGCGTGCTAAAGGCACCTGCGGTCTCCAACAAGTCTCATTCATGTCTTTGTATACAGTGCTGAGGATGGCCAAGTTTTCCCGAGACTTTCAGGCTTGGATCGAGTCTAGCCGTTGTTGTGCGCAAGTGTGCGGTGATATTGGGCCAAAATTTAAGGGAATTCAAAGTGACGAGGCGTAACAAGGTTTTATTCAGCTCTTGGATTTGGCTGACTGGGATGTCTGAGGCATAGTCGTGATAGAAAGACGAAGGAGGGACAAAAAACCAGCATGGCCTGTGGAAGGAGCGATGTAGAGACACTGGTCCAGGAATCAGGACAAAGGGAAAGAGCAACTCTAGACGAATACTGTGCGCCTGAGATTCCGACACAGACGCTGCTTCAAGGCAGGTGAGACTTGTGAGGCTTTGCTGCTGGTCGAGATTTAGGTCAAGACTAGACTCTCCGAAGAACGGCCTTTCAAACGCCAACAGTAGTTTGTCTCGGCGATGACGCACAGCTTCTCCACTGTGCCTCGTCGGCCTTCCGCCTTGGAGGTGCCTGGTGTTGCATTCAACCAACGTGGGGGGTCGTTTGTGCTTGCACCGTACCTTACATATCTCGGGGAGGCCCAAGCAATGCAGTACTTGTTGTGTACTGCAGCATGGCTGGCTACCAAGGTATCTATTGAGGTGCGAGATAAGGCAACCCGATAGCGCACTTGGATTCTGGCGCAGATTTCCGTACGCTTCGCTGTTACCGCCGTGTTTAGGCAAACAATGAGTGCCGCGCCATCGAGCAAGCCCTTTGGCAAAAGCTCACAATGGGGATACAGCGAAAAGCTACCCCTGAAGGAGCGGGTGGTCCAAATAGATGTCTTGTTTGTCGGGTTTAGGTCAGACTGAAGCTCACGCCCAAAAAGCATATCTATCCCGTTTTAACACAACTTCTTACCGACGGTATGAATAGGGCACGAATTGTTGGTCACAGATTCAGTCAGAGACACGCATCCCAGAACAAAGGGTGGACGCGAGAACCCCGTTTGCATCTCGGTCGACTATGCGCGTGGCGAATCTACATGGCCGCCCGTGATTGGAGGAATATCTCCGAGATGGTTGCGGAAGTTCACTCAACCTAAGGCACAGAATACCTTCGACGGACGTGTTTGAAGATATAAAGAAGTTCAGGTTCTCAAATATAACCCAGACTTGGATTCCCAAATCCGGGCAGCTAGTCTTTTCGACAACTGCATGCATATCTGCTGCATGACGCGGGAAAATTATTGGCCTGGCGTACGTCAGACTTGAGCTAGCAGGGGTAAATACCTTTTTGTGGTCCTCAGCTCAAACGGTTGGGCATCGGTTTGCACTAAACCCACAACATCCACCCCCCATCATACTTTGTAACGATCCTCTTCCCCGTTTGCCTCTGTTGAACACTCCGGATTTATCGCCTCGACACGCAATGGAGCCCCAGCTCGGCGAGGTAATCCAGGCGCTGCACCGGGACCTGGCCCGCAAGTACGCGCGACATGGCGCCAAAATTCAGGAATTCTGGCGGTCTTTTGACCCGGCCCAGCGAGCTCGATGCATGAAGGCAGGTGCGATGAACGGCATCGTATTGCAACACCCCCTCGATCGCGCCATGGGAAACGTCTACAAGATTGTTCCGGACTGGAATCTCCGCGACATCACTTCCAGCCCCGACAAGCTGCTGGACATGCTCGAGGACCGCACTTCCAAGACACTCTGCGAGCAATTCCTCGAGGGTGTAAACGGAGAACCTGGCGACCGGGACCTCATCCACGAGATGATGCGCACCAGGAACCTCCGCCATATCGACCCTTTCAAGGACTGCTACACCTTCTTCATGGACGATAGTTCATACGGTAAATCCTTCAGGATCCTCCAGAAAAAGGAAGAGACGCTGGCCGGCTTTGCTCCTGCTATTCGAGCCGGCGTGTGCATCCCTCAGTCTCATGGTGAGCTCGTCCTCCACCGGCAGGACACTCTACTCCAGTCCCTCGTTATCATCATCGACGATATCCTGGAGGAAGGCTCCAAGACCAGGAAGCAGGGCAATGCCCCGAAAGCTGATAACTCTGCCGCCCTGGCCGGTGCATTCTCCAAGCTCTCCACCCAGCCCAAGCAAGGCAAACTCTCCATCCATGATCTTATTTCGAGCGTCCAAGACTACCGATCAGCGCTCGAGGAGAGGCTCGATCTGGTCTCATCGGAACCGATCGTCTTAGCTCACGACGTCAACCACTACTTCTTTACCAGACCCGAGCTCGTTCCCGATGAGAAGGGGCGGATCCCCGGTGTCCACACCGACGATTATATCAGCGGTGCGGTGCTTGACGCTCTCCGGAATGCTGTCCAAGCGTCTGCCATTTGGCAGTACATCGACCAGCTTCTCGGACTCCTGAACACGAACCCGGACAAGGTGTACCGCCCCATCATCGTCCAGGAGATCTCCAACCTCTGCCATCTCGAGTACACTCGCGCACAGCAGGCGTTCAAGCGCAGAGTCCAGACGGACTTGGGAATGAAGTGGTTCAAGCGTGTCTCCAACGTTTACGACAAAGCTGGCAATGTCCGAGTCACCATCAAAGGCAACCCCGAAGACCTCACCCGGTCTGATCCCCAGCTTCATTACCTGCTGCGGCTCTGCCAGCCAGAAACCACCGCCGCCAAGGCCATTGACTGGCTCCAGAAGCTGGGCGATCTCCACAGCTCCCATCCCGAAGAACGGGACAGACTCCAAGCGCGAGAGGTCGAGTCCCTTGCAAATCTTGCCATCATCACCGCCTTCATATCCGACATCACGCCGACCATCTCCATGCCAGCTGCTTCAAAGAAGAAGAGCCAGTTATTTGTCTCACGGGTCCATGACCTCGAGGCGGAGCTCAACCTGCTCAAGAAGGACCTTGATCTCCTTGATTTCGCATCCCCCATTGACAACCTCCTTGAACCGGGCATGGCCGAAGGGGCACTGAAAGCCCTTGATGACTTCATCGTGGATAAAACCGGCACGAAGCTGGGCTTCCTATACCAAGACTTGATCCAGGACTGCCTCGCCGAGCTCAACCACCAATATCAACAAGCTAAAGCCCGTCTGGCCAAGACCGAAGTGCCTCCGCCCCTCCCGTTGACGGTACCCGAAAAGCCCGAGGAGCGTATCCAGCACCGTCGCCAAAAGGAAAAGACCCGGACAACCAATACGTCTGATTTTGAGATTCGCGCTTCGGACAAGAAATATACCGACGACGATTCTTTGTTGAAGACGGTGAAAGAGGAGATCAAACCAGCCCCAGTCTACAAAGTCAGCTCCGCCACCACCCAGGTTTTCTCCTCACTGTTCAAAAAATCCCTAGCACGCAGCCCCGTCAGCTGGGTTTCCTTCACAGCCGCCATGGCGGAGCTAGGGTTCTCCGTCGTGCCCAAGTTTGGCTCGGTCTTTACGTTTTACCCTCCTCCGCCTTCTTCTTCTCCCCCTCCCGAAACCCCCGAGGCTGTGCAGCAGCAGTCCCCCAACCCCAAGAGGCGGCCTCTTACGCTTCACCGACCGCATCACTCTCACATTGAAGGCTGTCTGAGCCTGATTTATGCGCGGCGGTTGGAGAAGGCGTATGGTTGGGGTGAGGATACATTCAAGACTGCTTGAGGCCAGGCTGTGTCTGTCTTGGATTTTTGCATGGACGTGAATCTCTCGATATGACTAGGTATCTACTTGTAGGCAGGCAATGCATGTACTCGGGAAGGGGAACGAGGAACCATGGGTGGTTCAGGTTGACGCTTTGAGAGATGTGCATTATGTATCTCAAGCATATCATGGATGGACCTATGTGAGACGATTAGAGCTAAGAACGTGGGAAATAAAACGCTTGCTAGTCTACGTGTAGGTAGTCGTAATACTAGCTTGTTGATGATAAACCTGACTCCACACGGTGGGAACCAGTTTAATCACCTGTGGTTCAACGTGCTGACGATGGCGACTGAATCCACCTCAACGTCTGTTGAACTGCAAGAAAAAGAGGTTCCTACAAGAAAAACTACGAGTGCATCACACCCATTCTATTCCCCAGGTTTACTTGCATAAAAGGTCTTTGCCACCCGCCTCCTTTTTGCCACCACCCACTGAGCTGCAGGACTTCGGCAGTACGGCAGCTGGCCGATGCAGCGAGCGAGTGGGTGGGCCTGCCGGCAAGAGAACCCCGCCTGCCCCGGACTCACTCCATTCCCAAAACTACCACTATAGCTACCCAGCGGAGATAGCGTCGGATGTGCGCATCCGCAAAGTTGGTTAGCGGTCCCCGCCACTAGTTTACAAACTACCAGGGGGGGTAGTGGGGTGTTGGAAGAGGAAGGCGTTAACCCCGACCGAGATGACGAGACTTTTTCAAAAAAAAAAAAAGAATTTTTCTTCTTTTTCTCTACTTTCCTTCTTCCCAGGGTTATAGCACCTTTCTTTGTTCTAACCTTCATTGATACCGTGCCTCCGCCCCTCCTCCGGATTGGCGGCGGTGCTGATACCAATGGCAACCCCGACCAGTGCTGCTGCGATCGAGGAAAAATCCTTGGGCGGCGCGGCCCAGTCGCCGACTTCGGATAGCGAATCGGTACTCAGCCAAGTCGTTGAAAATGCGGGCGTCGGCGCCGACGGCGAAGAGCAGCCAGTGGGTCTGCCGCTTTCCAAGGCGAGATGCATTGCGTTGGTGATCACAGTGACTGGTGCGGCGTTTCTGAATGTAAGTCTTTGTTCGGTTCTCAGTCTCCGGAACTGTTTATCCGTAGGTAGCTGACGAGAGACACCAGACAATGTCCGCCCAGGCAGTGGTAATCATCTTGCCGACAGTTGGACGAGATCTGAATATCCCAGAGGCTCGCGTGCAGTGGGTGGTCTCGGCATATTCGCTGGCCTTTGGTTGTTTCTTATTGCTCTGGGGAAGGATTGCAGATATATATGGCCGTCGCAAGATTTTCATCTGGGGGTCCGCCTGGGTCGCCATCACCACAGCCGTCAACCCCTTTCTGCCGAATGAAATTGCCTTCGACTTGTTCCGAGGTCTGCAAGGCCTGGTAGGTCCAGCTCTTTGCTCGAATCGAAAGCTCAGTGTTAACAAGAGGATTAGGGAGCAGCTGCGAATGTGCCAACAGCAATAGGGATATTAGCGGCAACCTTTCCCCCGGGGAAGGCGAAGAACTACTCGATCAGTTGCTATGGTCAGCCTTACATCCCAAACTATACCCGTATCGTGAGCTGACAACTAAGTTGACCCCCCCTGTTCTGGCCCCCCCCCTGTTCTGGAACATTTTGTATCATTCACGACAACTTGCCCACCGCCACTTTAACAATGCATTACTCAC
>Ga0247760_1002204_pt1 | contig 15419 bp, 17 predicted proteins | sample UWRJL171409R4_FD_179936 | JGI IMG/M metagenome (GOLD analysis project Ga0247760, IMG submission 179936) | Plant litter microbial communities from Arlington Agricultural Research Station in Wisconsin, United States - UWRJ-L171-409R-4 | ecosystem: Environmental > Terrestrial > Plant litter >... | reverse complement strand
CGCCACGTCGTGGTGACTGATGTGACCTAGCAGAGCCCATTCGCGGAGGTCTGGCACATGCAGCGCATCGCCCTTCTACCCCCCCTCAAGTTGTGAGGCGCTGAGGCTAGAAGATGCGGGAGAGCCGGGGTTGTTTTGTGGCTGGAGTTTCTTTGCCCTCAAGGAGCCCATTGGCTCGCATGCCACCGGTGCGTGCCGTCTGCCGTGCCACGTCGCAGTTTTACGCAGTTGTGTAAAGGCCATGTTGGCAGGGCTGGCTCCCATTGTGGGGGGGCAGTGTGACACATATTATGCAATAAAACCCGACGCGGTCTTGTTGAATGTGGGCAGGTTGAGCCAGGCACGATGTGAACGCTGCTGTCGCTAAGTACTCGTCCTCTCCATCGGCATTCCACAAATGAATTTCCAGCCTTATGGGAGACAAGCCAACACTCCGCGACGCTTCCGATATGAACTCGAAACCAGCTCTGGGCATCCCGCCGTGTTATTGTCCAGCCACTGCCTGCCGTGAATCATTCATGCCCAGTGTTACTTGTTCCCCACGGTTTTCGGCGTCTCGGGCCTCAACGGTTCTCGGAAACTCGCCCCTATCGATTTCTATCAGCTCAAGTTCCGCTGTCGAAGCTAACGACGTGTATCGTTGTGATAGGCTCCATGTTGCGCTGAGATGGGGTTTCGGGTATCAATGAGCCTCAAGACAAATTTGATGCTGGGCGGGTGCTGCCGGTGTTTGGATGATGAGTCCGGGTGTATTGAATGTGTTGGTAGGTAGGTACTTATAAAAACGCAACACAGACTAAAAAGGATTGCTCTTTTCCACGGATCAACAGTCATCCGACAAGGTCATAACCCTACGGCCTAGAGTTTCCAAGTTTTCCGGTTTTCTTTGCACAAAAATCGAAAGCCCATCCTCACAATAATGTTCTTCCTGTTCCGGAGGAGTTCGCGTTCGGCAACGAAGCGAGGCGGCGGCTCGTCATCCGCCTTGTCATCGTACAAGGTCGTGAGCCAGGGCAGCGAGATCCGCGCTGCGACGCTACACACGGCAGGCCTGGCGTCCAATATGCCAAGCGTGTCATACGACAAGGAAGAGTTGGCCGCGGGGCCCGTCGAATCGCGCACCTCCGTCGCCGCCACAACCACGGTGACGACCCTGTCACTCAAAATGCTCAACCAGTTAGACCAACTGGACCAGCTCGACCACGCCGTGGACCAGGTCAACGACGCCTTCAAGAATCTAGAGGACCAGCTGCCAGGTGACCACATTCCTGTTCACACGGCCAACAGCACGGCCGACGACTTCCAGGTCAACGCCGCCATCGGCGGAGAAGCCAGTCGCCGCTGCCGCGTGAATTCAAGGGTGGTGGGCAACCACGCAGGCGGGTCGAGCCTGCAGATCAATGCCCCCATCTTTGGAAAGGCCGATTTAACATCGCCGCCACTCTCGTGGCAGGCCCCTAGGTGTTCTACTGCCAAAAATCTTTGGGCGGTTGACAGCCACTGCCCTGATTACGTATTCAAGCATGTTCCGGGTGTTGAGTTGAATCCAGCTTGAGCTGAGGTTCCCCGGCTTTAGGTTTGATGGTAATTGAGCCACACATAGGGAGGGTGGGGGGACGGGAGGGACGGGAGCAAATTCCGCAGAAACCTAGGTAGATACCTACAAGTGTTAGTCAGTTGTCAACATTGGAATAGGCAAGCCATCGAATGTCCATAGATGCCATTTTCAATGCCAGATATAAGAAGAGCGCTACGCTGGTACAGGGCCTAAGGATTTTCTTTTCCTCGGCATCGCATAGTTCCATTCAGACCACGCCGTTTTGAGCCCGGGGATATTACAGAATACAACATTAGAGTCTGCCCTAACGCTGTTTGCAAGTTGAGCGAGCGCAGAAGACAACTTTTTTTTTTCTTTTTTTCGCGGTACTGATTTGCATCCGATGGAGGCACAAGAGGTTATATAGTGTCCAAGTTGCCCTCGGTATTATGGGTCAGTAAGTTCTCGGCAATTAATCCTGGGCATTTAAGTTCCTAGTTATGGAGATAGAAGTTAAAAAGGAGTGAAATGGGTTTGTCTGATGCTTGTCAGCACGTCCAGCGAGACGTTTTGTCGCAATTTCCGCATGCTTAAAAAACTTCACTCTAGAGCAGTTTTGCCGTAGTAATGCTCGGGCTAAGGACCTTTTGACTTATTGATTTTTAGGTGTTGACCCCTGGACCTAAGTTTAAGGTAGCTTGACGGAGGAAGACGTCGAGGCGTTCATGAGAAAGATTGTAAGGTCCTAAATCGGAATTTAGGACTTCAAATGTTTCCCTGCCACCTCGCAAATGGCAAATAGATAGGAGCTCCCATATCATATCGCCGTCTCTCTCCAGTACTGCTTTTAGTGCAGAAAACATCAAGGGGTAAAAGATGAGAATAGGTCCCAACACTCAGGTTCTCCCGAGAATGTGATGCGCTTTTCGTTTTGCCTGAATGCCAAGGGGCAGCCACAACTGCTGCCAAGTTGCAAATCCCAAAACGTGGTATAAACATGAAGCAACAAACAGGAAAAAAACGACTGCCACGCGGGGCAGGTGGCATTCCCCGCGCAAGTGGAGCATGGGGGTTTCTGCGGCACAGGGGTACGAGTAGATCATACCGCAATGACGCGGTTGCAACATCCAGTCTGCAATGTCTTCTTTTCTGTGCTACCCTCCGGAAATACCGCCAGACGGTTCGTTGGTGCTAGGTTTTTATTGTTGCAACAGATAAGGAGGGTTTGGGCGAACTCCGCATCACCACGGATTTTTTTTTCCTTTTTTATCTCATGCAATTCTCGTCAGAATGATGAGCAGGCGAGTCGTGCGACGCGCAATGAACTTTGAAAGCAGGAACGACGGTCCTTCTTCTTCTTCTTCTTCTTTTCTTTCCTGAATCGGTCAGCTGGTTGCTGGGATCGTAAGCGAGGCAAGTAGGCGATTCTCTAAAAAATTTCTTGCCCAGTATGCCTTCAGATGCCCGGTGCCTCGCCGTCGACGACACATTCGGCCCGTTGATCGCGCCGGAATGTCGCGGTGGCTTCGACTTTACCCTTCTTTTTGAACAAATCTTTTTGTCTAGTGTGCCTTGTGTTTTTTATTTGCTATTATGTACAATTCGACTCGCCCAACTGCGTCGCCGTGAGGCCGCAATGCGCCTCGACAGGTTTTGTCTGGGGAAGCTGGTTAGTAGCATTGGAACGCCCCCTCCCCGGATGGTCGGCGCTGACAACGTATTCCTCACAGACATTTGCTTGCAGCTACACAGCTTTGCAGTTGGTCTGTCTGGTACTGTGGTGTCTAGCGCCTGCTATCCGAACCAAGGCATCGATCCCATCGACAGCGCTGTCGCTTGCTTCGGCCTTGGCAACTGTACCACTATCCTACTATGAACACACTAGAACCTTCCGCCCCTCCACCATCATCGGAGTGTTCCTAGGCTTTACGCTAATTCTAGACGCTGCCATTGTTCGAACACTTTGGTTAAGGCAAGATGGGCTGTCCATCAGTGTCGTCTCCTCGGTTGGCATGACAACAAAAGGGGTGATGCTTCTACTCGAGTCTCAGCCCAAGATGCCAGCCAACTCCAACGGACAAAAAATCAGCAAAGAAGCGGCGAGTGGGATATATAACCGCATTTTGTTCTGGTGGCTGAGACCCCTCTTCTCCAGAGGCTACCGGAACAACCTAGACTTGGACGACCTCGACACACTCGAGGATGAGTTCGCTTCGGCTGACTTGCGAATACGGATGAAGCATGCTTGGGATAACTCACAGTCAGCAGCACCGCAGAAAAGCCGGTGGACACTAGCGCTCGCCGTCTGCTCGGCCATGAAATATCCGCTTCTCGCCCCAATGCCAGCGCGACTGGCTTTTATTGGCTTCTCCTATTCTCAGCCTTTTCTCATTACAGCGGCCATCAATTACGTCCAGACACCAGCCACGGGGAGAAACAGAAACCACGGGTATGGTCTTATTGGGGCAGCAGGTCTGGTGTACCTCGGGATAGCGGTATGTTCTGCCACCCTTGGCACTCATGAGTTGCGCGGGGGAGTTGACCTCTTGATAAGAAGCTGACATGCCTTGATTTGAAGATATCCTACGGACAATACAACCACAAGCTCTACCGAGCCATCGCCAAGATCCGTGGCTCCCTCGTCAGCATCATCTATCACAAAACCCTCCATCTCACTTCAACCAGCTCCACCAAAGGCTCCGCCGCCCTAACCCTCATGTCCGCCGACGTCGACCGCATTGCCCTCACCGCTGAAAAAGCCTACCAAATCTGGGCGGGAACCATCGAAGTCGCCATCGCCATCTACCTCTTACAACGCCAAATCGGATGGGCGTGCATTGCGCCGTTAATCCTCGCAGCAATTTCCACCGCCGGCAACACGCGCATCGCGCACCTCATACCCGCCCGTCTCAAACAATGGACCCAGGCGACGCAGGACCGGATATCCCTGACCTCTTCCATCCTGTCCAACATTCGGAGTATCAAAATGACAGGTGCCACGCCGGAGGTCAAATATGCTATCCAAAACGCTCGCGAACATGAACTCGACCGCTCCGCGCATTTCCGATGGTTTGTCGCCTTCATGAACCTCTTTGGCGCCCTGCCCAAACTGCTCTCGGCGCCTTTCACTTTTAGCTTGATTGTATTCTCATCAACACAGTTTGTTACCGAAGGGAATCAACTAAGTGTGGCGAGAGCATTTACGACGTTGGTGCTACTGGAACTACTCACGGCGCCGTTGGGGGTGGTGTTAGCGGCCCTACCGCAGTTCACGGCAGCACTAGCGTGTTTGGAGAGGATTCAGGGGTATTTACTTCTAGATTGTGAGCGAGAACATAAAGGGGATACAGGGCAGCGTCAGGGAGCTGAGGGTGAAGCGGGGAGACTAACAGCGCGATTAAGAGGGTCTTCAAGTAGTAGTAACAAATATAGTAGTGGCGAGGAAGAAGAAAGAGTGGAAGGGGAGAGAAGACTGCACCTGCGTGGTCCGGCGGTGGAACTGGTAGATGTGACGTTACGGTACAAGGTGGATTCACCCGAGATTGTCAGCCACGTAAATCTGAGTGTTGGCATTGGCAATCTCATCATGATCATCGGGCCGGCTGGTTGTGGAAAGACGACTTTGCTGCGAGGGATTGTGGGAGACATGGTCCCGGTCCGCGGTCAAGCGAGGTTGGGGTTTTTTGAGGTTGCGTATTGCCAGCAGAGCCCCTGGCTGGTAAACGCAACGCTAAGGGAGAATATCATAGGCCAGTCGGCCTGGGACAGAGCTTGGTACAGCATTGTCAAGAAGGCGTGTGCCCTGGATGAGGATGTGGCAGGCCTGTCTAACGGGGATGAAACACTTATTGGAACCGGAGGGATCACTCTGAGTGGGGGACAAAAGCAGCGAGTGGTGAGTCATTGCCTCGCTAGCGCGAGTTCATTGAAGAGCTCACCAAAGCAATTCCAGGCCCTGGCGAGAGCGGTATATGCCCAAAAGCCCATCGTAGTATTAGACGATGCCATGAACGCCCTCGACATCAACACAGAAAAGGCCGTCTTCGATTCTCTTCTCTCCGAAAGTGGGATTTTACGGAAGAACAACACCACTGTCATTATGGCGACGAGTTCGGTTCACCACCTACACGCCGCCGACAGAATTTTCGTGCTTGATGCAGCCGGCAGTATGACTTTTTACGACTCGATCGATGAGGTTACAAAAAGCCAGCCCGAGGACCGCATCGAAGCTATCCTGTCGCCCGAGAAAAAAACAAAACTGCCAGCGGAGACTGCTCCGGGGAAGCGAGGTCCAAAGCCAAAGCCCGCTTCACCACAGGCGCTTGCAGTTGAGAAGAAAAAGGCCCGGAGAACGGGTGACATTAAGTCGTACTCGACATATTTGCGTTCCATGGGCTACATGCGGGCTGTGTTGTTTCTGGTCATTGCCATGTTGTTTGTGTTTTGCTCAAGATTTCCCGGTGAGTCTTTGCAACCAGCTATGACATTTATTGTTACCAAAGCTAACGCAGGACAGTGATATGGGTTCAGTGGTTTACCGATACCACAGACATCGACAGGCCGCTATTTATTGGTGTGTATTTCTTACTAGCTGTTGCTGCGGCGGTTTTGAGTTTGGCTTCATTTTGGTGAGTATTCGTTGTGAGCAGCGTCGTGTATGGCACTATGGTACTAACCAACTGGCAGGTGGATGATGATTATCATTATTCCTATCTCTGGGAGCAATCTCCACAAGCAGCTGCTCACAGCCGTGATGGGAGCCCCGCTGGCCTTTTTTACCTCGGTCGATGCCGGAGTGATATTGAATCGGTGGGTACCTGAACACATGCATATCGCCTGACACTCTAACCAGTCGACATAGATTCAGCCAAGACATGAACTACGCCACGGCCTACCTCCCCATCTCAACCATGAATACCGTCACCGGTTTGTCCACCCCCGCTCCGCTCAACATCCCGGCCAGATGCCCATCCTAATTGACATGGAATGGAATAGCTGCCATCGTCATCCTAGTGCAATTCATCCTCATCGCCACCGGCTCCAGGTATCTCGCCCTGGCCCTCCCCGTTTTAATTGCCATCGTTTATCTCATCCAACGCGTCTATCTCTCCACCTCGCGACAGCTCCGCTTCCTCGATCTCGAGAGCAAGTCCCCGCTGTACACGGCCTTGAACGAAACTATCGAGGGCTTACCTACCATTCGAGCCTTTGGCTGGTCTGATGCCTTTGAAGCTGACTTTTGCCAGAGACTCGACGCTTCACAGCGCCCAGTGTATAGCCTGTATTGCATCCAGCGGTGGCTCAATCTCGTACTAGACCTGATGGTGGCGGGGCTAGCGGTGCTGCTTGTGGCACTGGCAACCCAGCTCATCGGTTCGGGAAGTAGTGGGCCAGGCGCGGTGGGTGTGGCGATGGTTAGTGTCATTGGGTTTGGACAGGCGTTGGGACAGTTTGTGTTTTACTATACGGATTTGGAGACGAGCTTAGGTGCTATTGCGCGGATTAGGGAGTATACTACTGAAATTGTGCCGGAGGACGAGGAGCAAGATGGGGGTCAGTCTGGGAAGGTGCCTGAGGGGTGGCCGGTCAAGGGGGAAGTTAAAGTGGAGAGGGTATCCGCAGCGTATGGAGTTGATGATGAGGACCTGCTGAGAGATGTGTCCTTGGAAATAACTCCTGGGCAGTTTGTGGGAATAGTCGGCCGAACGGGGAGGTAAGACTTCCAATCTTACCTTGTTCTTGTTTAAGGGTTACTGACACGAGAAAAAAAAAAAAAGTGGCAAATCCTCACTCACCCTCGCTCTTCTCCGACTCCTCGATTTACGATCCGGAACCATCACCATCGACGGTATAGATGTCTCCACCCTTCCCCGACAGCTTGTTCGCTCTCGCATCACCACTGTCCCGCAGGATCCGTTTTTTCCGCCAATGCACTCCCTCCGTCGCACTCTCGCGGGGACAGCCAAAGGTCCCCGGGCATCCGATAGCCAACTCCTTGTCGCATTAGAGAAGGTTGAGCTGCTCAGCCACGTAGTCACTCACCTCTCGGAACCGAACCCCGACCAAGGCACAGAGACAGACGCAGATATATCAGCTACAAGCCTACCACCGGAACAAGTGCGCCGTATCCTCGAGGCCAAGATTTCCGACCTGCCCATGTCCGCTGGGCAAATGCAATTGCTTTGCCTAGCAAGGGCGCTGTTACAGGACAATAAGATGGTCTTGCTAGATGAGGTGACGAGTGCGATTGATGTTGCGACCGAGGAGAGGGTTAGGAGTGTGCTAGTGAAAGAGTTGCGGGGCAAGACGGTGATTATGGTGGCCCATCGGGAGGGGATGATGGGGCTATGTGATGTTGTGGTGGAAATGGCGGGGGGGAGGATTGTGGGTGTGACGAGAAGTTGATCTGTTTGACTCGGAAATACACGTTTGTCTGTACCCAGCTTGAGGTGCAGAAGATCACTGAGAACGGGCAGTTTCTTACAGTCCGAACCCTAGAGGGTTGTCACGGTAAAGCTACAAGACTAACCCGTAGAGCTACTGACGCTCATGAAGTTGACAGCGGCCTCGGCAACTCATTCCCAGAAACCACCTCCCTGACTTTATTACAGACGCTTGTCCTGGTCAAACTCCCCCTACTTGCGCAACTTCATCCTTCCCGTCCGACCACAAACCACCGATCTCGCCCAAAACCAAGTCCTACCCCAATCCTACACTAGAATGCACTCGTATTCCACAACTCAACTCGCCACAAACAACGCCGAAGTAATAATCGGCCACTATTAAAAAGTCAATCAGTCAGTCAGTCAGTCAGTCAACCAATTGAAATGACCCCCCTTTGGGAGGAATACATACCACCGTGCTCAACACCTCCGCCCAAGGATGGTGGGCCCACCAAACCACCCACTCCATCCATCTCACCGCGGGTCCATCCCCTTGTCCCTGTAATCCCGCCGCATCATGCGCAATCTTTAGCACCCATTGGGTCCCCCACCATGCATTTGCCGCTTCGGCCAACAGGCTTATCCAGATCCCGCGTATGCCCCAGAGGATAAACCATTGCGACCAGGGTCCAAGGACGTCCACTACCTTTTTATCGGAAGAAGAGGAAAAAGGTTTAGAGTTTAAAAGAAGTCCCGCGGCGAGTACCATGGTTCCTTCCGAAGCGAATTGGATATGTGCAGTTAAACCAAGACGAGGATATGGTGTGAAGGGAACTAGGAACCCGAAAAGGAGTCCGAAGGATATCAGCCCGGCTCCGTGGCGGAGTAACGTCAGTGGCAGATTTGAATCAGAGGCAGGCAGTGCAGGTTGAGGTTTTTTGGGTGATGGCATTTTGGTGGTGAATATCAATTTGAGTGTCTCAGTGGAGGTGGAGGTTTGAGAGAGAGCGGCGGAGGAGATGCAACTGCAATAAAACAGTAGGCAACAGGTGGGTTTTATAAGTCAGCGGAGTGGTTCAAATGGATGGCGACTGGACATGTACGGAGTATGCTCGCAACCTAATCGGGAATGCGAGATAACATTCCATTGGTCATCACCCATGTCTTGTTCCCTGAGGATAAAAGTTGCTGATTCAGCCCACCATTGACCACAACGTGCATCGTTCGTCTCGTCTCCCAGTCTTGACTGGTAGAGATTGATGACATATGACAAATGTCCAAACAAAGTCATCAAGCCGACATATACTTCCTTAATAGGTAGTCTTACAGTGACGGTAGCTCGGCGGTCGTGCCTGGGCCCCACCACACCACCCGACTTGGGCATCGGACGCGTTTAGTTCATCGGTATAGTAACTTTGCACACCGGAGGAGTCACAACAACAAACGGAAATTTGAATTTACTAATAAGTGTAAATTATCGAAATACATACTTGACTAGTACCTTAGGTACCTGTTCATTGCATAGATCAAGCAAACCGAATAACTGCCCTTTCCCCAGGGGCATAGTCTAGGACGACGGTATTATCCTGCACAGACACAGGGCCTGTCAGATAGTCATCGGGAATCCAGAGAAGTTTCTCTCCGTCTCGGGTGACCCAGCTGTCCTCCACGACAAGAGGATTCGCTGGTTTCTGTGTTCCAGAGGTGTGATGATCCTCCAAGTCCTCCTGACTTGTATCTAAGCGGCCCTGTTTTGTCTTCTTCTCATGCTGATCGACTGGTGAGGCTACTCCAGCGAAGTCATCCTTTTGCTCTTGAGGCGCCTTTCGATACGTTCCAAGATCCCAGAGCCGGACAGTGCTATCCCTTGAAGCCGATGCAACTGTTACACCGTCTGGTGAGAAGGCTACTGAATAGACCCAATCGCTATGCCCTTGGAGTTTCTGCCGGCATATACCTGTTTCCACATTCCAGAGCCGGATTGTTTTATCACATGAAGCCGATGCAAGTGTTGTACCGTCTGGTGAGAAGGCTACTGAATAGACCCAATTGCTATGCCCTTGGAGTTTCTGCCGGCATATACCTGTTTCCACATCCCAGAGCCGGACAGTGCTATCCCTTGAAGCCGATGCAAGTGTTGTACCGTCTGGTGAGAAGGCTACTGAATAGACCCAATCGCTATGCCCTTGGAGTTTCTGCCGGCATATACCTGTTTCCACATTCCAGAGCCGGATAGTACGGTCCCATGAAGCCGATGCAAGTCTTGTACCGTCTGGTGAGAGGGCTACTGCACAGACCACGGCATTATGCTCTTGGAGTGTCTGCAGGCATATACCTGTTTCCACATTCCAGAGCCGGATAGTGTTGTCATCTGAAGTCGATGCAAGTGTTGCACCGTCCGGTGAGAAGGCTACTGAATAGACCCAATCGCTATGCCCTTGGAGTGTCTGCCGGCATATACCTGTTTCCACATCCCACAGCCGGACAGTGCTATCCCTTGAAGCCGATGCAACTGTAACACCGTCTGGTGAGAAGGCTACTGAATAGACCCAATCGCTATGCCCTTGGAGTGTCTGCCGGCATATACCTGTTTCCACATCCCAGAGCCAGACAGTGCTGTCAGATGAAGCCGATGCAACTGTTACACCGTCTGGTGAGAAGGCTACTCCCTGGACAGAATCCCTATGCCCTTGGAGTATCTGCCGACACATAGCTTGCCAGTGTTCTCTAATGCCAGTGGTAGTAATAATAAATGATAGCCTTTCATGCCATTGCTGCTGTCTTATCTCGCTTGTTGTTGGGGAAAATACAAGCGCAGAGCCGTATACCTGCAATGGTGCACGTTGAATGATCGATTGGTGTTGGATGAGAAATCGGTCGGCATCCTCTAGAAAACTGACAAGTTGAGCATTCGGACCTAGTTTTATCTGTCAAGATTTAGCGACCGGATGTGGAATATGCCATGATTGTAACATGCCTTGGCAACAGCAAGAAGCTTCTTGGTGGACTGGACTGCGGCCGTGAGATCCTCCAGGAGCGATAGAGTCTCGACCCAACGGAGAAAATGGCTCTTCAGAAATGTCAAAACTGCATCGGGGTTGAATTGTTCCAAGCGGTGATAGGTCCAGAAAGTACAACAGTAGCGTATTGGAGCCAGCGGGTCTGAGTCAGGTGCGAGTGATGTATCCTTTGGGCGGAAGGCGAGCTTTCGGCCATAGATATTTTGATCCAACTTCGAAATCGCATCCATCGAACGCCTGCTGATTTCCGCATGACCTTGGTCGACTTCATTCCAGGAAAAGGCTTGCTTCAGATAGTCTTTGACCGACGAATGTGCCATATCGACGATTCCATTCCGGATTGCCAAGAGACCAGACCCCCCAGCCATAATTTTTTCAGGGCTGGTAGTAGGTTCCAAACCAGCGACAGTAGCGATTTCGGATACGGAGAGTGGCCGGTACGCTAAATAAGCAGCTAGCAGCACGTTCTTCCCGTGTTCAGAATTCGCAATGTCCTCCATCATGTGATCGTAGAGCTTGAAGAGGCCGCCTTCGTAGGTCCCCTCGATATTACGGTATATTCTCTCGACTTCCTCATGCAGCTCTCCGGCTTGCAACACTAGCGCAGTTTTTTGCATTCGTGTGGCCTTAATCAAAGAAGCTTCATTTCGGTCGCGCCAATCAGTCTGGGAACGCTCCCAGCTCCAGACAAGTAAAAGGTCGTGGGGCAGGGGCGGCAATGCGCTCTCTGGTTGTCCGCCGTTTCCACTACCCCCTCTTTCGAAGCTGCCCAGAGAGGTGACCGAGATCAGAATCACTAAGAAGTGGTCCCCCTGTGGCCTGATAATTATGGGTCTTGCCGCCTCCTGTAGCAGACAGATCAAGTCGCCAACTTGAACCGGTTTAACAGATGGCTGGGGAGCCAATTGGGCTGGAACATGAAGCAGTGCTGTTTTTGGCGTAACACATAACTTCTTTTCGTCAGTTAAAGACACTACTCCCAGCACCCAGCCCTTGGCCTGGATAATCGCCATCTCTCGACCGGGCCAGGTGCGGATTGATACTTGTCCGCCGAGGATGAACCGAATAAGTCGCTTGAAAAGCTCCTCCCATTCAATGTTGTAATCTGGTAACAGGCGAGCAGCTTCAACGGCGCTAGGATCATCGGAGCTCATACCGAGCAAGGCGAATACTTTATCGCGGCGATCGGTGGCCTCGCGGGTGTAGTACATCTCGATCAATCCTCCAAGAGGGAATATGTCTAACGAGACTCTGTCTGTGTCGTTGATTTTGTATTGGGGCCGGAAAATTGTTTGCTTCATCAGGTAGGTCACAGAAGATATCTGATTGTGCACGCTGGGAAGATCTTCCAGACATAACGAGAATGCGTATCCATCCATCTCCATAGAACCATACATGATCCGGACGCTTCGAGCTGCGGCCACTTCTTGAAGCACCTGGAGCCCAAAATTTTGTCAGTTTCCCCGTAGCAGACCAGATCTGAAAGGATTGCCTTACCCAGATCCGCTGGAACCACGGTCGGCGTAGCAGAGTCTGAACTGCCTCTTGTTTATCGCTCGGGAGCACTGAAGACTTGGCGCCCACGGCCAGAATCTCCTTGAAAATGCCGTGGTCACGGGCTTCTGCCTCTCCAAGCCAAACGATCACTCGATTCGCTTTTGAGTAAATCTCTGCCATAGACTGGACTTGGTGTCCGCGCTCTTGTAGATCCGCCTGGTTGATACAGACAGCATCTGCCCATATGACTCGGCCAATGGAGCGATCTCGGAGCTGTCGAAGTGCAGCGTAGAGGCTTGCTGTGACGGGCAGGTAACGGTCGCCGATGAGAATCCGACTCGGCGTGGCGGGACTGCCCCAACAGTAGGATAGCGCCTCGTACAAACCCGCTCGGTCCCCTGTGTTTCGGAGAGGATAGTCGAAGAGGTGGCATTTTATGGGTTCCTCATCTGCGTTAGATGGCAAGAGATGAAGCAAGCGGATGCTACCATGCGGTAGCGCTGTATACTCGTACTTGTGCTCTGTACTGGGGCTGTCGATAGACGCCATCGGCTCTGTCCGTCTAGGTAGGCTTGCGGGCACACAGAGAGGCGTGGCTGGTGACATTGGCTCCGTGATACTAGAGGGTGCAGCTGGCGAAGCTGTGAGATGAGTGCCGCCGCAGAGAGACATCTTCTTCTAGCGACGACCGATGGAGTGTCTTCGCGGCAACAATGAGGTGGTGAGATGCAGGCGGTGATCAGATTCGGCGGTTGGAGCCTGGCTCCCTAGATTGTTGATGCCTAAGCATGTTCTGAATGTCGGGCCAGATGATTGGTGGATAAGCGGCGCCCTTCGATTGGCTGTAAAAGCTTTGGCAGCTCTCATCTACAACTGGCTGACCTCCTAGAAGCCAGCCTGGGAATAAACGGGCACGGCGTGCCGTTTTTGGCTTAGCCTACTGCAACACCAACGTCATCCTTACACCGCAAACATGCCCAAACCCAAAAACCTCGCAAGGACCCCGACGCCAAAAATGGGGCATATCACGACACTGCCAGCCGAAATCCTCAACAAGATACTCCTGTTGGCGTGTCGAAACAGGAGCTTGAAGAGAGCGCTCCGCTTGAAGCTCGTCTGCCGCCTTTTTCGGGACTACTTGCCCTTTGGAGCCCGCTCTCTTTGCCTTGGGACATCTCGAAGACGATGAATTTAGGCCACAGGGCCCCTTTCTGTCGCTATGGCAAGCGCACGATATCCCGAGGGCATGAGTGCAATTCTGGCACCAGTACACAGTGTATCGCCTGCAAAAGGTCCGCTGGCCCCGCTATGGTGCGTGGAACAACTGGTGGTATGGCCTGGATGATGGCAGCAAGAGGATCCGCAAGCGATTTCCCGTCAGCCTGGTTCCGACGCGTTTGGCGCTGACGCGGCACATCGCCGACATGTATTGCGCCGAGACGGGCGCTGATGACGAGCAGAAGAACGCCTGCATCGAGGCACTGGCTTGGCTGGTTCTGGACCGCGCTGCCGGTGTGTCAGAGGAGAGAACGAAACCCGCTTCTAATCTTCACAATCGATATCCGGGGCAGCCTCAGCCTTGAGAGCGTTCAATCCTCTAGTGTCAACGAATCCGGGTCGACGTGCTCGGGCCATGGTGGCTGGGACGCGGGGAACCGGCCTCGTGGAGGGATTAACCTCCTGGCAGCGGCGGCATATTTCAACAAGTTCGCCATGGTCAGGAGGTTGATCGCCGAGAGCCACTTTCCAGCCGTTTACGGATACATTCTTCCCTCTGCGATGGACACGGCTACCTTTGCGGGCAATCGGGAAATGCTGATTCTCCTACAAGACCATCTGCTCGCCACCGACGATGAGTGGGAAAACAACCCGGTTGACCAGTTGTTGCTCCGCAAGGACGCTCTGCACGCTGCCGCCTTGCGAGGCGACTTGGACATGGTGAAACTGGCGCTCTACCCCCCGTCGCGTCGGGACGCCAACAAATCCCGAGAAATGCGATCACGTCGTCGGTCAGCCCTGGGGCAGCATATCCCACGAGTTTTCTTCCTCCAATGCACGCCTTGGGCGGACTATGAAGGGCGCCCGTGACACCACACAGGACTAGGCAGTCTTCCAGTATTTGAGCTCCGCTTTCGCTTCATCCCACGCCGGCCAGTACGAGGAGGAGTGGGAGCTTGAATTGCGGGACCTCCGTGGCCACATCGACATCCTCCGCAAACTGACTACTGCCGATGGCTCCCTTCCAGGAACCACATTCACGACCAGTTTTCGAAAACTGCTTTGTCCGCTCCTCCGGGTTGCTGTACGCCATGCGCACCACAACATCGTTGACCTGATCCTGGACCATATGCATCAACCTGAGGACGACATCAAAGTTCGCCATCACTTTGCTGGGCAGTGCCGGTGCTTTAAGTACAACACAGATACGATTCAAGAAATGATTGGCGGAGACCGGGAACGGGAGGCTAGTCTTGTTTTTGCCAGCGGGGGGAGCATGAACCTACTCAAGAAATTTGTCGACCTTGGCAAGCGAGAACTGGTCATGAGGGACAGCGGCGCGAGTTACGAGCGCGTCTCCCCCATAGCCCTCAAGAGAAAAAAAAGACATGGAGATGGCGGGGTACCTGATGACGCTCAGGAACACAATTCCGCTCGCACCCATCAAGAAGCTGCTGAAGGATCCCGAGAGCTATGACAACGGTTTATATGGCTGCGGTTCGACTATTGCTTTCATCGACGAGTTTTGGGGTGACAAATGCCCAGAAGAGTTGGGCTTTTAGGCGCAAGCAACAGAAAGAAGAAAAAAAGAAGTGGGGTTGGAGGACTACGAGAGAGGTGCCCATGTCAGAGGTTGCCCAAGGTTGATTGGGGTTAGTAAAGTAGAGAATGTCTATTTACACCATCCCCATGGTCTATTTGCACCATAAAGTCAAATGCAATCAATACTTTCTGAGATGTCGTCGCGCAATCTTCTCTTGGGTG
>Ga0247760_1002202_pt1 | contig 15437 bp, 5 predicted proteins | sample UWRJL171409R4_FD_179936 | JGI IMG/M metagenome (GOLD analysis project Ga0247760, IMG submission 179936) | Plant litter microbial communities from Arlington Agricultural Research Station in Wisconsin, United States - UWRJ-L171-409R-4 | ecosystem: Environmental > Terrestrial > Plant litter >... | reverse complement strand
GAGACGGTCGTACGTCGTCGCGAGCCGGCCGCAGCGCCCGCCGCGGCCGCGCCCGTCGCGCCGAAGCGCAAGAGCTTCGCGGGCTGGATCATCGGCGGGATCGCCGTGCTGGTGGCCGCCGGGGTCACTCTCGCGATCGTGTTCGGCGGGCCCGTGACGCTCGGCGGCGACGACCCCAAACCCACGGGGTCGTCCGCGCCCGTGATCATCGACAGCATTCCGACGCCGCAGGTGGCGGGCGCTCCCGCGGTCGACGGTTCGACGATCACTTGGACCTTCACCAACCCCGACCCCGAGGAGGGCGACACCTTCTTCTGGCGGATCAGCAACCGCACGAGCGAGGAGCCGAACCACCAGGCCGACGGCAACTCCGTGGTGGTCACCGACTACGCACCCGGGTCGACGGTGTGCATCGATGTGCGCATCTCTCGCAACGGCAAGCTCTCCGCCCAGCCCTACGAGACCTGCTATCCAGCATGACCCCGCTGAAGATCGAGTTCTGCGGTGAGTGGTACGAGGTCACGAGCCCGAACGACTTCCACATCGGCCGCGAGTCCGACCTCGTCATCGACGACAATCCCTACCTGCACCGCCGGTTCCTGCGGATCTACGAGGACTTCGGCATGTGGTGGCTCGCCAACGTGGGCAACCTGCTGTCGGCCACGGTGACCGACGCCACCGGCCAGGTGCAGGCCTGGCTGGCGCCGGGCGCGCGACTGCCGATCGTGTTCCCGCAGATGCAGGTGCTGTTCAGCGCCGGGTCGACGACGTACGAGCTGACGATGCACTCCTCCGACGACTACTTCAACACCGCTGCGGCCACGGCGGGCTCGGGCGGCGAGACCACGATGGCGCCAGTGGCTCTCACGTCGACGCAGCGACTGCTGATCGTCTCGCTCGCGGAGGCGGTGCTGAAACAGGATTCGCCGGGGCGCGGCGAGATCCCGACGTCCGCCGAGGCGGCCGCCCGACTGCACTGGTCGATGACGACCTTCAACCGCAAACTCGACAACGTCTGCGACAAGCTCGACAAGATCGGGGTACAGGGGCTTCGGGGCGGCAAGGGCAACCTGGCGACCAACCGCCGTCTCCGTCTCGTCGAGTACGCGGTCGCCACGAGACTCGTGAGCAAGGACGATCTCTACCTCCTCGACCGCAACGACCGGGAGCAGGCTGCCTTGGAGGCCACTGCCGATGGGTAGTGGTGCCCATGTCAACAGCAACCGGGGTTTCCATGACCGTGTTAGGTTGTTGACGAAATCCCAGTTCGGACGATCTGACTGGGCCGGGGACGATCGACGCGGGGATTGCTTTTGAGCGCGCTGACCAAGTGGGTGAAGAGTCGCAAGGCGACTGCATCGGCCCTCGTGATCGCGGTGATCGCCGGTGTTCCACTGACCATCGCGGCATTGCACCCCGGATTCCCCATCTCCGACGTCGACCTCACCAGCCGCGATGTCTGGGTCACCAACGGCGAGCAACTGCTCGGCGGCCGGCTGAACCGGCAGATCGACGAGCTCAACGGCTCGGTCGTCGCGTCGAGCGCCAACTTCGAGATCATGCAGGACGGCGACACCCTGTTCATGCACGACCCCGACGCCGGTCGTGTGGAGTCGGTGAACCCCGCCTCCACCGAGGTCACCTCCGCCATCGACGTGCCCGTCGGCTCCGAGGTCTCGTACGGCGGCTCCGTCATCGCCATCAAGTCACCCGACGGCCAGCTGTGGGCGATCCCGTCGGTCGGCGACCTGCAGTTCAACTACGTCTCGTCACCCCCGCTCATCGAATTGGGCAAGGATGCCCACGCCGTCGTCACCCTCGACGGCACGATCATCGCCATCTCGTCCGAGGACAAGAAGATCTACCGGGTAGCGTCGCTCGCCGACAAGCCGGAGGAGAAGGACTTCCCGTCGATCGGCGAGTTCCAGCTCACCGCGGTGGGGGAGCAGGCCGTCGCCTTCGACGAGACGTCCAACGAGATCGTGACGGAGAGCGGCTCGAAGTACGGCATCGGCGACGAGAAGGGCCTCAAGCTCCAGCTCGCCGGGCCCGACTCGACGTACGCGATCGTCGCGACAGCGGACTCGCTAGTGCGTATGAACATCGCCTCCGGCTCGGCCGAGACCATCCCGGCGGGCTTCGACAGCGAGAGCAACGACCTGGACGGCGTGGCGGCACCCGTCAACCAGGAAGGTTGCGCGCACGGCGCGTGGGCCGACGCCCAGAAGTACCTCCTGACCTGCGAGGGGCAGGACGCGGCCCCCCAGGACATCGAGCAGCCGACCGCCGGCGGCGTCTTCGCGTTCCGCGTGAACCGCACCGTCATCGCCCTCAACGATCTCGTGAACGGCAACGTCTGGCTCCCGAGCGAGAACATGCGCCTCGTCGACAACTGGGACGACGTCACGCCCCCCGTCGAGGAGGAGTCGGAGGAGACCGGCGAGGAGAAATCCTCCATCCAGAGCTTCGAGGACACACTCGCGGAGCGCACTGACACGAACCGCCCGCCGACCGCGCAGGACGACGACTTCGGCGTCCGCCCGGGTCGCACCACCATCTTCTCGGTGCTCGACAACGACTCGGACCCCGACGGCGACGTGCTCGTCATCTCGAACTACGACAACATCGCCGAGACCACGGGCAAGCTCGACCCGATCGACGGCGCCCGCGCGCTGCAGTTCACCCCGGCCGAAGGCTTCGTCGGCTCGATCACCTTCAACTACACGGTCGATGACGGCCGCGGCGGCACGGCCTCCGCCAACGTGATTGCCCGTGTCGTTCCTACCGAGATCAACAACCCGCCGTACTCGGTGCGCCTGCCCGGCGTGAGCGTCGAGGCGAACCAGACGATCTCGTACAACGTGCTGAGCGACTGGCGCGACCCCGACGGTGACGACCTCTACCTCGTCGGCGCCTCCCCGAAGTCCGGCGACCTCGTGCGCTTCACGCCCGACGGCTTCATCACCTTCACGCACCAGACCTCGGAGCTCGGCGAGAAGGAGGTGCAGTTCCAGGTCAGTGACGGTACCAGCACCCCGGTCGTCGGCACCCTCACCGTCAAGGTCGAACCGGCGGGATCCCTCAACCCGGTCGGCACCCCCGACTTCGCCACCGCCTTCGCGAACGAGACGGTGGTGGTCGAGCCGCTCAAGAACGACCTCTCGCCCTCGGGCGCCCAACTCGCCCTCGTGGCGATGGACGAGCCCGCGAGCGGAGCGACCGCGTCGTTCAACGCCGACCGCGGCCAGATCACCTTCACCGGCTCCGAGCCCGGCATCTACTACATGAAGTACACGCTCCAGGCGGGCGCCAACACGAGCGTCGGCATCGTGCGCATCGACGTGCTCGTGAAGCCCGAGGACGAGAACCTCCCGCCGGTCGCAGTCAAGGACACCGCGTACCTGCGCGGCGAGGAGCCCGTCACAGTCTCCGTGCTCAGTAACGACGTGAGCCGTACCGGCAAGATCCTTGCCGTGCAGTCGATCGATGTGCCCGCCGAGGTCACGGCGAAGGGGCTCGTCGTCGAGCTGCTCGAGTCCACCCTCATCCGCATCACCTCGCCTGCGGCGCTCACCGAGCAGGTCAACTTCACCTACACGATCTCCGACGGCGCATCCTCGGCGACCGCCGGTGTGACTGTGGTCCCCGTGCCCGCCCTGACCAAGCACCAGCCGCCGGTGGCTGCCAACGACGCGGCAACGGTGCGCGTCGGCGACATCATCACGCTCGACGTGCTTGCCAACGACTTCCATCCCGACGACACGACGATGTTCCTCGACGAGAACCTCATCACTGCTCCCGCGGACGGCATCGCGTTCGTGGCGAAGGACAAGCTCCGGTTCCAGGCGCCCATGACCGAGGGCGAGTACCGGGTCGACTACCGCGTGCTGGACCCGTTCGGCGAGACCGCAGCCGCGACGGCCGTCTTCACCGTCACCAAGCTGGACGAGGACGCGAACCGCGACCCCGTGCCCGACCCGCTGATCGGGCGCGTGCTCGCGGGCGGCTCGATTCGCATCGACATCCCGCTGCAGGGCATCGACCCCGATGGCGACTCCACGCAGCTGCTCAACTTCCCCCGCCCCGCGGTGCTGGGGCAGGTCATCGAGAGCGGCAACGACTACTTCATCTACCAATCCTCCGAGGGGGCGATCGGCACCGACGAGTTCAGCTACCAGGTGTACGACGCGTTCGGCGCGACCGGCGAGGCGACGATCAAGATCGCCGTCATCCCGCAGCCGAACGAGCTACAGCCGCCGAGCGCGGTTCCTGACAGCGTCTCCATCCGCCCCGGCCGCATCGCCCAGGTCGACCTGCTCGCCAACGACTCGGACCCGCAGGGCGCGCCCATCAAGGTCTCCGAGGATCTCGTCGACGTGCCCGAGGGTATCGACGCGAAAGTCGTGAAGGGCCAGTACCTGGTCGTCACCGCGCCCGACGAGGTCCAGTCGTTCTCCCTGCGCTACGAACTCACGAACGACCGCGGCGGCAAGGTGATGAGCTACGTGCTCGTCCAGGTCACCCCGGATGCCCCGCTCCTGCCGCCGTCCGCCGACGACCTGCCCATCCTCGTGAAGGACATCGCGGGCAAGGAGAACATCACGGTCGACATCTTCGACGGCTACGCGTTCAATCCCGCCGGAGAGACCGAAGACCTCGTGGTGACCCTCGAGGGCCCCAACGCCGGGTCCGCCGAGCTTGCCGATCGCAACGGCGAGATCATCGTGACGCCGGGGGACACCCGACAGGCGATCGCCTACCGGGTGACCAACGAGGAGGACCAGCTGAGCGCGATGGCGTTCCTCGTGGTTCCGGCCGCAGTCACCGATGCCTTCGACGACCCGCCACGCATCGACCCCGACCTGCCGCCCCAGTACGTGAGCATGAACGAGTCCCGTGAGTGGAACCTCGCGGACATCCTCGACATCCCGTCCGGCCGTGACGGCCACATCTACGACAAGAGCTCGGTCAGCAACGTCCAGAGCAATGGCGTGTCGAGCTACGTCGACGAGGACACCGTCGTCTTCCAGGGCGCTCAGGACTACCGCGGCCCGGCATCCGTCACCTTCACCGTGTCGGACGGCGACTCCAAGAACGACCCCAAGGGCAACGTCGCGACCCTGACCCTGCCGATCATCGTCGGCGACCCCGACTTCAAGGACACCCCGCCGGAGTTCACCACCCCGAACGTGCAGGTCGAGGTCGGCGAGACCACCACGATCGACCTCCGCGGTTCGACCGGGCATCCCAACCCGCAGATCCTGCAGGAGGTGACGTACTCCGACATCGCGCCGTCGAACGCCGCGCTCTCCGCGCAGCTGAACGGCTCGCAGCTCGCACTGAGCGTGCCCCGTGACACGCCCAAGGGCACCACCTACACCGTCGGCGTGACGCTGCGGTGGGACAAGTTCACCGTGCCGGGGACGATCAACGTCACGGTGGTCGGGTCGACACGCCCCCTCCCGGTGGCCGTGACGGACGTCGTCGAGACGAAGCGCCCGGTCGGTACCTTCACCATCGACCCGCTGGTCAACGACTCGAACCCGTACCAGACGACGGGCGAGCCCCTGAAGATCGTCGACGCCCAGATCACGAACTCGGGGAGCGTCGGGAATGTGAGCTTCACCGGCACGCAGATCAAGGTGACGCCCAACTCGACACCGCAGTACATGGTGATCGAGATCGCGTACACGATCGAGGACGCGACCAAGGATGCCGACCGCCGTGTCAACGGCACCATCCAGTTCACCGTCACCGATGTTCCCGCGCAGGTGCAGAAGCCCGGTGTCCCGAGCCAGGGCGACGAGGGCGCGGTGGCGATCACGTTCACCGCTCCCGGATCCAACGGCAAGGACATCTCGGGCTACGACGTACAGGTGAAGTCCGGCGCGAGTGTGGTGAAGACGGTCACGAGCTGCCAGCCTCCCGGATGCACGATCGACGGCTTGACCAACGGCACGAACTACACCTTCGCGGTGCGTGCGAACAACGAGAACGGCGCGGGGCCGTTCTCCGTGGACAGCAACGGAGTCATCCCCTACGGCACCCCGGAGACTCCCGCCGTCGCGATGGTGGTCGATGACCCTTGGGGTCCGGGCGGCGTACTTCACGCCACGTGGAACAACGTGAACCCCAACGGTGGGACCGTGACCTACCAGTGGCGCATCAACGGTGGCGGATGGAATGCCACGGGAGCGACTCAGACAGGTCAGCAGACCGGTCTCGCTGCCGGCAGCTACACGGTGCAGGTCCAGGCGATCAACTCCGGAGGCAAGACCAGTGCCGTCGGTTCCTCGACCGCCGGGGTCATCACCAACCAGGGCAAGCCCGCGACTCCGACTATCACCGGCAAGTCGCCCGCGGACGGGACCTACTCACCGTCGACCGTCTCGTGGTCGTGGGGCGCCGTGACGGCCAACCCGGGCGGTTCGGCGAACCTCACCTACGAGGTGCGCTACAACGGTGGAGGTTGGTCAGGGGTCGGTACCGACACCAGTTACAGCATCGGCAGCCGCGGCACCGGAACCCACACTCTCGAGGTGCGCGCGGTCAACAAGTCCGGAGCCGGTGATCCGAGCGGAGGCTCCACTGTCGTGCTGGCCACCCGTCCGGACCCGCCCGTCGCACAGCTGTGCCGCTATCCCGGGCAGTCCACCGACGTCTCCGGGTGGGACCGGTACGGCGTTCGCTGGAGCGGCCAGAGCGGGGGCAGCCACGTGGCCGTACTCCCGTTCTCGAACTACCCGACGACGGTCAACGGATCTTCCGGATTCTCGGACATCAACGGCTACGCCAACGCCCAGGGGTCCGCGAACGCGGGCACTGAGATCCACCTCAACTGGGACGGAGTTGCACAGCCCTCGATGACCCGCAGCACCGTTCCTGTCTGCTGATCGCCCTACCCCTACTCCCACCAAGAAAGAAGACCAGTGCCAGTAACCCAGGAGCAGGCGACGTGGTTCGCTGACGCGTTCCAGAAGCTCATCGCCAACATCGACAAGGCGATCGTCGGCAAGGACCATGTGATCCGCCTCGTGCTGACCGCGCTCATCTCGGACGGGCACGTGCTGCTCGAGGACTTCCCGGGCACGGGCAAGACCGTCCTCGCGAAGGCCCTCGCCAACACGCTCGACGGCACGACGAGCCGCATCCAGTTCACGCCCGACCTGCTCCCGTCGGACGTCACTGGGGTCCAGATCTACGACCAGGGCAAGGGCAAGTTCGAGTTCCACCCGGGACCGATCTTCGCGTCGATCGTGCTCGCGGACGAGATCAACCGCGCCAGCCCCAAAACCCAGAGCGCACTGCTCGAGGTCATGGAGGAGGGTGTCGTGACGATCGACGGCGAGGGCCACTCGGTGGGTGCTCCGTTCCTCGTGATCGCGACGCAGAACCCGGTCGAGCAGGCCGGTACCTACAAGCTCCCCGAGGCGCAGCTCGACCGCTTCCTCATCAAGACCTCGCTGGGCTACCCCGACGGCAAGACCGCGGTCGCGCTGCTCATGGACTCGGCGACGCGCGCACGGGCATCCCTCGTGTCGCCGATCATCAAGCCCGACTCGATCGTCGCCATGTCTGCTCTCGCGGCCGAGGTGTTCGTCGACGAGTCAGTGATGCAGTACCTGAGTGACATCGTCGACGCGACGCGCACGAACAAGGACGTCAACCTCGGCGTGAGCATGCGCGGTGCCATGGCACTCTCCCGTGCGATCAAGACGTGGGCGATCACCCAGGGCCGCACGTACGCGACCCCGGACGACGTGCGCGACCTGGCCACCCACGTGCTCGCCCACCGCCTCGTGCTCGACCCGGAGTCGGAGTTCGCCGGCGTCAAGCAGGGCGACATCATCGAGCGCATCCTGGTCGACATCGAGCCGCCCGCGTACCGCGCCGCGTAGCCCGCGACACACCAGATGACGACCCTCGCCGATCGCCTGCCCGCCCTGCCCGCGCCCCTGGCGCGCGCCGGGCGGACTGTGGCGCGCCTGACCGCCCGCCTCTGGCGCACGATCACCCGCGCCGGGCGGGTGGTGTGGGGCATCGTCGGCCCGGTGATGCGCGCGATCTGGCGCGTGCTCTGGCCGATCCTCCGGGTGGTGACCCCGGCGGGCTGGCTCGTGCTGCTGGTCGCGGGTGTATCGCTGGTGCTGAGCTTCGTGTTCGGCTGGCAGGAGTTCACCTACCTCGGCACCATCATGCTCGCGGCCTTCGTCGTCTGCCTGTTCTTCCTCTTCGGCCGGGCCTCCTACGGGGTCGAGGTCGAGCTGAACCCGCGCCGCGTCGTCGTCGGCGACCGCGCGATGGGGCGGATGCTCGTGAGCAATGTCGGCACGCACAACCTGCCGCCCACGCGCATGGAGCTGCCGGTGGGGCTCGGCATCGCCGAGTTCCAGCTGCCGGCCATGACCCCGAAGCAGGAGGTCGAGGAGCTCTTCGCGGTGCCGACCAACAAGCGCGCCGTGATCGTCGCCGGCCCCGCCGAGTCGATCCGCGGTGACCAGATCGGCCTGCTCAGGCGCGCCCTCAAGTGGGCCGACCCTGTCGACCTGTTCGTGCATCCCCGCACCGTGCGCCTCGTGCCGTCGGCCGCCGGACTGGTGCGCGACCTCGAGGGCCAGGTCTCGAAGAAGATCACCAACAACGACATCGCGTTCCACGCGCTGCGCCCGTACGTGCCCGGCGACGACCGCCGTTACGTGCACTGGCGCACCTCCGCGCGCATCGGCCAGCTCATGGTGCGGCAGTTCGAGGAGACCCGCCGCTCGCAGCTCACGATGATCCACGTCACGCGCAACGACCTGTACGCCTCCGAGGAGGAGTTCGAGCTGGCCATCTCGGTGACGGCGTCGATCGCCGCACAGGTGATCCGCGACGGCACCCAGATGAACGTGGTCAGCGAGACCGGCATGTGGAAGACCGCGACCGTCACCGCGATGCTCGACTCGTCGTGCCGCATCGACCCGGTCGGCAGGGTCTACCCAACGGTCCGCGAGTTCGCCCGGGAGCGCACCAAGCGCCTGCCCAACCCGTCGGTCGTCATGATCATCGGCGGGTCACGGATGACCAACGCCGAGTTCCGCAGCGTGCAGTCGTTGTTCGGATCGGACACGAGCCAGGTGGCGTTCCACGTCGAGCTCGGTGCCCAGCCCAAGATCGGCGTCGTCGCAGGACTCTCCGTCATCACGATCGGCGACCTCGACGACCTCTCCCGTCTCGTGAGGGGGATGAGCTCATGAGCGGCACCGTGACCGGTACGACAACGGGCATCCGTCTGCCCACTGCCCGCACCTGGGCCGACATCTCCGTACTCCTCGTGCTCACCGCGCTCGGAGTCGTCGGCTTCGAGCCGTCCTTCGGCGGCTACAGCTTCCTGCTCGCCGGCGTCGGTGGACTCGTCCTGGGCGCGGCGAGCGGCATCCTCACCTCGATGTTCCGGCTGAACGCGATCCTCACGGTCCTCGCGTCGATCGTCGCGTACTTCCTCGTGGGAACGGCCGTCGCCGTGCCCGCGCTGGCCGTGCTCGGGGTGTTCCCGTCGCTGCAGTCCCTCGCGAGCCTCGCCGTCGGCACGGTGTACGGCTGGTCGGACATCGTCACGCTCTCCACGCCCATCGGCGCCCCGCAGTACATCGCCGTGGTGCCGTACTTCGCGGCGTGGCTCGTCGCCCTCCTCTCCACGACACTCGCCACCCGCTGGCTCTCCGCCCGACCCCGCACGGCCTGGCGGTTCGGGCTCACCCTCGTCGCACCCGTCGCGCTGTACGTCACGGGCATCCTGCTCGGCACCGACCAGCCGTACCAGGCCGGCCTCCGCGGGGTCGTCTTCGGCGTGCTCGCCCTCATCTGGCTCGGCTGGCGCAGGCAGGGTGCGTCGGTCGCACAGGCCGGCGCCACACGGCTCCGCAACCGCAAGCTCGCCGGAACCGCGGTGATCGTCGCCGGTGCCGTGGTGCTCGGCGGGGGAGCGGGCTTCTGGCTCGCACCGGCGAACGATCAGCGGTTCGTCCTCCGCGAGGAGATCGACCCGCCCTTCGACCCGCTCGACTACCCGAGCCCGCTCGCCGGATTCCGGCACTACACGAAGCAGACCACCGACGACGTCATGTTCACGGTGCAGGGCCTGAAGGTCGGCGACGTCATCAGGCTCGCGACCCTCGACACCTTCACCGGGAAGCTGTGGAACGTCACCGGCCCCGAGTCGAACGCCGACGGCTCCGGCTCGTTCGAGCTCGTGGGCCGCGAACTGCCCGAACCGACCCTCATCACCCCCGTGGAGCGCGACGGCATCACGTTCACGATCGAGGACTACGACGACGTCTGGATCCCGAGCGTCGGCTACGCGACCACGCTTGATTTCACCGGCGGTGATGCGGCAGGCGAGAGTGACAGCCTCCGCTACAACGCGTCAACGGGCACCGCGGTGCTCACGACCGGACTGCACAAGGGCGATGTCTACACGATCGACGCGGAGGCGCAGGAAGTCGTCTCGCCCTCCGAGCTCGCGGACGCCGAGATCGCGCCGGTCGCGCTGGCCGCGGTCGACGGCAGCCCCGACATCGTGACCGTCAAGGCACAGGAGTACGCGGGCAGCGCCACCACGCCGATCGCCCAGCTGGAGGCCATCCGTCTCGCCCTCGTCGATACCGGCTACCTGAGCCACGGCCGCGCGTCCGACTCCGTACCCTCGCGCGCCGGGCACGGTGCCGACCGCATCACCGAGCTTCTGGAGCGCACCCAGATGGTCGGCGACCAGGAGCAGTACGCGTCCGCCTACGCACTGATGGCGCGCAGCCTCGGCTACCCCGCGCGCGTGGTGATGGGCTTCGCCCCCGAGGTGCTCGAGGGCGCCGCATCGGTCGAAGTCACGGGCGACGATGTGGATGTCTGGGTCGAGGTCGCCTTCTCCGACGTCGGATGGGTGTCGTTCGACCCCACGCCCGACGAGACGGACATCCCGCAGGACCAGGTGCCCAAGCCGCAGAGCGAGCCGCAGCCGCAGGTGCGCCAGCCTCCGCGCGCGGACAACGACGACGAGGACCTGCTGTCGCCCGTCGAGCTCGAGGACTCGGACGACGACGACAACGGCAAGGACTTCATCCTCCCCGGGTGGGTGCTCGTGCTCGGCCTGAGCATCCTCATCCCCGCCGCCGTCTTCTTCGTCCCGCTGCTGATCATCGCCGCGCTCAAGAGCCGCCGCGCACGTCGGCGCCGTCTCACCGGCGCCGGGCACGACCGCGTCGCGGGTGCGTGGGAGGAGCTGACCGACCGCTACTCCGAGCTCGGATTCGACGTGCCGTCGAAGCTCACGCGCATCCATGTCGCCGAGAGGCTCGAGGGCCAGCTGCAGACCGAGTTGCCGCCGCGCCTCCGTGCCCTGGCTGCGGAGACTGACGACGCGGTGTTCTCCGGTCACGAGATCGACGAGGCCCGCTCCGAGGTCGTCTGGACCGAGGCGCTCGCCGCGGTCGAGGTGGCGAAGAGCGCGGTCAGCGGCGGCCGTCGCCTGTTGAGCCGGTTCCGCGTGCGCAGTGCCCGGGACCTCGTCGCACGACTAGCAAATGCTGCCTCCAAGCCAGGTAAGGGCGAATGAAACTCAAGCTCACACTCCAGCGCCCCTCCGGCCCCGAGGCTGACATCGTCGTCATCACGGATGCCGCGGCCTCCGTAGGGGACATCGCCGCTGCTATCGGTACCGTCGACCCGTACTCGAGCAAGCTCGGAGGCGGGGTGCCCGAGGGCTCGACCCTCCGCATCGTCGACCCGAACGGCTCGGGGCACAAGCTGCTCGAGCCCGGACTCGCCCTTGGCGAGGCCTCCCTCGCGTCCGGTGCGACGATCGCGATCGCCGGCCCCGGCTCCACCCCGCCCCCCGCCCGCACGGTCACCGCGGCCGTGCTGCGCGTCGTGGAGGGCCCCGACGCCGGCAAGTCGTTCGACCTGCCGATCGGCACGCGCTTCCTCGGTCGTGATGCCACCCAGTCCGACGTGACGCTCAATGACCCGCTCGTCTCGAAGCGCCACGCCCGCCTCGACGTCTTCAGCCAGTCGATCCGCATCGTCGACCTCAACTCCGCCAACGGCCTCGAGGTCGACGGCGGCGTGGTCACCCGCATCGACCTCGGCAACGGCGCGCGGGTGCGCGTCGGCGACACGGTGCTCGAGGCGATCATCGACGCCCCGGTCGCCGAGTCCGCCCCGCTGGTGACCGGCCCCGTCGAGTTCAACCGCTCGCCGCGCGTCGAGTCGCGCTACCCCGGCCAGGAGTTCACCGGCCCGGCGATGCCGAGCGAGAAGGACCCGACCCCGTTCCCGTGGGTCGCCCTGTTCGCGCCACTGGCGCTCGGTGCCGTGTTCTTCCTCACCGGCGCCCGCGGCGCGAGCTCCCTGCTGTTCATTGCCGCCGCCCCCGTGCTGATGCTCGGTACCTGGATCACGAGCTGGGCGACCCGTCGCCGCAAGGAGAAGCTCGAGGTGCAGAAGTTCGACGAGCGCGCCGGGTACCTCGAGACCACCCTCGAGGCCGAGGTGGCCACCGAGCGCGAGATCCGCACCAAGGAGAGCCCCTCGACCCACGAGGTGTACACCGCGGCGATGGAGCTCGGACCGCTTCTGTGGACGCGCCGCCCGGAGCACTGGCAGTTCCTCTCCGTGAACCTCGGCATCGGCACGATGCCGTCCCGCAACTCCATCTCGATGGGCAACGAGGACACGGCGCTGCCCGAGTACCTCGAGCGCATGCGCACCACCCGCGAGAAGTACCGCCTGATCACCGACGTCCCCGTCACCGAGAACCTGTTCTTCTCCGGCGCCCTCGGCATCGCCGGCCCGCAGCGGGTCGCGGCGGACGTTGCGCGCGGCACGATCGTGCAGCTCACCGGCCTCCACTCCCCGGCCGAGCTGGTCGTCGCTGCCATCGTCAGCAACGCCTGGACGCCCGAGTTCGAGTGGCTCAAGTGGCTGCCGCACACCGGCTCGCCGCACAGCCCGATCGAGGTCACCCACCTCGCGAACAGCCAGGCGACAGGGGATGCCCTCCTCTCGGCGATCGACGAGCTCGTCCTCTCCCGCCACAAGACCAAGGAGGAGCGCGGCGCCGCGCAGCTGGAGAAGTCGGCCCTCGTCGCCGGCGCCTCCGCGGGCGAGGGTGCCGACATCGCCACTCCGCCGCCCTCGGCGACGCCGGCGATCCTGCTCCTCATCTCCGACGACGCCCCCGTGGACAAGGCCCGGCTCGTCCAGCTCTCCGAGCGCGCGGCCGACGCCGGCGTCTACCCGATCTGGGTAGCGGGCACCGTCGCAGAGCTCCCGGCCGTCGCCCGCACCTTCGTGAACGCCAAGGACGACGGGGCGACCGCCGAGGTCGGCCTCGTGCGCCTCGGCAGCGACATTGTCGACGTGCGCGTGGAGCCGATCTCCCGCGAGCTCGCGCTGCAGTTCTCCCGCCGCCTCGCACCCGTCGTCGACGCCGGCGCGCTGCTCGCCGACTCGAGCGACCTGCCGCGCACGGTCTCGATGCTGTCCTTGCTCGGCCCGGACCTCGCGACGAACGCCTCCATCGCCCTCGACCGCTGGCGCGAGAACGACTCCATCCACGACCGCTCGGGCGGCCCGCTCGTCAAACGTCGCGCCGGAAAGCTGCGCGCCCTCGTCGGGTCGTCCGGCGTCGACGCGATGCACCTCGACCTGCGCACCCAGGGGCCGCACGCCCTGGTCGGCGGCACCACCGGTTCCGGCAAGAGCGAGTTCCTGCAGGCCTGGGTGCTCGGCATGGCCGCCGAGTACAGCCCCGACCGCGTCACCTTCCTGTTCGTCGACTACAAGGGCGGCTCGGCCTTCGCGGACTGCGTCAACCTGCCGCACTGCGTCGGGCTCGTCACCGATCTGAGCCCACACCTCGTGCGCCGCGCGCTCACCTCGCTGCGTGCCGAGCTGCACTACCGCGAGCACCTCTTCAACCGGAAGAAGGCCAAAGACCTCATCGACCTCGAGAAGCGCGGCGATCCCGAGAGCCCGCCGTCGCTCATCCTCGTGATCGACGAGTTCGCGGCCCTCGCGGGCGAGGTCCCCGAGTTCGTGGACGGCGTGGTCGACATCGCCCAGCGCGGGCGTTCGCTGGGCATCCATCTGATCATGGCCACCCAGCGGCCCGCCGGTGTCATCCGCGACAACTTGCGAGCCAACACCAACCTGCGCATCGCGCTGCGCATGGCGGACGAGTCCGACTCCATGGACGTCGTCGGCGACAAGATCGCGGGCACGTTCGACCCGTCGATCCCCGGTCGCGGCATCGCGAAGACAGGCCCGGGACGTCTGACGCCGTTCCAGTCGGCCTACGCCGGCGGCTGGACCAACGACGCGCCCGTGGCGCCGAGCGTCGACGTCGCCGAGTTCAAGTTCGGCACCGAGCAGACGTGGGAGCGCCCCGGCGGCAACGTCGAGGTGCCCGGTGCGGGGGAGCAGGGTCCGACCGACCAGACCCGTCTCGTCAGCAACCTCATCGCCGCTGCAGCGTCGATCCAGCTGCCACCGCCGCGCCGTCCGTGGCTCGACGAACTCGCGGGGGCATTCGATCTCACGCGTCTGCGCCAGCGCACCGACATCGAGCTCGTTCTCGGCGTGAGCGACCTGCCCGAACGCCAGCGGCAGGACGAAGTGTTCTTCCGCCCCGACACCGACGGCAACATCGCGATCTACGGCGCCGGCGGCTCGGGCAAGACGGTCACACTGCGCACCATCGCGGCCTCAGCGGGCATCACCCCCCGCGGCGGGCCCATCGACGTGTACGGCATGGACTTCGGCACCGGCGGCCTCCGGATGCTCGAGGCTCTGCCGCACGTCGGCTCCGTCGTGAGCGGCGACGACCCCGAGCGCGTCGTGCGACTGCTGCGCATGCTGCGCGACATCATCGAGGACCGCAGCACGCGGTACGCCGAGGTGAACGCGGGCAGCATCGTCGACTACCGCCGCATCGCGAACGCGCCGGATGAACGTCGCATCCTGCTGCTCGTCGACAACTTCCCGGCCTTCCGCAACGAGTTCGAGGTCGGTGCCGCGAGGGCCCTCTGGTACAACGTCTTCCTCCAGCTGCTCGGGGAGGGCCGCCAGCTCGGCATCCACATCGCGATCACCGCCGACCGCCCCGGCAGCGTGCCGACCGCGGTGAGCTCGACCATCCAGCGCCGCGTCGTGCACCGCCTCGCCGACGACAACTCCTACGTACTGCTCGACGCCCCGTCCGACGTGCTCTCGGCGGCGTCGCCGCCCGGCCGTGCCGTGATCGACGGCCTCGAGTCGCAGATCGCGATCGTGGGCGGCCAGTCCGGTGTCTCCGAGCAGTCGAAGGCGATCGTCGCCCTCGCCGAGGCGATGGCCCGCACCGGGCGCGCTCCGGCCACTCCGGTGGGCGTCCTATCCCAGCAGATCGACCCCGCGTCGCT